>Ga0081455_10000621_pt1 | contig 46024 bp, 49 predicted proteins | sample TabmetS3T2R1_FD_70207 | JGI IMG/M metagenome (GOLD analysis project Ga0081455, IMG submission 70207) | Tabebuia heterophylla rhizosphere microbial communities from the University of Puerto Rico - S3T2R1 | ecosystem: Host-associated > Plants > Roots > Rhizosphere ...
GCAGGGTCACCGGCGCCGTCGCCGCGGACACCTGGGAGGCGCAGACCGCGAGGGCGACGGCGGCGAGCAGGGCGACGGCCAAACGCCGAACCATCGCCTTTAGCCTACGTGCCGTGAAGAAGCGGCTCGACGTTCTGCTCGTGGAACGCGGTCTTGCCGAGTCTCGGGCCCAGGCTCAGGCTCTCGTGATGGCGGGGCGCGTGCCGGGGTTCGCCAAGGCCGGCCAGCAGGTCGACGAGGCCGCCGAGCTGGAGCTGACCGAGCCCGCGCGGTTCGTCTCCCGCGGCGGCGAGAAGCTCGACCACGCGCTCGAGGCCTTCGGCATCGACGTCGCGGGCCGCTCAGCGATCGATGTCGGCGCCTCGACTGGCGGCTTCACCGACGTGTTGCTTCAGCGGGGCATCGGGCGCGTGATCGCGCTCGACGTCGGACGCGGCCAGCTCCACGAGCGGGTGCGCGAGGATCCGCGCGTGAGCGTGATTGAGGGCGTGAACGCACGTCATCTCAGCGAGCTGCCGTTCGAGCCGGACCTCGTCGTCGCCGACGTGTCGTTCATCTCGCTGCGCCAGGCGCTGCCGCCTGTCCTCCGGCTCGCGCGGCCTGGCTGGGAGGGCGTCGTGCTCGTCAAGCCGCAGTTCGAGGCGGGTCGGGTGGACGTCAAGGGCGGCGTCGTGCGCGACCCGGAGGTGCGCGCACGGGTGCTTCGCGACGTCGCGGAGGCCGCGCTCGGCTGGCGAGCCGCGACCGTCGGGGTCGCCGACTCCGGGCTGCCCGGGCCGAAGGGGAACCGCGAGTCGTTCCTCCACCTCGTTGACGACACGAGCCCTGCGCTCCCTGCGGAGCTCGACGATTGGATCGCCGATGCCGTCGATTGAGCGCGCGACGGTCTTCGTGCACGGCCGTCCGGAGAAGGTCGCCGGGGCCCGCACGAGGGTCGAGCAGCTGGCCGCCGTCGCCGGGGTCGAGCTGGTCGACGCGGATGACGTCGACCTGGCGGTGGTGCTCGGCGGCGACGGGACCATGCTGCGCGCGCTCAAGCGGTTCCTTGGCACGGGCGTCCCCGTGCTCGGCGTCAACTTCGGGCGCGTGGGCTTCCTGACGGGGATCCAGCACGAGGACCTCGAGGACGGGCTTCGGCGCGCGTTCGACGGTGACTTCGCCACCTACGAGCTTCCCTCGCTCGAAGCGGAGGTGGGCTCCGAGCGAAACCCAGCGGTCAACGACGTCGTTGCCGCCAGCAGCTCGCTGGGACGGATGGTCGAGCTGCGTTGGTCGATCGCCGGCGAGGACCTGGGCTCGGTTCCCTGCGACGGCGTGATCAGCTCGACGCCGACCGGCTCGACCGCGTACAACCTCTCGAACGGCGGCCCCGTGCTCGTCTGGGGGCTCGACGCGATGGCGATCACCTTCGTCGCACCACACTCGCTGCACGCCCGCCCGCTGGTCGTCCCACGGAGCGCCGACCTCCAGGTGACGAACCTGACGAAGGACGTCGGGGTGGGGGTGCTCGCCGACGGGCATCAGATCGGCGAGCTCGGCGAGGGCGACGCGGTGACGATCCGGCTCGCAGAGGCGAAGAGCGCGCTCGCGACGTTGCCGGAATCGACCTTCTTCCGTCGCTACGGCGACACGTTCGCGTCCTAGTCGCTGCGTACCATCGCGCGGGTGCTGCGGCGTCTCCGCATCGAGAACCTCGTCCTGATCCGTGAGGTCGAGCTCGAGCTTTCGTCCGGCCTGAACGCGATCACGGGCGAAACGGGCGCCGGCAAGACGATCCTCGCGCAGGCAGTCGGGCTGCTCCTCGGGGCGAAGGGCGACGCGAAGGCGATCGGCCCGGGCGCACGTGAGGCCTACGTCGAGGCGGAGTTCGAGGTGCCGGACGGGTTCTTCGAGGAGGAGGGGCTCGAGGCGCTCGCCGAGCTGCGGCCGGAGGACGAGCCGAGCCTCGTCATCGCCCGCCGGATCTTCGGCGACGGACGGACCCGGGCGTATGCCTGGGGGCGGGCTGCGGCTCGGGAAGACGTTGCCGCCGCGGGTGAGCTCCTGGTCGGGATGTCCGGACAGTTCGAGCAGCGCCGCCTAGCGCGGCCCGCGTACCAGCTCGAGGTGCTCGACTCGTTCGCCGGCGACGAGCAGCTTCGTCGTCGAGCCGCGCTGCGCGCGGCGTGGCGCGAGCTCACCGCAGCCCGGCGCCGGCGCGACGAGCTCGCACGCGACGCCGAGGCCGCCGAGGCGCGGCTGGCGGAGCTCGAGGCGCTCGTGGAGGCGACGGTGGGGCTCGAGCAGGACACAGAGGCGCGCCTGCTCGCCGAGCGCGAGCGGCTGCGCCACCTCACGGAGCTCGCCGAGGCTGCGGGAGCCGCCGCCGAGGCGCTCGCGCCGGAGGAGGGCGAGGGCGCGGCCGAGCTGGCCGCGCGGGCCGAGCGCGCGATCGCGCCGCTCGAGCGGATCGCTCCCGAGCTGGCGTCGGCCGGCGGCGAGCTCCGCTCGGCGGCTGTCCAGCTTCGCGAGACCGCGGCGGAGCTTCGGTCGTTCCTCGCCGACCTCGAAGCCGAGCCGGACCGGCTCGAGCACGTGGAGGGCGAGCTCGATCGGATCGCCGTCGCGATGCGACGGTTCGGCTGTGGGACATACGACGAGCTCCTGGCCAGGTCGGCCGAGGCCCGCGCCGAGCTCGAGAGTCGCGAAGGCGGAGCTGATCCTGCGGTCGAAGCCGAAGCGGCACTGGCACAGGCCCAGGCGGCCGTCCACGAGCTCGCCGCCGAGCTTCGGCGCGCACGCCGTGCGGCTGCCAAGCCCTTCGCGAAGGCCGTCGCCTCGGAGCTCCGGGGAATCGGCCTCGGGGAGGGCGAGCTGCACGTCGAGCTCGACGAACACGCTACGCGTCCTGGTATCAGCGTCACCGGCGCGGATACCGTGACGTTCCTGATCCGGCCGAACCCCGGACTGCCGTTCGCGCCCGTCGCCGAGACGGCGTCGGGCGGCGAGCTCTCGCGGATCGCGCTCGCGATCGCCGCGGCTGCCGGCGGCAAGATGACGTTGGTCTTCGACGAGATCGACGCCGGCATCGGCGGCCGGACGGCCCATGCCGTCGCTCAGTCGCTGCGGCGCCTCGGCGAGCGCTGCCAGATCGTGACGATCACCCATCTCCCGCAGATCGCGAGCGTCGCGGACCGGCACTTCAGCGTCGAGAAAGTCCCCGGCGACCCGACCCACACGGCGATCAAGGCACTCGACGACGACGAACGGCGAGATGAACTAGAACGTATGCTCGGCGGTCGAGAGTTTCTCTCGACCGTTAGATGAGCTTCGTCGAGTACACAGGCACAGCGCGGCTCGATCGGCGGACGAAGCATCTCGTTCGCCGCCTCTCGCCCGACGACATCGCGATCATCGACCATGCGGACCTCGATCGCGTGTCGGCGGAGGAGCTGCTCGATGCAGGCATCAGAGTGGTGATCAACGTCGCGCCGTCCCAGACCGGTCGCTTCCCGAACCCGGGGCCGCTGCTGCTCGTTCGCGGCGGCGTCCGGCTGATCGACGCGCCCGGCGCAGACCTCTTCGACAAGGTCAGCGAGGGCGAGCAGCTGACGGTCCGCGGCGCCGGGCTCTTCCGGAACGGGACGCGGCTCGTCGCCGGCCGCGAGCTGCGCGCAGACGAACTTTCCGACGCGCTCCGCGAGCAGCAGGGCCGCGTCACCGACGCGCTCGAGTCGTTCGCCGAGAATACGATGCGCTACCTCCGGGACGAGGGGCGGCTGCTCTCCGAGGGCATCGGCTTCCCGGCGCTGGAGACGCGCTTCCGCGACCGGCACGCGCTGGTGGTGGTTCGCGGCCCGGGCCACAAGCGCGACCTCCGGATCGTGCGGCCCTACGTGCGGGACTTCCGGCCCGTGCTCGTCGCCGTCGACGGCGGCGCCGACGCGCTGCTGGAGGCCGGGTACAGGCCCGACGTGATCGTCGGGGACATGGACTCGGTCTCCGATGAGGCTCTGGGCTCCGGGGCCGAGCTCGTCCTGCACGCCTACGAGGACGGGAAGGCGCCCGGCGCCGATCGTCTGCGGGCCCTCGGGCTGGACTACCACGTCGTCCCCGCTCCCGCGACGAGCGAGGATGTCGCCCTCCTCCTCGCTTACGAGAAGGGAGCCGAGCTGATCATCGCCGTCGGCACCCACTTCAACCTGATCGAGTTCCTGGAGCGCAACCGCGAGGGGATGTCGTCGACGTTCCTCACCCGCCTCCGGGTCGGCGAGATCCTCGTCGACGCGAAGGGCGTCTCGCGGCTCGTCAGCCGCCGGGTCGGGATCTGGCCGCTCGTCCTCTTCGCCCTCGCCGGGCTCGCAGCGCTGGTCGTCGCCGTTCTCGTCTCGCCCCAGCTGCGTTCGTACTTCGAGTTGCTTGGGCTGCGGCTTCGGGACGTTCTCGGCCTAGGCTAAGCGGGCTTGTTCGACCTCCGTTACCACGTCGCCTCGCTGGCGGCCGTCTTCCTGGCGCTCGTGATCGGGATCCTGGTCGGCGTCGGGATCGCGTCGCAGACCTCGGTCGATGAGAGCGAGCGCCGTGTTCTCGAAGAGCAGATCGCGCGTCTGGAGCGCGAGCGCGACAGCCGCGCCGCCGAGGCCGAGCAGCTGCGCGGGCAGCAGCTCGCGGCCGCGACGTACATCGAGCGCACGTATCCCGCGCTGATGGAAGGGCGCCTGCGCGGCGTCCGCGTCGGCCTGCTCTTCATCGGACAGGCGGACACCGGCCTCCAGGCAGCCGTCACCCAGACGCTCGAGGACGCCTCGGCGCCGGGGCTCGTCCGGATGCGCGCACTCCTGCTCCCCGTCGACGCTGAGGCGGTGACCGGCCCGCTGGAGGCTGACCAGACCGGGGCGCTCGGCCTCGAGGAGGTCGGGCGCCGCCTTGGACGCGAGTTCGTGAACGGCGGCGACACACCGCTCTGGGACGCGCTCGCCGAGGTGCTCGTCGAGGACAACCTCGGGGGCAGCGGCGAAGAGCTCGACGCGATCGTCGTCGCCCACACGGCGCGAATCACCAACGCGCCGACTGCCCGCTTCGTCTCGGGTCTCTACGCGGGGATCGCCGGCGGCGGCTCGCCGGCGATCGGCATCGAGACGATGAATGCGCAGCCGTCACGAATCGCCGTCTACCGCGCCGGCGGGCTCTCGACGGTCGACTCCGTGGACACGGCTGTCGGGAGGGTCGCCCTGGCCGAGCTCCTCCGCGGCGGGCCCGAGGGGTACTACGGCGTCAAGTCGACGGCGGAGGACGGCGCCGTGCCACAGCTCGAGCCGTTGCCGCTCGCACCTGTGCCCGGTGGCTAGTCCCGTCGCGATCCTCATCGCGGCGCGGAACGAGGACGAGCGGATCGGGACGACGGTGGAGCGGCTTCGGTCGCAGTTCCCGGGTGCCAAGGTGATCGTGGCCGACGACGGCTCCCGCGACGGGACCGCCGCCGAGGCCGAGCGGACGGGTGCCCGCGTCCTGCGCCTGCCCCCGCGGGGCAAAGGACAGGCCCTGACGCTCGCGGAGCGGGCGGCGCCGCCGGGGCCGCTGCTCGTGTGCGACGCCGACCTCGAGGGCGACCTGACGTCGCTCGCCGCTGCGGATGCCGATCTCGCCATCGCCGTCTTCGCCGAGCGCCAGGGCGGCGGCTTCGGGATCGCGAAGCGCGTCGCGAGAGCGCTCGTGCGGGCGCGGACCGGGTTCGTCCCGGCCGAGCCGCTCTCCGGCCAGCGAGCGTTCTCCGAGCGTGCGCGGGCCGTCTGCTTCCCGCTCGCGGCCGGTTTCGGCTGCGAGGTCGGCGCGACCATCGACGCGGCCGGGGCCGGCCTGCGGGTGTCGGAGCTCGAGCTCCCGCTTCGACACCGAGCCACCGGGCGGGATCCGGCCGGGTTCGTCCATCGCGCCCGGCAGCTCGCCGACGCAGCGCTCGCGTGCGGGCCGCAGGGCCGGAGCTTCCGCGGGCTGCGTCTGCCTCTCGTCGGCCTCGTCGCGGCGGTCGGCCGGCATCCCGCGGTTGTGGTCGCCGGAGCGGCCGGCCTCGCCGACGATGTCTGGAGTGGGCCCGAGCGCGGCTTCCAGGCCCATCTCAGGGCGGGAAGGTCGACGGGGGTGCTCAAGCTCGTCGCGATCCCCCTCGCCGGCTACCTCGCGACGCGCAAGGTGTCGGGCGCGCTGCTCGTCGGGCTCGCAGCGAACTTCCTGAACCAGCTCGACACTCGGCCGGGACGGGCGCTGAAGGCGTATCTGCTCGGCGCGCTGGCCGTCGACGCGCCGCTCGGAATCGCCGTCCTGCTGTGTCCCTACGATCTTCGCGAGAAGACGATGCTCGGTGACGGCGGATCGAACGCATTGGGGGCGCTGCTAGGCTTGAGTTCCGTGGATCGTTTCGGGGTTCGCGCCCGTTGGCTGGCGATTGGAGCGCTGGCGGGACTGACGGCCCTCGGAGAACGACGTTCGCTGGGAGAGCTGATCGAGCGAGCACCGGGCCTCTCCGAGCTGGACCGCCTCGGGAGATACGAGTGAGGCCCCACCCGCCCAAGTACGTGTTCGTCACGGGCGGGGTCGTCTCGTCACTCGGCAAGGGCATCACCGCCGCGTCGCTCGGGCGCCTGCTGAAGGCGCGCGGGCTGAAGGTGCAGGTGCAGAAGTTCGATCCCTACCTGAACGTCGATCCGGGGACGATGAGCCCCTTCCAGCACGGCGAGGTGTTCGTGACCGAGGACGGGGCGGAGACCGACCTGGACATCGGCCACTACGAGCGGTTCATCGACGAGAACCTGTCGCGGAACGCGAACCACACGTCGGGATCGATCTGGTACTCGGTGCTCCGGAAGGAGCGGAAGGGTGAATACCTGGGCTCCACGGTCCAGGTGATCCCGCACATCACGAACGAGATCAAGGAGCGAATACGACGCGTCGCCGACGCGACCAATACGGACATCGTCATCAGCGAGGTCGGCGGGACCGTCGGGGACATCGAGTCGCTGCCCTTCCTCGAGGCGATCCGCCAGTTCCGCCGGGAGGCCGGGTCCGAGAACGTTGTCTACATCCACGTCACGTACGTCCCGTTCGTCGACTCGGCCGGAGAGCTGAAGACGAAGCCGACGCAGCACTCGGTCAACGAGCTGCGCCGGATCGGTATCCACCCCGACATCGTCGTCGCCCGCTCGACGGAAGGCCTGAGCGCCGACCTGCGCGACAAGATCGCGATGTTCGCCGACATCGAGCCTCGCGCCGTCGTGGTCAACCGCGACGTCCCGGACGTCTATCTCGTTCCCTCCGCGCTCCGGGACGAGGGCCTCGACTCCCTCGTCGTCGAGAAGCTCAGCCTGCCAGTGCCCGAGGCGGATCTCGCCGAGTGGAACGACCTGACCGATCGGATCAAGAGGCTCGGAGAGCCCGTCGAGATCGGGCTCGTCGGCAAGTACGTGAAGCTCCACGACGCCTACCTCTCGGTGCACGAGGCCCTCAAGCACGCCGGCATCCACCACGGCTGCGGCGTGCGCGTTCGCTGGGTCGACGCCGAGGGCGCGTCGCTCGAGGAGCTCCAGGCCGAGCTCGCGAGCGTCGACGGCGTGCTTGTTCCCGGCGGATTCGGCTCGCGCGGGTGGGAGGGGAAGATCATGGCCTGCCGGGTGGCGAGGGAGCAGGGGATCCCGTACCTCGGGATCTGTCTCGGCATGCACGTCGCCGTCTCCGAGTACGCTCGCCACGTCGTCGGGCTCTCGGGAGCCAACTCGACCGAGATGGATCCGGAAACGCCCTACCCCGTGATCGACCTCCTGCCGGAGCAGAAGGAGATCGAGGATCTCGGAGGCACGATGCGTCTCGGCGCTCAGGCCGTCGAGCTCGTCGAGGGGACGCGGACGCGGGAGGCCTACGGCGAGCCCGTCGTCAACGAGCGCCACCGCCACCGCTACGAGGTCAACAACCACTTCCGGCCGCGGCTCGAGGAGGCCGGCCTGGTGGTGTCGGGGACCTACCAGGAGGGCCGCCTCGTCGAGATCATCGAGCTACCGGACCACCCGTGGTTCGTGGCCAGCCAGTTCCACCCCGAGTTCAAGTCGCGGCCGACGCGGCCCGCCCCGCTGTTCCGCGAGTTCGTTGGGGCAGCGCATGACCGCGCTCGCGCGCGCCGTGCCGCGCCCGATCGTGCCGGCGTCCCCGCTTAGTGCACTAGCCCGGTAGCTCGACCCTGTCTCCCTGCCCTTGGCCCGGGGCCTCGCCGCCGGCGAAGAACAACAGGAGCGCGACGGCCGTGACGACGGCGAAGGCCAAGAGCAGGGTGACGACGATCCGCGGAAGCGTCATGCGGTGGACCTACTGGTACGCAATGGTCTCGTAGTAGCCGTTCGGGTGGTAGCGGATTCGCTGCATGAGGAAGTCGTGCCAGTCGAACCACCACGGGCTGTCGCAGGCGAAGGCTGCTTGAGCCTGCACGTCCACGAACCACCAGCCGGCACCCCCGCCGACCTTCCCCCACCACAGGTCTGAGGAGGAGCAGAGCCAATCGACGCTGGGCCAGGCGGACGACTCGCGGTAGGTGATGATCCCGCCCTTCCCGCACCAGATCGTGTAGAGGTGGACCGCCCGTCCATAGGGCCAGACGCCGCGCGATCGCGTCGTCGTGACGCTCCAACACCTCGTGCCGTCGCCGGGATCGGGCATGGCTGCCCTGGGCGTCACCACGGCTTGCCCGCTGAGCGTAAAGCCGGGGTCGTAGCTGTACTCGCGAGGTGGAGACTCGGCGGCCGCAACGGCGGCCGAGGCATTGAAGAGTGCGGCGACGAGCAGGGCTCCGACGAGGATCAGGCCCCGCCACCGTCTCTCGCTCATTGTGATCAGCTCCTTCGTGTTGTTGGCAACCAAGACAACGTAGACGCTCGATCTGCGCGGCGAGCCAGACGGCACGAAGTCGGCGCTGAGCTGTTCCGAAGCGAGCACGAATACGATTCGGATATGCCGAGTTGGGCGCCCGAGGTGGTCGATCTCTTCACCGAGCTGGCTGCGATTCCGAGCCCGCCGGGATCGGAGCGGGACGTCGCGGACCGTGTTCGCGCCTATCTCGAAGGGCTCGGGCTGGAGGTCTCGGAGGACGACGCGGGAGCCCGGATCGACTCGAACGCCGGCAACCTGCTCTGTCGCCTGGAGCCCACGACGGCGAACGGCGGCATGCCGATCTTCCTCTGCGCGCACCTCGACACGGTTCAGCCGACGGGCCCGCTGGAGCCCGTCGTCGAGGACGGGATCGTCCGAAACGCCGGCGGGACGATCCTCGGCGCCGACAACAAGGCCGCGGTCGCTGCGCTGCTCGAGTCCGCACGGCTACTCCTGTCCGAGAACCGGCCGCATGCCGGGATCGAGCTCGTGTTCACACCGAAGGAGGAGGTCGGGCTGCTCGGCGCCAAGGCGTTCGACGCCGGGCGGCTGCGGGCGAACGTCGGGTTCGTGTACGACCACGCCGCGCCGATCGGCGAGGTGATGCTCGGCGCGCCGCACGCGCGCGTGCTCGAGGTGACGATGCGCGGGCGGGCTGCGCACGCGGGGATCGCGCCCGAGGAGGGACGCTCGGCGATCGCCGCAGCCGCCCGTGCGATCTCCGACTTCCGGCTCGGCCGGCTCGACGACGAAACGACGGCGAGCGTCGGCCTGATCGAAGGCGGAACGGCCCGCAACATCGTTCCCGACCGCTGCAGCTTCTCGATCGACGTCCGCTCGCATGACGAGACGAAGCTGGCGGATGTCGTCCAGGAGTTGCTCGAGACGATCACCTTCGCAGCCGCCCTGGAGCAGTGCGAGGCGGAGACTGATGTCCAGGAGAGCTACCGCGGCTACCGCTTCGCGCGCGGCGATCTGCCGGTCCGGCTCGCCTGCGCCGCGCTCGAGCGGGAGGGGCTACAGCCACGGCTGGCGTTGGGCGGGGGCGGGGCGGACGCGAATGTGTTCAACGAGCGCGGCCGGCCCTGTGTGAACCTCGCGAACGGGATGGCCGCGATCCACACGCCCGACGAGCACATAGCCGTGGCCGACCTCGAGCGGATGATCGACGTCACGCTGGCGCTCGTCGACGTCGCGCGCGATGCCAGTTAGCCTGCGGCGCGGGACCGTCTCCGCCGTCCGGGCGCGAAACGACGAGCTCATCCGTCTCGACGTCGACGGCGAGCCCTGCCTTGCCTATCCCCGGCTGACCGGCCCGGTCGAGGTCGGCGACGACGTGGTCGTGAACGTCCAGGCGCGGGAGCTCGAGCTCGGGTCGGGCGGCTTCGACATCCTCTACCTCAACCTGACCCGCGGCCTGGAGGCCGCGCCCGAGGCCGACGCCCACGTCATGACGCTCCCGTACACGCCGCTCCAGTCGGCGGTCCGGCACGTGGAGGAGGAGGGCCCTCTGCCCTCGTCGATCGAGGGGATGCCGGTCGTCTGCTGCTCGCTGCACAGCCAGGTCGTCCCCGTCTGCGCCGGCCTGCGGCGCCAGAAGCTGCGAATCGCCTACGCGCAGGTCGGCGGCGGTGCGCTGCCGGTCTCCCTCTCCGACTCCCTCCGCGCGCTCAAGCGCGACGGTCTCGTGGAGGTGACCGTCGCGGTCTCGCCGTGCCTGGACGGCGACGTCCAGGCCGTCACCATCGCCTCGGCGCTGGCATGGGCGAAGGGTCAGGGCTACGACACCGTGGTCTGTGCGATCGGGCCGGGGATCGTCGGGACGGCGAGCGCGCTCGGGCACGGGGGGCTCGGGGCGGCCGAGGCGGCGAACACAGCCTCGAGGCTCGGCGGCGTGCCGGTTCTCGCTGTCCGCTACTCCGACGCCGATCTCCGCGAACGGCACCGCGGGGTCTCTCACCACACGCGCGCGATCCTCGAGCTCTGCGGCGATGCCGCAGTCGCGTGGCCCCGTGGGCTCGATGCGCCGGACTGGCTGCGCATCCGTGAGGAGGTCGATGTCCAGGGCTGGCACGAGGACTGCGCTCGCCTGCCGCTCGCTCACATGGGGCGCGGGATCGAGGACGACCCCTGGTTCTTCATGGCCGCCTTCGCCGCCGGCCGGTACGCGCGCTCGCTCCTGGCCGCCTGATGGAGGAACGTCGGCTCGGGCCGGTCATCGGCCTCGGCACCTGGAACACGTTCGGCGGCGACGCCGAGCTCGCGCGAGACGTCGTCGAGGCTGCTTGGGCCGCCGGCACGCGGTTCTTCGACTCCTCGCCGATGTACGGCAAGGCGGAGTCGTCGCTCGCGGCCGCCCTCGACGGGCGGCGCGAGGAGGCAACGGTGGCAACGAAGATCTGGGCGCCGACGCCCGATCAGGGCCGGGAGCAGTTCGCGCGCCAGCTCGACTGGTTCGGCCGCGTGGATGTCGAGCAGGTGCACAACCTGGTCTCGTGGCGTGAGCACCTCGGCTGGCTCGAGGCCGAGCGCGAGGCGGGCCGTGTCGGACGTCTCGGCGTGACGCATTACAGCCCGTTCGCGTTCGACGAGGCCGCCGACGTGATCCGGACGGGGGAAGTCGAAGCCGTCCAGCTGCCTCTCAACCCGCACGAGCGCGCGGCGGAACGTGTGCTGCTGCCGCTCGCCGAAGAGCTCGGCCTCGCGGTGATCGTGATGCGCCCGCTCGCCGAGGGAGAGCTGCTCGAGGACCCGCCCGGGGCCGAGGAGCTCGAGCCGCTGGCCGAGTTCGGCGTCGAGTCCTGGTCGCAGGCGCTGCTCAAGTGGGCGTTGTCGGACACGCGCGTCGACGTGGTCATCCCCGCAACCCGCAACCCGCTTCATGCAGCCCAAAATGCCGCGGCCGGCTTGCCGCCCTGGTTCGGGCCTGAGGAGCGGGCCCTCGTGGAACGGCTCGCTGGGTAAGGTTGCGCCCGCCTTGTTGATCGGGGTCGCCAGAGAGATCAAGTCGGACGAGTACCGCGTTGCCCTGACGCCGGCCGGCGCGTTCGAGCTAACCCGTGACGGGCACTCGGTCGTCGTCGAGCAGGGCGCGGGTCAAGGCAGCGCGTTCCAGGACGCCGACTACGAGGCGGTCGGGGCGCGAGTCGGCTCGGTCGAGGACGTCTGGGAGTCCGAGCTCGTGCTCAAGGTCAAGGAACCGCTTGCGGAGGAGTATCCGCGGCTTCGCGAGGGCCAGGTCCTGTTCACCTACCTCCACCTCGCGGCCAGCGAGGAGCTCACGAAGGCCCTGATCGAGAGCGGGGCGACCTGCGTCGCCTACGAAACGGTGGAGACGGACGATCGCGCGCTGCCGCTGCTTGCGCCCATGAGCGAGATCGCTGGGCGGCTGGCGGCCCAGGCCGGCGCGACGTTCCTCGAGAAGCCACTCGGAGGGCGGGGGCTGCTCCTGGGCGGCGTCCCGGGCGTCGCGCCCGGAAAGGTCGTCGTCATCGGCGGTGGGATGGTCGGCTACAACGCCGCGGTCATCGCGCTGGGCCTCGGCGCGAAGGTGACGATCCTCGAGCGCTCGATCGACCGGATGCGCCGCCTGGAGGAAATCCTCGGATCGCGGGCGACGCTGCTCCAGTCGTCGAGCCTCCAGATTCAGGAATCGATTGCAGAGGCGGACGTCGTCGTCGGGGCGGTGCTCATCCCCGGGGCGCTGGCGCCCAAGCTGATCACGCGCGGGATGGTCGCCGGGATGCTCGAGGGATCGGTGATCGCGGACGTCGCGATCGACCAGGGCGGGTGCGTCGAGACATCACGGCCGACGACCCACTCCGAGCCCGTGTTCGTGGTCGACGGCGTCATCCACTACTGCGTCGCGAATATGCCCGGGGCGGTTCCGATCACGTCCACGAAAGCGCTGACAAACTCGACGCTGCCGTACGTCGAGGCGATCGCCGACCTCGGCCTGCGTGAGGCGATCGCGCGCGATGAGGCGCTGGCCCGCGGCGTCAACGTGATCGAGGGGAAGATCACGTATGAGGCGGTTGCGGAGGCGCACGGCCTCGACTACACGCCGCTCGAGGACGTCCTCAGGCTCTCGCCCGTCTAGTCCCCCGTCGGGACTAGGTTGCGGGCGTCTCGGGCTTGCTCTTGGGCCCGGACGGGGTGATCTTGACGACCAGCCAGGTGACGCCGGCCGCGAGCGAGATCACCGCGACGATGAAGATGACCATGCCGATCAGGCCCAGGACGGTCTCCACGGACCTAGAATAGACGCATGCCGCGGGCGTGCGTCATCGTGCTCGACGCCGTGGGGGCGGGGGCTCTACCCGATGCGGCGGACTTCGGCGACGAGGGTTCCGACACGCTCGGAAACGTCGCCAAGGCCGTCGGCGGGCTCGATCTTCCCAACCTCGAGGCGCTCGGGCTCGGCAACGTCGAGCCGCTCGAGGGCTGCCCTCCGCAGCCCGGAGCGCCGGCGATCGCGGGGCGGCTGATCGAACGCTCGAGGGGCAAGGACACGACCACGGGGCACTGGGAGATGATGGGGGTGGTCACCTCTTCGCCCTTTCCGACGTATCCGCACGGGTTCCCCTTCGAGGTGCTGGACCCGTTCTCGCACCGCACGGGGCGCGGCGTCCTCGGCAACAAGGCGGCGTCGGGCACCGAGATCATCGAGGAGCTCGGGGAGGAACATCAGCGGACCGGCAAGTGGATCGTCTACACGTCTGCCGACTCGGTCTTCCAGATCGCGGCCCACGTCGAGACCATCCCCCTGGAGGAGCTCTACCAGGGCTGCGAGATCGCCCGCGAGATCCTGACCGGCAAACACGAGGTCGGCCGCGTGATCGCGCGGCCGTTCGAGGGCGAGCCCGGGCACTACGTCCGCACGCCGGACCGCCACGACTGGTCGGTCAAGCCCCGGCAGCCGAACTACCTGACGCTGGTGCGCGAGGCCGGGCAGAAGGTGCACGCCGTCGGGAAGATCCGCGACATCTTCGCGGGGGTCGACATCGACGAGTCGAACCCGACGCGGTCGAACGTCGAAGGGATCACCAAGACCGAGCAGTTGCTCCGCGAGCTCGACGACGGGTTCGTGTTCGTCAACCTCGTCGAGACGGACCAGCTCTGGGGCCATCGCAACGATCCCGTCAACTTCCACCGCTGCCTCCAGGACTTCGACCGTCGGCTCCCGGACCTGCTCGCGGAGCTGCGGAAGGGAGACCTGCTGATCCTCACCTCCGACCATGGGTGTGACCCCACGACGCCCTCGACCGACCACTCGCGCGAGCACGCGCTGCTGCTGGCGTACGTCGAGGGCCGCAACGCCGCCGGTCACATCCACGAGGGGGAGTTCGCTGATGTGGGTGCCACGGTGAACAAGTGGCTGGGGGGAAAGCCCCCGAAGCGGGGGATCCCCGGGACGCCGATCATCGAGCCGTGACGCTCAGTGATCCCGACCTCGTCCGCGAGCAGTACGCGGACGAGACGCGACTGGCCACGCGAAAGCGCGCTCACGAATTCGGGGAGGGCCCCGACGCGCGTGAGATCGTGTTCGCAGCCGTCCGGGATGCTCGGCCGCATCGCATCCTCGAGGTCGGCTGCGGTGAAGGTGAGCTCGCGGAGCGCATGTCGCGCGAGCTCGGCGCGGCGGTCCTGGCAATCGACCAATCCAATCGCATGGTCGAGATCGCCGCGGCCCGAGGAGTCGACGCTCGTGTCGGCGATGTGCAGGCCCTGGGCTTCGAGGACGCGTCGTTCGACAGCGCCGTGGCCGCGTGGATGCTCTTTCATGTCGCCGACCTCGACGGCGCTCTCGGTGAGCTGGCCCGGGTTCTTCGTCCCGGCGGGCGGCTCGTGGCGGCGACCAACGGGGCGGATCACCTGCGTGAGCTCTACGAGCTGGCCGGAGCTCGTCCGTTCGAGTCAGAGTTCAACTCGGCGAACGCCGAGCCGGCGCTGCTGAGGCACTTCCAGTCGGTCGACCGCGTCGATGGCCACGGCTGGATCGTCTTTCCCGACCGGCGCGCTGCACAGGACTACGTCGACTCCGCGCCCAGCCTCTCCGGGCACGTCGTTCCGGAGGTGCAGGGAGCGATACGCGCGCGCCGGACGCCCACGATCTTCGTCGCCGAGAAGGCGTGATCCGTCCGGCACAGCTCATCCACAGGAAGCGCGACGGCGAGGAGCTTGCCGGCGACGAGATCGCCGAGCTCGTCCTCGGCTATGCCCGCGGCGAGATCCCCGACTATCAGCTCGCCGCGTTCTGCATGGCCGTCTACTTCCGGGGCCTCACGGCCGGTGAGACGTACGCCCTGACGGACGCGATGGTTCGCAGCGGCGAGACGATCGATCTGCGGGGCGAGATCGGCCGGCCTGTGGCCGACAAGCATTCGACGGGCGGCGTGGGCGACAAGGCCTCGCTCATCGTCGGCCCGCTCGTCGCCGCCTGCGGCGTGCCGTTCGGGAAGATGAGCGGACGTGGGCTCGGCCATACGGGCGGCACGCTCGACAAGCTGGAGTCGATCCCCGACTTCCGCGTCGAGCTCTCCGCGGACGAGTTCGTCCGCCAGGTCAAGGAGGTCGGGCTCGCTGTCATCGGGCAGACGGCCGAGCTCGTCCCGGCCGACAAGCACCTCTATGCCCTGCGCGACGTCACCGCGACGATCGACAGCGTCCCCCTGATCGCCGCCAGCATCATGTCGAAGAAGATCGCGGCAGGAGCCGACGCGATCGTGCTCGACGTGAAGTTCGGCGACGGCGCGTTCATGAAGTCGCTCGAAGACGCGCGGACGCTCGCCGGGGCGATGCTCGAGCTCGGCCGCCTGGCCGATCGCATGGTCGTCTGCGAGCTGACCGACATGGACCAACCCCTCGGGCACGCCGTCGGGAACGCCCTCGAGATCCGGGAAGCCCTCGGGGCCCTTCGCGGGCAGGGCCCAGCCGACGTGACCGAGCTCGCGGTCGCGTCCGCGGCGCATCTCGTCGCACTCTGCGAAGGCGTGGGCTACCGCCAGGCGCGGGCCCGCGTGGAGAGCGTGCTACGCGACGGCTCGGCGCTCTCGGCGTACGAGCGCTGGATCCGCGCGCAGGGCGGCGACCCCTCCGAGGAGGCACTCCCGCAGGCGCCCGTCGTCCGGCCGGTCACGGCCGAGCGCGACGGCTATGTCGGGCGGCTGGGCGCGCTGGCGATCGGCGTGGCGGCGATGCACCTGGGCGCCGGTCGCACCGTCAAGGAGGACGTGATCGACCACGCGGTCGGCATCGTCTGCCTGCGCAAGCGCGGGGATCGCGTCTCGGCAGGTGACACGCTGGCCGAGATCCACGCACGCGATGCGGAGGCCGCCGAGGCCGTCGCTGCCGAGGTCGCGGCTGCCTACGAGCTCACCGACGACGAGCCGACGGCGGCCGGGATCGTCCTCGAGACGCTCACGTAGACGCGACCCCGCCTGGCTAGGCTTGCCCCGTGCCGGAACTCCCCGAGGTCGAGACAGTTCGCGCGAGCCTGGAGCCGATGCTCGTGGGGCGGAGATTCGAGCGCGTGGAGATCACCGACCCGAGGGTCACGCGGCCGCTCGACCCGCACGAGGTAGCCATCGAGCTCCAAGGCGAGACCGTCGAGGCCGTCGAACGACGCGGCAAGTATCTGGTTTTGCGGTTTGGTAGCGGTCGGGTTCTCCTGATCCACCTCCGGATGACGGGGTCACTCCTGCACAGCCGGAACGGAGCCCTGGAGGACGATCCGTACCGACGTGCTGTTGTCAATCTAGACGACGGATCGGACGTCATGTATCGCGATGTGCGCCGATTTGGTACCTGGCTGCTGCTCGAGCCGGAGGAGGAAGTCCCCTACCTGATGGAACGCCTGGGCGAAGAGCCGCTCGGCAAACGCTTCACGCCCGCGGCGCTCGCCGCACGGCTCCGCAACCGCCGCGCGCCGATCAAGGCAGCGCTGCTCGACCAGCGCGCCGCGGCGGGCCTCGGCAACATCTACGCCGACGAGGCGCTCTGGCGCGCGAAGATCCACCCGCTGCGGCCGGCGGGCGGCCTGACCGACGAGGAGGTCCGCCGTCTCAACCGGGCGATCAAGGCCGCGCTCCGCGCCGGGATCGCCCGCCAGGGAACGACATTGCGCAACTACCGGACGCCCACCGGAGCGCGCGGCTCGATGCAGGATGAGCTCCGAGTCTACGGACGCGAAGGCGAGCCGTGCCCGCGATGTGGGACGGCGATCACGAAAACCAGAGCCGGTGGGCGCGGCACCTGGTTCTGCCCCAACTGCCAGCCAGAGGCGGGGTAGGTTCCGCCGATGCGGGTCGTCGTCACCGGCGGGGCCGGGTTCATCGGATCCCACGTCGCAGACGCGTTCGTGGCGCGCGGCGACGAGATGCTGGTCGTCGACGACCTATCGGCGGGGAAGCGCGAAAACGTCCCTGACGCCGCCGAGCTCGCCGAGCTGGACATCGCCGACGGCGGGGAACTCCGCGCACGCCTCGAGGACTTCGAGGCCGAGCTGATCTGCCACCTGGCGGCGCAGGCGAGCGTCACGGTGTCCGTGACGAACCCGGACCTCGACTTCGCTTCGAACGTCCGCGGCACCTTCAACGTCTGCCAAACGGCGGCGGCGCTCGGCGCGAAGGTCGTCTTCGCCTCCACCGGCGGCGCGCTCTACGGGAACGACGTCGAGACGATCCCGACGCCGGAGACCCAAGTCCCGAAGCCGCTCTCCCCGTACGGCGCCTCCAAGCTCGCGGGAGAGGCCTTCGTCGCCACGCAGGCGCGTTCGGACTCTCTCCCGCACGTCGTCCTTCGGTTGGGCAACGTCTACGGCCCGAGACAGAATCCTCACGGCGAGGCCGGCGTCGTCGCGATCTTCAGCGACCGGTTGATGCGCGGTGAATCCCCAGTCGTCTACGGCCACGGCAAGCCGACGCGGGACTACGTCCACGTCGCAGACGTCGTCAGAGCGTTCACGAGCGCGGCTGACGGCGAGCACGCCGGCACGTTCAACGTCGGCTGGGGGCGCGAGACGTCGGTGCTGCAGCTCCTCGACGTCGTCCAGCGCGCCGCCGGAACGAGCCGCGAGCCCCAGCTCGAACCTCTGCGCCCCGGGGAGCTCGACCGCAGCGCGATCGACTCACGACTTGCAGCCGATGTCCTCGGTTGGCGACCCGAGCTCGACTTCGAGCAGGGGATCACCGAGACCTTCCGCTGGTACGCAGCCGAGCAGGGCGCCTGACGCGCGGGCTCCGATCCGCTCTGCTACAAGAAGCGCAAGGTGCTCGGGACAGGGGCGCGGGGAGCCCACGCGAAAGGCCGAACGGCGCTCGTCGCCGCAGCGTCCGCTTGCGCGTTGGGAGCATCGACGGGCGCAGCGGCGGCGGACGGGGTCGTCTGGCAGGGACGCACGCCGAAGGACGGCACCGCCCGCGTCGCGGGCGTCGGCAAAGAGCTGCGGATCCAACTCGAGGCGGCCGGCCCCGCCGCCGGCCCACCGATCCGGATCTGGGCGGACCGAATGCCGAAGGGCGCGAGGCTCCAGCGCCTCGCCGACGGGCCCGCGAAGACGATCTTCCGCTGGCGACCGACCCGGAGGCAGCTCGGGGAGTGGCAGTTGGTCTTCAACGCGGCCTCCGATTCGGCGTTCGCGCGCTCGATCACGATCCGCGTCCACGTCGGCCGGCGGGCGACCCGGAGCTTCCGCCTCTCGAACGTCAGGGGAGCTTCGCAAAGCGCCGTGCTCCTCGACGCCGTCGCCGCCCGCGCCGAGCCGTCCCGCCGCTCGCGCGTCGTTGCCCGGCTGCGCGCCTTGACGCCCGAGCACGTTCCACACGTCGTGTACCTCCTCGGAGGGATGATCGATCGACAGGGCCGCTACTGGCTGCGCGTCCGGCTGCCGATCCTGCCGAACGGCTCGTCCGGGTGGATTCCCCGCGAGGCAGTCGGCTCGTTCACCTCCCTCGACACCCATCTGATCATCGACCGCGGCCGCTTCCGAGCCACGCTCTACCGTAGAGGCCGAGTGGTCTTCCAGTCGTACGTTGGCGTCGGGCTCCCCCAGTGGCCGACACCGGCGGGACGCTTCTACATCCGCGAGCGTCTGACCGGGTTCACCGACCCGATCTACGGCGCGCTCGCGTTCGGAACCAACGCGCGCTCGGCGGTGCTCACCGATTGGCCCGGTGGAGGCTTCGTCGGGATCCACGGGACGAACCAGCCGGAGATCCTGCCCGGCCAGGTGTCACACGGCTGCATCCGCCTGCGGAACCCGGACATCCGGCGGCTGTCCAGGCTGATGCCGGTCGGGACGCCCGTGACGATCGCTTAGGCCGCGAGCGCCGCGAGCCCCTCGGTCTGGTCGAGGCGCCAGAGCTCGACGTAGCCGCCGATCGGCTCGCCGTCGATCAGAATCTGGGGCACGGTCCAGCGACCCGTCAAGTCGAAGATCGTCTGGCGGAAGTCGGGATCGTCGTCGAGCGAGATCTCCTCGTAAGGAACGCCGCGTTGCTCGAGGAGCGCCTTGGCGCGGACGCAGTAGCCGCACCAGCGCGTCGTGTACATCTGTACCCGCGCCACGCGCCGATTCTCCCCGACAGACCCCGCTTCTACACTTGCAGCGTGGCGGGCCGCACGTACAAGACCCAGGCGGTCGTCCTGCGCTCGCTGCGGTTCGGCGAGGCCGACAGGGTGCTCCACCTCTACACGCTCGACCGCGGGCGCGTGGGCGCGCTCGCGAAGGGCGTCCGGCGAACGACCTCGCGCTTCGGCGCTCGGCTCGAGCCGCTCAGCCACATCGAGCTCCTCCTGCACGAGGGCAGAGGGGAGCTCCAGACGATCACGGGCGTCGAGCTCGTGCAGTCGCATCGCGCGGCCAGGGAGGAGCCCTATCGCCTCGGCGTCGGGTTCGTCGGGCTCGAGGCGATGCTGCGGCTCTTTCCCGAGCAGGAGGCGAACCCGCGCGCGTTCGAGGCGCTGACCCGGTTCCTCGACCTGCTCGACGAGGCAGAGCCTCACCCGGAGGAGCGCCCCGCGACTGACCCGCTCGTCCTCAGCTTCCAGCTGAAGCTCCTCTGGCTCTCCGGGTACCTGCCCCACCTGACGAGTTGCGCCGAGTGCGGCGCCGACGCCGGGCTCGTCGGCTACTCGCCGCGTGCCGGGGGCGCCGTCTGCACCAACTGCCGGGCTGACGCGATCGCGCTCTCCCCGGCCGGCCTAGGCGGGATCGAGACGCTCCTCCGGAGCCCGCTCGCCGACGCGGCCGGCGCCGGCCTCAGCCCGCGCGCCTCCCGCGAGGCCCTGTCGGTGATCGCGTCGTCCTACGAGTACCACGGCGGCTTTCGCCTGAAGACGCTCTCGGCGTGAGGCGGGAGCTTCCTGGCGGCTACGAGGTCGACGACGACCGCGGGCGGATCGACGTGGAGGCGGTCCACGACTTCGTCTCGAACCACTCGTACTGGGCCCCCGGCAGGCCGCGGGACGAGCAGGAGCGGCTCGTCCGAGATGCTCAGCGCGTCGTCGGCCTGTACCACGACGAGCGCCAGATCGGCTTCGCTCGGGCGGTCTCCGACGGTGCGTCGGTGACCTACCTCGCCGACGTCTACGTCCTGCCGGAGTATCGGGGGCGGGGGCTCGGCGTCGAGCTCGTCCGCGAGATGGTCGAGAACGGGCCGTACGCGGACAAGCGCTGGATGCTCCACACGGCGGACGCCCACGCGCTTTACGCCAAGTTCGGTTTCGGCCCGCCGTCCGAGCGGGTGATGGAGCGCCCGCGGCGAAAGGAAGGCGCGTGAACTACCAGGAGATGATCGCCGCGCTGCAGGCGTACTGGGCCGAGCGCGACTGCGTCGTCATGCAGCCGTACCACACCGAGCTCGGGGCGGGAACATTCAATCCCGCGACCTTCCTGCGCTGCCTGGGCTCCGAGCCCTGGCGCACTGTGTACGTCGAGCCCTCCATCCGCCCGAGCGACGGCCGCTACGGCGAGAACCCGTACCGATTCCAGCACTACTACCAGCTGCAGGTCATCCTCAAGCCGGCGCCCGAGGACATCCTCGAGCAGTACTTCGGGTCGCTCGAGGCGGTCGGCATCGACACGCTGCGCCACGACGTCCGCCTCGTCGAGGACGACTGGGAGGGGCCGACGCTCGGCGCTTGGGGGCTCGGCTGGGAGGTGTGGGTCGACGGCATGGAGGTCACCCAGTTCACGTACTTCCAGCAGCTGGGCGGAATCGACGTCGAGGTCGTTTCCGGGGAGATCACGTACGGCCTGGAGCGCCTCGCCATGTTCCTCCAGGGGAAACGGAGCGCCTTCGACCTCGAGTGGGCGCCGGGGATCAGTTGGGGCGACATCTATCGCGAGAGCGAGCGGCAGTGGTCGACATACAACTTCGAGGAGGCGCCCGTCGACGTGCTCATGCGCCGCTTCGCGGAGCACGAGGCCGAATGCGCGCACCTGCTCGCAAAGAACCTGCCGCTCCCCGCCTACGACCAGGTGCTGAAGGCCTCGCACGCGTTCAACCTGCTCGACGCCCGCGGCGCGATCTCGGTCACCGAGCGCGCCTCGTACATCGGCCGTGTCCGCGATCTGGCCCGCCGCGTGGCCGAGGAATACCTTGCCGTCGCTGCTGTTTGAGATCGGCTGCGAGGAGCTGCCGGCGGCTGCGGTCTACGAAGCCGAGGCACAGCTCCCGGCACTCGTCCAGCGTCATCTCGGCGTCGAGCCCGAGCGGGTCTTCGTCGGGCCCCGGCGGCTCGCCGTCTACGTCTCCGGCCTCGAGGACGAGGCAGGCAGCGACTGGGTGAAGGGCCCGCCGGTCGCGCTTCGGGAGCGGGCGGCGGCGGGGTTCGCGAAACGCCACGGCGTCGCCGTGGAGGACCTCGAGGAGCGCGACGGCTTCCTCGGCGTGAGCGTCGAGCGTGAGTCGCTGGAGGCCGTCCTGCCCCGCCGCCTCGACGAGATCCTCCGCGGCCTCCGGTTCGGGAAGACGATGCGCTGGGACGACTCGGGCCTGCGCTTCGCGAGACCCGTCCGCTGGACGTGCGCTCGCCTGGGCGAGGCGGCCATCGAGGGACATGGGACGACGACCTTCGGGCATCGGTTCACGCACGGCGAGCTCGAGCTGCCGTCCGCCGAGTCGTACGTGGACGTGCTGCGCGCCGCCGACGTCGAGCCGGACCGAGCGGAGCGGGAGCGGAAGATCCGCGAGGGGCTGGACGCGCTCGGCGACTGGATCGACCCGCTCGGCAAGCTTCGCGAGGTCGTCCACCTCGTCGAGAAGGTCGTCATCCTCGAGGGGAGCTTCGACGAGCGGTTCCTGTCCCTGCCGACCCGGGTGATCGAGACGGCGATGCAGTCGCACCAGCGGTACTTCCCGCTGGGTCGGAACAGGTTCGCGATCGTTGCGAACGGCGGCGATCCCGACACGGTCCGCGCCGGGAACGAGACCGTGCTCGAGGGCCGGCTCGACGACGCGACCTTCACGTTCGAGCGAGACGTGGCGTCGGGGATCGAAGAGCTGGCGAAGCGTCTCGGCTCGATCGTGTACTTCGCCGAGGCCGGGACGTTCGCCGACAAGACCGCGCGCCTCCAGAAGCTGGTCGACCGGCTGGGCGGCGGCGACGCCTCCCGCGAGGCCGCGCGCCTCGCCAAGGCCGACCAGGCCGCCGAGCTCGTGCGCGAGTTCCCGGAGCTCGAGGGCTACATCGGCGCGGAGTACGCGCGCCTCGCCGGCTTCCCCGAGGCCGTCTGCGCCGCGATCGCCGAGCAGTACCTGCCGGATTCCGCCGGCGGTCCGCTCCCAACGACCGAGCCGGGTCGCGTCCTGGCGGCCGCCGACAAGCTCGACGCGCTGAACGTTTCACTCGGGCTCGGCCACCGGCCGACGGGCTCGCGCGATCCGTACGGCCTCCGTCGCGCGGCGATCGGGCTCTGCCGGCTCGCCACGGAGAGCGGCCTGACCATTCCGCGGGACCTGCTGACAGGCGAGGTCGGCGAGTTCGTCGAGGAGCGGTTCGAGGGCCTAATCGACGTTCCCGTGGAGTTCGTCCGCGCCGCCCGGACCGCCGGTGTCCGCGACCTCGGCTCCGTGGCGCGCCTCGCGCAGGCGCTGGCGGCGCTGCCCGACGAGCGGCTGGAGCCGATTCACACCGCCTACATCCGGGCGAGCCGTCTCGCCGAGAAGGAGCAGGCGGCCGACGCTCTGAACGTCGAGCTCCTGACCGAGCCGGCCGAGCAGGAGGTGGCGAAAGCGCTCGAGCAGGTCGAGCCGGAGCTCGCCGCAGCGCTCGACACCGGCGACTTCGAGACCGCAGTGGAAGCCGGAGCGAAGCTCGGGCCCGTGCTCGACCGTTTCTTCGAGGAAGTGCTGGTCATGGCCGACGATGCCGCGATCAGGGAGAACCGGCTCCGCCTGCTCCTCGACGTCCGCGATACCCTTCGCGGGCTCGGGGATCTCGCCCAGATTCCGCGCTAACGCGTCTTAATCGAGCCTGAACGTCGTTCTCAGGCGCCTCTTAATCCCGTGAGGTTCCATGGGGCAGCAACCATGGAAAGGACCCACCTGAAATGAGCAAGCAACTGGCAACCATTCTGCTCGCGCTCCTGCTGGCCGCAGGCGTTGGAGCAGCGGTCGGCGCAGGCGTCGCGCTCCAGACTGAGAGCGATCCCGCGTCGGCCGAGTCCACGGCCCCGGCGGCGGGCGAGTCCGTGGCCGAGACGACGTCGGGCACCGCGGCGCTCTACAAGCGCGTCAAGAACGCGGTCGTCGAGATCCACGCCGAGACGAGCGGCTCGGATGCGTTCGGCAACCAGCAGCAGGGCGAGGCGACCGGTAGCGGCTTCGTCACCGACAAGCAGGGCCACATCGTCACGAACCAGCACGTCGTGGCCGACGCACAGTCGGTGAACGTCGAGTTCTCGGACGGGTCACAGGTCGCCGCGACCGTCGTCGGCACCGACCCCTCCACCGACATTGCCGTCCTCGACGTCAACCGCCCCGCGGCACAGTTGACGACCGTGAACTTCGCGCCCGAGGGCTCGCTCGAGGTCGGCGACCCGGTTATCGCGATCGGCAGCCCCTTCGGGCTCCAGGGCACGCTCACGACCGGCGTGGTCAGCGCGCTCGGCCGTGAGATCCAGTCGCCGAACGGCTTCACGATCGAGAACGCCGTCCAGACCGACGCGGCGCTGAACCACGGCAACTCGGGCGGCCCGGTGCTCGACACGCAGGGCAGGGTCGTCGGCGTGGCGGCGCAGATCCGCAGCGAGAACGGCGGGAACGTCGGAATCGGCTACGCGGTTCCGGGCGACACCGCCAAGCGCGTCGCGGCCGACCTGATCCAGGACGGCAGCGTCGAGCATGCCTACCTCGGCATCAGCCTCCCGAACGACGGCGCCGCACGGATCGAACAGGTCAATGACGGCACCCCGGCCGCCCGCGCCGGCCTCAAGCGAGGCGATCAGGTCACCGCCGTCGACGGCGACGCAATCGAGTCGGGCGACGAGCTGCGCGAGAAGATCGACGCCAAGCGGCCCGGCGACAAGCTCACCCTCACCATCACGCGATCAGGCGACGAGCGCACCGTGGAAGTCACCCTCGGCGAGCGCCCGGCCTCCGCGCAGTAAGTCCCCTCACCAAGCCATGTCCGGTGTCTGACACCGGACATGGCCCTCCCCCTCCCTGGGAGTAGACCCCGCTACGCTCCAGCGATGGGCGTCGTCGAGCTGCACATGGTCTCGGACGCGACCGGTGCGACCGCGAAGCGCCTCGTGCAGGCGCTCGAGGCGCAGTTCCCGGACCAGGAGTTCGAGGACATCGTCCACCCGATGGTCGAGACGGTCGACGACCTGCGCCTGACGGTCGAGCGGTGCAAGGGCCGGCCCGCGGTGATCGTCTACACGATCGTCAAGCCCGAGCTGCGTGAGGCAATGCACGACCTCTGCCGCCGGGCGAAGGTGCACTACTGCGACATCCTCCGCCAGCCGATCGAGTCGGTCATCCGCGTCTCCGGGCAGGAGGCAAAGATGACGCCCAGAGCCCGCCCGCCGCTCGACTCCAACTACTTCCGCCGGATGGCGGCGATCGAGTTCGCGGTCAAGTACGACGACGGCGTCGGCGGAGGACTGGACGCTGCCGACATCATCCTCGTCGGGGTGTCGCGGACGTCGAAGACGCCGCTCTCGATCTACCTCGGATACCTGGGGTACAAGGCGGCGAACGTGCCGGTCGTCAAGGGGATCGACCCGCCTGAGAAGCTGTTCGAGATCGACTCGACGAAGATCGTCGGGCTGACGATCGAGGCCGACCGGCTCGCGGAGATCCGGACCGACCGCGCGCGCCGGCTCGGCGGCAACAACCGCAAGTACACGGAGCTCGTCGAGATCTACGACGAGCTCGAGCAGGCCGCGGCGCTCCATCGGCGGATCGGGTGCCCGGTGATCGAGATCTCCGAGCTCTCGATCGAGGAGACGGCGGCGCGGATCATCGCCATCGTCGAGCGGCGCCAGAACGCCGCGGCTCCGGCTTGAATCCCGCCGCCGAGGCCGCCCGGGCGCGGCCCGTCCCGCTCTGGCGCTGGGCGCTCTGGTGGTTCCTGCTCCTGATCGCCGGGCTGCTCTTCTACTTCCTGATGGCCCCGATCTGGCTCGGCCTCCGCGGCGCAGCCTGGATCGCGGAGTTCAAGGCGCGTCGCCGCCGCGAGTCTTAATCCCGGACGAGCTCGAAGATGTGCTCGAGGCCGTCCACGTCGTCCATCCGCTCGCCGGTCCTCACGAACCCGAACTTACGGACGATCGCGAGCGAGGGCTCGTTGTCCGGCGCGACCGAGAGGACGAAGTGGCGGATGCCGTCCCACTCCTCGGCGAAGTCCATGAGCATCTTCGAGGCCGCCGTCGCGTACCCCCGCCGTCGCCAGGCGGGGTAGATCGTGTAGCCGTACTCGACCGCGGCCGGATTGTGGGTGGAGTTGACGCCCGGCGGCCCGTGGAACCCGGCGTGGCCGATCATCTGACCGTCGAGGACGACCACGTGCGGACACCACTGCTGGAACCGGACGTCCTCGTGCATTTGCCGCAGGCGCATCGCGAGGAAGCCGCGCTCACCCTCGGCCGGGAACTCGGCGGGCAGGTCGATCTCCAGCAACTCGGCTGCTTCCCCTCTGCGGTCGGCGAGCACGGCCTCGATGAACGCGGGCGTCATCGGCACGAGCTCGATCATGCGGGCTTCACGGCTCGGATCATCAGGAAGTTCGGAATCCGCAGCCGCCGCGGCGCCCTCGTCGCCGAGGCGACGCGTTCCGGGCTGGGGAGCGGCTCGCGGATCGCCTCGATCAGGAACCCCGCGTCCTCGAGCGCCCGCGTATAGCTCTCGAGCGGATAGCACCAGCCGACGAACCGGATCACGACCCCGTCGCGCTCCGCGACCTCGTCGAACGCGCGTCGGCCCCGATAGGCGTCGATGAAGAAGGCGCCGTCGGGCGAATCCGGCTCGAAGCGGCCGGCGTCGTTGACGAAGTGGGTCACGCAGACGCAGAAGCGCGAGCCCGGGCGAAGGACTCGCCACGCCTCTCGAACGGCGCTCTCCATGTCGTCCATGTCCATGAGCGAGTTGTACGCCACGGCCAAGTCGAAAGACCGGTCCGGGAACGGGAGCGCTGCGGCATCGACGACGACGTACTCCCCCGCGGGATCGGCCTCGGCCGCTGCCTCGACGAGCCTCGGCACGGCGTCGATCGCGACGACATCGTGACCGCGGGCCCGCAGGTCGCGTGCCACGCGTCCTTCGCCGCAGCCGAGCTCGATCGTCCGCCCCGTCGGAGGCGGCAGCAGCTCGAAGAAGGACGCGTTGTAGCCCGTGTACCCGTCGTCGCCCGTCCGGGCCCAGGCGATCCAGTTCTCCGCCTCCTGCGTCCAGCTCACGCCCGCACCGCCGTAAAGTCGAGGAACGGCGGAACGCGGCTCCAGTTCTCGTGCTCCTCGTCGTAGATCTCGCGGAAGCGCTCGAAGAGGAAGCCCGCGGGCTCGAGCGCGCGCGAGTAGTCCTCGAGGATCAGGTGCCGGCGATCGAAATAGGTGTCGATTCGGAACCGCCCGTCCTCCTGAAAGGCGCCGGCCGTGCTCAGGGGATGGACGACCGCAGCGACGAGCCGTCCTCCGGGGGCGACCACTCGACCGAGCTCGCGCGCGACGGCCGGCAGGTCCTCGACGTCCGTCAGGGACATGAAGGCGACAGCGAGGTCTGCCGCTCCGTCTTCGAGCGCGACCTGCGACGGCGCCGATTCGACGCCAACCAGGCGGTGTCCGGCCGCCCGCAGGTCGGGCGTGACGCGCTCGTCGTCGCAGCCGATGTCGACCGTCAGCCGGCCGGGAGGGGGTACGAGCGCGAGGAAGTTCGCTCGGTGCAGGCTCACAGCGCCCGCGCGTCGATCGGCTCCTCGATCACCTCGCCGTCTCGAAGCTCGACCCGATACGCCCTCGACTCCTCGTCGCAGGCGACGACCTCCCGAAGCTCGCCGTTCACGAAGTGGAGGCCGACGCCGGCATCGGCGGCGTAGCCCGCGGGAAGCAAGCCGCCCCGAAGGAGCTCGTAGTACCGGGGACGGCGCAGCTGCTCGTCGTCCCAGTGCGGGCAGAAGCTTCCGGCCAGGAACCCGAGGCAGTCCATCGGCCCGAGCTGCGGCCCGAACGAATCGGTGACGCCCTGTTCGAACCAGCAGATTCCACCGGCGCTCGACCCGGCGAGGACGATGCCGTTCTCGTACGCCTCACGGAGCAGCGTGTCGACGCCGTGGAGGCGCCAGATCGCCAGCATGTTGGCCGTGTTGCCGCCGCCGACGAAGACGAGGTCCGACTCCAGGACGACCGAGCGCAGATCCTCGGGCGGCCAGGGGAAGAACTCGAGGCGCGCGACGTCGCCCAGGCTGCCGAACCGGTCGTACGTCCGCAGGGCCGCGGCGGGATCCTCGGCCATCGCGGTGCCGATGTAGAGCACCCGCGGCCGGTCGGTCCCGGTCAGCTGGGTCAGGAACTGCGCCGCGCCGTCACAGAAGCGCCCGCCGCCCATGGGAACGATCGTCCGGTCGGCCATCGCGCGGGAGTATCGCTGTCGGCGCACTACAATCGGCGACCCCATGGCGAGGTACGTCTACGGCTTCGACGAGCCTGCCGATGGCGGGCGCGAACTGCTCGGCGGCAAGGGCATCGGCCTCGCCGAGATGACGCAGCTCGGCGTTCCCGTCCCGGCCGGGTTCACGATCTCGACCGACGCCTGCCGGGCCTACATGGCCTCCGGCGGCAAACTCCCGGATGGGCTCGAGCCGGAGATCGACGAGCACATCGCGCGGCTCGAGGAGAAGGCCGGGAAGCGCTTCGGCGACACCGACGACCCGCTGCTCGTCTCGGTCCGCTCCGGCGCCGCGGTCTCGATGCCCGGGATGATGGACACGATCCTGAACGTCGGCCTGAACGACGCGGCCGTCGAGGGCCTCGCGCGTCGCACGGGCAACGAGCGGTTCGCGCAGGACTCATACCGCCGGCTGATCCAGATGTACGGCGAGATCGTCGACCACGTCGACGCGCACCGCTTCGACGACGTGTTCAGGCACCACGAAGACGACCTCCCGGCTGTGATCGACGCCTTCAAGGCGATCTACGAGGAGCAGACGGGCCGGGCCTTCCCGCAGGACGCCAGGGAGCAGCTGGGGCGCGCCGTCCGCGCCGTCTTCGAGTCTTGGGACACGCCTCGCGCCATGGCGTACCGCCGCTTCAACCACATCCCGGATGACCTCGGCACCGCTGTGAACGTCGTCCAGATGGTGTTCGGCAACAAGGGAGAGCAGTCGGGGACGGGCGTCGCCTTCACGCGTGACCCGTCCACCGGCGTGTCCGGCCTCTACGGCGAGTTCCTCGCCGACGCGCAGGGCGAGGACGTCGTCGCCGGCATCCGCACGCCCGAGCCGGTGGACGCGATGAGGGAGCGGCTGCCCGGCGCCTTCGACGAGCTCGTCGAGACGATCCGCCGCCTCGAGGGCCACTACAAGGACATGCAGGACATCGAGTTCACGGTCGAGGACGGGAAGCTGTACCTCCTCCAGACCCGCAGCGCGAAGCGCACGGCCGCGGCCGCGCTGAAGGCTGCCGTCGACATGGTCGAGGAGGGCCTGATCACCCGCGAGGAGGCGGTTGCCAGGATCGACCCCGGCCAGCTCGACCAGCTGCTCCACCCGCGGATCGACCCGAACGCGTCGTACGACGTCGCCGCCAAGGGCCTCAATGCCTCGCCCGGGGCAGCGTCGGGCGGAATCGTCTTCGACGCCGACACCGCCGAGGAGCGAGGACGGAACGGCGACGCCGTGATCCTCGTCCGCTGGGAGACGACGCCCGACGACATCCACGGGATGATCGCGGCGCAGGGGATCCTGACCGCGCACGGCGGGATGACGTCGCATGCCGCGGTCGTGGCGCGCGGGATGGGGAAGCCGTGCGTCGCCGGCTGCGAAGCGCTCTCTGTCGACGTGGACGCCAGGACTGCGTCGCTGAACGGCACGAAGCTCGGCGAGGGCGACGTGATCACGATCGACGGCGGCACCGGCGAGGTGATCGTCGGCGCGGTCACGCTCATCCCGCCGGAGATCAACGAAGACTTCGAGACCGTCCTCGGGTGGGCTGACGATCTGCGCCGCCTGAAGGTGCGCGCGAACGCGGACACGCCCGAGGATGCCGCCAAGGCCCGCGAGTTCGGTGCCCAGGGGATCGGGCTCTGCCGCACCGAGCACATGTTCATGGCCGAGGATCGCTTGCCCGTCGTCCGCGAGATGATCATGGCGAGCGACGAGGACGAACGGCGCGCCGCGCTCGACAAGCTGCTTCCGCACCAGCAGAGCGACTTCGAGGGGATTTTCGAGGCGATGTCGGGGCTGCCCGTCACGATCCGCCTGCTCGACCCGCCGCTGCACGAGTTCCTACCGCCGCTCGAGGAAGCGCGCGACGAGCAGATGCGCTCGCGGATCCGGGCCCTCCACGAGGCGAACCCGATGCTCGGAACGCGCGGCTGCCGCCTCGGGCTCCAGTTCCCGGAGATCTACGAGATGCAGGTGCGGGCGATCGTCCGGGCGGCGATCGCGGTGCGTGACCGAGGCGGGGAACCGCTCGTGGAGATCATGCACCCGCTCGTCGCGTTTCGTGAGGAGCTCCGGCGCCTGCGGGAGCTGACCGTGGCGACGGCCGAGGACGAGGGCGAGCTCGACTACCTGGCCGGCACGATGATCGAGCTCCCGCGGGCCTGCATCCGCGCCGACGAGATCGCCGAGGAGGCCGATTTCTTCTCCTTCGGGACGAACGACCTGACGCAAACCGCACTCGGGTTCTCCCGCGACGATGCCGAGGGCAAGTTCTTGACGCACTACCTCCACGACGGCGTCCTCGAGCGCAACCCGTTCGAGACGCTCGACCAGAGTGGGGTGGGGGATCTGATGGCGATCGCAGTCGAGCGCGGCCGGCGGACGAAGCCCGACCTCAAGCTTGGCATCTGCGGCGAGCACGGGGGTGAGCCGGCGTCGGTCATGTTCTGCCACCGACTCGGGCTCGACTACGTCTCGTGCTCGCCGTATCGCGTTCCGCTCGCGCGGCTAGCCGCCGCCCAGGCCGCCCTGGCCGAGTCCGGCATCGAAGCCGTCTCCGTCGGGGGCTAGTGCTCCGTCCAGTAATGCCGCCGAGCTTCTGGGTCGCGAGCACCAAGCCTCTGGGCCGCGTGATCGCGGGCCAGAAGCCGGCATGTATTGCTGGATGGGGCACTAGAGGACGGCGACCGGTCGCTCTGTCTCCCGGACTCCTTGCTCGGGGGACCAGCGGCTCATGCGCATCACGCCCGAGTTCCAGGTGATGAACGCCGCCTCGGCGATGTCCACTGAGAAGAAGTGCCAGTCGACCGGTGGGCGCCACCCGGAGGTGCGCTCGATCGCCGTCGCGACGGCAGCCTTCAGCTCGGCGTCGGCTACCTCGACGGCGCGGCCGCGCAGCTTGAACTCCTCGTTCGGATCGTCCGGGTGGTCGAGCGGAGCGTTGAGGCTGAGGCGCGGGTCGCGCAGGAGGTCGCGCGCCTTCAGCGTGCCCGGGATCATGCTCATCGCGAGCTCGCCGCCCGCGACCCGCGCCTCGACGGCGCTGATCCTCGGTGTCCCGTCACGCCGGAGCGTCGCGAGGTAGACGAAACGAAAGCGATCGACCAGCTCGCGCCCGCTCTTCGCCAGCTCCGGCGCCGCCGCCTCGAGGTCGGCCCAACGGGCCATGGTCGTCAGTTTGGCCGAAGAGAGAAGACGAAGCGTTCTAGGTCTCGGCGACCCGGCGGCGCGGTGAGCCGCGCTGAACGAGCAGGAGGCTCGTCACGAAGACCCAGGCGAGGAAGAGCAGGAACGTGATCGCCCCGTACGAGCCCGTCGCGCCGAAGTCGTCGTTGTCGCCGATCGTCGCCGCTGCCACGTCCAGGATCAGGACGAGCGCGAGGAGCATTCCGGCCCAGCCGACTGCCGACGGGAGGAATCGCGTTCGTAGAGCGCCGACCGAGACGGCGAGCACGAAGGCTGCCGCGGGAATCCCGGAGAGGGTGTAGGCGTAACGGCCGAGGTCGTAGAGACCCCGCGCCACACCCTGGTCGAGGATCGTGTCGGCGCTCGCGGCCATCGCGCTCCAGCACACCGTGCCGGCGATGAAGATTCCCATCGCGGTCGCGCCGGCGGCGACGGCGGTCGCGGCCAGGCCGCTCGTCTCTTCGTCGGCTCTTCGCAGCGCGGCGGCGAGCGTCCCGACGAACCACAGGAAGCTGATCGCGGCGAGCCCGAAGAAGAAGATCTGGTACCAGAGCTCGTCGGTCTTGCCCTCGAAGTAGACGAGCAGCTGTTCGTTCGGGGTCGAGGGCTGTGGCAGGTCGGGGACGAAGAAGAAGCCGATGATCGCGAACACGACGTAGGCCACGCCGGTCCCCGCCGCCCACCGTTCCCAGTCCCGCACGGGCCGGATTGTCGCCTACGCGTAGGGCGCGACGCGCCAGAAGGCGACGAGGATGCTGACGACGCCGATTGCGAGCACGCCGACGATGCCGGCCAGGCCGGGTCGCCCGTAGATCGCGTGCGTGCGTCCGAGCCGGGAGAGCGCGAGCATGCCCAGGACTCCCCCGACGAGCCCGCCGAGATGGCCGCCGATCGAGATCCCCGGGATGGCGAAGGTGAGGACGAGGTTGATGGCGACGATTCCGAGGGCGCCGCCGCCGAACACGTGGTTGCCTTGGCGCTCGAGGACGATCGCCGCGCCGAGAATCCCGAACAGGGCCCCGGAGGCGCCGACCGTCGGGCTGGTCGGCGAGAAGATCAGCGCACCGGTCGCTCCTGCGAGCCCCGAGACGATGTAGAGGAGTAGGTAGCGGCCGCGGCCGAGCACTGCCTCGACGGCGGAGCCGAACCACCAGAGGGCGAGCATGTTCAGCCCGAGATGGATCGGGCCGTAGTGGAGGAACATTGACGTGAAGAGGCGCCACCAGTCCCCCGCGGCCACGAGCGGGCCGAAGAGCGCGCCCTGGACGTAGATCTCGTTGCCCGTGCCGTTGATCTCACCGCCGGCTGCGAGCTCGAGCAGGTAGACGCCGACGTTCAGCGCGATCAGCGCCTTGGTGACGACCGCGCCGGTGCCTTCGAAGCTGGCGCGGCGGACGCCTCGCGTGACCCGTGCCGCGCCCTGCGGCTGTCCCGAGTGTTCGGGGCAGCGGATCCCGACCGGCGCGAAGTACATGCACTCGGTGCAGATCGGTCGCCCGCACTCCGAGCAGGTGACCATCGTCTCCCGGTCGGGATGGCGGTAGCAGTACAGGGTGTCGGCCACGGGCGGGGTAAGTAGCGTAGTTCCGCGGTGAGATGCCATGTCGCGTTCACGCCGGACGAGAAGTTGGAGGCGCCGGTGGCCGTCGTCGTCGACGTGCTGCGTGCCACGTCGGCGATCTCCCAGGCGCTCGCCGGCGGCTACCGGCGGGTCTACTGCTGCCGCGAGGTCGACGACGCTCGGGCCCTTCGCGCGAAGCTCGGAGACGGTGTTCTCGGCGGCGAGCGGAACGCGGTGCGGATCGAGGGGTTCGACATCGGCGCCTCACCGCGGGAGGTGCTGGAGCCGCGCGGCGAGACGCTGATCTACTCGACCACGAACGGCACGCGGGCGGTGCTGGCGGCGGCAGCGGGGTGTAACGAGGTGCTCCTGGGGTCGCTGCTGAACCTGAGCGCGGTTGCGGGGGCCGTTCAGGACGACTGCGTGATCGTCTGTGCCGGGTTCCAGGGCCGCTTCGCGCTGGACGACGCCTACTGCGCGGGCAGGATCGTGGAGCTGTTGGGGGCGGAGGTCACGGACGCCGCGAAGGCGTGCGGGGTGCTGGCGCGGTCGTTTCCGAGCGCGCACGAGGCGCTTCTGGCGAGGACGTACGGCCCGCCCGGGCTCGAGGAGGACATCCGCTTCTGCGCCCAGGAGAACACGGTTGACGTCGTGCCGCGTCTGAATCGGATGGTCGACGCGGCGGCCGAGATCACGCGTGGTTGACACCGAACAGGTGTTCGTGATAGAACACATGTTCGGTCATGATCGCCTGTGTCGCCATCCCCGGTTTCGAGCTCCGTGCCGCGCTTCGCTCACGGCCTAGCCTCGCGCTTCGGCCGGTGGCGCTGGCGCCGCCGGACGGCGCCGAGCCGCTGATCGGGCCGGTCACCGCCGCCGCCGACCAGGCCGGCGTCAAGCCCGGGATGCGCATGGGGGAGGCGCTTGCGACCTGCCCGAAGCTCGTCCTCGTCGAGCCGGATCCCGCCGGCGCCGAGCGCGACTGGGAGGAGATCGTCCGCCGTCTCGAGGACTCCGGCTTCGCCGTCGAGTCGACGGCCCTCGGAACCGCCTACTTCGACACGCGCGGGGTGGAACGCCTCTACGGCGGCCTCGAGCCCGCCCTGAAGCGGGCCCTCGCCGCGGTCGGCACGCACTGGGACGCGCGCGTTGGCGCGGCCGCGCGCCGCTTCGCCGCCCTCGCGGCTGCCAACGTCGCGCGCCCAGGCCAAGCGCTGGTCGTCTCCGACGAGCACACGCAGGAGTTCCTCGCTCCGCTTCCGCTTCGACTGCTCGGGCTGGACGAGCGCCGCCGCCAGGAGCTGGAAGCGCTGGGCGTGAAACGGGTTGGACAGCTTGCCGGGCTCCCGGGCGCTGCTGTGGCCGAACGACTGGGACCGGACGGTCGCAGCGCCTGGGGCCAGGCGAGAGGTGGAAAGCGTGGCCGCATCCGCGGACGACGTCCGCCCGCCGAGGTCTACGAGGTGCTCGAGTTCCCGGAGGCGGTCGGCAACGAGCTGACGCTCCGACGCGCGCTCGCCACGCTCGTCGATCGTGCGATCAACCGACCGGAGCGCGCCGACCGCTTCGTCCGAAAAGTCGCACTTTCGGCACGACTCGTCGGCGGCGGTTCCTGGCGGCGGACGCTCACGTTCCGCGATCCTGCCGGTGACGCCGACCGCGTCAGGATCGCGCTCGGCCCGAAGCTGAACGACCTGCCGGCGCCGGTGACAGCGCTCCGCCTCGAGCTCGCCGAGCTGACCGAGTCGACCGGGCAGCAGCTCGAGCTCGTCAGGCCGGAGGGCGCCGAGCTCCAGGCGAGGCTGAAGGAGGGGTTGCGCCAGGTGAAAGCCAGCACGGGCGGGGGAGCTGTCGCGAGTGTCGTCGAAGTCGCGCCGTGGTCGCGGATTCCGGAAGCACGCGCGCTGTTCGTGCCGCGGGACGACTAGGGCGACTGAATGAGCCGCGCGCCGCCCTCGTCGAGCCGCATGCCGACGGTGCGCCGCGTCTCGTCAATCGCCTGTCGGTCGAGCTGATCCGCGAGGAGTGGCGCGTCGTCGACCGCTGGTGGACCGAGGAGCCCGTCAACCGGCGCTACTTCGAGGTCGTGCTGGAGAGCGGCCAGAACGTCGTCGTCTTCCATGACGACGAGGACGGACGCTGGTTCAGCCAGCGCGGCGCCTAGTGCCGCTGGCCGCGACCGGACTCGTAGATCTCGGCAGCGGAGCCGCCGAGATTGCTCATGCGGATGTCTTCGACCCGGTCGCTAATCCGCTCGGCCTCCTCGACGTCTTCGTGGTCGTACTCCTCCGGTGGAGGGCGTCTGAAGAGGCGCTTGATCCAGTCGACCGCACGCATTGCGTCCTGAATCTAGCGCCCTCGAGCGCGCGCGGCGAACCCCGCGTCGGGCGCGTGGAGGTTGAAGAGCCGCGCCGGCGCGACAGGGCGGAACCCGTGGGTGACGTTGGGTGGAGCTGCGAAGTACGTCGCCGCGCCGACTCTCGACGATTGATTCGCGAGCAAGAACTCGACCTCGCCGTCGAGGACGTAGAAGGAGTCGACCTGGTCGTCGTGGGAGTGGGGATCGACGCCTTCCCAGCGCTCGTCGAACGCCAGCTCGAAGAGCGAGAGCTCCGTCGTGACCGCCCTGACGGTGTTCGTCAGGCCGGACGGCCGCACCAGCCGCTCGCCGCCGTTCGGGCCGGCGACGATCGCGTCGGCCGGTCCGTACGGTTCGTCGACGTCGACGCTGTCCCACGCGAAGGCCTCACCGGCGATCGCGTGGCGCAGGTACTCGATGAAGCGCCCGTCGGGGGCGTGGATGTTGAGGTAGCGCGCGCCGTTCTGTCCGTGGACCCTGAAACCGTGGACGATCCCGGGCGGCACCGCCACGGACGTCCCAGGCCCTGCAAGCAACGTCTCGGTCCCGTTGATGATCTCGAGCTCGCCTTCGAGGACGTAGAACGCGTCGACGTGGTCCTCGTGGAAGTGAGGGCTCGCGCCCTCGAACGGCCCTTGCACGTGGACCTCGTTGACCGAGATCTCCGGGCGCTCGAGCTTCACCACGATCCGCTCATTCAGGCGCTCACCCTCGCCGGGGCCTAGGAGAACCGGTTGGCCTACGTCGAGCTCCATGCGCATTCAGCCTATTCGTTTCTCGACGGCGCCTCGCTGCCCGAGGAACTGGCGGTGAGGGCTGCCGAGCTCGGCTATCAGGCAGTCGCGGTCACCGACCACGACGGCGTCTACGGATCGCTCGAGTTCGCGCACGCGGCCAAGGCGTTCGGCGTCCGGCCGATCACCGGCGTCGAGGCAACGCTCACCGACGGCTCGCACGTGACGCTGCTCGTCGAGAGCACGCGCGGCTACGCGAACCTCTGCCGGCTGCTGACCGCGGCGCACGCGCACACCCGTCCGAAAGAGGGTGAGCCTCCACTCGACCCTGCGCTCGACCCGGCCTTGCTCGAAGAGCTGAACGAGGGGCTCGTCTGCCTCTCCGGCTGCGCGCGCCAGGGGCTCGCAGTTCGCAACCCGAACGCTACGGCCCGGCTCGCGCGCGCCTTCGGCCGGGAGCGCTTCTACGTCGAGCTCCAGCGTCCGTTCGAACGCGGAGACGTACGGCGCAACGCGGCTCTGCGCGACCTCGCCGAAACACTCGGGGTCGAGACCGTCGTCACCGGGGACGTCCACGCCCACGATGCCGCCCGCGCTCTGCTCCAGGATGCGCTCGTCGCAATCCGGCACCGCACCTCGCTCGAGGGCTCCGAAGCCGAGCGGCGCGGCAATCACGAGGCCGTCCTTCGCCCGCCGGGGGAGGTCTCCGACCGCTTCCCGCTCGACCGCGACGCCGTCGAGCGCACCACCGTCGTCGCCGAGCGCTGCGAGTTCGACCTGACGCGGGAGCTCGGCTACCGCTATCCGGACTTCTCGGACCAGGCCGAATCGGCCATCAGCCTGCTGGCCCAAGTCTGCAACCACGCCTTCGATGCGCGTTACGTGACGAGTAACACTGTGTTACGAAGTCAGGCTCGCGCCCGCCTCGACGACGAGCTCCGGCTGATCGACGAGCTCGGCCTCGCAGGCTTCTTCCTGCTCCACCACGAGGTGCTCGAGCTCGCTCGGGACGTCGCCAACGAGGTGCGCGGCCGCGACTCGCCGCGCAACTCGCTCCCGCCTGGGCGCGGCCGCGGCAGCTCGGTCGGCTCGATCGTCTGCTACCTGACCGGGCTCTCGCACGTCGATCCCGTCCACTCGGGGCTCTCGCTCGGGCGCTTCATCAACCGCGAGCTCGACGCCGTGCCCGATATCGACCTCGACTTCCCGCGGGACATCCGCGAGAAGCTGATCGTCGCCGTCACCGAGCGCTACGGCCGCGAGCACGCCGCGCTTGTCGCCAGCTTCTCCACCTACCGCTCGCGCGGCGCGATCCGCGACATCGGCAAGGCCCTCGGGCTGCCGTACGGCGAGCTGGAGCGGCTTGCACGTGTCTCGGACGGCTGGAACGCCCGCCGGGTCGGCGAGGACCTCCAGCTCGTCCCAGGCTGGGAGGAGAGGGTCGCATCGCCGCGCTGGCGCGCGTTCGCGGAGCTCACGCGCGAGATCGCCGGCCTCCCGCGGCATATCTCCCAGCACCCGGGCGGGATGGTGATCTCGTCCAGGCCGCTCGTCGAGCTCGTCCCGGTTCAGCCTGCGGCGATGGCCGGGCGGCAGATCGTCCAATGGGACAAGGACTCCTGCGACGACGCCGGCTTCCTGAAGATCGACCTGCTCGGGCTGGGAATGCTCTCGGCGGTCGAGGAGTGCGTCGAACAGATCGCGCTCCTGCGCGGCGAGACGATCGACCTCTCGCGGATCCCGCTCGACGACGAGGAGGTCTTCGCCCAGATCCAGGACGCGGACACCGTCGGCGCCTTCCAGATCGAGAGCCGTGCGCAGATGCAGAGCATCCTCCGCACCAAACCGGAGACGCTCGAGGACATCATCGTGCAGGTCGCGCTCGTGCGGCCCGGGCCGATCCAGGGCAAGGCCGTCCATCCCTACATCGCACATCGGCAGCGGCTGCGCGAGGACCCGAGCTTCGTCCCGCCCGTCGATCACCCACTCCTCGCGGAGCCGCTGCGCGACACCCTCGGCGTCGTCGTCTTCCAGGATCAGGTGCTGGAGGTCGCGATCGCTCTCGCGGGATTCAGCGTGGGGGAGGCTGAGGGCTTGCGGCGTGCAATGAGCCGGAAGCGGAGCGAGGCGGCGCTCGAGGCCTACCGCAAGCGGTTCATCGAGGGGGCAGCGGCAAAGGGCGTCGGCGAGACACTGGCCGACGAGATCTACGACAAGCTCGTCGGCTTCTCCGGCTTCGGGTTCCCGAAGTCGCATGCGGCGGCGTTCGGGTTGCTCGCCTACCAGTCGCAGTGGCTGCGCTGCCGCTATCCGGCCGAGTTTCTGGCCGCGCTCCTGAACGCGCAGCCGATGGGCTTCTATCCGCCGGCGACGCTCGTGCGCGACGCGCAGCGGCGCGGGGTGGAGGTGCTGCCGCCCGACGTCAATGTGAGCGAGGCGAAGTGCGTCGTCCAGGACGGCAAGGTGCGGATCGGGATCGAGCACGTAACGTCGATCGGCGAGGACGACGCGAAGGCGCTCGTCGCGGAGCGAGAGCGGAACGGCCCGTTCCGGTCGGTGCGGGAGCTCGCGCAGCGCTCGCCGCTCCGCCGCGAGGGGCTGGAGGCGCTGATCTCGAGCGGGGCGTGCGCGGCGTTCGGCGACGAGGTGCGGCCGCTGCTGTGGGAGGCAGGGCTCGCGCCTCAATCGGAGTCGGTCCCGGGTTCGGGCGGAGAGGAGCGCCAGCTCGCGCTGCCGATGGATCCGACGGTCGAGACGCCGGCTCTTCCGGTGCCGAGCGATTGGGACCGGATGCTGACCGACTACCGGACGACGAGCCTCACCGTCGGTGTCCACCCGATGGAGCTCCTGCGCCCGCATCTTGCCGAGCTTGTCCTCTCGAGCCGTGACCTGTGTCTGGCACCGGACAGGGCTCGAGTGGCCGTTGCGGGGATGGCGGTCGCGCGCCAGCGGCCGGCAACCGCCAACGGGGTCGTCTTCATGCTGCTCGAGGACGAGTTCGGCCAGATGAACCTGATCGTCCCGCCGCAGGTCTACGACCGCCATCGCGCGATCGTCCGCGGCGAGCCGCTGATCCTCGCGAAGGGGAGGTTCGAGCGCGTCGACCGAAACCAGAACGTCCTCGTCCGAGAGCTGGAGACGCTGGGACCGCTCGCGCGGAAGGTCGCCGACATACCCGAGCTCGGCTCCTCACTCCCTCCGGCTCATCACTTCGGCCATCGCTGACTTCATCGCGCTCACATGTGAGGTTTCGAGCCTCTCTCCGCGAGGAACAGGAGCATGTGCTGAAAACCTCGGCCAAACCGAACGAACCACCCCGCACCCTCGCGTCGTTCCTGGAGTACTGCCGGCAGCTACGAAAGGACTCGGCCGCACTCCGCAGCCACTCGAGAGAGATCCGGGCCGACAGCCGACGCAACTGGGACCGAGACCAGGAACGCCGACGCGCCGAGTGATCCTCGGCTCGGGACTCGCCTAGAAACGGCCGATCCGGGTAAGAATCGCCCCGTAGCAGACACGAAGGAGGCACGGTGAAGCTGAGCGATCTGATCAGGGGCTTGCCCGGGCATCCGAGCCATCCGCCCTTCACAGACGCGACGATCGGGATCTACACGGCCGCCACGGCCTTCGGCGTGCTGTCCGCGCTCGGTGTCAGCGAGGAGAACCTGGCCACGGCATGGTGGCTCGCGCTCGTCCTCGGGCTGGTCGTCACGGTTCCCACGGCCCTCACCGGCTTCCTCGACTGGCTCGGCATCACGTGGGGAACGCCGGTCTGGCGCACGGCGACCCTGCACCTGAGCTCGATGCTCACCGCCACGGTGTTCTTCCTCATCGCGGCGCTCGTCGGACACGGCGACTACGTCGACAAGAGCGTGGGCGCCGGAGCGCTCATTCTCAACCTGATCGGCTTCGCCTTCCTGACGCTCGGCGGCTGGCTGGGCGGCACCGTCGTCTTCACGCACGGCATGCGCGTCCTGAAGCTGGTCGACGAGCCTACAAGTCGAGCGGTCACGCCGGGCCACGCCGAGAAGGAGCAGGCCGAGGCGTAACCGCGGCCGCCGCAGCCCGCTACGTGTCTTCGATCTCGAGCGCGAACCGGGGCAGGCGCCGATGGACGGCCGCGTTGAACTCCGCGACGTACTCTCCGGCGCCGTCATCGTCGAGCGTCCGGGCAAAGGTGTCACGCATCTCTGCGAGCGTCTCGGTGCCGAACTCCACCAGCTCCTGAAAACGGCCGAACGCCTCCTCGGCGTCCTCGCGATCCGCGCGGTCGTAATCACGCTCGGCTCCGTCGACGCGGGCCAGGAACTCGGCGTCCTCGCGCTCAAAAAGTTCGAGCTGCCGGTCGATCAGCTCTGCGAAGCGCATGGCCATCTGCGGCTTACAGTAGCCGCGTGCTGGTGCGTACCTGGAACCTCTTCCACGGGAACACGCTGCCGCCCGGGAGAACGCGCTACGTCGAGGAGATGGTGCGGCTCGTGACCTGTGACGAGCCGGACGCCGTGTGCCTCCAGGAGGTCCCGCCGTGGTCGCTCGAGCGTCTCGGCGAGTGGAGCGGCATGGCGGTCTACGGCGAGGTTGCGGAGCTGCCGACGCTGGGCCCGATCCCGGTGACGAGAGGGATCGGACGCTGGGTCACCGACCACAACGCCGGGCTGTTCCGATCGGGGTTCGAGGGCCAGGCGAACGCGATCCTCGTGCGGCGGCCGATCCTCGCCAGGCACGTCGTGACCCTGAATCCGTTCAGGTTTCGGCGCCGAACGGCGGGCCGCCTCGGCCTCTCCCTCCTGACCGAGCTCGCGTGGGGGAAGGAGCGACGGCAGGCGATCGCGGTGCGGGTGGAGGGAGGTACCGTCGTGTCGACGCTGCATGCGAGCAACGCAGGGGACATCCGGATCACCGAGGCCGAGGTCGAGCACGCCGCCCAGTGGGCGGGGCGGCTGGCCGGCGACTCGACGTGCGTGCTCGCCGGTGACCTGAACGTCGATACGCGTCGCTCGGAGGTCTTCGGCCGACTCGCCGGCTTCTCGGCGCCCGGCCCAGGCGTCGACCATGTCCTCGTCCGAGGCGCCGACGTCGCCGACTACGAGCGCTGGCCGCGCCAACGGCGCCTCCTGAACGGCCTCGTGCTGTCGGATCATGCGCCCGTGGAGGCCCGGGTCGTATGACGTTCGAGGAGGCACGCGCGGCTTTCCCGGTGCTCGAGCGCTACGCGTACCTGAACGCGGGCTCGGTCGGCCCGCTCTCGCGGGCGACGTCCGACGCGATGGCGGCGGCCGAGCGGGACGAGCTGGAGCACGGACGGGGCACTTGGCGATACATCACCAGCATGCTCGAGGCGCGGGCCAAGCTTCGAGCGTCCCTCGCATCGCTCATCGAGGTCGAGGCCGAGTTGCTCTCGCTGACGACCTCCACGTCCGAGGGCTGCCGGATCGTCCTCGCCGGGCTCGGACTGACTGCGGAGGACGAGGTCGTCACGACGGATGCGGAGCACTTCGGCCTGACCGGCGCGCTCCACGCGTCGGGTGCGCGCGTCCGGGTTGCCAAGGTGCGGGATCGCCCGGCCGATCAAGCGCTCGACGCGATCCTCGCCCAGGTCGGCCCTCGGACGAAGCTCGTGGGCGTGTCCCATGTGCTCTGGCTGACCGGGCACATCGTCCCGCTCGAGGAGCTCCGCGACGCGCTCTCGGTGCCGCTGCTGGTCGACGGCGCCCAGTCGGTGGGCGCGATCCCGGTCGACGCGTCGGCGTTCGACTTCTACACCGTGTCCGGGCAGAAGTGGCTCTGCGGGCCGGCGCCCACGGGCGGCCTCTACGTCAGGGACCCAGAGCGGCTGGCGGTGGCGCTGCCAAGCTACTTCTCCCAGGCCGGGTACGACCCCGACGGAGCGTTCGAGCCGCAGCCGGGCGCGCTGAGGTTCGACGCTACCTGGATTCCGGTCGGGTTCCTCGACGGCCTCCAGGCCGCGATCGACGGCGCGCCTGACTGGCGCTACGACCGCGCGCGCGAGACGACCGAGCTCTGCCGCCGTCGGCTCGTCGAGGGCGGCTTCGACGTCGTCACCGAACCGGGACACGGGACGCTCGTGTCGTGGCGTTGGCCGGGCGAGCCTAAGGAGGTTGCCGAGGCACTCGCCAGAGGCGACGTGATCATCCGCGACCTGCCCGGGACCGGCCTCCTGCGGGCCTCGTGCGGTTACTGGACGAGCGAAGAGGACATCGACCGGCTCGTCGCCGGGCTGTCAGCCCTCTAGCGCGGCGAAGAGATCGACGACGTTCCCGTCAGGGTCCTTGACCTCCGCGTAGCGCTGGCCCCAGTACGCGTCCCACGGCTCCTTGTGCGCCGTGCCGCCTGAGTCGAGCAGCCGCGCGTAGGCGGCGTCGACATCGGCGGGCGAGTCGCAGCGGAACGCGAGTGCGCTCCGGTGGCCGCCGCCGGACGGCGGAGACCACTCGGGATCGAAGGACTTGACGGTCTCCTGGGTGTCGAGCATGAAACGCAGTCCACCGGGAAGCGCCGCCTCGACGTGGCCGTGACCCTCGGGGTCGAGCGGCTCCGGGAACTCGAGCCCGAGCTCGCGGTAGAACGCGGCCGAGCGGGCCAGGTCGGCGACAACCGTGCCGATTGCCTCGAACTGCGGCATCAGGCGGCGTCCGCCTCGGTCCGAAGGCCGAGCTCACCAGCGATCGGCTTCATCGCGTCGGTGACTGTCTGGATGTGATCGTCGAGCTCCACGCCCAGGAGCTCGGCGCCGGCGTAGACCTCGTCGCGATGGACACCGGCGGCGAAGGACGGCTGCTTGAGCTTCTTCTTGACGGACTTCGGGGTCAGGGTCTCGATCCCGTCGGGCCGGACGAGCCCGCACGCGTGGATGAAGCCCGCAAGCTCGTCGCACGCGAACAACGCGCGCTTGAGGTCGGTGTCGCGGTCCATCTCCAGATGCTCGGCGTGCGAGAGGACGGATTCGATCAGCTCCTCGGGGTAGCCCTCTTCCCGCAGGATCGCGGCGCCGTCCTGCGGGTGCTTGTCGAGCGTGGGATGGATTTCGTAGTCGAAGTCGTGGAGCAGCGCGGTCGCTCCCCAGAACTCCTCGTCGCCGCCCATCTTGCGGGCATAGGCGCGCACCGCGGCCTCGACCGCCAAAGCATGGCGCAGGAGGGCCTCGCTCTTCGTGTAACGAGTGAGGGTGTTCCAGGCTTGGTCTCGAGTGACTTCCATTGCTTTTCCCGCCACTACGATATCCGGCTCATGTCGACGACTCTGATCGCTGACGCACTGATGGAGAGCTTCGTTATCGAGGGGGGCAGGCCGCTCGGCGGTCGCGTGGCCGCAGCCGGCAACAAGAACGGCGCGCTGCCGATCCTCGCTGCGACCGTGATGGCGACCGAGCCGGTCGTCCTCAGCAACGTCCCGCGGATCCGCGACGTGGAGACGATGCTCGAGCTGCTGGCGGACATCGGCGCCGAGGTCGAGTGGACCGGCCAGAACCAGGTTCGCGTCGACTCTGCGAACGCGGACAACGCGGAGCTCGATCCCGAGCTCTGCAGCCGCATCCGCGCGTCGTTCCTGCTCGCCGCCCCGCTGCTCGCGCGGCTCGGTCGGCGTCCGTTGCGTCACCGCGTTCGGATGAATGCCCACCGGATGTGCCGCGGATCGGAAACTCGGCCGCAACACACCCGACCGCCAGGAGACGGGTGCCTGACTCGTCGCCGCCTTGAGCGCCGCGATGAACTCGGTGGCATGGGTGAAGCGCTGGCGTGGGTCGCGGGCCAAGCCACGCGCGACCACTGCTTCGAGCTCGGCTGGGAAGGTGATGCCGGTCACCTCCGACAGCGTCGGAGGATCCTGCGTGAGCTTTGCGGTGAGCACGCGCATCATGTTGTCGTCGCCGAACGGCAAGCTGCCGGTGATCAGCTCGAACGCGACCGTGGCCAGGGCGTACACGTCGCCCCGCGCGTCCGGCATGCCGCCGTTGCACACTTCGGGCGGCATGAACTGCGGCGTACCGAAGATCGCGCCTTGGCCCGTGAGGCGCGGCTCGTTCGACATGACTGCGGCCGCGATGCCGAAGTCGAGGAGCATCACGGTTTCGGAGCCGTCCTCCCGCACGACGTACATCAAGTTCTCGGGCTTGATGTCCCGATGAACGAAGCCCTTCGCGTGGATGACGTCGAGCGCGGCCGCGACGCCGGCGAGCAACTGCGCGACGCGTTTAGCCGGCTGCGCGCCGTTTTCTCCCAGCAGGGCCGCCAGATCGGTGCCGACGATCTTCGGCATGATCAGGTACGGCCGCCCGTCCGGTAATCGACCCAGGTCGGTTACGTCGACGATGTTGCCGTGCGAAAACGAGCTCGCCGTGCGTGCTTCGCGCAAGAACCGCGCGACGGCCGTCGGGTCCGACGCCCAGGCCAGGTTCAGCACCTTGATCGCGACTGCGCGGCCGAGATCATCGTGGACGCCTTCGTACACGATGCCCATCCCCCCACGACCCAGCTCGCGGTGCACCGTATAGCGCCCGTCGATACGGGTGCCGAGCAATGAATCCTGTGCGGCTGGCTCGGCTTCGTTCATGGGTTACAGGCACACTCCGAGCACGGGTGCGACGCACATGATGCCGCCGCTTTGCCTCTCACACGAGCAGATTACTCCGCCGTCCAGCAGACCGCAGCTCCGCCCGCAACCCCCGCAGTTTTGCGAGCTGAGGAAATCGACGCAAGCGCTGTCGCAGCATCCTGGCTCACCACCCATGGTGCACGCAGTCGTGCACGCGCCGCAATGTTTCGGATCGCTCTTCGTGTCTACACATTGCCCCATGCAACAAGTTTGGCCAGTGGCGCAGGCCATGCCGCACGCGCCGCACTGTGCGTTGTCTTGCGTGGTGTCGACGCACTGGCCTTTGCAACACGTCGAACCGGAGTTGCATGCGGGCGCCCCACACGCGCCACAGTTGCTCTCATCTTCTTGGAGGTTCGCACACCTGCCCGCACAGCACGCCTCGCCCGCGCCACAGCTGGCCTCGCAAGTGCCACAGTGTGCGCTGTCGGTCTGGAGGTTGAACGTCTCGTCGGTCTTCCCGTCGCAGTCGTCGTCGAGGCCGTTGCAGCTCTCTGCCGCCGGCGCGGGAGTGACGCACGCGAGCTCGCTACCACGGCACTGAAACGTCCCGCCCCGGCACACCCCCATATTGCTGGCGACCGTGCACACGACGTCGCGATTCGGAACGTTGTCCGCCGTGCCGTCGCAGTCGTCGTCCGCGTTCTCGTTCCCACACGTTTCGAGCTTGGGGCCGACCGCACCTACACACGCGCCGAGTACGCCGTTGTTACAAGTCTGCGTGCCCGCCCGGCACTTGCCGACGCCGAGCGTATTGCGCGCCGCGATGTAACAAGCGCGTGTCTCGCCGGCGGTGCACTCGCACGACTCGTCGATCATATCGTTACAGTTTTCGTCGACGGCGGGCCCATCGGACGAGCAACTTTCCGCCTCCGGAACGATTGCGCCGTTGCAAGCTTCCAGCTTTCCGTCGCGGCAGGCGCGATGGCCGACCTGGCAGCGCCCCTTGCAGACGGGCGCGGCGTTGTCCGACACCGCGCAGCCGGGCGTCCCGTCCGGGTAGCAGACCTCGGGGGGCTGCTCATCGGTCTTCCCGTCGCAGTCGTTATCGATGCCGTCACACGTCTCGGGCTGCGGGGTCTCCGAGGCGACACAGGTACCGAAGCTCCCATTCTCGCAGCGCTGCACGCCCGCGCGACAGCGCGCTGCCGATGTCCCCGGCAACATGCAGTTGCGCGTCGTGCCCGCCTTGCATGAAGTCGGGCCGGCGTCTGCTGGAGTTGTGCTGGCGTCGTTCGGTCGCGTCATGGTGCCGGCATCCATCGGACGGTTCGGCACGCCCGTATTCGCCCGCCCGCTCGACGGGTTGCTTGCATCTCGCGCGTTGCGCACGCTGCCGTCGTTCTCTGCCATCGTCGGGCTGCGTCCGACCTCGACCCGAATACAGAACCCGCGATCGCAGGTCTCGCTCTCGCCGCAGTCCTTGTTCGAGTCGCAGTGCGTCTGCGTATCTTGGAAGCTGCATGCCGCGAGCAGGCACGCGGCGGCGAGCGCGATCCGTCGGCCGACCTCCCGCATCAGAGCGAGCCTCCGCGATGCACGAGCGTTAGCCCGAACTGATTCGGGCCCACGGTCGGGATC
>Ga0081455_10000622_pt1 | contig 46013 bp, 72 predicted proteins | sample TabmetS3T2R1_FD_70207 | JGI IMG/M metagenome (GOLD analysis project Ga0081455, IMG submission 70207) | Tabebuia heterophylla rhizosphere microbial communities from the University of Puerto Rico - S3T2R1 | ecosystem: Host-associated > Plants > Roots > Rhizosphere ...
CTACAAGGGAGCAAATGAACTTGTAGCTGAGCAAGTTACTCCTATAGATATTGCTTTAGCCGCTGCCCCAATGGCAAAGTATGTCAAGCCAGGCGCATCTAAGGCACTGAAATTTCTCACTGAATCTGAAGTTGGGGCGGTTGGAAAGATTGGTCCATTAATTGAGGCAGAGAAAGCTGCAAAGGGAGCCAAAACCGCTGGAAAATCAGCAGCTACTTTACTCGATTTCGATTTAGCAGGTGCTAGACCAAGAGATGTAGGAGCAAATCCAAGATTCCAAGGCACAGATTTAAGAACTCAAAAGCTTAATCCAAGAGAAGGCTTAGCTGATTTAAGTGTTGGGGATTTCACTGGCTCTCATTCTTCTAAGACAGGAACATTTGGACTTACGGGCCCTAATGGAGAGAAAATAGCTGGAAAGATTCATCCTGATTATATTGAGATGACTTCAATTGGTAAAGGCAAAGCTGAAAATTCTAAATCAGCTGTCGATGCATTAAGAAATCTCGGTAACCAACAAGGGAAGCCAGTCTATTTTACCTCTACAAATCTATCAGAGTCTGGAGGCAAATTTCGTGGTCGTATGATGGAGAGGGGGGATCTAGTCCAAACAGAAAAAGGGTTACAATTAAGAGGTACAGGTAAGGAAGCTAGTTCAGAAATTGGGCTTGGTAAAACTCCTCCGCCTCAACAACCGCCAAATACTCCATCTGGAAATGTTCCTGGTGGAGGAGGAAAGCCTCCAAGTGCCCAAAATCCTCCCGGAGGAGGACAAGCTCCAAAACCACAGGTTCCAAGGAAGAAAGCAAGCTTATTCCAGAATATTCTCGGAACTCCTAAGAGCCTTAAATCAGTTATTGATATCCCAACAGCTAGACAAGCTGTAGTTCCTGCTTTAACTCATCCAATTGATGTAGGATTACCAAGTATCAAAGCTGGTCTGAAATCTGAATTCGGTTCTGGAAAGATGTATCAAGATGTACTTGATGAAATCAAGGCAAGACCGTTTCATGATATCTACGAGAAATATGGCTTCCAGATTCCAGAATCTGAAATCAGACAACAATTCCCCGCGGCATGGCCTGAACAGATTGAAGAGGCTTTGGGAATTGCTGGACCTATTACTCGTTCAGAACGTGGTTATGATGCATCATTGAAAATTGCTCGTGCAAATCTAGCTGACCCACTAATCCAAAAGGCTATCAATAAATACTCTGGGTATCAAGGCCCTAGTAAGGCTGCTGGTTTAGGAGCGGTGCCGGAATCGGAAATTAAAGGAATTGCCAATTTCGTCAACGACTTCACTGGCTATGGAACTTTAGGCCCGGCCGAAAAAGCCGCAGATATATTAGCAGCGCCATTCTTCTCTCCAAGAATGATTGCTAGCAGAGCCCAAATGATGAATCCAGTGAACTATTTAGGCGGTTCTCGCTGGGGAGATATTGGCAAATCTGCTGCTAGAGCAGATATGGCTAAGTTTATCGGTGGGACTGGTCTTGGCTTAGCTGGTATTGCTGCCGCTGGGGGCGATGTAGAAACCGACCCAAGAAGTTCCGACTTTGCATCACCAAAAATCGGAAATACAACCTTTGATCTACTTGGCGGAATGAGGCCCATGGTCAACGCTGGTGCCCGTATTGCAACTGGTACAGCTAAATCGGCAAGGGAAGATCAAGATATTTATCCAGTTGATAGATCAGATACCAGTTTGAGATTCTTACGATCGAAACTCGGACCTGGTGTACCATCAATGGCTGGAGATTGGTTACTTGGAAATGGTAAGAACTTAATTGGTCAACCGATTGAGGCAAGTTATCAATCGGGCCCGTTTGAAGATGTTCCTTACTTGCCTTGGCTCGTGGATCAAGTATCCCCAATGTATCCAGGTGATGTAACAGAAGCTTTCGAGCAATCAGGGCCAGAAGGAGGAATTCCTGCTGCTGCTCTTGGATTACTTGGAGCAGGTTCTACATCATACGATAGAACTCCGATTAAGTTCCAGCGTCGCAAGAAGAGGACCAAGAAATGAATCCTGAGAGATTTCAGTACGTTAAGCCAGTTCCAAGACAAAAGACTCCAGAAGAACAGCTTGTTGAGCAATTGGGCGGTTTCAATAACGCTTTCAACGCTGTAGATGCGGCAAGAACTGGTGGAAAAATTGCACCTACTTTAGCTGGGCGTAGTCCAGAAGAGCTTGCTCAGTTAGACAGATATAGTCAATTTGGCGATGTTGGTGAGAATCTTGGTATCATTGGATATCCTTCGGCAATGCTCGGAGCAATCGGCTACGAGTACGGCATGAAGAATCCATTAATTGGAAATTTGGTTTCCAAGTTAACTGGAGATGACCAATACAAGATTGACAAAACTACGTCGCCATCAAGTTGGGGAAACGTTGCTGCTGCCCATAGGGGATATCTAGCAGGGTCTAGAAGAAGGTAGACAATTTCTTAATTGCATCTCGATGTTTTTCCGCCAAAGCTCTACCAGAAGTTGAGAGCTTAAAAACTCTTGGATTCCGACTGTTTTTTGGTAAATCATTAACCTCGATCACGACCATTCCATCATGTAGTAATCCTGGCTGAATTTTTGCAGTTTTCTTCCAGCCAAATAAAGCTGCCGAGATTCCAGTTCGACTAATACAAACTTCTCCGCCTGTCCAGGCACAGATTCTCCTAATTATCTCAGTGATATCGGCAGGGCTTTTCAATAAAGCCATTAGGATAGCTGTCTCTGAAGGAATTATTGACATTTTTCAAATACCTGTAGGAGGAAATATTTAGTAGCTTCATAGATACCTGGAGATTTCGATTCTCTAGGTCCGGCAATATTGATCTTATCAAAGTTTTTCGTCCAATTACGAACGATGTCCATATCATACGAAACCAAGTGAACTACCAAATATGGCTTGTGCAACTTCTCACAAAGCTTCAGCGTCAACGCCGTTCCACGATCTAATTCTCGGGCGGTTCTGACGATTATACAAGTTGCCTCGGTAGTTAAGATGTTAAGTTTTGTCCTAGTTGGGTAATCTGATTCGAAAGTCTCAATTAATGGGTATTTTCTGGGGATGAAACCGTCTTCAGCTTTCCGCCCTTTTGGACAATACCCTCCTATCTCGAAACCAAGTTCTAAGCCAGCATCTAAGCCAGCACGATCAACTCCGGTTTGGCCTCCAGAGAAAAGCTTCATTCTTCCCACCAAGTAGGAATTAATTCCTTACCAAGATCATATATCGTGTTAACTACCAAAGCCCAGAAAGCTAAGGCGGTATTTCTAGTTTCATGGTGTACAAACGTGCAATTTTCTGTTTGATTGAAAGTCCACTGACAGCAACCATCCCATTTGATAAATCCGTATAAATACATGTTTTCTTCTTGAATTCCCATCTCTTCCATTCCATTATATAAACTAGGAATGAAAGGACCTTCGTCTGTTGTGCCAGCAACTTCCCAAATCTCATAATCTAACCAATGTTCTCCATTGAGTTTTGCTCGCACAAATATTCCTGGCCATCCTGGATCGCCTTGGGGTGGACAGACCCATCGTTCAATGGTAGGGTTCTCGATCATTTCTCTGCTCCCAAGAAATTCTCGTATGAAGCTTTAACTCGATCGTTTAAGGTGAACCAAGTTTCTGAATCTCTGTTCTGTACCGAAACCGCCCCAGCTTGAGTTAGAGTATCAATAATCCTACCGAGATCAGTAGAATCAAAATCGCCATAATGTTTGCGCAAGAGAGCCGACTTTTTAACTCGATTATCTGGTGCATTGACTAATTCCCTCAACACAATCAAGGTTTGCCTTGAGTATTGATTTGCTCCTTGTTTTCCAATTACCATTTTGATCGATCTTGTCGAAGTCATACAGAGATCCATTGCCTCATCGATATCAGATTTTGCAAATGTTCTTGTTAATCGCTTCGTACATGAAATTATCATGGCGAGTTTCAGAATGTGATCTTGCATCCTACTTGCAGTACCAGTGTTATCATCGATTTTCTCAAGCTCGAAGCTATTGTACCATTTATCGTAATACTCTTGAGTATCTTTCGAGTCGAATTCAAATGGGCCTCTAATTGCAGCAATTGCTCTAAGATCATCAGCGGCTGATTTCCAGGGAATCGAGATTCTTGGAGGGTTGGTCAGTGAATTTATACAGCGTCTCGCAGTTTCTTCTATCACCATTGTACGACCAATAAGACCGCCTTCATAACTAGCTGGAGGAAGTGCCTCCATTAAGAGCCTTTGGTTACTCGCAGCAAGGAATGTCAAACAAGGTTCGACTAGAACTGTCTTACCTTCTTTCAGAGTTTTCTTGTACTCCTTCTCATTTGCATGAGTATCGTAAAGCTCCGTAAGGAGCGTATGAGCCTGTTTGTCCTCGATCAAAAGGTTCGCAAGCTCGGCACTACAAATGAAAGCCTGAGCCTTTGTGAACATTGGAGAACCGTCCTCATTTGATTCAGCACTCGATAATTCTTTCAGGATACCCTGAATCGAATTCTGGCCAGAAATAATCCTCGTATTGTTCACGGAGGAAACTAATTTCTGGGCTAGAGAAATCGCAAATCCCTTCCTCAAGCCAGCGGCGCCGACAATTAGGGCATAGATGTTTGGGTATACCTTGTAAGCGTGCTTGTCGTACCATACATTTTTCCTCAATATTGCAGACACTGCTGCCATTATGGCCCAAAGAACGAAACTTTTAGGAGTTTCGATTTCTTCAGTAGCTTCTAAGAGATCGGGGACTAGGGTCATTTATCTTCCAAACTTATGAACGTCTGATAAAAACACTTTTTCTGGTTTTCTACCCTTTATGCAGATCCATGCTCCAGGAATAAGTGTTTTATGATCGAAATACGATGAACCTCCGTCATCAGAGTATTCCCAATCTACATGACCATTTGAAAGATTGTAAGCTCCTAAAAATATTGCTTCTGTAGGAGATTCTCTTTTTATACTACTCCACCATCTACTTCCGTTTGGGCCCTTGTGACGAATTAATTGACCCTCAACAATTACTTTTTCGCCAAAACTAAAATCAGATTTCAAACTCAATTTTTTCTCCTCTCCACTTTCTTAAACCGCCCTGATTTGTCTCTTTCCATGCTCCATAATTCAAGCCCCATTCAATATCGACAGGAATGACTAAATCATAATCTCGGCTTAAACTGCAAAGTCGAAAATTGATTGGCGTTTGTAATTCTTCTCGAATTATCTCTGCATGTCGTGGAAAATTCTCTGGTGTTGAGAACCATGCAACAGCGTCATGATGTTCGTTTACATATTGAATTTCTGGAGCGGTCCTTTTTGCTCGTAACATGGCCTGTCTTAAGTGAGTAATTACGGTTCTCTGTGGAATGTGGGCATAACCTTCTTTGAATAGCTCATCATCCATCTTTCCCATGAAGAGCCTACGACCGCCGAAAGGATCAAATAAAGTACGTGTTTCTCGTAGACAGCGTTCGATACCTGCGTGAAAAACCTTTGAGGTTTTTGGGTAGAAAGCTGCAATAGCTTCTAACATCTTACCAGCTTTCCATTCTGAAATCTGGATATCAATACCATATTTCTTGGCGTCGGTGTTGACTGTGACCATGGCTCGTTTCTTACCAGCTTTGTAGTTAGTTGCATTCTTAATTGTCTTACCAACGAATCTACGAGGATCTTCCTTGCTCATCAATTGAGCGGTGTCTAAGGGTCTAATATCGAAACAAAGACCAGCTGATTTCTTATGTACATCGATTGTCTTGAACTCTTCTAACAAGTCCCAATCTTCAGACAATACTGCTACGATCCTTGGTTCCGCTTGCGATAAATCTGCATTGCCAATAATATAGCCTTCTGGAGCTTTAAGCATTGATTTAAGATCCGCTCCAATCTCTGAGTGACTTGTGATGTTATGGAAGGTGAGTCCAATTTTATGAGGTCTTGTTGGAGGATCAAGCAACTGCGTTGCGCCTCTGTCAGTTTCTGTTCCACAGATTTGAAAGTTGGTTCTGCATCTTCCATCGTAATCTTTTCTAAAATTAACATAGGTTGATTTAGTCTTTCTAATTTGACGGAGGGTTAAAATGTTGGTGATTAAGTTTCTCTGGAGATCAGTTTTTGCATGATTGCCCAAGAGTCCAATCAACGCCTCTTCATCAGTTGTGATATTTCCATTTCTCTTATGACGCGTAGGAAGTTTAGCTATTGAGGAAGGACCATATAAGAGTAAAGCCATTTGTTTTGGGCTAGATACATTGACGTCAAAGCCTGCCAAGAGATCCAACTTGCACTGGTAGTCAAGTTCCAGTGCATCATATTTGACCCTGAGATTTCCTCTAACTTCCTCGTCTACCTCAAAACCGTTTCTCTCCATTTCGAGATACAATTGATGAAGAGGCATCTTGTATTGGAAGAAGTAATCGAGTAAGTCTGACCTTTGCAATTCGGCAAGATATTTCTCGTAAATCTCGAACGGGACCGCCACATCTTTAGCGTTATACAAGTACAAATCATTGATGTCGCTTTTTGCCAAGTTGAATTCCTTAAGTTCATCCTTGTAATATGGCTCTCGTGTTGCTACGGAAGTAATAAAGTTAAGACCCTTTGGCAATTCTGGATATAGGCAGTGATGAGCAAGCATGATATCAAAGTATGGTTCTGGCAATCGAAAGCGAGTACAAGACTCTAACTTGTCATGATCGAATTTCCAGTTTTGGCCGATAATTTTTAGGTCTTTTCGTCTAAATAGTTGATCAAGTTGTCGAAAAATTTCGATCTTTTCATGGACAGGTATAGAGATTTTGTTGGGAATATCAATAAGAGGAACAGAAATTGCATGGAAGCTATTAAATGCCAAACCAAGACAGACAGGAACAGATTTGATGCTTTCAATATCGAGCGAAACGATGGTCGATTCTCGATATTGCTCAAAGTATCTATGTAGGTCAAGAGAAGTTCTTGCGACTTGTAATAGCCTTTGTGGTAATTCAAGAGTAGGATTTTTCGATTCATCTAATGCCCTCTTAAAATCTAAGCGCATAATAAAGCGCGTAGAGTATGGCAACATCTTTCCAGCTTCATTGCTGGGCAGGAGTCTTGCTGGATGGTGAGTGGCTACTACTTTGGTTTTTCCATCTTTCGCAAGATAGATGGACCCACGACAGAGATTAAGATTCTTTTTCCCTTCCACAAGGGTATGGAAAGCAACAGCACCGAGTGCCAATATACAATTGGGTTGGAGTTCTCTAATTTGTCCCCAGAGTAATTTCTCCCCTTCTTCGGTGGTATGTCCTGTATCCAGAAGTCTCTTGAAGTCATTTCCTGGCGGCCTCCATGGAAATACGTTTGTTCTAAAGGTTGACTCCCAATCAAATCCTGCTTGCTGAGCTATTTGTGCAGCAATATCTCCAGAGGGTCCTACGAATGGGCGGCCGAGTTTCTCCTCAGTTTCTCCTGGAGCTTCTCCAACAATCATTAATTTGGCGGAACTAGGGCCATAGCCAGGGACATATCGAAAGGTTGGAGAAATTGAAGTTGTCATAGAAAATTCAATGGGACCCTAAACGGGCTATGACGATAAATATAAGTTTTTCTTGGGAATAATTTAGTATGTTCTTTACAACGAGAACATATTTCTACTTCAAATGGTTGGGTTCCTATCCATTTTGGCTGATGGCCTAAAATCTCACAAGCTAATAGCATTAACCGCTTTACCGCGTGTTCATCCTTCATAATCTCACCAATATGAATCGATTATTGAGATATTTGCGTCTTTTCCTCTTCCATCTTTAACTTGTATGATTCTCGAAGTAGGAAATAAACTACGTAATCCCACTCTGAATCAATAAATGCCTCGTTATTTGGAGCGGCTCCTCGGGTTAATAGAGCATAGAGACGGGCAAGTTTAACACCGAGTAGAATATTGAAGGAATCAATGGGTCCAAGTACTAGACTTGCAGTACCATTTTGGGTATCAGCGTACTTCCCAGCAACCTCGAAATTGAAAAATGGATTTGAATCATCTGGACAATAATCATGGTTTTTCTTGTCATGGATTTCGGCGATTTTAGAAAGGATTTTGTTGAGATGAGGGTTTCGGTAGGACCCAGAAATAACTGGAGGATTTTCCCAGAGTTTAGCTTCAGTTTCTACCATCTGATTTACGACTGGATCCTGATAACATGCACATACCCCATAATCTTCAACTGGATAATTACAATGTTCAGGGCTCACATGAATATGTAAGCAGGAACTGCAGATTTTATCAGCCATTTTTCTTCACCGTTTCTAAAGCTAGCTCTCTACCCCATCAATTAATTTATTCCAGATATCATTGTCTTCCTCTGGTCTCCCTAAAGATCCTCCTTCTCGATCAAGTTTTCTAGCTACCCCTTTTTGAAGAAAAAGGCTGAACCTAGCCAAATGTGCCTTTAGATATCCTTCATCTATGGTGGCTTGAATGTAGAAGCCATAACAATGATATTTTCCATCTTCGGATTTGTGAATGAGATAGCTTGTGTAAGTTCGAGATACTCCTCTATCTGAAGCATATAGGGGGAAGATATTTGATTGCTTTCCACATTCACAAGTTGTTATACTAAACAATGAATAACGTTCTGATAGGTTAGTCTTTGCCCACTCATTTAGGATCTTCGATGCTTTAGATAAATCATCCATTTTTCTTCACCGTTTCTAGAGCCCTCATTTCACTATCGATATCTCTTAGGTCAGAAGCAGCGTCTTGGACTCCATGGAAATCTTCCTCGTCAACTTTTAGCTGGAGATAAGATTTCATTTGGTTGCGTCGAGTTTCGAGTTTGGAGATATAGAAATCGATAAATTGATTTGGTGTCATTGGATTATCGGAGGAATTCTTGACATGACTACAGTATGGATAATGCTCTGACCCATCTTCATATCTTGGTTTAATGTGCCTATCACAAATCAAATCCGTATCTCCTTGAAATTTCCAGTTCGATCTGAATATACGACCTTTCTTACCCCGCTTGCATGAAGAAATTCCATACAATCCAGGCAAGGCCGAGACATACTATAGCCCAACTTAGTGACTCTAATATTAACCAAAGTACAGCCAGCCCTTTTTGAGGGCCATATCTTCGAAAGTGCAACAACTTCACTATGTCTCTCTCCATGGTTATACCCTGTGGATATGATAGCACCGCCCTTGATTACCAAAGTTCCATGCTTGAAGGCGGAATGGGTAGACTTACGAGCGGTTTTAATCAGAAGATTTAGGGACATCGTTCACCATCACTTCCTCCATCTTGCATTGTTCTCGAAAAACTGTGATAAATCATATAGCATTGCAGTAAGTTCAAGTGAAGCTTCTTGCCTCAGAAATTCTTCTCGTAATTGCTTCAGTGCCTCAGCTACTTCGTAATACCATTCTCTAGCTAGAGCTTCTGAAGTTTGGGATGAGAAATGTTCGATGAGATTCATGACATTTTAGTCCAACTGGATGACATTGTAATCTTCATTCATGTTGAATGGTAAGCCTAACCTTGCTAGGAAATTAACAAATTTAATTACTTCGTCTTTAGTAGCTTTTCGGATTATTGTGCAAGGAATTGGCTCATTATCTAGCCAAATTCGAGTTTGACCAGAACCGTTTGGATTCTCTTCATAGCCAATCATATAGCCAAGTTCATTGATTGCGAGTGTAGTTATTTCCTTATCTGTCACAAGTAATCCTCATGTACTACAACCTCTTGTACATAAATTCCATTTCGATTTACATACTCAGTCGTTTCGTATTTCTTTGGTCTTAGGTCGGTCCATACCGGGACCGCCAGAATACATCCACCTTTTTGAGTTGCATATGGGGGCCAACGATACAAACCGCAATCATAACAGGCGTCCCACCAGCCACCATCGTAATAGAGAATCTTTGGAGCGTAGCTTTTGTGCTTACAATTTCTCTTTATTTCTGATATTGTAAGCTCCATTTCAAATACCGACCTTCCAATAAGGCGATTTTGGACTCTGTTCTCCAAAGATACTCTTCAAAAGCAATTCATCTTGATAACTAGGTTCATCTCTCTGGATCAAAGACTTTTGAGATTTCAAGGATGTCCTCTTTGACTTCTTCCCTTTTGCTACCTTTTTCGACTTCGCCATTTCTCAACTCCTTCAATGATCCCCATAGGCCACAGGAGATACAGAAAACTTTCTCGGTAATCCCGTGATCAAAGACTTTTCCGCAGCCACATTCAATGGTGTAGAGATTAGATGCTGGCTTATCGATTATCTTCAATTTTTTCCTCGGCTCTTACGCCTGTGTAGGGACAGAGATTATCCAATTGTTGATCTTTACAATAGGAATATCTTTGATGTTTCCACTTACCTATCCATCCACCTTTAAGCATTTCTTTAACACCAAATCGAATTGCATCACGAGCGGTTTCGGCCTCAATTTCTATAACATCACAGATATCGTAAGTAGGACCGCCGTACTCATCAATAATTTCGGTGTAAGGAAATACTGGTGTGATTACATACCATGTCTTCATCGACGATTTCTCAGGGTATCCAAAATCGCCCTTACATCTCGATAGATTAAGAATGCAAACATCCAAATTGAGCCTAGGATGAAACTATTAACGTACTCCATCAATCCTCCATCAATTGCTTCATTGACTCTGACATTTTGATCCAAGTTTCTTGCATCTTGACTAGCCAATAATTTAAGTCTTCGTCTGTCTGGCCCATTCGAGCCTGAAATGCTTGGGAGCCAAAGGTTGTAATGTCTCCATAGAGGCGGCTGATTGTGGCTTTCTTATTCTCTTCCAATTCTTTCCTCGTTAAATGGTGGGATAGGTGGGACTCGAACCCACATGGATATTTAGTCCGGTAGATTTTGAGTCTACTGTGTCTGCCAATTGCACCACTATCCCAGAGAAATTACGAGCGGTTTTGCTACATGCCTCTCTTGGTCTTGAACCGTGAACCAACCGCTCAAAGCTATTAACCCAATAGCCTAGAGACTCTGCATATAGCCATTTTTGCGAATTATTGGTTTATCTTACGCTGGCTTCCTACGATAGTCCTTGATGGTGTTTCGAGTAACGCCATTCACGTCACCAGGAGCGATGAAAGCTTGGAGAGAATCACGACCGACCAAACTCTCGTCAAGCTTATATGCAACACCTGGCTTCACTGGCTCACCAGTAAGCGCTGAGATAAGCTTCTTTGCATTCGGTGCAAACTTCTCATTGAGGCACTCGGCTACCTCAACCATGTTTGCATCACCCGATGAACCCTTCCAAGTGATCCAGCAATTGTTGGAACCGTCGGTCTTGGCTGGCTTGTTCTCTACCTTGGTGCAGATAACATCATACCAACCGGGGCTAACGAGCTTATCACGAGCAATGTCTTCCTCGGTGAACTGAAACAGAGCTTCTGACATGATTTGTTTTCCTTTAGTTTCTTGATTTATGGTTGTTTTGGTTGTTGATTTATTCGATTTTGTCTAGTTCTTCACCTTCCTTTCTTAGGCAATCCTCACAAATATGTTGCCCATGTGGCATGTACTTACTACAATGCGGACAGATTGCCACTTCGCTAAGATGGACATTTGCAATCCACTGTGCAAATGACTCTCCCATTTCAGTTGGGTGTAGAGCAAATGCGCCTTTGAGGACTAGCAAGACCGCCTCAGTTAGAATTGGTTTGGGGCAATAGCTTAAAGTTGAAAGTTTATATAATCTTTCAATTCTCTCTTTAAAAGTTTGTTCAAGTTCTTCTTTCACTTGATTTATCTTTTGGTTTGTTTTGGTTCGTTTTCAGTTTGTCTTTCAGCACTTCATTTTCTGCAATAGATCCAAAAGCTGCTCAAAATTTGGAGTCTGTTCGAGTAGCTCTAGGAATTTATTAATCTCGTCAATTTGTTCAGAGTAATGTTGCTTACGTTGCTCAAGTTGTTCTCGAAGGGTTGGAGAGATATCTTGGTAAACTCTCTCCATTTGACTAGTCTCTGATGCAAAACCGCCTAAACCTTTTAATAGATTCAAATGCTTCATTTTTACTCCTTTCACAAAGATTTACTCAACCAACAAAACTGACAAAAGACGTATTTCCCATTGATCCGCTTTGCTGCTATGTGACTCGGATCACATGGAGCGTAAGATGCGGTGAAACATTTCTGACAAACGAACTTCATCAATGCAAGTTTCTCTTGTAACTCTACAAGCTTTCGACTAGTCTCGAAGATTAGGTCTCGAAAATAAACATTGCATGTTGGGCAGTTTTGGCCTTCTTGGATCCAGGAGAGATGATTGTGAATCATGGCAAGATATATCCTTTTGCCGATTCATAAACGCGTCTAACAGTAGGAAATGATAACATGAAATCGGATGGTTCTCCACCGTCTAAAACTACTTCTATTGATTCCAATATAGCCATGGCTTCAACGTAATGACGCTTAACAATTTCAAGTTCTGAATCTGGGCCAATTTCTTTCATGGCTCATTTTCCAAAGCCTTCAATTGCCTTGCAAGATCAGTAACTTCGTTCTTTACGTAAGCCCAATTGCGATAGACTTCATCACCAAATCTTGGCATGTGTCGTGATGGGATCATATCTCCACTATGGGCACAATCGAAGCCAAGCCAGTAAGTCTTATAACGTTCGTTAGAGTGGCAAATATCGCCCGAACAAAAAGAGCCGTACGTTAACCCACCATGTGTATGAACCGGAACATCATCGTAATCTCGCTCAAAGAATGGATTAGATTCTGGAATTCCTACATATCCACAAAGCCCTCCTAATGGACCCCGCACAATCATGCAATCGTAATTGGTTTCTGGATCAATCCAGTTTTCCTTATCTGGCTCGTTGTCCCATTCTCCAGAAACGTAATTGCTACGATCAGCAACGTAAATCTTATCACTCATTTCTTATTCATAGCCTCACTAAACTTATCGTAAAGCCAATTGTTTGTAATGTCGAATTCCTTCGGAATTGGTAGGTCTGTGGATGCAATGTTCTCGCCAAGGGTTTGAGTATAGACCTTGTAAGTCTTTGGCTTACCTACTTCGATACTTGATTCATCTTCGAAGTGCCAAACTTCCTTGAATTGTGCAAGGATCTTCTCGGCTAAGGCTTGGCCTCCAGAGACGAGTCTTTGCTTTGTTCGAAGTAGCTTTCCATCGGGTGAGAACATTTGCCGCTCCATAACATGAGCAGAGAGAAAGAAGTTACAGGGTTTCGTCTTGTTCGCTGAAAGTCTCATACAGGCAGAGATTAAGCCCATCATGTAATTGTGTTCAACACCGTATTCTCTTTGTCCGGGCATTCGAACGAAGCCAACGAGATCAACATTTTTGGCGGTGTTAAGACCGTAATCCATACTCGTTTGTCCACCAAAGGTGAGGCTATCAATTGAGATATTATCGTATGGATTGTGTTCGATGAGACTTCTCATCTTTGCATCAGCTTCTGCAAGGTTTCCAGGATGGTAATAATCGAATTCTATCTTATCCATTCGATCTGGAAAGTGTTTCAAAGCTGGTCGAATTCCATCAGGATCGAAGAGAAATACGTAGTGTCTACCGGGCCATGATAGGATGGAAGTAGTTTTTCGAGTCTTCGGCCGCCCTTTGGTTAGGACTCGGAGAGAATCGTATTTGAGATCAGAGAGTTTCATAGAGCATGATTCAAGATTAATTCTGCAATGTGTTGAATTTCGAGACTAATTTCAACTGAGTCTACCACGGTCGCTAAATGTTGCGCGTAAGTTGTTTTGTGTTTAACAAGAACCAAGATAAATGTGTCATCATTGATGCGGAAAGAATCGATCTTGTAGCCGTCATACAAACCATTTCTGATACCTAGTTCATCTGAAATTGTCATTTTAACAGTTTTGATTTCAGTCACTTTTGTGCCCCTGGGATCAAAACTACTCCCTTCTTATGAGACCTACTTGGAGAAACCAAGCCATTACCCTTTCTCATATATTCGTCTCGGCAGGACTTAGAATGGAATTTTGCGTCCCTACGTCCAGCCATGAATGACTTTTCACAATTCAAACAAACCATCTTTATAGTCTTACGATGAATTGCCTTTGGAGTATCACTTGTGAATGCAGCGATAGCCAAGTCAATTCTTCGCAAGGCATCTTCCAACTTTCGCTTCTCGGCTCTAAGTTCGGCAAGGATAGTCATATAAATCTCTCTTTCTTTAAACTTTCAATTTAGTTAGCAAGTCTTGTAAAGCAGCTTCTTCTTTCGTGTTCTTGGATTTGGTGCAATCTAAACAATGGATTCTAACTAGCTTCTTGTGTAATGGTTGAATCTTGAATTCAGAATCACAATAGATACAACGGGCGGATTTGCCGACAAAGACTTCTGGTCGTAGATAATGAGGACATTCGATACATTGGAATACATGGAATGTATCTTTACGTCCAATATTAACACGCTTATATTTGTGTAAATTCTTGCACTTCATTGTTTATTCATGACTGATAGTAATGGTTATAGTTCCCTGACCTTCTGGAACACTTGCGGTTATTGTATATGTTCCATTTGGTCCGCCGAAATAGGCAATGTTAGGATCCTCAGGCCATACAAATATCCCAATATCTGGAGATATACTCCAGGTAATAGTATCAGCATTATTACAGCCGTTTAGTGTTGCCTCTATCCAAGTAAAACCAAAGCCAGCTACATCTTTAATTTGCTTAAGTGTCACCATACACATCATTGGTCCCACAAAAGAAATTTTTGGTATCTTTGAAATATTATTACCCTGATCGTTCATTCCACATGAGGTAATAACTGAAAGTAAAACCCCTGTTGCTATAGTCTTCAAGATAAATCCCTATCTCCTTGCTTATTCTTAGAAGTTAGATACCTTTATGCTGTATGCATAATAGGAATTTTAATTTTCAAAGCTTGTTATTTAGCGAAATGAGAACCTCGATAATTCGATGAATCTCAATGGCTTTTTGGAACGTGTTTAGGTTTGGATCTTTCATGATCTTGTTAATTGAAATCTCTATAGAAAGCCATTGCTCATATCGAATAAGTACGTCATTTAATGGATGATCTTCTGGTAGTTCTTTCATGACGAAATAGCCTCTCTAATACTCTCCAAGAGAATGGCAAAGAATCTATCTAGAATATCATCGATAGAGTCTTCTGCCTCTTCTCTAAGATGATCTGATTCAATATAGGATTTGAGAACCTTGGTAATTTCGATTGATATATCATTTCGAGTCATGCTTCTTCACCATGGAAATAAGTGCAGCTTTGAATTCGTTGAAGCAGGAGAGATGCATTTCTATATAAGAAAGGGCCTCGCTTTCTCTAAATGATATGTATTCTGGCCCTAACATTTCGATATTACACCAAGAACAAATCATTTATTCCTCGACTATTTCTCCCATCATTAACTCATAATTTTCATCATCCCATACTGCTCTATGATTATCTAATGGACAAATCCAGTAATGATCTGGCTTCATCAATTGATTGTCATATTCTTCGTGAGTTAAGTAGACTAATTCATGTTCTGGGCAAATGATTGCGTATGGAGTTCTATATCTATTGTATCGGATATTTGGATATTCATCGAAGTAAGGCATTTTAATCCTCGAATGGATCATGTGGCGGTCGATGCACATAGTCCATGGCAATAACTCTTTCACGGTCCTCAGGCGGTGACGAACAGATAGGATGGAATTGGCAAAGGCCGAATTTTGATTGGCAGCTTGTAAGCCTCATTAGGTAGTGGCCAGTCTCGATATAGCCAATCCAATCGAGAATTGACTTAACTGTATTTCCATACCATTCTTGAATCTGTTCCTCTGTGAATGAAACGAATAACCTTCTGAAACGATCTTTTGGTTCTACGGTTTTCTGAGTACCGATTGAATTTATAACTACAGTCCTGACTTCAGAAGCCCATGCATAGGCGAAGAATTGATTCGAGATTGGAGAAAGGAACCGCTTTGAACCTGTTGTCTTGTGGTCTATAATCCAGGTATTCCCCTGTAGGACCGCCTTTAAATCTTTCTTGCCTTCCATAAGGATGATATGAGAGTCGGTTTCGAATAGCACCTTTGAAAAGGGCTGCTCAACTTCTAAAGGCTGGATATCCTCATCACCGTAGAAAGCTACGTAATCATTGAATGTCCTAATGGCAGTTTCAACGTCGGTTGACGAAAGAGAAAGCTCAACTGATTTCTTACGGCCGAACTCAACACTTGAGATTCTACGAACGTCTCTCTTATCATCGGTCCATTGGAGTAATTGATAGTACATTTCTAGCATTTTATGGACAAGAATACCAATTTCTCTAGAATCTTGCGATGAAGCTTTGGTTTCTGATTGACCGATTTGTTTGATGTCGGTGTAGAATCCGCGTGTAGGACATGAGTCCCAATTATTGACTAATGATGGAGTGGTTCGAAGGATTTTCTTGCTCATATTCTTTCTGGCTTATTGTGTTGCAGTTGTATTCTTTAGCTACCAGTTCGACTATGTTATTAAAATGGTTTAGGAAGTGCGGGTTCTCATGTTTATCTAGTAAAACTAAACTTTTTGGCCTGGCAAATTGACTCCTATAACCTTTTTCGTGAAAAACTACCAGTCCCCATTGGTAGCATAGTCCGGCGGTGTAGTAGTAGTTGTTGTTGTTGTTGTAGTTGTTGTTGTAGTAGTAGTAGTTGTTGTTGTAGTGGTTTTTGTAGGAGAATATTCCTCTATTTTCCTCTAAAGGATTTCCTTCTGCAATTTTTGGCCATTCGTATTCTGCTGACTCTGAAAGAAGAACTTTTGTATCTTCCGAAAATGAGTTCTTGACAAACCAACCTCTATAACCAATTGGTGGATTTGCTTCGTCTATGTTTGAGCGACTAATTTCCTTGCCTAGGATGCACATTTCACCGTCCCCAAAACTGAACGAGCAGAGCAACAATAATGAAAATCTTAGGAACCCAAGAAGGACATTTTCCACGTGCCTCTGCAACAGTGAGAATTAGGGCGTAGAGCAAGAGAACAATTGTGAAGCTCACTTATCCTCCTCTTTAGTTAAGAGTATTCCATACAAATGGAAATTCCTTACGGCGTTAGCAGTCCATATGGAACCTGAGCCACACTTGGAACAGTCTCCAAGTTTAGTTAGTTCTCTAGTGGCTTCGCAATTTACACAAAAGCCGGTTCGAAGCAAGGGATCAGCGGGTGATGGGGCTAAGTTTGTTCCTTGGTCTTGACTATCTTCCATTTATTCTTCTCGCTTCTGCCAAGTTAAGCCTTTATCTCTAGTTTCCTTACTGTCTCCACAACCAGCGCATGAGAATGCACCATAACTAGCGCCATAACCAAATCGACGATAATGGACTTGGCAAAAATCACAGAAAGGCCATTTGATTCCATCGTCTTCTATATAGGGGTTTCGTTCGTTGCCTTGCAAATCTCCAGTGTATGGAGTATGCCCGTTCTCTGCAAAATGTTGCAGGAGGGTCTCGCGGGCGGCTTTATCGAATGGTTCGGCACAAACTCCGGATGAATCTCCACCGTAGAGAATCGTGGAGTTTGGTATATTTCTTTCAAGCCAATCTGCAATTGCTACGATTTGTGGGAGATTTCCACGTTCATAACCGATTCCATAATAGCGTCCCGATAAACTAACCCTGATAAATTGTTCGTTAATATTAGGCTTGATATCTGGACCATTCTGCTCATATTTATTAATAATTTCTAAAGCATGTCTCTCTTCCCACTTATATTCATTGGCTGGTCTAATCAAAAAGAATGGATCAGTACCAAAAGCTTCACAGAGACGTACTGAAATCTTACGGACTTCAGATTCTGAAAGCTTTGAAGTAGTGACAACTAGCATTTCTGCATTAATTCCCATTTTAAGCTACTTTCCACTTCTTTCTTTGTGCCGCAATTAACTTCTCAGCAAGTTCCTTCATTAAGCTTGACTCTGACCAATCGATCTTTTTGCCATCAATTGCTGAAGCTACGAAAGAACGCTTTTGCTCGACTAGTTCAGCAAGCCATTCATCGATTGTGCCAATCGCTAAGAAATAGGTGATGTTCACTGACTCTGCCGTACTTCCGGGCCGTGGAAACCGCCCTTCAGCTTGTTCCTCGTTGGCAGGATTCCATTGGCGCTCTAGCATGATTGCATCAGAACAAAATTGTAGGTTCAAGCCTTCACCGAAAGCCAAAGTTGAGGCTATTAGGACTCTCGCTTCGCTCGATCTAAACTGTTCGATAACTTTGAATCTCTGATCAATTGACAAGTCCGACGTCAATTTCAAAATGCCAAACGTTCCACAAGGACCATTTACCAAGTCAGCGAACAACTTTTGTCCTACATCAACGTGATGTACGAAAATGGTGATCTTTCGATCAGTGTTTATCAAAAAATCAGTTACGAAATCAATACAGGGTTCAATTTTACTCAACCCTGTAAGATGTCTCATGCGCGATAGCGCAGCAATACCGGCTGAGCCTATGGACAAATCACCGTCAAACTCCATTGCGAATTGATTTGCAGTTTTCTCATAGGCTCCAGAGATTTCCTTATCTTCCATTTCGATGAATTGGTTTTGCCGGAAGATTTTGGGTAGGTCCGGGAGTACTTCAGCACGGGTGCGACGAAAGATATATTCCGAGGTAATACGCTTAAATTTGTCGGTAGAGTAGCTGCTCAAACCTCCAAATTTCAGAGAGAAACCGTTGTCATAGTAATCCACGTATTCACTGATGAAAGCTGCCTCTGAATTAAAATTCTTTCTATCAAGAATGTTGAGGATTGGAAAGTATTCTCTTGCATTGTTTTTGATTGGTGAGTTTGACGTGGCGATAATGTGCTTCTTGTCGGCACAGAATTCCCTGACCGCCTTAGTTCGCTTGGCTTCTGGATTCTTGATGTACTGGCACTCGTCAATGAAGACGGCTTTGATATTTATTCCATAACGGCTAAAATCCATCTTTCCGACAAGGTCATATGAGCAAATGTAGGCACGAAAGCCAGGTACAGGAACGTCTTTACCGGTTCGGAGAATTTGGGCAATAACACCAGTCCAACGATGAATTTCTTGGAAGAATTGGATTACCAAGGAACCTTTAACAATGAACAAGGCAGGATGGAGAATATCGGCATGAGCCTTGAATAGGGCAAGGTCCATGACGGTTTTGCCGGTGCCCATTTCATGGTTGAATAGGACTCGAAAATTAGCCTTTGCAGCGCGGGAACAGTCAGTTACTTGGAAGGGAAAGAGACTTTTACCGTCGGAAGATTTAATCGTTGAATAATCAAAAACTGGAATCTTCTTTTCTGTTGCCAGGTGTCCACAGGCAAGCTTGATTATGGTGTAGTCTTGGCAGAGAATTCGAGAAGCTTCCTTGGCAATCTTGCCGCAGGCTTGGCATTTATCTTTGAGAATCATGGTGGAATTACCTAGGAATCTCGTCGAGATTCATAGAGAATACATGGTACGGAGAGAGATTATATAGATCCGAATCTCCATCTAGTAATTCATTTCTACGCTGATTCGCCTTGTCTTCTGTTGACCAAATGGAATCAATTTCTCCAGGTTCATATGGTGGATCAATTGTCACTAGCCAAACTTGATTCATTTGATATTTACCGCCATTTCTTCCGCTTTTGCCTTTGGGATTCCTGCTTTCATCATTGAAGCGATGAATTTCTCGCGTTTCGAAAGTCTCTCGGACCTTGCATGAATAGCTTCCTTCTCTTCAGCACCTCTATCACGATGGTAATTCTTATCGGCAAGCTTTTGGATCCGATCTTTCTCGGCTTCGGAAGAGAACTCACGGTCCGCAAGTACGTGTCTTGCCGCTTGAATTTCTGTACGCTTCTCATAGAGCAAATCATGAAGCGTACTTTCTAGCAGTGCAATGTGCTCGGCCAATTGGTCATTGGACATTGCAGAGACAGAAATTTCTGAAATCTTTGCATTGAAGATTACTTGGTATTTCTCTTCTTTTGTCAGGGCTTCCATTATTCCCCATCCATACATGATATGGCAGGTTTGGCAGGTTTGTCTCTGTAAACCGTAGGTTAGTTTGTCTCCACAATAGATGCAAAAGCTAAAGCAAAACTTATAACTTGGTGGCGGGTCTCGTTTTGGAGTAACATCGAAACTTGTCAAATCTCCGAACATTTACAGAACGTTTTCCAAAATTGTATCTATTGCCCTTGACTCGGAAATTCCTGCCGAGATTAGGGCGGTAAATACTCGATCCATAATCTTTTCCTTGTCTATCCGGCACGTTCGGCAAATACGGTATTTTAGATGTTCCGATGGGACTAGAAAACCGCAGGATCTACATGGAAAAGGTAATGGAACGAACGATGGGCGGAGTTTTGGCTTCCTGGACTCCGCCCTTAGCTTGCGTATCTTAGCGGCGAGTTTGGCACGATCTAGCATGAAATAGGCTTGACAATTGCAACGTACTCAAGGTAATCGAGGGTGTCTAGATAGTTGAAAGTCTTTTCGAAATATTCGCGGATTGTATCTCTCATTTTGCTTCTCCTCTGCTGGGTCCTGGCTGGGAGGGTGCTGGGGGACCGCTGGTGAGTCTCTGGAGGAGTTGCTCTGAGCTAACCTCAATATAGGCCGTGCCTTGCCTCCTGTCAAGCCCTGACCCCCTCTTTCCTCTCAAAGGGTACCCCCTTCCCCTCCCACCCGGTCGTGTCAAGCTTGACACACCGCTTGTAATTCCTTCCTGTGGCTCATTGACCACAGTTCCTAATTTGACACGCCCTGTGTGTCAGAACTGACACGCCTCTAAGTGACTGGTAGGGAAGGAGTTAAAAAAATATAAAAAAAAAAAAGAAACAAAATCCTCTCCTTATGCTCAAGGCAGGGAGGGGTACCCTTTTTGGAGATAGAGGGGGTAGGCTGTAGGTCATTGAATAGCCTCAAGTTAGGTGCCATCCGGCCTGCCTAGACTCACTTGCAGCCTACCAGCGGGTTACTTGCAGCGACCCAGCAGCGTGGCAGCATAAACTAGCTTTCCATTGATGATATAAGATATAGTCGCTTGGGTCACTCCAAACATTTCTGCTAATTGATTTTGCTTGAAAACCTTTAGTTTGTATAGCTTGATTATCTGTTCTACCGTAACATCCGTTAGCTTTCGTTCTTTCCCGCGATTTCCGAGTCTGCCTTTAGCTTTACAATCTTGTTGGTTTTCTAGCTGTGTACCTTGGCACAAATGTGCTGGGTTGACGCAAGAAGGATTGTCGCAGGAATGGAGGATTACATTACCTTTGGCGATTTCACCATTATGCAAGCGATAGGAATACCTGTGAGCATATTCCATAGCTTTGCCATTCCAGAATAGACCGTATCCTACTGGAATTATGGCTCCAGTCCATTCCCAACAAGTATGAAAGGGAATTTGTTCGACAAAATTAAAGAAACGTTTCTCGGCAGGTTCGGCTTTGCCTTTCAATTTCAATCCTCTGAAAATTCCTTGATTATCGCGTAAGCAAGACGAATGAAGGTGTTATCCGTAGCTTCGTCAAGAGTTTCGGTTAGCTCTTGGTAGAAATGCTCTTTATCTGTCACACCAGCAACGAAGTCACGAGAGATAAGGTTGAGAGTACGTTCGTTTGTAATTGTCATGGAATTTTATAACCTCTTTCCAGTCTTTGCGGTTTTGTCGGCTGGATCTATCGATCGGTATGGATACCAAGCGTCTCTTGCCTTGTCTCCTACCATGTCGTTTTCTTGGGATTGCCGTTGACTTTGTCTTGCTTCATCTTGGAATCCTACAGTTTTGGCAGTAAGGATAGAGTCCTACCTTGTGCCAGGTTAGGAGATTGAACCGTGGAGAACGAGGGAAAAATTTGGCTCGGAGAAAGGCGAGACTCACTTGTCATTCTCTTTAAGTCTGTTGAGACACGATTCTCTTCGGTTCGAGCCAACATGATTCCCAACCGCGCCACCACCCGTCCCTCAACACAAAGGCGGTGAGGTATCTATCTGAGAATGTCTTGATCTTGATTGGCTCGCCTTGCTTTGTGAGATATTCGTATTGCGCACCGCACCAGCAATCAGGGTTATCTGAATGAATGGGACAAGGTTTGAATCGTAGGATTCTCATTTTTCTAAACCTCTCAAGACTAGGGCTAAAAGGATCTTATGCCCGGCGATAAACTCTTAGCCCTAGGGTTTGAAAGTTTTAGCTGTTCTCACTCCCGCGAGCATGCGCCGCGTAGTGATCGAATGTTGCCTTGCCGTTACGGATGGTTGCGCCGCAGATGGCACAACGACCGACCCAACGTTCGCAGAGTTGCGGATCCTTCTTCAACCGCGACGCCATTTCCTTGTCCTTAGCGGAGCGGCTTTGTCCGTTGTTTGCCATGATTATTAGCCTCCTAAGCTGTAATCATGGTTTCCTCCATTTGCATTGATTCTCCAATTCCGCGTTTATACCATGCGCGGCCCGGTGAGATTCAGCGCCTATGGTTAACTATTGGAATCTCATAGTTTGTACTAGCGCACTTATAACTACTCACTTATAACTACTTGGCTAGCTCTGGTTACCCTCGGTAGCCATGCGCACGAGCTCTCCCTGAGCCTTTTCACGCGACCAGCCGAAGGCCGTCATGAGGTTACGAATGGCATCGGCCTTGGCCTTCTCCTCAGGATCGATTTGCTTGTTGTATTCCGACTGACGAGCCGAAGCCTTTGCCTTGGTGTTCACAACGTCGAAGTACGCGTCCGAAAGCTTCGTCTGGTCGTTGCCAGCGTGAGCCAGGGCGTCCTCAAAGTCACCGGAAAGGACTTCGAATGCGTAGGAAAACTTCCCATCCTTGCCAGGGACGGTCAACTCGGCGGTATCAGTCTCTCGCTTCAGTGCCATATTTACCTCTAAATTCCTGCCTTGATTAGCAGGGAAGGATCGAGGATGTTTTCATCGGCCTTACTAGGGCGGAGGATGAAGCTAGTAACCTCATCTAATCCTCGATCCGTCTCTGCCAACCACGGTTATAAGGTAGGCCGTGATTGGCGTTTTGTCAAGCGGGTCCGTCGTAATAATCGAACAGTTTCCACCCCTTGTTTCGGGCATGAATCTCGGCCGAGACGCGAGTCTCGAAGCTACCGATATCGAGGATTTGTCCGTCCTCGGTTTCCAGGTACCAGCGTACCGGATTCCTGATCCGATCAACCGGACGAAAGCCGTGCTTTGCCAATGGGACCGCCCAAACTCTCATGTTAGCCTCCAAATCTGCCAATGGGTTGAATGCCACTAGCAGAGTTTGAGGCTAGCTACTGCAATCGCACGATCTTTCTATCCTGGCTATACCGTCCCCAGACTTCCATGCTTGGTTCCACGTCGGCGTTGTTCACGTAACCCGAGCCTTCAAGGCTTCGAATGACGAAGTCTTTCCCGCTCGACCAGTCGGCCTTGATTTCCTTGGCTGACTTGTAGTCTCGACCGTAGGCGCCTGAAACTGTCATTTGTTTACCTCTTTACCCTGAAAATCCATGGTTTCAATTTAGGCTTCTAGTCTTCGTTTGTCAAGAGTTTTCTTGCTCTTTGTTCTCCCCGAAGCCAGGCGAAAGCTTCAGTCGGTGAAACTCCAAAGGCTTGGGCAAGGCGATTTGCGGCTTTGTGGTCAGGGTCGGACCGCTTGTGATTGCTCAGGGCTGTCCAGACTTGTGGGTAGGTAATGTTGGAAACCTCAGTTTTCCCACACTCAGCACACCATAGCATGTTTTCCATTCTCAATCCTCTCTATAGCCCCAGGCTATCCAAAGCCGCGTCAACCCAGCCAGCTTGAAACGATGAATTGAGAATCGTACCTTTCGGATCGTCGTTTTTGACTCGGATTAGCGCAGCCTTGATGGCGTTTTCCGCGTCATCCTTGACGAAATTCAATTCGTTGACTCCGAGTGCAAAACTCTTGTAACCGTTTGTGTACTGTGGATCTTTCACTTTGACCCTCCAAACTTGCCCATGTTTATCACGAGCAAGGTTCGAGTGTCAAGGATTTTTTATTCCGTTTTTTGTGGTGGATGGGAAATTTTGGGGTTTTTATAGCAATCCCTCGATTTCGGCGATTAACAAGGAATACATGCAAGCTTCTCCAGGCGCATGGTACGATTCACAATTGTAGCAGTACACGTCATACACGCTGTAGGGGTCACCATTGACGTCGGTATCGAACCGGTTGAATGGATCCATCATCATTGTATTCATACTGGAGAATATAGTCCTACATCAAAACCCTGTCAAGTAAAGAAACCATCAGAAAACCATCAGCAAAGTCTCAGATTTCTCTCATAATTTGAGGCGGTTTCGATACCCTGGCACGAAACTTGCTGGTCAATTTCCATGCCGCCTTTTCATTTGCCGCCCATGAGTTACAACGTTTAACATATCTCACGGGCTAACTGTTGATAAGTTCACAAGTTTTGACATTTCTTTACAACTTTTGACAACGTTTTACATCTTTTTACGCGGGGTATGGGGGCAAATTGGGTCCCCTTTTTATGGGGGGTAGGGGGGAACCAGTACAAATATGATTGGATAATGATTGGATAAAAATTACAACAAGCTATAAAACTTTTCGCTCGTTTCAAAACCCCTAACGATATAATCATATCCATATTCATCAAGAACAAACACGTTCGTATTGAAACAATATAGCCATTGTTCTCTTACAAAGCTATACCAGAAGCTATGGGTCCCTGTTATGCTATAATCTCGCCAGTTAACCTCTGAACATTCGTAAAGAGCCTCAGTTTCATGAAATTGGGTGCGGTCGTTTTTGGGTTCCATTTTATTTCTTTCCTACATTTGGCCGGTATTTCTGCGCCCAAGAAACGTACTGGCATTTGGTAGAGCAGAAGATCTTTCTTGGCTGCTTGGAAATCCAAGGAGATTTGCAAATTGGACAAGTGCCTTTATAAATCAATTTTGAGCCCCCGGCTAAATTTGGGTAGAATATAGGCCGGAACCAAGCCATTGTCAAGTGCTTGATTGCTCGGGTTGCCCAGGACCGCCTTACATGATGATGAGCCTCTCCTCCCAGGAAGCCATTGCAATGGCCCTAGCTGCCCGCCTGGCGCGACGATGAGCCTCTCTCGGCCTCGGCCTCGTTCCCTGCTGTCCTAGGCGGTCCTGGAGCCAGCCAGAGGCATCTAGGTATTGTGTGGCAATCCTGACACGCCACCATATATTGGGGTCAAGGACGAATCTCATTTTACCTCAAGGACGAAATTATGATTGAAATTTCCCAAGACGAAATGAATATCAGACTAAACTCTCCCGTTAACGTTGCCCGCGGTACAGTTTGGAATGGCTCTACTGCTCATGTAATGCACGACGTTCCGCGAGGAGATAACTATCGAAAGCTTGGCGAAGAGACAAAACTTTTAATCGGAACTCTGGCCAAATTTGACTCTCGCCAAAATGTAGCAGAAGCTTTTGGTATTACTCCAAATACAGTTAGTAACATCTCTTCAGGTTGTGTAGATAGCGATCGAGAAAAGGGCCATTTTAAAGATCCAGAATTCATCAAGAAGCTTTCTGATATCCGAGAATCAGTTGCCGAGAAAGCTCTTGGCAAAGTGATGGATGTATTACAGTTAGTGACAGATGAGAAGCTTTCGAAGAAGGATGTTACAGACGTTGCAACTATAGCCAAAGATTTATCTGTCGTTGTTCGAAACGTTTCTGGTGACAACGGCGCAAACCGCCCAAATATTGCCCAGGTAGTTCTATTTGCACCAAATCAACGAAGAGAATCTTCGTACGATACTATGACGATTGAGGCCAAAGTTTCCTGAAATGCCTCTCAAGAAAGGCTCATCGAGTTCAACAGTTTCAGAGAACGTTTCTGAACTGATATCTTCTGGGCGGCCTTGGAAACAAGCTGTTGCAATTGCATTGAGCACCGCCGGTAAATCGAAGAAATCTAAGAAGAAAGATGCCAAGGGTTGATCCTGGTGCGTTCGTCAAATTCGGCGGTCTCAATTGCATTGGACAGCTAATTAATGCGAACTTCAACACCGTCTCAGATCAGCAAATCATCATGTTCGCAGACGCTTACATCCTTGATCGTATCATCGTTGTCAATGCCTCAATTGAGCCTAGTCTTGCAGTTGGCGGTATCTACCGGAACCCAAATAAAGTGACTCCAGTGTCAAATCCGGGACAGGTTTATACTGGCTTAACGGCCGCCCGTAAATATATTCGATTAACCCTTAATCCATTAATCTCAACTGATGCTCTTCTCGACGCAACTTTATTCTTTTCCCTAACAACTCCACAAGGCTCAGCCTGTAATGCCGATATCTACCTTTTCGGAGATGTAATTTCGTGATCTCCGAGCAAGCAACTAAAATCTGGAAGCCACATGCAAAACAAATAGAATTCCTCCAAGTTCCAGATACAATCGAAGAAGCTTTGTACGGCGGCGCGGCCGGTGGAGGAAAAACAGAACTTCTTCTAATGTACCCGGTCCTTCGTGGTTGGACAGATAATCCAAGATTCAAAGGTATTGCCTTCCGGCGGTCTTATCCAGAACTTGAAGCTTCTCTTATCGAACGTTCCAAAGAATGGTATCCCTTATTTGGGGCCCGTTACAACGAAACGAAGCACGTTTGGCATTTCTCTTCCGGTGCTACGATGAGATTCGGCTTCATCGAAAGAGATGAAGATGCAAGAGCCTATGACACCGCCGAATTTAACTACGTTGCATTTGACGAACTTACGCACTTCACCGAATTTCAGTATCTCTATCTCGTTCTCCAAAGAAGAAGAACTACAAAGAACTCTGGACTTCCTGCAATTGCTAGGTCAGCTACAAACCCTGGAAACATCGGTAATGAATGGGTCAGGGACAGATTTGTAAAGCCTTTCAGGATTGGCGGCAAGGTTCTCATCGATGCTCAAACAGGGATGAAGAGGATTTTCATTCCCGCCAAAGCCACCGATAATCCACACTTAGATGAGAATTACGTAGTTTCCCTTAAAGCAATTCCTTCCGAAGCTGAGAGAAAGGCTAAACTTGAAGGTGATTTCTGGGCCTTTACAGGACAAGTCTTCAGCGAATTTCGAATTCAACGTTATACCGATGAGCCTGAAAATGCTTGCCACGTTATCTCCGATCCTGATGGAAGCCGTCAACGAGAAATTGCTGGAAACTGGTGGCCAAAATTTCTTGTTATTGATTGGGGATTTGACCATTATACATGGGCAGGATGGACGGCACTATCCCCAGATAATCGGAGCTTCCTATACCGTGAATACATGGTAAAGAGGAAGAAGATTGTTGAGTGGGCGGCGGATTTACGCCGTTTATCCCAATATGACCAGAATCTAAACGAAATTCACCTTGACCCTTCTGCCTGGTCTGATCGTGGACTTGAGCATACAATCGCCCAACAATTCGCAGTTGAGTCTGGATTCGATCCTCAACGAGCCAACAATGATCGTATTGGAGGAAAGCTACTAGTTCATGAGTATCTTCGCTGGACCCAGCGACCAACTAAATACGTTCCTCCTGGTGGCTTCAACCAAGAAGTGGCACAACAAATTCTTCGAGTTCGCGGTTTATCAGCCTATAAGGATTATGGAAAACTCTTCGAGCCAGAACCGCCCGAAATCAATTTGCCCAAAGCCCAGATTCTCTCCCATTGCACCGGCGTCATTGATGTAATTCCTCAGTGTGTATACGATGAGAAGCTTAAAGATGGTCGGTCTTCAGAAGATGTAAAGAAGTTCAATGGCGATGATCCTTACGATGGCTACCGATATACTCAACAAGCAGTGAATTCATTCATTGATGACAATAAAGAAGAGGCTGAGAGGAGAGAAAAACTTGGCGTGGTACTTTCAGCTCGTGAGCAAGATCAAACGGCTTTTTACCAACGTATGTCTCATCTTGAGGCTCAACAGACTAATAAACTGGCTCCTTTCTCCATTAGGACCAGAAAGTCTCCCCGTATCATCAGAGCCTCTTGAGGAACGCCTTTATAGGATTCTCGAAGATCAAATTGCATATCTTAAATCCGAGCTGCAATATTACCGAGATGAGCTAGCAAAGACACTCGAAGAGTCAAGGGTTATTGATAAGGAAGAAGTCCATGACGAAAGAGATTTCGTTCCTCTACAAGGAACCCTTACACCATCGGCTAAGCGAGCCTTGTTAGAACGAATGTCCCGTGACAGAGCTAGAAACAAAGCTACTAGCGATGATAACTGAGTGGAAGAACGGTGCTCCAAGATGGGTTTTGCTCGGTTTGCTTGGGATATCAATGTCTATAAACGCCTTTCTTGGCGCTGCAACAGTTGGCTTGGTAATCGAGAGATTCCAATTAGTCGAGAAAGCTAACAATGATCCATGGCACGAAAAGGTAATTCAATTATCAGAAACTCAAGCAGTCCAAGCTGCCCGATTACGACAACATGACGATCTACTCAACGATATAAGATTGAACTTGCGATTAATCGACGATATTGACAAGCGACTTAGAAGAAAGGGTATCTAATGGGCTACTGTTCAGAGATTCCTGTAACTTGTCAACGAGAAAACTGTGCCCATGCCCCATGTGACCATGATTCGACCAATATACATCCTTGCATGGTTAATAGTTGCTCCTGCACTGCCTTCGTATTTCCGGAGGGTATGTATGAATCACAATTTCAAGGTGGGGGCGGTTCATCTGGCGGCGGTGGAGCTAGTGGAAGTTGGTAATGATTCTCGAAGATTTAATAGCCGATTTGAAATCTGATGAAGGTTTCGTCCCTTACGCTTACCGGGACCATCTTGGTTATTTGACAATTGGTTATGGCCGCTTAATCGATAAAGAAAGAGGTGGTCGAATTTCAGAAGCAGAAGCTGAGGTTCTACTCCAGAACGATATTGTCAAGTTTGTCAATCAATTAGATGCAGTTCTTCCTTGGTGGCGGAATTTGTCAGATACGAGACAAAATGTTTTAATCAACATGGCCTTTAATCTTGGAATTAAAGGCTTACTCGGATTCAAAAACACGCTTGCCAAGATGCAATTTGCAGATTACGCTGGAGCAGCTGAGAATATGCTAAAATCCAAATGGGCAAAGCAAGTTCCGAATCGGGCAAAGAGACTTTCAGATCAAATGAGAAAAGGGTGATTATATGAAGAGGTTATTGTTCCTAGTTCCGGTCGTAATTCTCGTTGCATGTACACCGCCCGGTGGCGGTGATAATAACACGAACACTATTAATATTTTCCAAGGTACTACTCCATCCCCAAATCCTTCTTCGTCCCCATTTACAGGTGCTCCTTTACCAGCTGGCTATTACATGATTATGCGTATTTTCGGACAAGATGGTCCTAATTGTCCGAATGGCCAAACTCTCAAAGTTGGCTGCTTAGCCCATGTTACAGCTACTCCAAAGCGTCCAGATGGTACAGATGTACCTTCAACCGAGCATGGTCCTGATATTACTTGGGAATATGTTTCAGGTAATGGTACTGTAGCAGATTGTATTGCCGATCCAGCTTCGGCATTTAATCGGCTATGCCAAGTTAAGGCTCCAGGAACTTTGATTCTTAAGGCTACAGTTAAGAACTTGGTTAAGCAGCAAGAGTTCTTGGCAACGAACTGATGAAGAAGTTAATTCTATTCTCGATTTTTCTGGCAAGTCCAGCTTTTGCCCAGGAAGAGTCTCGTGTAAAGGTTGATGTTTCTGCAGGAATCTCTAGATCCGACCAAGAAACGACAGATCCATTTGCGAGAATTGGAATTAATTTTCCTCTCACTACATGGACCTGTGGGGACGAAAGCTGGGATTGTTCTCCAAGAATCAATCTGAGGATCGATCTTTCTGGAGTTTCTGGTCAAGTTGTAGATATTTCGTCACCAGATTCCTTCAGAGCCGTTGATTTCTCAGGCGGTCTAGGCCAGAAATTTTCTCAATCTGTATTCCTCTCTCTGTATTGCGAAGCTGGGGCTCAAAAAATTCTTGGGGCAGAAGCTAGTTTTGTCCATGCTGGTTGCGGTATTGCCTTTGATCAGTCTCAAAGAGGCTGGATGACTTTACTATACAATACAGATCAGAGACTCGGTGGAGATTTCAGACCATCAATTTCTATACAAGGTTCGATTGACTTGTATCGTCAGAAACCCGAAGGTCGGATTCCTGAAGGTTCTAAGGTTTCTTTTGTAGGTCAGGCAATTTTTGGGGTTTTCAGTTCCACTTACGCTCCAGATTCCCCATCTAGCCAGTTCACCGTAGGAATCACTGTTGGATACGGTAGATGAGTCAAGAGCTTCTACAACCAGAGCAACCAATTGCACCAATGGTATCATTAGAAGATATCAAGTTACTGCTCCGTAAACTTGCTGATGGTTTCGAGAAAGATGATAAACCAGCCCTGGATTTTTATCGGCGGAGAAGCAGAAAAGGTGAATTGTATTGGAATGGAATCCAAGATATCTTCTGGTCAGAGGTTCTTAACGACTTCCGCCTGTTATCCGAATCCCCTGATGATGATTCCGATGGAGAAGATGCAGATCCAGAGGAATATTCAACCGTTATCAACGTGTATCGAGCCTATGGTGAGTCCATCATCGCCGCTGCTGCTGCGGGACTTCCACATGTAAGATTCTTTCCTGCTGACGCTGATAACCCTGATGATATCTTAGCGGCACGAGCATCGAGTAAAATGGCGGAGTTAATCGCCCATCATAACAACGCTGAATTCCTATTTATCCATGCATTGTTTATCCTTTGGACCTCGACAATGCTCGGATTCTACAACTATTCACACACGGACGAATCTTACGGAACAATTGCTCAGCCGGTTTTGGAAAGGCAAGATTTCTCAACTGACTACAACGTTTGTCCCAATTGCGGTTACGAGGAACAAGGGAACGAAAATCAGTTTTGTCCAGAATGTCAAATGCCCGACGAAATGGGACAGATGATTCCTGGGCAAGTTCCTCTAATGCCAGAACAGAGGCAAGACTCTCGAATTGTCCAAACTGGTATCAATGATGTACCAAAGGCAAGAGAAGTCATTGAAGTTTATGGCACTGCCAACCTGAAAGTCCCTTACTACGTCAGTAACATCAAAGATGCTCCATATCTAATTCTAGAAACCGAGCAACATTACTCGCTTCTCCGAGAAATCTTTCCGCAATATTACTCTGAAATCGTTCCTAGAACGACCGATCCAGAAAATTATCGTAGACCTGCTGATGGCTATAGTTTCGACAATCGTGGCTTATGTACAGTTCGTCGTTACTGGCTGAGGCCCTGGGCTTACAATTCTCTTCCGCAGGAAGACCGTGAGAAATTGCTCTCCGAGTATCCCGAAGGGGTAAAATTTACTCGAATCAACGATATAATCGTTGAATGTGTCTCTGAGAAACTAGATGATCATTGGACTCTTTACCGAGACCCTCTTTCCAACCATGCAAATACTGAACCTCTTGGATATGGTTCTATTGCTATTCAAGACATGCGTTCTGATTTGGTATATCTCACGCTTGACACCATCAAACATGGAGTTGGAGAAACGTTCGTAGATTCAGACGTTCTAAATCAAGATGTATACGGTAAGCACCGCAACAAAGTTGGCCAAGTAGTTCCTGTACGCCGCAAGAACAAGATGGATGGCGGTCTAGGAAACGCGTTTTATCAGGCAAGAAATGCCACGTTATCTCAGGAAGTTAAGGAATTTTTCTTCCAACTCGATCAAGATGGACAGTTCATTTCTAGGGCGGCTCGCAGTATTTACGGTGGTGCAGAGCAAACAGGTTCTCAGACTCTCGGCGAAGCTGAATTACGTAGGAACCAAGCACTACAAAGACTTTCATTACCATGGAAAGCGGTAAATGCAGCTTACGCTCAGACAATGCAAAAGAGTGTTGCAGAATACACTGAAAATCTAATCGAGGATGAAAAGCTTGTAAAGCGCTTGGGAACAACTGGTTATGTAAACGTTTGGATCCGTAAATCAGAGATGAGTGGTAAGACCGGCCAAGTCATTTCTGAAACTTCTGAGCAATTCCCGTTAACATGGCCTCAGAAGAAAGCTCTCTTAATGGAGATGCTTGGACTCAAACTCGACCCAATTAATGCAACATTGTTCCATCCTGAGAACGTTACTACAGTTGCCTCAATTTTCGGATTGCCAGATTTGTTCATTCCTGGCGAGGATGATAGAAATAAGCAATTAATGGAAATCATTGAATTGTTACAGGGTCAGCCAGTGCAAGAGCCTCCAATACCTGGACAACCACCGGCACCGCCCCAACCAACAATTCCAATTGAACCACAGATTGACAACAATGATATCCATATTGCTGTAGTTCGTGATTGGGCAAATTCAGCCGAAGGCCAAGAAGCGAAAAAGACAAATCCTGGTGGATATCAGAATGTAATCGCGCATCTGGAACAGCATTTACAATTGCAACAGCAACAACAAATGCAGGCTGCGATGATGCAGCAAGAAGAGGAGCCAGGAAATCCTCCTGGAGAACAGCCAAATGCGTGATGAAAGTCAACGACAGAATTTCTCAGTTGCAGTTAATATCCTAGTTGGTTCTGGAACTACTACAATACAAGCTTCGCCTGGAGCAAACGCGCGCTTGGTAGTTACTAGGATGTCAGTTGCAATTACTACCTCTGCCGCCCAAAGCTTCGACATTGAATCTTCTGGCGGTACCGTAGAGCTATACAAAGCCCCTGCATCTTTGGCTGTTGGGCTTGTATTTATGGGTGATATGTTCCAAGGTGTTCCATTACCTGTAAACGAAGCTTTGCAATATACTCCTTCTGCCGCTGGTGTTGGTGCTACAATTTGGGCAGAGGGTTGGATCGATCATACGGCACTTAACACGTAAGGAGATTTTTGCATGTCGGGTGAGACTGATACTACTGTTTCAGACCGTGATTTCCTAGCTGAAGGCTCAGACGATGAAAATTTAGGTGAAACTGGTGCAGAACCAACTGAAGATATAGAAGTTCCAGAAGCTGAGGAAACAGAAGAAACTGATGAAACTGAAACTCCAGAAGAGCCAGAGGAAACTGATGAATCTTCTGTAACCGCCTCTGAAACTGCCAAGGAAATTACTGCAAAGTACGCTAACGTATTCAAAGATTTTCCTCAACTTCGTAAGGCCCTGTTTGAGGCTGAAAAATTCGCTGAGGTATTTCCAACTGTTGAAGTTGCAAAGGCAGCGGCAGAAAAGGTTTCTCAATTTGAAGAGTTAGGCGGCCAATTATTCGAAGGTAATATCGGGGCGTTACTAGACTCTATTCATGATGTAGACCAAGTTGGTCCCAAAGCAATTGTAAATATCGTAAGCAATTTTCTTCCCCAAGTTTTCGAGCGGTCCCCGGATTTATGGCGTCATGCAGTAGATCCACTGTATCGTGGTTTAGTCCGCGAAATGGAGCAAAAAGCTGTACGAGAGAAGGACAAAGGGCTTTACGCAACTGCGAAAAATCTTTCTCTATTCCTCTATGGCGACAAAGATCTTCCGAAAGATCAGCCTGTAAATCGTGATGATCCTGAGAAGCAAGAACTTCGTCAGAGACTACAGGGACATGAAGCACAAGCAACGAATTCCTTTATTAACTCAATTAGAGAAGAGAATAATTCGATCTTATCCAAAGAGATTAACAACAAGATCGATCCAAAGGTATCTTCAGGAATCCGAGAAGTTATTATCGATCGAACTCTTGACGAAATCGCCAAGATCATGAAGCTTAACAAGGAAAATGTTGATCTTGTGAATCGGCTATTGGTTTCTGCGAAGCGTTCCGGATTTACCGCCGAGAATCGTAAAGCAATCGTATCAGCTTATATTCGACCCGCAAAAGCTCTTATTGGCAAAGTAACTGCTGAAGTTGCTGGGAAAATTGTTGGATCAAAAGCTCCAGCGAAAACTGGTGAGAAAATTGGATCTTCAACAGGTCCTACAAGTGAAAAGATAGATGCAAAGAAAGTTGATTGGTCAAAGACTTCAACAAGGGATTACTTAGCAGGAAGGGTAAGTTTTAGGAAGTAGTTTCTTTCGTATCCTGGAAACATGGCCTCGTAATGTCCGCGATCTTGGCCCGCGTTAGAAATAGTTCTCCAGCAACAATTAACAACCGAGTAATTTTGGAGAACTATTCATGGCTGCACAAGCTGAAACTAACGTATTAGGACTTGAATTAGAGCGAGTCCGAGAGAAGGTCAAGACTCTTTTCGATAGGGACGATAAATTCTATTCCTCCCTCGAAAAGAAACCTACAGAAGTAGTTTCCAACCGGGATATGAGGATTCCATTGGAACTTCGTCCTGGTGGGAAATTCGGACAGTATGATCCTGATGGCGGTTCCTTAGGACGTGGCGGTGGAATCCAATACGATAAGGCGGTTATCAACACTGTACACTTGAAGCACGCTGTTGAGTGGACTGCGAAAAGCCAGTGGGCTACTGACTCAAAGAGAAAAGCTGTACTCGATTCTTTCCGTGATGCACTTGCGAAGCAGCTGGATGAATTCCGTCGGCATCTTGATTCTCTGTGCATGACTGATGGAACTGGTGTACTTGCTACAGTTTCTACTTACTCTGTGGGAACTGGTACTGGTGGCGGTGATCGTCTAACATTGGCAACTGACGGTTTCGGCGCACGGTTGCTTCGTTTTGGCCAGAACGTCAACATCTACAACGCCGCTTTGTCTACAAACCGAACTGCTGGTCTAGAGCGTGAAATCAACTTCTATGATCTTGCTAACAAGATTGTAGATATCACTCCTTCAGTAGCAACAGGAATTGCGACAGATAAAGTTGTTATTTCTGGTGTAACCGCAACTCCTCCTGTTTCTCTGTTGGGAGTACCCTACCATCACTCAAACGCTTCTTCTGGTACATGGTTGGGTTTCCCCCGTTCAACAACTCCTGAAATCCGGGCGTCCAGAGTGGCCGCCGGTGGTGCTCTTGCATTACCATTCGCACGTTTGGCGATTAACAAGATTGCTGATCGTGTTGGTATCGACAATGGAATGCGCTTGGAAGCTTGGCTGCACCGTTGCCAGATGCAAGCTTATGAGGAACTTGGACAGCTTGTCAGCCAAATCCACAAGCAAGCCAGCAATGAAAACCTCAACATGTATTTCAGCGATAACATGCAGCTTGCAGGCGCTCCTTGCCGGCCTTCAATGTCTTGGGATAAGACTCGTATCGATTTTATCACAGATGTTTGGGGCCGTGCAGAGATGCATGAAGTTGATTACTACAAAGATCCTTCTTCGGGACGAAAGATCTTTGAAGTACGTGGAACCGATGGTGGCGTTGTAGCGGCTTGGTTGTTCTATCTAGTGACCAGCTTCAACATCTTTGTTGACAATCCAGCAGCTTGCTCCTACATCGACACCTTGACCGTACCTTCTGGTTATTAGGAGATTAGCATGGCACTAGCATTTGAGAACTTTGCTACTGTTGCAATGAATGGCTTCCATGCCATTGAAGGAGCACTCATTGCATCGGCTGCTACAATTGCACCGACAAACCGAGTACATCGTGTGTCTGGCACCGCTGCGATCGTGAACATCACATTACCATCGGCAGATTTTGCAGGGGATATCGTATTGGTTCCTACTGCAATTTGGACCTGGACTGCTGCTGGTAATATTCTTGCGGCTGGTACTACGACTGCCGCTAACATCCCTGTGACATTCACCTATGTGCCATCTATCGCGAAATGGGTAGCAAGTCGGTTAGCGTAGGAGAGTATTAGCGAAGCAACTTCTAAAAACGGTGACTTGGGGAGTGCATTAAGAAACTCCATTCCCGACTTAATGCACTCCCCTTTAAAGGAGTTATGGACAAATTAGAGGCGGTTCAAATCAATCGACAACTGAGAGAAAAGTACGGTGTTACTCTTGGTGGAGAAAATCGTTATCGTTTAGTTTGGGCAAATGATTTAACTGAGCACCGTGATAAGAAGTACGATGACATTATGGCTCGTGCAGAAACTAATGCGGTTTTAGTACCGAAATATTCCTATCTTAAAGAACGCTGGGTTTTAGAATTTCGTGCAGAAGTTCCTGTGTATCAAGGGGAAATCAAAGATTGGGACGGTTACGAGTGCTTCTATGCATTCCAGTGGCCTGATGGCTCATATCAAGAGCCAAGTTGGTTCCATTGCGATTTTCTCTGCTACATGAAGGAAAATATCGATCCATTAACTCCGGACGAAGCGAGAAAAATGGATGAAGAAGACAAAAAAGAAAGTATTGCGTCGTACCGTGCCGAGCTTGAAAACGAAGGTAAGCTCCGCCTTGAAGACTCGGTCGGTTACACGGGTAAAGAATTTTCGGAAAATTGAAGTAGAGGAGGAAAAGCCTGTCATGGTAGTCAAAGTTACTAATAACACTGGTCGAGTAATCGGAGGAATGGTGGATAACATTTCTTACCGAATCCTACCTGGTGAAAATTTTGTAGATGGCCCATTGGCCCAATACAAGAGAGCTATTGAAGTACTTAATTTCGAGAATGGCGTAGAACTGTCAGTCTCTGAAGCCCCGAAGGGAAATAAGTAATGCACACCGTTGTATCAGCAATGCCATTTGGCATTAACGAGTTTAAGCCTGGATTGGCACCGCCAAAGTACGTAATTCCTCCTGCTGAGGAAGGCAACGTTCAAGTCCTCCATGTAGAACGCGCACCTTACGGTGTTTATGTTGGTGACGGTCGTTCTTTAGTACAGACGGATGATTCAGAAATCGTGGCGAATAGTATCGTCAATGATTTCGTCTCTGCTCAACTTGTACATGAGTCTGGAGCTAAGCCGGCGTTGTTTGTGTTGGAGGGGAAAGTCTCTGCTGAAGATGTGAAACACCGCCATAAGCCAGCTTTAGACTCCGCCCTTGCCATGCAAAAGGTTTGGTTCTGGAAGCTTGTACAATTAGCAGACGATGATTGGCAGAAATATCGTCAGCATAAAATGATTACCGACATTCAAAAGTTCGCTGCCAAAGCTCTTGGACTCAAGAAAGATTGGCTATACTCTGTTACCGATACCCAATCTTGTCCTGGTTGTGGATCTACAGTTCTTGCGAATATTGCGATTTGTCCCAATTGCCGGGCGGTTTTGGACTCAGATAAAGCTAAAACTCTACAATTTGCATCGGCTAAATAAATGCCATCGACACTTGTCAGCGACGTATTAACAGAAGCTGTGGCTTTGCTAAATGACGTAGGCAAAGCTATCTACACTGATGCTCGAATGATTCCGTTGGTAGATAAAGCTTATCGAGAACTACAAAAGGTTTACGCTGACAATGGTGTACAGGTTACAGACGAAATTTCATCAACGATTTCAATAGCTGCTTCAACAGTAAGAATCGATCCTCAAGTCTCTATCAACGCCAATTTCATTGAACCAATCTTCATCCAAGAAAGAGCCTCTGGTTCTACTTCGGCTGATGATTGGACCGATATGGAAGAAACAGCTTGGGAACCAAGTGAATCTCAACAAACAACTTTGGATGTTTGGACTTGGCGAGAACAGGAAATCAAGTTTCGAGGGGCAACGACAAACCGTGAAATCCTTGTTCGATATCTGAAATCTCTTGCCAAATTAACTGCCGCTGGAGATTCGATTCTTATTGAAGGTGCCCAGGAATTTCTTGCGGCTCGTGCCGCAGCAATAGCCGCTTTAGTAATCGGTGAGAATACTACTCGTGCAGAAGCTCTACAGGAAGATGCTGGCAGTGCATTAGAATTGCTATTATCGATAAATGCGAAGAAGAGACAAAACTTGCCGATTCGTAGAAAGCGGTATCGTAGACCACGTATAAGTCGTTTACAAGTTGGATGATGACTTCGGGAGAAAGCAACAAGTTCTCCCCAAAATCGGGAGTCGATGAATGGCTTTAACTGGAACAATGTTGAAGAGATCAGGTGCAGATGGAATGCTCGTAGGAGTATTTTCCGTTGTTGCATCTGGATCTTACGCAACTGGTGGAGATACACTGGATTTTGGTACATTGATTGGCTATACAAATCGTCAGCCAAGCTCTGTATCGATTTCTGGTAAGGCTGGTTTCGTATATCAATACGATTTAGCTAACAAGAAGATGCTCGTCTATTGCAACACCGCTGGTGGTGCTAACAGCGCTTTAGGTGAGCATACAGCGGCTGGTTATGTAGCTGGCGTAACTGGTGACACTATCATTGCAATTGCATTGTGGTTACCAATTCCGTCATTACCATCAGCATAAACAATTAAAATGGGGGGTATAAAAGCCCCCCAAATTCAAGGAGATTTGTGATCCTATTAACACTAATACTTACTTGTAGTTTTCATATTGTTGATGTACCTCCACAAGCTGGTTTTGGCTATACTTGGTTTCAGTTGGTTCCAGATGATAATTGTTCTGGACCACCATATGAAGTTGTGGAGCATAATGGATTTGACGCGATAGCCCAAGAGCATCATGGAGAATGGTTTGTAATTGCTGCTGGGCCTGAGGGAACTTATACACTTTGTGTAAAAAATAACCAAGATTTAACAGTTTGTAGAGACATTAAGCTTCCTGGTTATTGTAAATGAGAGATCAAGCCGAATTCGTAGTTGATGACTTTCGTGGCTATTGGGATAGGACTGCTCTATATCCGAAAGGGTATGGACAAGCCTACAACGATTGTAGGTTCAAAGATGGAACGGTTTATGTTCGTGAACCGGTAGATCAAACCTTTTCCCTAGCTGCACTGACATTTGGCGGTGCTGAATCCATCAAGCGAATTTTCCCATTTCGTCTCTCATCTGCCCCATTTACAGTTCGGTATCTTGTCCATACTTACGATGGTGTAACTGGAAGAATTCGAGACACTGGAGCTGGTGCTCCTGCAACTCCAATTTTGTCAAAAGCTGGAATGCAGGATTTCTGGCTTCAGATTCTTTTTGACCGTGCTTATATTACACCCAATGGAGCAGCTAGAGGTTTAGCTTCCGAATTTGTTTATGTCTATGATCCAAGTAAAACTACTACAGCGAGAAAAGCTGCTGGACTAAAACCGGCTACGTTCCTAACTCCTGCTGTAGGGGCTGCGGGGAATTGTACCCCTGGCTTCCACTTGGTAACATATGCACATGAAACTGATTCTGGATTCGTTACTAAATACACAACCCCTGCTGGTGTAACAGTTCCAGCGGGTACTCCATCTATTATCACCTTAACTGGTGTAGCAGTAGGGCCAACTGGGACCGTCGCCAGAAGAATCTTAATGACCAAGTTCATCACGAACTATGATGGAAACCCAGATCATTATGAATTCTTCTTCGCAGGAACAATCAATGACAACGTAACGACGACTGGAAATATCAACTTATATGACACCCAATTGGTTTCTTCAGGAGCTTATCTCTTAGATCAACTTGAAGAGATTCCAGCAGCTTTAGGAATTGGTCAATATCTCGGAAGCATGACAACTTGGAACGATGCAACTGATGCAAATGATTCTCTCGTCCGAATTTCCAAGAAAGGTGAACCAGAGTCATTCCCAGCAACCGATGGATATTTAATTGCTGGCAAAGGTGAGGGCGGTAGAATCCAAAATTGTCGAGAGTACCGAGGCACTTTGTACATTTTCAAAGGTCGCCGTACCTACAACGCTCAAGCAACAGATGGTCCAGCAAGCACATGGCCGGTCAACACCGTTGATGACAACAAAGGAACAACCAAACTTGGAATTGCCGAAGTTGTAGATGCAACTGGAAACTCTCTAGATTTCTTACTCATTGAATGCCTTGATGGTCTATATCCATTTGATGGCAAATATCCAGATATTCCATTGACTTATGCGCTGGAAAATTCAATGAGACTGACTTACTCAAAGAATTCTGGTAAGACTCATCTTTGTGTGGACCCAGTTACAAAGAGGATTTTCATCGCTTTTGGGTCGGATGCTACAACTGGATACCATCTTTGGTCAGTGGACTACTCTCAAGGATTGACTTATGAGAAAGTTCGATGGGCTCGTTGGGCTCCAATCGCAATTGGAGGAGCAAATAAAATCACCGGTGTTCAATCGATGCACATTGAGCCAGTACAAGTTGCTGGTCAAGAGACAGCTAGATTGATAATGGCTGATTCAGTCAACACCGCAAGCTTGAAGGGTATTATTCTCAATGAGGCGGTTCCTACAATTGGCGATGTGGATTTTGGAGGAACTAGTCAGGATATTAGTTTCCAAGTTGGTATTGGTTCAATAGAGTTCGGTTCTGGTGTAAATTCCTTCAATGGATTTAGACTTCGTGGATTCATGGGTTCGGATACTCAGGCAACTTACATCTTTGATTTTGCACTATTTGACTCGATTACTGGTCTATCTTCTGGAACAGGTAACTACATTTACCGCTTAACGAATTATGTTTCAGAGAGAATTCGTACTTTGGACTTTGTTAGGACCGCCAAAGATTACTCTGATTTTCAATTTGCTACAAACTTTGTGGAACAATTGATTATTTATGGCAAGCCCATTTGGCAATCGAGGGCTATGTGACACTGCAATTATTCGATTCAGTCCTTTCAGGACTCCAAAAGACCGATCCTAGAGTTTACGATGCACTTCGGCTACTCGGGAATGAAGTAACACAATTACTTAATAATAATGCTATCAAAACTCTAATCAGTGATGGAACTAATAAATCATTATATGCCTTAATTGGCGTCAAGAGAGATTCTGAGAAAAGATCAATCGTACTAAATGATATTCTTGATTCAGTCAATTTTGGAGGAACTACTGATCCATTCGGTAAATTCCAAGCTGAGGAAAATACCAATGACCATCTTCCTTATGCTGCCCTAGTTGCTAAACGAGCCAGGCAGGATACAACTGCTCCTAATGCTGGATTTGGCGTTGATACTTCGTTCCTTCTTGCAGGTGCTCTCGTACATTCTGAACCTGAAGCTGGTAGAGTTCGAGTAGAATGGGAACAGAATCAGACTGATAATACAACTGCACGTGACTCCACGATTTCACTTTGGAACATGCTAAATGCTGTAATCCAAAAGGTAATGACGATCAATTCGGCAGGCACTGTGGCATTTCCAGTTTCTCTTGGAACTGCAAATAGAATCGTATTTACTGGTTCTGGTGGTGCTTTAACAATCAGTGGTTCTCTACAATTTGATCCAGCAGTTGGGACTGTTACAATTATAGGAAATAGCTCAGCAGTTACAGACCCACAAATTGATGCTTCACAAAGTAGTTCTGGTGACGCTTTTATAAGATTATCGTTATCTGGTAGTACTAGTTTTGCCCTTGGTATTGACAACTCAGACGCTGATAACTTCAAACTCTCTCGTAATACTGCTGGAAATGCTTCACTTGGAACAAACGATATCTTAACAATCGACACTTCTGATAGAGGCGGTTTTGGTGTTACAACCAACTCTAGCTTCAAGTTCCGAATCAATAAGACTTCTGAGAACACAGTATTACAACTAATCCATTCTGATGCATTAACTAGTCCCTCAGAAGAAATTCGACAGGATTCAACTGGTGATGCATCTATTAGATGGCAATTGGGAACTGGTGATAGTTTCATTGCTGGTATTGACAATTCTGATGGAAACTTCTTCAAGATTTCTTATGGTTCAGCCGGCAATGCCGCCCTTGGAACCAATGATAGAATTGCAATTGATCTTTCTGGTCGTATCGTAGTTCAAGGTTCTACATTTACCTCTGGTCGGTTGGTGCAACTAAATCACTTTGAAGAAGGTTCTTGGCTTTGGTTATCTTCAAGCTTCATTAACCCAGCAATTACCCTTGAAAATAATGGCTCTGGTGGGCGGACTTGGCAAATCATCTCCCCTCGTACTGGCGGCACATTTGCTGCTGGTGCTTTTGTGGTACGTGATAATACTGGAGCGGCAAATCGGCTTGGGATTGATTTAAATGGTAATTTTGTTATTGGTCCATTATCAGCTTTAGGAACAACCGCAACTGATGGCTTCTTATATATTCCATCTTGTGCTGGAACTCCAACTGGTGTACCAACGGCTTTTACTGGGAAGATTCCTTTAGTATACGATAGTACTAATAATATTCTCTATGCATATTCAGGCGGATCTTGGAGAACACATTAAATGGCTGAAGATTTCAAAGTTGACATTGCCGACCTTTGCAAATTGGTTGGAGAACTTTCGATTAAGAATTTGGCTCTAACCAAAGCTCTTGAAGCTGCATTGAATAATAAAGTAGCTCAATTCTCGAGAGAAGCTAATGCCCAAGAAGAAAAAAGCTGAAGAGGAAGTTAGTACAGGCCAGCCAGATCACTCAGAAGCTGATACTTCAAGCCAGAAGCCAAAGAAAGCTGGTAGAGGTGCTACTGGCTACGATTACTCTGGTTGGGGTGGAACTTTCTCAGGCGGTCGGCCTCCAAGTAAAACCGATTGGGATGCAATGTCCCCAGAGGAACGTGCATCTATCGGTTTGCCCGATTGGAATTCCTATCATGCAGCGCAGCAAAATTGGAGAAGCGGATTTGCTCCTGGTGGAGGAAACTATCAGGGTCAAGCAAATCTAGCAAATGCCCTGAGAAGTTCTGGCGCATCAAACTGGAATGATATCTCTCGTGTATTAGAGTCCATGGGAATTCGTAATTCCAAGGAAGAAGGTCAAGCTCTATATCGTAGGCTCCAAGGCGCATTCCAAGGCAATATAGATCCTTCTGGAAGATATCATCGCGGTGGAGATGGTCAATGGGTTGATGTAGGAACTTCTGATCTAAACCGTCGAGGAATTGCTGGTAGAGCGGATTATTCTGGAAACATGTCTGGAATACAAGCTGTGCTTGCTGGTTTAGCTGGTGGCGGAGGAGACGAGCAAGGTTATTTCGATCGTTTAGTTTCCCAAGGTGATTGGACAGAATGGCCTCCGGGGAGCGGAAAATTCTTTAATGATCCTGGAAATGACCCATCGAAGCGAGTTTGGGTAGACCGAAATAACTTGCAAGTTCAGGGCTCTGGTTACAAATCAACCTTTGATCCATCACAAGGGCCAAGTGTCGATTATAGCCAAGTAGGAACTGGTAGAATTTCAGATTGGTTGGCGAAACAGGGTGGCGCAGCCGATTATGCAACTAAAGCCGCAACTGCCGCCCCATATGTACCTACCGCAGCTACACCAGGAACAGTTGGAACCCCATCAACACCTCCACAGGGAACTGTTAATCAAAATCCTGGTTGGACAACTGGCGCTTGGGGAGTTGCCCCATCAGGCAGAGGCTCAAATGCTCCTACTGTAAATACTGGTGGGAGTACTCAAGGCTCAGTTTATCCTAGCCAACAGCGACAACCGACAGGGTTTGGCTACAATTCTCAGGGTATGGGACAAACACCATTTGGACAAACTAATCAACGTCGTCGTCGAATCTGGAGTTTAGGTTAATGCTCAGAGATTTAGAAGTCTCTGATTTGTCTATCCTTGACGAAATTCACCAACGGTGCCACACGTTTGGAGTTCCCAAACTGACCAACGTTGTAGATGATAAAGTCGTTTGTGCCCCAGACAGTTCTATCGTTGGTTATGGTTTAGTCAAGATGTTTCCTGAAGTTATCATGATTCTTGATACAGAGAAGCCGTTGAGACAACGAGTAGAAGCACTCAATGAATTCATGCAACGGGCTATTGAGATGGCGAAAAACAACGGTATTGAACAGTTGCATGCATTTGTCTCTGATGAAAAGTTCGCTCACTTGCTTATCGAGAGATACGGATTTAACTCTGTCCAAGCTAAGCCGCTCGTATTGAATTTGGAGTAGCAAATGGCTAAAGGTGAAGCAAAGAAAACTAATAAGTACATCGATCAAGAGCGAGACTTAGCTAATCGCCAGTATGGAGATATCTCTGGACAATTGATGGGGAGATTACCATCTGCCCAAGTTAGATCCGACACTGCCTACAACGATATCTATGGTGGTTACGGTGATTTGCTTGGTCGTGCAAGAGCAGGTTTAGGTTCTGGCAACACTGGTCAATACAATGATCTATATAATTCCTTCAAGAAGTTTGGAGATACTGGAGGAATCGATAATACCGGTATCGAGAGAATTCGTGGAAAAGGCGTATTCGATGAATTTGCTCGGACTGGTGGATTATCTGAAGCTGACAAAGAGAATCTCAGGGCAAGATCAACAGCGGTACTACCAAGCTTCTATGCAAACCTGAAAGACGAATTAAATCGTACTCGTAATCTCCAAGGTGGCTATGCCCCTGGCTATGATGCCCAAAGTGCCAAGATGATCCGAGATCAAGCTTACGCTGCAAACCAAGCTGCGGCTGAAGCTGAGGGCGGAATTGTTGATCGTGTAACAGAGGGGCGTAAGTGGGGTGCTGGTAGCTTATCTAGTGCAGAGCAGGGACTACAGGACTTGTTAAGCCGTAATAAGCTTGCAGGCTGGCAAGGCGCATTAGGCGCCCAAAACTCCATGGCAGACCAGGGTTATAGAGACAGAGCCTTGAATTTAGAAGCTGAACTTGGTGCATTAGGTGGGATGCGTGGATTACGAACGGATACACCTGGTGAAGAATTTGGTTTGTATGATCGTCTACTAGGCTCCGCTGGTGGCCGTGCTGGGGCGGTTGGGAATAACCTCAATTTACGAGCTCAATACAATCCGAACGTCTCAACCTTTGATCGTGTTTCTGGACTATTAGGTGCTGCTGGTAATTTGGCAATGCCCTTCTTTAACAGAAGCCAGAAACCAACTAATACAGGAATAAACCCGAGATTACCAAGACAGCAAAACATTTGGGGAAGTATCTATGGCTAGTTTTGGGATGATGAATCGCTTTAACAGGTTCGCTCCTAAGCGACAATTTGAGCCCGACACGACCGCCCAAGAAGCTTACCAGCAACATCAAGTTCCAGAGGAAGATAATCCTTCTATCTGGAGGAAAATCGGGGCGGGTTTGGTAGGTGCATCTATTGGCTTAAGAGATCCAAGGGCAGGATTAGCAGCCAGTTCTCAAATACTGCAAGAACCTCATCGACGAGCCATGGAGAGATATGAAGCTGAAGAGAAAGCTTTATTGAACTCCGCCAAACTCGAACATGAACAGAATCAAATGAAGCAACAGTTTGAATCTGATATGATGAGGACTGAAGAGAGATTCAACGAGAATCAAGCTTTGAATCAATATCGAGATCAAACGATAGATCAGAGAAGAACTGAAGCTGAACAAAGAGCAGCTGATAGGGCGGCGGTGATTGAGCAACGAGACAGAGAGTTAGAGCGCAGAAAACTTTCAGATCAGCTATTAGCAAATTATCGCAAGGGAATGCTTGGAGTTGCTCAACAAAACGCAGCAACTAATCAACAGCGTGGCCAGGACTATCACTCGTTCGTCGGCAAATATGGACAAGGTCAAGATCCAGATAAAATCTCTGCACTAGATCAGAAGCGAGTTAGACAACTTGCAGTTGTAAATGCAATGCAAGATGCAAGATTCGCTAAAGTTCGAGTCGGTGATGATGGAATGAGTTTCGATTTCTCTAAGGTAGATCCTAAGACTCAACAGGAATTTCTAAAAGAAGTGGCAAGAGAAGAATCAATCATTGCAAATCGAAAGAAATCAGACTATACTTATCCATATGATAGCAGTGAAGTTACAGACGAAGATTTAGAGTTCGAGCGGCGGCTACAGCGAGAAGATGAAGATGATCGCGATTTCTTCGAGAGATAGTTAAATGCCAATCAAATACAGAATTCCTGACGAGAGATTAAGAGATCCAGCTGGCTATATTAACCGCCAAGCTCAGGGTAAAGTTGCGGATTTATTACTTCGTGGGGTTGAGCCTTTTGATTGGCTAGTCAATAAGGGCAAAGAAGCCGATGCCAGAATCCAAGCTGATTTACCGCCAGAAATGCGCTACAAGGGAGCAAATGAACTTGTAGCTGAGCAAGTTACTCCTATAGATATTGCTTTAGCCGCTGCCCCAATGGCAAAGTATGTCAAGCCAGGCGCATCTAAGGCACTGAAATTTCTCACTGA
>Ga0081455_10000623_pt1 | contig 45993 bp, 58 predicted proteins | sample TabmetS3T2R1_FD_70207 | JGI IMG/M metagenome (GOLD analysis project Ga0081455, IMG submission 70207) | Tabebuia heterophylla rhizosphere microbial communities from the University of Puerto Rico - S3T2R1 | ecosystem: Host-associated > Plants > Roots > Rhizosphere ...
AGGCCCCCCCTTAACAACACACACGAGGCCGGGGCGCGACCAAAAGCGTGCCAACTCGGGGGCGCCGGGCCATGCGAAGCTGCATGGCTGCCCCCTCGAGGATGCATAGCACCAGGTCTTGCATCCGGGGCCGGGGCGCGCCATTTTATGTGTGTTGGCGCCGGCAAGGGCCGGAGCCCAAACGGAGAGACCTCCACATGAATACCCAAGTCGAGACACAGACCGAGACCTCGAAGCGCGCCGTTGCCAAGCATGCGTTGCTCGATAGTGCCGGACAGGTCGTGGACGACTACGAAGACGCCACGGGGATTCGCTATCAGGATCTGGAGACCGGCAAGACCTTCGACTACCAGTTGCTCGGCAACACCGACGCAACGCGGATGTTCGCCCTCTTCGGCGCCCGGACGCTCGCCACGAACGAGGCCTCTGCCGTGCGGAACGGCAAAGAGGCCGGGGGCGGCGTCGAGCAGATCGCGGCCATCGAGGGAAGGTTTGCACTCATCCACGGTACCGGAGGCAACGGCGGCCAGTGGGTCGATCGGACCCGCGAGGGTGGCCCCCGCATCGATCAGCAGGTCTTGGCGGACTGCGTCCTGGCAGTCCTGGAGGCGAGCGGCAAGAAGGACCCGGCGCAGCACGACGCCAACCGCGTTGCGCTGCTCGCGGCTTGGGCCGCGGATCCCAAGAAGGTCACGATGGCCCACTCAGTTCCTGCGGTTCGCGACGAGTATGCGAAGCGGACCAACAAGACCACGCGGACGGTGGACGACCTCGCCGCCATGCTTGGCTAAGCCCGACACGAGGCACGACATGCAGGACGGGCGCCTTCGGGCGCCCGTTTCGCTTCTCGGGGGCCGCCCCGGGGTCCAACACACAACAGGGGCCTCTTCCGAGCGTCTTCCGCTTACTTCCGGCCATCTTCCATCATAAGGGGCAGGATCAAGACTCGATACTGCCCCCTTTTCAGCCTCGACCCCCTCCTAGACCCACGACTCCCATCGCTGTCCACGTTCGGACTACCGACATTCGATGTTGCGTGACTCCGGGGGCGGCTCAAAGCCAGGGCCGTCCGCGGCTCAATCGGGACCCCGGCGGCAGCTCGACGGCGCCCGCGGCGGCAGCTCAGGACCCTCCCTCGCGATCCAGCTTGCGAGGCAAGTCGCTTCCCAAGTCGCTTCGCAAGTCGCAACCCAGCTCTCCGAGCCTGTCACCGCTGACACTCTCGGACTCCGGCCCGGTGACCCCCCCCTGGGGTGGCCCTCTAGGCCCCTCCCGAGGGGGTGCCCCCCGTGCCTCCCCCCCCCGTCCCGAGGAAAATTCTAGGGGACCTCTCTAGAGCCTCTAGAAGAACAGAGCCACCTCTGGACCGAGGCCTCTAGAGAGCCATCCCGAGGCCGAGGCCGCCCCCGGGCCACGGGGGGTCCGGGGCGCAAAATTCTCTCGATGTCAGCCATGCCAGGGCCACCCAGCCACGACACGACTCGAGACACGACCTGCGAACCGACTTGCCAACCGACCCAAAGCGCGAAGCTGAAGACGCCCACGGGTCGAGCAGCCACCGGGCCACACTGGAACATACATCAACCGAGGGCAGCACATCCGAGGCTGAGCCATGCACCCGGCGCGGGGGTGCCATGCAACATTGTGCGTTGACACCCTGGCAACGCTCCCCTACGTTGACACCATACCGCCCCCTGGCCGCGCGGTACCCGACTACCCATATGGCCACCGGAGACCTCCCAATGCCCGAACACCGGCTTCCCGCCGAACACCGCGCCCAGCGCGACTTCATCCTCCTCGACGGCTCAGGCTCGATGATCAACAAATGGCATCCGATGATGGATGCCATCGAAGCCTACGTGGACACTCTAGCCCGGAACGGCACACAGAGCTTCCTAACGCTCTCCGTCTTCAGCACCGACGCCCTCGGCATTGACCACTGTTCAGTGGACATCGCCGATTGGGAGTCCCTCCACGAGAACCCCGCTCAATCGACCTGGGGCGGCACCCCACTTTACGACGCCATCAACCACATGGCACGCCGCCTCAAGGACGAAGACCCAATTCGCTGCTCGATCACCATCGTCACGGACGGCCGAGACAACGAGAGCCAAACCTCCGTAGTCCAAGCCCGAGCCATCATCGAATGGCTCCGAGCCAAAGGCTGGTCCGTGACCTTCATCGGATGCGACTGGAACAATTCCCGGCTCGCGGCCCAACTCGGCCTCCCCGAAGCCGCCGCCATCGGCGTCTCCCAGGCGCGCCTCACCGACGCCGCCCGCAACCTGGCCACGAAGCGCACCCGCTACGCAGCCACGGGCGCCCCGATGCACTGGACTGACGAAGAAAAGGAACAGTTCGGCGGCTACCTGAGCCACGGTTGAGCCACGGCTAAGCCACCACCAATCCCGATCCAGACAAGCGGACCCGAGACCCGACATCCCGAAGTCCGCACCAACCCCCGAGAGGAGGACCTCCGCAAATGCCCACGAACACTGAAGGCTTCAGCTACCAGCGGCTTATCAAGCTTCTTGGGATGACCACATCGCCGAACGATGGCGAAGCCCTCGTAGCCATCCGAAAGGCCAACGCCGAACTCGATCGCCTCGGCAAAACCTGGGCTGAGTTCATCATGTCGAAGATTACCGTCGTGGCCGACCCCTTTGGGTCGGTGCCCGACCTCGGCTTCGCCTCCTCCCGGACCACCACGGCCTATGCCCCGCCCAGGCCTCAACCCCAACCTCGGCCTCGACCTACGACTCCGCCCCCCCTCGACCTTGGCAGTCACGCAGCAGACATCGTCGCCCGGTACGCCCCACAAGGGATCAACCTGACTGATATGATCCGTAAGCTTCGTATGACAACCGGGGCCGATTTAGTCCCGGCTAAGACCGCAATCGAGGCCGCCGTCAGGGCCTGGAACGCCGCGCGACCCGCCCCGCAGCCTCAACCGAAGCCCGACCCCTGGGCCTCGACCTCAGGTACGTCCCAGACCACCCGAACGAACCAATTCGCCGGCATCTGCTCGAACTGCAAAGAGCGCGTCGGACCCCAAGAGGGACAATGCTTCGAGAGCGGGAAGCTCTCCTCCGGCAAAATCCGTTGGTCGGTCCAGCACCTCCCGGGTCAATGCCCGCAAAAGGCGAAGTCCGCCTCCGCACCGAAGGTCAATCTCGACGACCTTAACAGCATTTTCTAGGAGCCCTCCCCGATGTACACGCACATCCTCCCCTCCGGCGAGACCCTCCATATCGACGCCGCCGCGCTTCGCGAAGTGCTCCTCCGGATGCACTCCATGGAGCTTCGGGCTCGAACCTTCAACGTGGCCATCGAGGCTCGGAACTTTTGGGCCATGCTCGAAGAACGCCAGTTCGATCCGCGGCGTTGCACAGAGCTGGCCCTCCGCTGCCCAGGACGTTGGAACTTCGAACCACTCATCTGGGGCCTCTGGGGTTCGCGGCCCGACGACGGACACGGCGCCTTCCTCATGGACGGACACCACCGGTACGCCCTCGCGGTCGTCCGGGGCGAAAAGGACATCCCCTCGTGGCTCATACCGCGCTATGTGTGGGAAGACTTCCTCGTACCCGGCCCACAGATGACTCGGGAACAGCTTCGCGACCTCCCGCCTACCCACCGTTCCTACTGAGGATCCCTTTCCGATGAAACTCGCAACCCTCAACGCCGCCCCCGCGATCCCCGCGATCCCCGCGATCGACACCACAGCCCCGGTGAAGCCCAACTCAGAGGACTTCATCCCAAAGTCCTACATTGCCATACATAGATCGCAGACCTGTGCATGCTGCGGCCACTCTGCAGAGTGGACCGAGCTCTTCGCCGAAGCCGACGGACCCACCGCTTGGCGCTTAGCCAAGCGCCCTCGCCTCCTCCGACGCGAGACCCAGATCCGCTGGGACGTCCCTCTGTACCAGAGCCGCGGCCGCCCCGAAACCCTCCCCTTTTGCAACTGGTGCCATCAGCCACAAGTGGATCAAAACCGGAACTTTCCGGTTCCGATCCACCATGAGCCACAGCGGGTCGTAGCGATCTTCTCAGTCCCGACGGCCCCGACGCCCGAGTCCGCCCCCGCGAAGCCCAGTGCCCCGACCACCAACCGAGGTCGCCCCCCGAAACCCGTTGCCTCGCTCGACGATCTCTGCAACATGTTTTAGCCACACGGAGAACCCTCCCATGCCTAACATCGGACGCATCCAACGGGCCATCGAGGCCCTCCAGGGCCTTCGGGAGCGCCTCGAAAGTCTCCCAAGCTGCTCCTTCGACATGACCTACTGGCGCGACGACTGTGGCACCCGAGGCTGCGCCGCCGGCTGGTTCTCCATCCTCGGTACCTTCGAAGCCGAAAGCTTCTTCTGCGGTGCAAGAGGTCCAGTGCTACACGGCAAAACAGACCTCACTGCTCCTGAAACCTTGGCCGAGCTCTTCGAGATCCCAAAAGGAGTAGCCTCGGACATTTTCATGCCCTCCGGTCCAGATGAACCACTATTCGGCTATCGCGCCCTCGACGCAGTTGTCGCCAAGCTCCGTTCACTCCTCCCAACGACGGACCATCAGCCATGAACCGCCCCCTCCGTTGGTTCCGAACCGTCCCGAGCGCCCTGGTCTCCGACTACGAGCGCCTCGGTTGGCTCTGGCGCTTTGCCCAGTGGACCCACGACGGCTCTTTCCACGTCGCACAGATGGAATACCTCTGCTGTTGCCGCCCCTTTGACCGACCTCCAACTCTCTCCCAACGAAAGGAACCCAAGCCATGAACACGACTACGAAACGAACCGACATCCGAGCCGCCAACGAAAACGACGACTTCGACTGCGCCGTCGCGGCGATCCTCAACGAGGACTTCACCACAGGCACAGGCCTCGTACCCGAAAGTGGTCGTCGCCTTCAAGCCGCAGCGCGAGCCTATTTCACCTCTCAACGTCACCGCTTCATCGGGCTGGAGTAACTCTGGCTATGACCCGTGAAGAGAAAGTCGTTTACATCATCGCCCAGTCGATCTGCGCCGCTGCCGAGCTTCAAGCCATGCGCGCGGCAAACACCGCCGCCACCGCGGCCGGTCAGCCCCCTCCCTGGGACCCCGATTCCTTCCGGAGGATCCCCGAGACCTACGGCATCCACCACAACGCCATTCTGACGTATTTCCAGGAGTAGGCTCCAATGCCCCACCCGCCCCGGAAACCCACGACGCCCGCGCCGGCCCCACGTCCCGTGTCGAGCTTCGGCCCCGAACTCTTCGCGGCCCTCATCCACGGCGCCAAGACCCAGCTCGTTCTGCGGATGCCTTGGAAGAAAGCGATCCGCCTCCGCCTCCGCGCCCAGCAGCTCCGCGAGGCCATGCGCCTCGCCGATCACCCGCAATACGCCCTCGTCTCCCTGGCCCAGATCGGTATCGAGCTCGACCCAGGGACGTCCTTCGACCTTTCGGGGCGCAACAAGATCCCTCACGACCGCTCAGTCGAGGTCACCTTCACCATCAGCCCGAAGGACTCCGAGTTCGCCGAACTCCTCCAAGCCGCCGGCGTTCAGATTCCCGATGCACTCCCCTCTGCGACTCCGTCGAAGGCCAACACGAAGCCGCTTCCGGAACCTGGGACGCTCGACTCCCTCTTCGGCAAGATGAAGGACTAAGAGCCATGACCTTCACGACCGACCCCTCAACACATCCGCGGACCGGCCCCGGGAGCTCTCAAAAAGCCCCCGGGAAGACTTGACACCCATTAGGGGCAGGGTTAGGATTGGATTACGCCCCCAATAGGGGTAACCCGGTAGTCTCGGAGGCCCACAAATGTAAACCTAGGACACCCAAGTACATCCACGTGGAGGCCACTCCAACCCCCGAGTCTCCTGCCCCGACTACGACTCGGGGGCCTCCCTCAGCCACTGGAACCGCCCTCGATGCCACCCCGCCGCGAAGAGCTCTCCAAGCCCTGGAAGATCCCAATCAACGCCGAACTGGCGGGCCAGATCGAGTTCGCCCTCGCGAACCCTCTGACGGCGGCGCCCCACTACGGTTCGCGGAAGATCCTCATCGAAGCTCTCCTTCGCTATTGGCTCGCCCGCGAAATGCGCGTCCCCGAGACCGAGCTCCCCTCGCTCCCGAGCCTTGAGTACCTACGCAACCTCTAAGCCCTTTTCGGAGCCTCTATCGATGACCCCTTCACGACGCACGACTCTCGCTCTCGAAACGTTCCTCGCGGCGTCCCTGGCCGCATGTACCACGACGGACCTGAACCGTCTCATCTCCGCCGCCGACGAAGCCGAAGCACTCATCCAGAGGGTCAACCTCGGTATCGAACGCGTCGACACCGCGGCGAAGTCCTTCTGTCCGCAGATCCAGCTCCTCAACGTTTCGGCCTCGGCCGTAGCCTGCGCCGCCCGGGCCTCTGGGACCTCCCAGACACGTCTCGCCCGGTTCGCCGAATATGGACGCTTGTTCTGCGCCAACCCATCGGCTGGCAGCCTAGCCTCGCTCGCGCTCTACATCGCCGACGGCCTCCGAGCCGCCCGGGCCGCCACCGCCGCTTCTTGTCCCTCCCAGTGAACGGGGCGCCCCGAGGTGCGCGAACCAGGCGATTGGTCTTCCCGAGCCGTCCTGGCTCGTGCCCTCCACGAGACCGCTTTCCTCGAAGGGCTTCGAACTGGCGATTGGACCTCCTACCAAGAGGTCTGTCGCGAGCTCCAAGCCCTCCTGACCGAAGCCGGCGTTCAATCGAACGCCGAGATCCGCGAAGAGGCCAACCCTCGACGCCTCGAAACCTATCTTCGCAATCGCGCCCTCGGACGCCACCGCCCCGGCGGACGACCACGGAGACCCCACAATGGCCTTTGACCCTTCGTCCCTGGAGGCCCTCTCGGCCCCCGAACTCGTACAGCGCCGCACCGAGATCGTCGCCCAGATGGCTGCTTTGCCGAACTCCTACCAGGACGCCCCAACAGAGACACTCCAAGAGCTCGCCTTCATCACCGGCGCCCTTCGACGCCGCACCTCCGGCCCGCCCCGCGAGACGAAGGCCCGAGCCGTGAAGCACCCCGGAGCCGGCGCCCCCGCCGCCTCGGTCGACGACTTGGCCGACATGTTCTAAAGAGGCTCCGATGACCCGCGACGCGCGCCGCTGGCGCCACAAGAAGCGCGGAACGACCTATGTCGAGATCGGCCGCGCCCGACTTCAGTGGACGCCGCCTCACGAGATCGCCGAGGACGACGAGATGGTGATCTATCGCAGTGAGCATGATGGCTCGCTGTGGTGTCGCGCCGCACACGAATTTGAGGACGGGCGGTTTGAGGAGATCGAAGCCGCCGCAGACGCCCGGCGGGCGCCGCAGGCAGGCGACGTCGGCCAGCGCATCACGAACTGGCTACGGCGGAACGCGAGCGCCGAGAAAGAACCCAAGGCTCGTGCCGCGTTCGTCGAAGCGCATAATGCGGCGCTGAAGATCCTCGAAGATCAAAGAGCCATTTAGATGACCCAAGTCAGCTTCTCCTGGTCGACGCGGCGCGAAGGCAACTCGGGCTTCGTCCTCGAAACAGGCCCCCAGGGCCACCGAGCCGAGTTCGGGCCGATGCCCGCACATATCGTGCCGGCCTTCGTCCAGAGCCGCCGCCGGATCGTAGCCCTTCAGGCCGCTTGGGCCGGTGCCCTCTACGTCGATCCGGGTCCCATCCCCGACTATAGCTTCCTAGCCGAAGATCCAAAAGGACCACCGCAATGACCGACCTCTCCGCGGACCTCTCCGCAGCCAAACTCTTCATGGAGGGACTAACGCAGAGTCCCTTCGACCCGCAACTGCCGCTGAACATCGACGCCACTCAGCGCTCGGCCTTCGTGAACTGTCCGCAGAAGTTCTTCAAGGAGTTCGTCCTGGGGCTCCGCCCCCCCGGGCTCTCGATCGACCTCCACGCCGGCGCCTGCTTCGCGGCCGCCCTGGAGGAAACCTATCGCGGAATCTACTGCGACGGTCTCTCGCTCGACGATGCGCTCCTCCGAGCCCATGCGAAGTTTCTTCTCGACTGGGGCTCCTTCGAGATCCCCCACTGGAAGCGCACCTCGAAGACCCTCGACCGCGTCTGGACCGCCATCGCCGGCGGCCCTGCCGCGGAAGACCGCGGCTACTTCCAAGAATATCCGCCGCACACCGATCCGGTGAAGCCCTTCCTGAAGATCGACGGCTCCCCGACGATGGAATACACCTTCGCAATCCCCCTGGAGCCGGCCATCGACCCCAATGGGGAATACGACCCAAGTGAGCGTCCTCACATGTTCCCACTTCATCCGTCGGGGCAGCCGTTCCTCTATTGCGGTCGCTTCGACATGCTTGGCCAGCACAACGGACGTCCGATCCCGCGGGACGAAAAGACAACCGGCTCCTCGATCGGCCAGGACTGGAAGGACAAATGGAAGCTCCGTTCCCAGTTCATCGGCTACGTCTGGGCTCTCCAGCAATGCGGGCTCGCCGCCACCGAAGTCTGTGTCCGTGGCATCTCGATCCTCAAAACGAAGATCGTCCACGCCGAGAGCTTCCAGCCCTATAGCCAGGAACTCATCGCTCGCTGGTACGAACAGCTCCGCCGTGACATGTGGCGCCTCCGCCGCTGTTGGGACTCCGGGACCTGGGACTTCGACTTCGCCGAAGCCTGCACCCAATACGGCAATTGCATCTTCATCGACGCCTGTTCGAGCCGTGATGGCCTCTCCTGGCTTTCGGAGATGGAAGTCCGTCGCTGGAACCCACTCGAGAAGAACCCCGCCGCCGTTCCCGACCCGGGGGCGGCCCAAGCCAATGCTTAAGGAGACTCCCATGGCCAAGTCTCTCTGTCCGCGCTGCGGAACCGAACTCCTTGGCGGCGGCAGCTTGAAGAACTACGGCCTCCTCCGATGCTCTTCGTGTGGCTTCTGTCCGACGAACCAAGTTCGCGAATGGACTCCTGGCAACGAGCCTCACGAGCCACGGCTTGCCGAAGAGCGCCAACCCCGAGCAAAGATCATCACGACCCGATAGGAGACCTCCGATGAACGAAGAGCAACTCCGCCAATGGTGCCTCAACCTCGCCAAACTTATCTGTGAGGGCGAGAACCACCCCGAGGAGAACGAACCAGCCTTGGCCGCGGCCCTCTACGAAGCCGCCACCGATTGGCTCAAGGACAATCCGGTCCCCGACGAGGACCCGGACGAGGACGAGGACATGGAGAACGACCTCCATGACTAGGCTCCAATGGCAGCTCCATTGGCCGAGCTGGTACAAGCTTCGTCCTTGGTGGGACTGGCTTGACGACCACGAGTTCGGTATCCGCGACTACTATTTCGGCTTCGGCCCATTCCAGTTCCGGTGGAGGACATCCCTTTGACCGACCGCCACTCGACCCTCACCGTCGCCCTAGCCCGCGACACCCGCCCCGAAGACCTCGAAGAGCTCATCACCGCGATCTCGCTGCTCCGGGGCGTCGTAGGCGTGACGCCGGGCAAACCGGTTTCGCCCATCGACTTCGTCGAACGCCGCCGAGTCCGCCACGAGATCAGCGATCGGATCTATAAGCAGATCCTTGGAGAAAGCTGACCACAATGGCCCTCTATCCGCCTCTGACCGAAGCCCAGCTCGCCGAGCTCCGCTCAGCCATCGAAGGCGTCTGGCGCGGCCTGGCCCGGATCGCCGACACCCCTCTTACGATCCCACAGAGGCCAGGCGACGAAGACCAACTCGCCATCGACATCGCGACGTTCCGCCTGAGGGTCCAATCCCTGGACCGCACACTGTTCGCGATATTCGACCTCATCCATCGGCTCAAGACCGCCAACACGCCGCCCGCGACCTCCGCCCCCGCGCCACGAAAGCCCTCCGCAACCATCGACGACCTAGAAGGAATGTTCTAATGCCCCGCACCACCCAGCGCCTCGTCCTCGACGAGCCCAAGAAGCACAGCGTCCGCTACAACGCGGCGCCGGAAGCTGTCGAACCGATGCTCACCTCGATCTACGTCTCGAAGCGGTACCTCCCCAAGACTCCGCCAGCCGAGATCTGGGTCACCATCTCGACCGAGGTCATCCACGAGGTCGTTTCGTGAGCATAGATCCGACCCTCTTGAACTTCCATCGCCTCGGCGACCGGGCCGTCGAGCACGCTCGCGGCCTCGTCGGGGCGCACTCTCACCCAACGGCGGCCGACTATTGGGCCGCCATCGCTCGCCACGTCGTCGAGCAGGCCAATATCCAAGAAGCCATCGCCCTTCGCCCCTCGTCCGACCGAACACAGGAGACCTCCGATGTCAATGCGACTCGATCAGCTCTCGAAGAGTGAAGTCATCAGCCTCGTGGGCGGCCAAGCCCACCGGATCTATCAGGATCTGAACCAAATGCTCGGTCGAGGCGGCGACGAGGTTACGGACACTCAGGTTCGAGAGATCCTTCAGTTCCTTCAGAAAGACCTCAATCGCCTTCTCGACCTTATCGAAGGGGTCCTCCCTCCCGCCTCGGAAGGAACCGTCCAATGACCCTTCGGCTCCAGCCGCCCTCTGTGCTCCTGAGCGGCCCCTCGGGCTCCGGGAAGACCTCCGCCCTGGTCACCCAGACGCTCCACGGTATTCGAACCTTCGTCCTCGTCACCGAGCCCGACGGCGTCGCCTCGCTCCTCGACGCCGCCGATCGGCTGAAGGCGCCGATCGACCTCCTCCATTGGGCCGTCTGCACCCCGGGCGCCGCCGGCTGGATGGAACTTGCCGACATGATCTCGAAGATCTCCTCGATGGACCAGAAGCAACTCGCCGACCAACGTGACATGGGCAAATCGGCGTTCCGTCCGCCGGCGATGCATTTCCTGAACATGCTCAAGAACTTCCACTGCGAACGCACAGACCAAGACTGGGGCGACTTCACGACCTGGGACGACTCCTGCTCGCTTAACATCGACTCCCTAACCGGGTGGTGCATGATCGCCTTCGGCTGCACCGTTGGCTTCAAGCCCACCGCGAACCCCGGCGAATGGGGCATTGCCCAGAACTTCGTCCAATCCATGCTCGTGAAGATCAACTCCGACCGCGATTGTTTCTTCAACCTCACGGCCCATGTCGAGAAGGAAATGGACGAGCTGACCGGCGTCCGCAAGCTCATGGTAAGCGCGATCGGAGCGAAGCTGGCCCCGAAGATCCCACCCTTCTTTAGCGAAGTCGTCCTGGCCCGCCGTACCCTCATTCAGGGCAACCGTGCCGACTTTCGTTGGTCCACCGTGGATGGCTCGATGGACCTCAAGAACCGTGCCCTTCCGATCGGAAGCGATTTGCCAGCCGACTTCGGCCCCATTGTGGCCGCCTACCGACGTCGCGTCGCGCTCGCGAAGACCGGATCGGCGGCCCCCGGCGGGGCACCCGCCGGGCCACCCGGACAGTCAGCCCCAGGGATGGCCCGCCACGGCGTTGCGCAGCCCACTGGTGCGCCCAATCCAACCGGGGGCGGCAATGTGCCACCCGGCGCGCAAACGCCCACCAGCGGCCCCCCTACACAGCCGGTAACCGGCTACGCATCTTCCGGAACCACTCCGACACAGCCTTCGACACAGCCATCCCAATCCTCGGGAACGGTGCCTCCCGTGGCTAGCGGCCCGCGATTGCCGGCTGCTCCCCTCTCTCCTTCCAAGGCACCACTTCAGTGATCCTCTAGAGCATCCTGGCTAACGCCCGATGCAGGAGAACTATCCAATGTCTACTAGCTTCGACCCGAATGCCTTCATGCAGACCACCGTGGATCAGCCGCTCGAGACCGAACGCACCTTGGTCCCCGAAGGCGAATATCGCCTCTTCGTGGGCGACTTCGACTCTTCGATCTTCGAGACGTTCGAGTTCACTTACCAGCGCGGTCCGAACGCCGGCCAGCCCGGCCAGATGCACAAGGCCACCTTTCCGATCATCGTCGACGACGACGCCGTTCGGACGCTCTTCGGTCAACAGGAGGTCCGCGTATACTACGAGTGCACTCTGGACCTCGATCCCCAAACGGGTCAGCTGAGCTTCGGCCCGAACAAGAACATCGACCTCGGCAAGCTCCGCCACGCCGCCGGTCAGAACAACCCCGGTCCGTGGTCAATGGGCCAACTCCGCGGCGCCGGCCCCTTCATGGGCAAGATCGAGCATCGGGAGATCCGTCGGAAGGACGGCACGAAGTTCAAGCGAGCCGAAGTCACTCGTATGTCGCCGATCCGCTAGCCGGAACCCGGAACCCGGAACCCGGGGAACCGCCAGCCCCCTGAGGTACTCCTCCCACCTCGAGCTGGTGCCCGGAAACTCGGGGGCGCAAATGCCCCCTCTCTTCTTCTCCTCGAATACTTAAGAGGCCTCCGTGAAGATCATCCCCCTATCCTCGGTCGAGGTCCGACGCCGGCAGCGACGTCGGATCGACCCAAGGCCGCTCGCCGAACTGAAGGAGAGCATCCTCACAGTGGGGCTTCTCCATCCTCCCGTAATGTGGGCCGATGGTCCCAAGTGGATCCTCTCCGTGGGCGAGCGCCGCCTCCGGGCCATTCAGGAGCTGAATGGCCAACAGCCGGCCCCGCACTTCAATTGCGGCGAAGCCGATGTCCCGCCCGGGCACATCCCTATCACGCCCCTCGGAGACTACCTCGACGAAGTCGGTCGTTTCGAGGCCGAACTCGAAGAAAATATCCGACGCGAGGAGGTCCCATGGCAAGACCGCATCCAGGCGATGGCCGACCTCCACGCGATGCGCCTCGCCGCGAACCCGAAGCAAAGCCTCCGAGACACGGCGGCCGAGCTCACGGAACGCGGCTCTTTCGCTCCGAAGGGCGAAGGCCAGCGTCCGAATCCGGCCCTAGCTTCGGAGGTCCCAGCCCCGAGTAACACGGCCAAGGTGAAGCTCTCGAACGCCGTCACGATCGCCCGACATCTCGACAACCCCGCAATCGCCGCGGCGCGCAACGAGAGCGAGGCGCTCCAGCTCATCTATCGTGACGAAGAGGCGAAGATCCAAGCCGAGCTCATCCGCCGCCAACTAGTCACCGTGGCGGCCGCGCCGGCGATCGAGCTCAAGAGGGGCGACCTTCGGGTCCTGCTTCCGATCCTCGAGGCGGGACGCTTCGACCTTGTCCTGGGCGACCCCCCTTATGGCATTGATGTAAACAGCGCTGGCCTTCGAGCGCGAACCCTTCACCACCACAACTACGAGGATACTCCGAAGGAGGCTGCCGAGCTCTACCAGACTATCCTAACCGAGGGCTTCCGCGTCACGAAGCCTCGAGCGAACCTGTTCCTCTTTTGCGACATCGACCTATTCGGGTGGCTCAAAGAAGCCGCCGCCGCGGCGGGCTGGACACCCTTCCGACGTCCATTGATCTGGCTAAAGAGCCACTCCGAGGGACTGGCCCCTTGGGGTTCCCAAGGCCCCCGGATCACGACAGAGTTCATTCTATTTGCGACCAAGAGCCAGCGCGGACTCATCGTGAGTCCGACCGACGTGTTCGACGAGCGTCGCGTCTCGCGGACCGAACGCAACCACGGCGCGGAGAAGCCTGTCGAGCTCATGAAGCGCCTAATCGAGGCCGCAACCCTCCCCGGAGACTCCGTCCTGGATCCGTGCATGGGAACCGGCGCCTCCATGGTCGCCGCCCAGGAGTCGAAACGTCTTGGCTTCGGCATCGAGCTGGCCGAGAACTATTTCAACATCGCCCTCGGGCGAGTCCACGGAAAGGAGACCTCCGATGTCCCAGAAGCCCCGAGACATCCGTGAGCTCCACGACGGCGACATTGCCATCATCGCGACCAAGGTACGAAAGCACCTATTCGACAAGTTTGGCCTGAGGCGAGCAACGAAGTTCCTCACCCAAGACCCCGCTGTGGCGACCGAATTCGTTCATCGCGCCTGGATCGAGATCCGCCACGCTCTGACCGGAGAGACCGATGCAGGTTCCGATTCCCGATCCGAATGACCTCGCCTACGGGACCCGTGGCGCCCCCGACGCTCCGATCGTCTTCGTGGCCGAGTCGTGGGGCTCCGAAGAGGCTCGTCACAAGATCCCCCTCGTGGGCTCATCCGGAGTTGAACATGATCGAATGCTCGCCCGAGCCGGAATCGATCCGCGACAGATCCTCTACACGAACGTGGTGGCGGCGCAACCGGCGGCGAACGAGACGTGGAGGTTCTTCGAACCGAAGGTCGCTGGAGCTCCGCGCATTCGTGGCCTTTGTCCGAGTCCTTTGGTGCGATCCGAGGTGGAACGCCTCCATCGCCAGATTGCTGCTCATCCTCGGGCACTCGTTATTGCGGCCGGGAACTATGCCCTCTGGGCACTCTCGGGCCACACGACGTCGAAGGTCCTAACCACGTCCAACGGACGGAAGATCCCACTCGACCTTCAGACCTGGACCCCTTCGGGCATCCAGACTTGGCGGGGCTCGATGACCTATACGGACCCGATACCCGAGTTCGGTTCTGGTTTCCCTCGAACGAAGCTCTTGCCACTCATCCACCCCGCAGGGATTATGAGGGCTTGGTACCTCCGCGAGCCCACGATCCATGACATGCGCGTCCGGATCCCAATGGCCCTTCGGGACGATTGGCGGCGGAACCCCGAGCCCGTGTTCTTGGCTCCGCCGAGCTTCGAGGAAGCCAAATGGACCATGGAAGCCTGGCTCGCCCGAGCCGACTCCGAGATCCCGATCCGCTTGGCTTGCGACATTGAAACCAAGAAGCCCCTCATCACCTGCATCGGCTTTGCGTCGGGTGTCGACTTCGCAATGTCGATCCCTTTCGTACGCAAGGTACCTGGGGGCGGCCTGGACAGCTATTGGACTCCCGAGGAAGAAGCCACCCTAACGTGGCTCATCCGCCGCGTCTTGACGCATCCCGGAATCCTCGTAGATGGGCAGAACTTCGTCTACGACACGCAATATATGCAACGCTGGCTTGGCTTCACCCCACGGCTCGACTGGGACACGATGTTGAATCAAAATGTCCTGTTCCCGGGCACGCCGAAGGCCCTCGACTATCTCGCATCCATGTATTGCGACTACTATTGGTATTGGAAGGAAGACGGCAAAGAGTGGGACACAAAAGGGACGCTGGAGCAACACCTGCTCTATAACTGCCAGGACTTGGTGAACACTTGGGAAATCGGTGGCGCCCAACGGGTCTTAACGAAGCATCTGGGCCAAGAGCGCCAGATGGACTTCAAGATGCAGACGAACAGACTCTGCCTCCGAATGATGAACCGCGGAGTCGCCTTCGACACCCGGCGGCGCGCCCGACTCTTGTTCGAGCTCCAAGAGCATCGTGCCCGGCTGGAACGCGAGCTACTCGAGATCATCCCCCAGGAATGGATCGCCCCCGTTGGGAAGCGAAGCAAGGCCAAAGGCTCTGGCCCGATCTACTGGACGACCAGCGACAAGCAACAAAAGGTACTCTTTTACGAATTTCTCGGCTTCCGCCACGTCACCGACCCCAAGACCGGCTCGCTCACGACTGGCAAGAAGGCCCTCGGACAGTTCCGACTCTGGTATCCCGAGTTCATCGGTCTCATCGACCGAGTCAAGACGCTCGGCTCGGTCGACACCGCAATAGCTGTGATCCAAATGAAACTTCGGGCGGACGGCCGAGCCTCGTGTAGCTACAACCCGGCGGGAACCGAGACCCACCGGCTCTCGTCGTCGACGAACGTCTTCGACGAAGGGACCAACCTTCAGAACCTTAGCAAAGGCGAGGAAGATGACTGACCAGTCCGAGGAGATTGTCCTCCCGAACATCCGGAAACTCTTCCTCACCGATCCCGGGTTCGTCCAGTTCGAAGCCGACCTGAAGGGTGCCGACGCCTGGGTCGTCGTCTACGAGGCCGAAGACGATGAACTAAAGGCGGTTCTCAAGTCGGGGATAGACCTCCACGCCCACAATGCCGAAGCGATGTGGGGCTCCGAGTTTACCCGCCTCCCCTCTGGGAGCCACGCACGGGACTTCAAACGTCAAGAATGCAAGCACACGGTCCATGGGATCCACTACGGCTGTACGCCTCGAACGACGGCCATCCAGCGCGGTTGGACCGTCATGGAAGCCGAACGCTTCCACCGACGTTGGCTCTCCCTCCATCCCGGCGTCGCTCGCTACCAGAACCGGGTCCGTGCCTGCCTCGAAAAGGACCGAACGATCCATAATCGTTTCGGCTTCCGACGCGTCTTCTTCGACCGTATCGACAACTGCTACACCGAGGCCCTCGCGTGGATCCCTCAGAGCACCGTTGCTCTTTGCACCTACGAGGGCGCTCTTCAGCTCGAGAAGCGCCACTGGCCACACCAACAAGCCGAAGGCTGGATGCCCCGAACCGAGCGCGATCGCGAGGGGATCCTCCTCCAAACGCACGACTCCGTGAACTTCCAGTTCCGCCTTGCCCAGTGCCCGACAACGGACCGGATCCGCTCGGACCTCGCCGTGACCGTCCCTTATGACGATCCGATGATTATTCCGTGGGAGCTCAAGTCCACCCTCAAGTCTTGGGGCGAAATGGAAAAGGTTCAGAACTAGAAACGCCGAAAGGGGGCGGGATCCAAAGCCGATCCTGCCCCTAATGGGGATGAAACTCTGTGCCACGTCACTTCAAACATTGGCTTAAAGCTTATTGCGAATACACAGCGACCTCGGAGGCGCCGCTCGATTTCCACTTCTGGACCGGCGTCTCGACAATTGCGTCGGTGCTCCGACGTCGCGTCTGGCGGGATGAGAACATCTTCAAATGGACCCCCAACTTCTATATCATCTTCGTAGGACCCGCGGGCGTCGTTACGAAATCGACGACCATTGGGATCGGCTACGAACTCCTTCGTCAAGTGCCGGGGATCAACTTCGGTCCCGACTCCATGACCTGGCATGGCCTAGCCAAGAAGTTCGAGGCCGCCTTCGAGTACCACCCAAAAGGCTTGCCGCCCGACCAACAGATCCCCATGAGCCCACTAACCTGCTCAATCTCCGAGCTCGGAACCTTCCTGCGCCCCGATGACGGCGGGCTCATCAGCTTTCTGACCGACGTCTGGGACGGCAAGGATCGACCCTTTGAGCACTCAACGGGGTACTCCGGTCAGATCAAGATCGAAAATCCGTGGCTAAACGTCATAGCTGCCACGACCCCAGAGTGGCTCCAGGACAACTTCCCGGCCTCGATGCTCCAACAGGGCATCGGCTCACGGACTATCTTCATCTTCGGTGACCGCAAACGTCACTTCAGCGCTTATCCGAGTCGGCTCCAGAAGAGCCTCAAGTTCTCCCCCGACGTCGCAGCGGCCGGCGTCCGGGATTACGCCGACTTTAAGAGGTTCCTGGTCGAAGACCTCGTTGAGATGGCCGAGCTCTTCGGACCTTTCGACCTGACGGAACCCGCCTTCCAATGGGGCGAAGCCTGGTACGCCCGACACAACCAAGGCCGTTCGAACGCCCTCGCTTCGAGTCGCTACAGCGGCTATCTGGCTCGGAAGCAAACCCATATGCATAAGCTAGCCATGGTCCTCGCAGTGGCGCAGCGGGGGCGGCTCGTTATCGAGCCCGAAGATCTCGAACAGGCCAACCAGATCCTCGAAGACACCGAGCGTTCGATGATCCGAGTCTTCGAAAGCGTCGGCGTCGTGGACGACGCTAAGCACGTCGCGGAGGTCGTCGCCTTCGTCCGAACCTATAAGTTCATCACAATGCGCGACCTATATCGGCTTTGCTTCAATATTATGGCCGAGAAGGACTTCAAACACGCGGTTCGGATTAGCTGTGAGGGCGGCCTGCTCGAAATCGCGATGCAAGGCGGTCAACAGGGCCTCGCCCCCAAACAGGGAACGGTACACTGAAGCTAACGGACCCGCCGAACGTCTACGGTCGACTCCGGAAAGAGCCGATCGATCTCGCGGGACAGAGGCACGTTCGTCCTCTGGGACGGAACCCCAGCCTCCCGATAGACCCGAGCCCTCTCGCGGGCGTCGAGGCTCTTCCGAGCGGTGTCCGAAGTAATGGCGCGCCCCCGAGCCCATTCGGGGAGCCCCGAGTTGAACTCCCGAATGGCTCCGATGACCTTCTCGATCTCCTCAGGACGCTTTCCACCCCGAGCCTCCGCGAGCTGGCTCAAGAGCCCATTTCGCTGGAGATCATAGAACTGCTCAATTTCAGCCTTCGCAATGATCTGATCCCATCGGGCCTGGAGCCGAAGCGGCTGATACCCCCCGGCGGCGGCCATGATTTCCATCATCTGCTCAGTGTCGCGCGGGTCGAACGGCACCACGGTCGAGCCGGCCCCGGGTCCACCTCGGTTTCGTTCCCGACCCTCAGAGAGGAACCTCCAGGCCCTCGACATGTCGCCGAGCTGCCTCGGAACTGCACGTTCCCAGCGCTTCCAATCGGACATCGGAAGCGAGTTATCCATCGCCGCCTTGTAGATGTTGAACCCCACGCTGAACACGGCCCCCGATGCCCTCTGTATCGCCTCGACGGTCGTTCGATCCTGGTCCGTACTTGGAGTCAGCGCCTTCCCGATATCAAAAGGCGAAATCATCCCCGGACTAATGGCCCGCGAACGGTCGAGCACGGGGAAAGGCACGTTCTGCGCGAAGCCCTGCGGCTTCCCCTCTGCGTCGTGTCGCGGCGCAGCGAGGCCGCGTCCGGGTCGCCCCGTTACAAAGCTACCCATGAGGTCCAAGAGCGCCGGCACCCCGAAGCCACGCCGTGAGAGCCCATGGAGCACCAGATCGGGATCGACTCGCCCGTCGAAGAACTGCATGATCCATCGACGCGCCTCGTGTTCGAGGTTCCCCAGACCGAGCCATGACCAGACCGCCTTAAGAAGGCTTAGGAGATCCTCTGCGAACGGAAGTCCGCCGAGCCCCCCAATGAACGCCGCGATAAGCGTATAGCGTGGCAGGACGTCGCGTTTGTTGTTCCCGAGCATGAAATAGAGACTCTGAATGTACTTCTTGAAGACGAACAGAATACTCTTCGGCCCCCGCATGAACCGTGGGCGCGCCCATCGGGCATAGGTGAACTGTGTCTGGTCGACCGTATGGTTCGCGGCAATGACGGCCCGTGCCTCAGCTTCGCTGAAGCCTTCTTCGGTCTGGAGGCGCTGGAATTCCGACTGGTTCAGCTGAATAGCCTCGTCCACGACTTTGGCATTTGGCTGCTTCAGTGCCAGGTTGAGCGCCGCCCGATAGGCGATACGCCGGTTCCACTGCTCGGCCATCTCGAACATCCAGGCCGACTTCTCCATAAACCAGACCCAGTTACGCTCCGCCACCGAGCCACCGATGCCCTTCAGGAGATTCGCCCCCTGGGCGATCCCCGCGAGCTCAGGTGCCTGCGTCTCCGAGATCCGTCCAGTCTTGATGCCGTAGCCAAGGGCGCGCATCTCGAAGTCGGTCTGTCCATCGTAGGAGCCCCGTTTGTAGAAGGAGCTCACCTTCGTCATGGCAGCGACCATTTCCCGCGTCGCCCGGACGTCGCCGAATTTCGCGGCGAGGAACGGAAACGTGACCATCGGGGTTTGTGCGAGGTTCTGCGTCGCCGCCGCCGGCACATAGCCCATGGCCCAGAAGAAGATCGCCGCCTTATAGATGCCGAAATCGCCCCGTGCATCCAAGACGGTGTTGTCCAGGTGGTCTCGCATGTAGCTCGCGATATAGCCTTCCTTGTTCCCGGGGCTCTGCTCTGCATCCCTCACGTGTGCCCGGAGTTCGTCCAAGAACTTGGTTTTCGAATAGAACTTCGCCCCATGGAAAAAGAACCGCGCGAACGACCGTTTGAAGTCCATCGAATACCCCGGCGTATAGACGCTCTGTCCGGGGCGGAAATAGCGCCTCTGGTACCGCGGATTCAGAACCGGCTGAAGCCCCAGGGCCGTCGCTTGCTGGACGAGGGTGATGTTCTGAAGCTGAGCCGGCGTCAAGAACATCGCATCCTTCATCTCATTTAGCAACAACTGAGGCATCCCCACGAGCGGCCCAACGGACTCCGGCAAGACGCCGTGGTAGACCTCTTTCTCCGTCGGCGCACGTCCGTAGTCGCGTTGGAACTGTTGTTTCATCTCGGTCTCGCGTCGGAGTTGAGCCCGCTCGGCCGAACGGTTCTTGCCGGCGAGCCTCGAGAAGCCCTGACCCTCGACTGTTTCGAAATGAATAACTTTCCCCGCCGGATCCTTGACGATGACATAGTGACGTCCGAAGCGCATAAACGGAAAATAGGGCCTCGCCGAGAGGGCCTGAACCTCCCGTTGGATCGCCGCAACCTTGGCCCGAAGCCGCCCCGGATCCAGGATCGTCCGCTGTGCTCGCTCAATGGCGTTCTGTCCAACGAGCTGCAAGAAGCCATCGGTCAAGGCCTTGATCTTCGTGACCAACTCGAGCCCCTTGGCCGACAGCTTGTATTGTTTGACGAGTCGATCCAACTCGAGGGCGCTCGGGTGTCGCGAGATCCCCTGAGAGATCTCACTCGGACTCCGGTAGGTCATGTTCGTGAGCTCATCCAAGAACCCGACGACCCGATCGCCCTCTTCGCCGAGGCTACGCCAATCTTTCGAGAGCCGCAACGCGGCATCGTGTAGCTTCGACTCCACGAGGTGCATCTCTCGGACCCGCTCCATATATCGGATCAGCGGCGCGAAGAACGGGTTCCGTTCCGCAAGCTGATCGAGCCCGGCGAACCACTTGTAGAACCAATTCATCTTATCGGCATGCGCCGCCGCCGATCGAATCGGAGCAGGTGTGTTATTCTTGAAGAGGCGCGACACCGTGGATCGTATCGCCTGCGTCTCTGGTTGGATCGGACTTGCGCCAGCGTCGCCTTCTTGGGTCGCATCGAGAGCCCTCTGGTTCCTCGCAAGCCCGTTGTCCGCTTCGCCCCCGGAGCCACGGGAGGTCCGAACCGTGACGTTCGGTTTCGGCTCCTGGGATCCAACCTCTTCGAATTGTGGACTGAGTTTCGAGCCCGATCCTCGGAGCTTGATCCCTGTGTATTCGCGTCCGGAGATCCGAAGCCGCATGTGCCCCGACCCTTGACGGGTTTGCCGCGCGAGGCTAAAGTCTTTCGGGCCTCCGGGGACATCTACCGCCTTTTGGACGAGGGCTTGGAGCTGGTCCGGCCCGAGCCCCGAGCGGGCGGCAATCTCCTCGAAGTGGACGGCCCCTCCGGGCTCGGCAGCGCGACCCTCGGTGCTGGTGACCCCGAGGTACTGGTCGACGAACCACTCGACGATTGTGGCGGGACTTGAGGCCGCTGTTGGGACGTTCCCAGGGCCGGGGGCGGTTGTGGAGGTGCGCTCTTCTGGAGCGCTCCCAAGAACTGCGGCAGATCCTGACTCTGGTCCAATAGCTGCCTCACCTCGAGCAGGTCCGCCTGATACTGCGGATCCGCTCCCTGGTCCAGTCCGAGCCGCTGCCACGCGGCCAGGAGTGCTTCCATCTCCGGTTTGCTGGAGGCTAGCATCCGAGAACTGCTTTCCACGAGGGGATACAGGTCCGACATTGCCATCGAGAACTCCATAGAGGAACTGCGCGATGTCCTCATGTGATGTGAAGCTGTTGACGACACGCTGTTTGAAGGCATGAAAGTTGAACGTCGGATGCGTGTCGAGATGAATGATGATCCGTTGCATCTCGGCCGGGAAATCGGCATCATGGCCCCGAACTTTGTGATGCGCCAACTCGTGAACCATCGTCCCCACGATGCCGATCGAAGCTCGAAGCGTGTCCCGATACTCCGTGGCGGCCGGGTTCACAAAGAAGCCCGCGAACGGAACCCGAATCGAAACGCCCCGATAGCGGATGTCGAAGCTGATCCCCACCGCTTCGCGGCGCATTGCCTCATAGTCGCCACCCATGGCATCGGCCACGATATCCCGAAGCTCGATAAAGGCCGTCCCGATGTCGTGCATAAACCGGTCAAAACGCGCCCCGAAGCGTTCGCGCCCCAGATCGACCATCGAGCGGACCTCGTACCCACCGTCCGAAGTCACGTAGGCATCCGGCTGGAAGGGCTGCTGCGCAAACGGATCCAGGGGCGCCGCCTCATCTAGGGTCGCCCCCGAGAGCGCGACATCAACGTTATCATGAACCATGACCCGCGACGGATCGATATCGCCTTGGTCGATCACGAGCTCTCCGATATCAATCTTAGCTGCCTTGAGGTCCTTCGGCGTTAGCTCCGGGATTTCTCGTCCATTGACGACCAGGTGCCCATCTTCGACTTTAACCGAATCCCCAGGCTGGATCCTAGTCAGCGCTGTCTCACTTGGCGGGAGCTTCGGCTCGACCTTGATCCGATCCGAGGCAAAGACGCGTCCATCCGGTTCGACACTCAGATAATAAGTGTCGCCCCAGTTCTTGACGTCCGCAGCGAATTTCTCCTTCTGATACAAGAGGCTCATGTACCGGAAGATCTGTTCAAAATCCTTCGTTGTCGTCGGAGAGAATCCTTGACGGTTGAGATCAAATGGGTATCCTGCGTCCTCGGCGCCCACCTTTGGTTGCACGTCGACAAAGAATTGTCGAGGCACCATCTTTCCTTCCCAGCCAGGAGCGTCCTTGAGCTCGTCGCTGAATTGCCATAGCCCATTCGACAGAACGTGGAGATTCCCCTCGTAATCGGGATCAACCTCGGTCTTCGACACATATATCCGAGCAGTGCCCCAATCGAAGTTGACATTCGCAAACTGGGTAAACGCCTCCTTTGGGAATGACGACCCAACGCCTTCGACAGGCCGACCGTTGAAGGTGACGTCGATCTTGCGAAACAGCGGGCTATAGTTCAGAACATTATGAGCCTGTTGCCAGTTTGGAAAGTCGATCCTTTTCACCTCTCCCGTGGCGGTGTCCTTGTAGGTCTCAGGAACCTTCACGATGATTGCGGTCCCATGGCCCTTCGGGAAAACCTTCTTGTCCGCCGCCGTCGGATTCGAAATAGTGATTCGTGGGTTCCGACTCGGATCGTTGAGGGCGGCGAAGAGCTCTTCGCCCGTCGTGGTCATCGAGGCGACCTTGCCGTTTCGCATCGTCCGGACCGAGAGGGCCTGGTTTCCGAATAGGAAGAGCATCTTTGCGATACCGAGACCGCCTGAGCTCTGCCCCGAGAGCTTCTCCGTTCCGGCGATCTGAAGGAACTTCGTCCCCAGGGTCTCTGGGAGCATCCCAATGCCGTCGTCGGTGAGCTGGATGGTTCGGTCCTGCCGATCCATTCGGATGTCGATCCGCCCCGCCTCACCCCCACGCGACAAGACATCCTTGATCGCATCGAAGGCGTTCTGGAACATCTCCTTCACTGTAACCGTGGCGAGATTCGAAGGTTCGCCGTAGAGCTTTGGACCCAAGAGCCGCGCCAGACGTCCAAGGTCCGCCCCCGCTTGGGCTCGGATCTCTTGTCTCATCGGCTCCAGACCCGTCGTGGCCTTTAGCTCAGCGGTGCTCTCTTCCCATTCCTTCGTGAGTCGCCCCCACTCGGCCATATAGTCGGCGAGGCCCTGGATTCCAAACTCCTGTCGCACCACATTGAAGTCCGTATAGTTGGGATCCTTGACGAAATCGTCCCGCGCCCTCTGAACCGCCGGACTCACTCCCGGCTCAGGGACATTTAGCTTCGCCACTTGCGAATCGATAAACGAGCTCACCTGGGGCGGCATCTGCGTCGGAAGATCGTTCGGCGGTGCCGGAGCTTGGGTCCCGACCGGAGCCTCGCCCGCGAGCGGCGCTACCGGCGTCGGTGTTGGCGCCTGAGGCAACACGACAGCCGGCGCTGGAACTGGCTCCGGCGGCAACTCGACTCCCGGCTCGACTCCCGACTCGACCGGCGCCTGGAGCCCCGGCGGCAGCGGCGTACCCCGAAGCTTCGCAAGCGACTTCCGAACTCCAACGTCGCTCGTATCCACGGGCGGCTCAGCCTCGTGTCCACCATGTCCGAAGACCGCACCCGCCGCACCCCCGACCACGGCTCCAATGAGCGCATTATAGGGGACGTCCTCCATAAGATCCTGATCGGGCTTGTAGACCTTTTGGGCAATCATATTCTGAATAAACTGTTGAGTGCCTTCTTGGAGCCCCTCGGTAAGCCCGCTCCAACCGACGCGGCGGACCACCTTCGCAATGAACCCGGCGGCCTTGCCGGTCGAGCCCAGGTACGGAATCAACTCGTCGACGAGGTCCGTCGCCCCCGCAATGGTCCCTAGTTCCGCTGCCTTTCCGATTTGTGCCTCAGTCGCCTTGGCCTGAATGGCGCGCTCTGCAGACTCACCCGAGCCAGCCCCAAGGAACGTCGCTCCTGCGAGGTACGGTCCAACGCCCGGCACCAACGACAATCCGATGCCGCCGAACATCGAACCCGTGGCGCCACCGAGATCTCGCGTCACCGAACCCTTAAAGCCCGGACCGGGTCCAAGGGCTTGGCTTCCAAATTGCTCCACCGCCTTACCGGCTCGGTAGAGTGGTTGCTCCGTCGTCGGAATCGCAGCACGCTCTCTGAGGCGTTGCTTCCGGGCCTCAAGTGTCTCGCCCTCGACCGCGGAGCCCTCGGCCTGTCGCGCAAGCGGCAGCATCGGGGCCGGAAACTGCGGTCCTGCTTCGAGACGCTGCAACTGTTCAACGTCCGCTTGGCGTGCCAATGCCCCAAAGCCTTCGAGTGCCCCTGCTACGAGGTTCTTTCCGCCCTCAAGAGCCGAGGCCCCAAACTCCTTTGCGTAGGTCAGAGGCCCAGCATTGGGGACTAGATCCTCGAAGCCAGCCATCGACGGTGCCGCGACCGTCTGTGGCTTCTTCGGAACCAGGTCCGAGAAGTCGAGTCCCCCAGACTCAACTTGAGTCCCCGGGGCCGGGGGCGGCACTAAATCACTGAAGTCGACCATCCTTAGAGCCCCTTCGGATCGATTCCGTTATCGCGAAGTCGCTTCACGACTGCATCCCGAGGCGCCCCGGCCGCAATCGCCGCCCTCGCTCGGTCGAGCACCGAGCCGCCGCCCGCTCCTGCGACCGTCCCCGGCGAACTCGGTATCGCAGCCGGAACCGATTCGTCGTCGGCTCCCGGCGTCGTCTCGTCCGAGACCAAGCCGAGCGTTCGAAGCGTTGGATTCGACTTAACCCAGTCGCTCATACTGAGCGGAACCTCGGGCGCTCCCGTGCGCAGAGGATCCGAGTTACGTTTCGCGAGGTCCTTGATATAATTCTGATACATCCCTGAGAGGCGGATCTTCGAGTTGAGGTTGGCCCGCTCTTGGCGTTGGTCGGCATTCTGCTGGGCGATCCCGAGCCGTGCCCGCGCCAACTCGACATTCGTCGCCGCAGTTCCCGAGCGCGCCCCGGCAGCCTCGGCTCGTGCCTCAGCATTCGAGGCCTGCGCTGCTCGAAGCTCCTGTTTCGACTGGGCCTCTTGCTGCTTGAGATCCTCCGCCTCGCCCCGAGACAGAGCCTCGCCACCCGAGCCGATCGCACGTGCGATCTGACTCGTCGGCGTATCGCCCCACGATGGGCCACCCATAAGGCTAAGTCCGGCCTGGAGCAGGGCAGCCTGTCCCTTCGGGTTTCCAAGGAAGCCCATGAGTTCACCTCCTGGGGCCGTCCCTGGAGCCGAAGCCGGATCCGGTGGCACACCTGGGCTAAAGAAATCCCAGAACCCAGCCATTTTAGTACCTCCCGGTTCCCAACGAACCGCCGAGCGTCATCGGCGGACCCCCGGCGGCAGCCCTCGGATTCGAAAGTGCTTGGAGCAACGCAAAGAAGTCTCCGGCCTGCGTCGCCTTCGGCATCGGGGCCGCCGGCGTTGAGGGCTTCACCACATCGGGCTTTGGAGGCGCCTGGACACCTTTCAGGGCCGCAAGAATCTTATCGCCTGCCGGCCCTCCGGGGGCCATCCCCTGAGCTTGTTGCGCCGGTGGCCGAATGTCGAGCGGCTTCCCCACTCCCGAACCGCTAGGCTCGAGGCTCTCCCCCAACGAAGGAATGTTCGAGGGCCGAGGCATCGGAATAGGCACTGGTCCCTGTCCAAGATCGGCGACTGGTCCCGGAGTCATGTCCTGCCCAGCGATGGCTGGCCTCGGCATCGGCATCGGCGGCGCAGCGACCGGCGTGGCCGTCGGTGGCAAGAGCGCACTCGGGTTCGTGGGCGGCACACCGAAGTTCGGTTCCACGAGATTCGCCGCCGCCCCCAATCCTGGAGCCTCGGCTCCCATGGCCGCTCCAGGTCCTAGTCCACTCAAGAGCTGCAAAAGCCAATCCATCTCGCTTGTCTCCTTTTAGCCAAAGAGGAACGGAAGCAGCGCCCCGGCGCCGGCTCCGATTGCGGTCCCGACTCCGGGCATGATGGCCGATCCGAGGGCAGCTCCCGAGGCAGCGCTCCCCAGGGCCGATCCGAGCTTCGAGCCACCCTGCGGCACCGAGCCGGTCGAAACGACCGAGGCCCCCGGAAGCCCTTGTAGAAGCGAAATGATCTCCTTCGAGCGCAAGAACGGTGCATTCTGGTCCCAATTGAAGTTCCCGACCTGTTCATTGAGTAGCTGTTGCGCCATTTGCTGTCGGATGTCGCCGACGCCGCTCGTCGTCGTGGCCTCGGAAAGCTGTGCCTGTTGGGTCTGCGGAAGGAGTCCAAGAGCCTGAAGCTGCGCCTGAACATTCTTCTCATAGGCCCCCAAAGCGATGTTCGATCCAACGTCACCCGCGTTCTTTCCGGCCTCACCGATCGCAAGCCCCTCAGCGATCCCCTGACGAGTTCCACCAAAGTTTCCGGTCGAGACCTCCGAGCTCCGTACCGCCGGAAGCGCTGTACGTGCCAGGTTCTCATAGATCGGCCGCGTCGCCGAGTCAATGGCACCTTGGACCGCAGGGTTGTTTCGGACGTCCAATGCCTGTGGCGAGAGCCAATAGTTCGACGCCCCCGCACCGCTCGACGCAAGTTGACCCTGTGTCCCGGCGGCTCCTAGGGCCATCTCCTGACCGGCCGTCTGGCTCGGATCAAAGCCTGCGACGGTCGAGCCTTGGTAGCGTTCTGGAGTCTTCGCGGCGAACTCCCGAACGCCGGGCATCGCAAGGTTCAGGAGCTCCCTCTGCTCCGGACTAAGCTCGTATTTCGTCGTCTGGGTCGGAGCCTGTTGTTCGCCCTTGGCCATCAATTCAGCCTCGTTTGCTGGAGCTGCCTCGAAAACGTCCCCCCAACAGTTTGTCGGAAGCCCTTCTTACGCAGCTCCGGTCCCCATCCGGGGCGGCCTGTGACCTCAGCAAGCGTACACCCACGGATGGCACAGAACCGCTCGAAGGTCGCCTCGAGCTCGTCCATCGCCTCAGTGAGTCCTGCCCCAAAGGCCAAAAAGGCCTGAAATGTCAGATTGGCCGGATACATCACGACCTGGGAGAACACGATTCCGGTCACGATCCGCGAGTCCCCGACGGCCCAACACTGAAACCGGCCCCCAACGACGCCTTCCCGAAGCGAGTCCTTTGTCCACCATAGGGCCCAGAGGTGCGGCACCGTATCGAGCTCTCGCTCGATCATCGGCCAATAGACAAGGAACTTCTCCGGACTAAGTAGCTCAACCTGAACCTGGCTCATAACTTCACCCATGTCGCCCCAAAATAGACGTAGGCTCCGCCGCCGGCCCCCGGGTTCCAGTCCGTCCCGTCCGCAACCACAATCATCCCTTCCCGCGGCCGTTTTGGCTCGACATGGACCGTCCGAAGCTCCAGTGCCGTCGTCTCGTTTAGCTCTCGTGAAATGGCACGAAATTCCTCGGTCGCCCAAGCCCGAAGTGTCTCGATATCCGTAATGTTCGTCCGCTCTGTCGGTACATAGGCCATTAGAACATCCCCAAGTCTTGGATCACCATCTTTAGTCCGTCCAGCCGGAAAGACTCCGTCGAGCTAAACTCATAAGCTAAGGCCCGTCCCGAAACGGGGCCGGCATCGATCTTCGGTCCCGTTGCCGGATTGAAAACAGTCGCTGGCTTCCACGTAACCGGACCATTGACTAGCTCTTGGACTCCGACCCGTATCGAGACCGATCCGCCACTGAGCTTCGGCCAAATCGTGTCGTACATCTTCCAACGATCGAAATCGACGACCCATTCGCCAGTTCGTGTTCGACCCAGGAGCGAAAGTCCGAGGCGCTGCAATGTCCCAGTGAACGTCGTCCCGTCCCGGGTCGCCCCCGAATCGAGATTGTAGAATTTCGTGGCATCGGTTCCACAGAGGACCACACGACGCCTCTCAAGTGTCGACCAAGGTCCCGTATCGTCGTCCCAAGTGTCGGTCCCTTGGTTCCACTGTTCGTCCGAGGCCCCCTGGATCGGCCCAATAGTGGCATTGCGAAACGTAACGCCGTCCATGTCGGTTATAGGCCACTGGTCATCCCCCGCGAGATAATTGAAGATATAAGCCCTCGTAGCTTGGCTCTGCCCCGAGGGCGGAAAGCAAAAGATGACCTCTCCAAAAAGCGGGTTCGTAAACATGAAACTATTCTGAAAATTCGCCGTGTCGATAAGATTGAAGAGTTCACGTCGCCGCTTCCGAGTCAGAACCGACCGAACCCGATTGCCGTCGTGCCAAAGGATATCGTCCTGTGAGGCCCAGACCTGCTTCGTTCCATCGCCCGTGATCGTAACGCAGCGCGCGGCGAGGAGTCCTGTCGTCTCCAGCCATGCGCTCTTTCCGAAGTCGAAGATGTCCCGCCCCCCGATGAATCTAGCCTTCCGGACCGAGTTTTCCTTATAAATATACATCGTGTCGCCGAGCGGAAGCATATCGACCAACACCCCGGCATTGACGTCCGGAAGCGGCGTCTCCCCTGCGTCGGTCGTCGGATCGGTCTCGTCCCAGGAGCTCGGAACCGACCCCGGATCAGCCGGATGCGACCACTTCACCGTATGCGGGAAAGCGGTCCCCGATTTCGAGATCCCTATAGCCATCAAATATGGCCCGAAGGCACGAACTACCTTCGCCCGAAGTGTCGAAGGCCAATTCGTGAGGTCTTGCATCTTCGTCGCAAGTGAAATCGGTGACCAGAACTGTGGCACGTCGATCCCGTTGTTGAGAATCGGAATATCAGCCAAGAGCGTTCCGTTCCACTCATAAGTATTCGACGCAGTATAGTTAACGTCGACACCGACACTTTGCCGTGTAATGTTCGTGTGCGTCGTGCCATCGTAGCCATAGGCCTTCGTAAGCGACGTATAGAGCCAAAAGCTCGCACTCGCTGTCCGAACGGCCATTGCAAAGTGCGGTGCCACCCCCGGCGTCCCAAAGATCTGTGCCCAACCTCCGAGCTTCGTCATGGCCCCATCGAGAACGCGCATGTTCGTCGCAGTGGTCCACGCCTCGGGCGGCACCCGATACGCATCGGTGTCCGTTATGACGCCAATTGTACCGAGGCCGCCTATTTCGATGTCCTGTCCGGGCATAGGAGCTACCTTCGGGGACCAGAAGACAACTCACGAAGCCGAAGCTCGATCATCCCCATTCGATCCTCGATCCGACGGAACCGTTCTTCGTTCATCTTGGAGTCCCTAACAGCCCCATCCTGGATGACCTCCTTGAGGCTGATCAGGCTGGCCGAGGTTGTCTTCTGCGACTCCCCAGTCTGTGTTATGATGAAGTCGATCCTCTGCCTTAGGAGCTCGACCTGCGTCTGCGTCGCCACCAGCGACTCTCGATTCCGTTCCGCCTGCGAATAGATGCTACTAACCATCCAAGTCGCCAGTGGCATCCCAACTGCTGAGGCGAGGATAATCGCTATCCTCGCCACTAGCTTCACATAGACGTTCTCAGCGATCTCGCCAGCTTTTTCGTCGACCATAGAGAGCACCACAAGCTCCGGTTCTCCCCATCCCACTTATCTGACGCCGATGTTGCGGCATAAGCGCCTTCAACTGGGCTTAGGCAGCCATGGGACTCAGATCTTGATCCGAGGTCCTGACTCGGAGACCGACTCCGAGGCCGGCTCCAAGACCGGTGTCGGTTCCGGCTTGGGCTCATCAGGAGGAACTGGGTCGATCGCCGGTTCTGGGGGGGGCTCTACCCGGAGCTTCGGAGGAGGCTCCCTCCTGGCTTCGGCAAGCCTCTGCCGAGCTGCCGAGATCGCCGCGGCTTGACGCTCCTCGGCCATCGCCCGGTCGATTCCTGCGCCAGAGATCGCCGCCTCCGCAATCGCCCCCGTGTCGCGCTCTTCGCCATCGGTATCCGGGGGCGAAGCCACAGTCGTCCGTGCGACCTGCTTCGGCACGGCGGCGCTCTGCGTCCGGTCGAACACGACCTCCACGTCGGCCGTCCCCTCGACCACGAGGCGCTGGTTGTCCGCAAGAAGCAGCTCTCGTCGCGCCCCTTCTTGGTTCGAGACCACCATGATCTCGTTCTCGCGGACCCAATAGTCGGTTCGCCTTCGCTCGACTACGATCTTCCCGCTCACCACTTCACCATCGGCGGCGGCGCGCATCTCGATAACCACAACTTTCATTGTCTTAGCTCCTCTTATGGCAGTTCAGCAGCTATATAGGGGGCTTGTGCTTCTGCCGCGTCACGAAGCCCCATGTTGTTCATGTGTCCGGAGTCCCAAAAGTCCAGACCGAGCTCAAAAGTATTCGGGACAAGCGGGTGCGGATGGAAGCCAGCAGTGGCGCCGATGTCGAGCGCCGTATAGACCGGATTTCCGCCCGCACCTCCACCCCCAGCCAAAATGAGCGCATTCAGGTCATCAAGGATATGCAGGTATTCGCCCCCGACACGGGGCGGTAACGTGCAAACGAAGACCTTCGTGGCGCCTGCAGCCAGACCTTGCGACACGATCGAAAGTAGGCTCGCATAGATGCCGGCCGAGGTCTTCGGGAGCCCGATCGCCAAATGTGTACCACTCGGCGAACCCCCCAAGTCTATCTCCGCACCACCGGGGGTCAACGCCAATGTGAACTCATCAACATTCGGCACAGCCCTCACGAAGTATACTGCCACATAGCTATTCGGATAAAACGAGAGTGGCGTCGGCAACACGTCACCGTTTACGGAAAACTTAACCCGCGCCCCCACCGGGAGTCCGTGAGCCGTCCAACCAACCCTGTTCGTCGTGGTATCGAAGGTCACTGGCGTAGTTACCGTCGACGAGACCATGTCATTGCCGCCGGCGCTATAGACCAACAAGAGGCTCTTAGTTTTGCTGAGGCGAAGTGTTGGCGACACAATAGTGGGCATCATACCTTCGATATAGGCATACGCTGGCACTCCTGGAGCCGCCGCCGCTTGGATCCCAGGTACACTAAAGTTCATGAACCGCACCTGTGGGAACATGTCTCCGAGCCGATGCTCATGACTGTTCAAACCACCAAGCGAAATGTCGGTTCCGAAGTGACCGTTGCTTCCAGCAACATATCCCGAGCCAATACTATCGCCAACAGAGACCACCAACATCGAACTAGGACGCGACCGCGTCGGAGCCTCAGGAATTCCGTAGACCTGATAGAGCGACGCTGCAACCCGGGCACGCTCAGCCTGAGTTAACGCCACATTCCAAACCATAAGTGCAGCCATGCGGAAGTCACCACTCCGACTATAACCACTGCCCTCGATGGAGCCCCCATATTGTCCGATATAGAGCCGGTCCGGAGTCGTCGTCAGAGCCGAACGAGAAGCCGTAGACCGAACGATCTCGTTTTGCCAAACCTTCACCCCAGTCGAATCAGAAGTGATCGCGACTACACTAGGCCCGGTCTCCAACGGAGCGTCGTTAGGCGTCAGAGAGAATGTTCCGTTGTCGGTTACCGAGATCGATCCCGGATTATTTCCCCCGTTCGCGTAGACCTGAACCAACGGTGACGCGACGACAAGCGCCCCACCAGTGGTCATAGTGGACGCCGTAGCTCCGAACACGGTGATCGAGTTGACTGTCGTACTCGACACTACGACCGGATCTACGAAAGGTCCTGGGTTCGGCGACTGGATGATCATTCCGGCCGAAATCCCCACGGTAGACGGCACGTTACTGATGATCGCCGACCCGATACTCGTGTCGCCCGTTATCGAGATTGGTGCACCAGCTTCGAGGCTCACATAGGTCCCATTGGCCAATCCAGGCGTAAATGCTTGGTTACGGAAAGCCGAACTAGTCGGCCTAAGGACCATCACGATAGTGTAGTCGCGGGGCGAGAGTCCGAGCGATGTTAGCCCCGACGCTACAAGCCCAAAGACGGCTCCCGAATTCGACCCACCTTGGAAGCTCAACGCTGGCGTACTTCCAATCACAAGACCCTGGTCGGCGGTAGCTTGGATCCGCGGAGGCGCAGGTGTCCCGACAACGGCATGCTTCGCGTTGTCCGACTGATCGTTCCACTGGATGACTCTACCATAAGCCTCGCCCGAGAGAAAGCTATAGAGCCCCACCGAGTTGAACTCGTCGCCATTGAAACCAATAGTGGCCGAGCCAGAAGAGCCCTGCTTCTGAACCACCAAGGCCGATCCCGAAGCGGCAGCACGCATCCTCTTCATGCCGTAAACGAGAGCTGGAGGCGGCACCAAATCAGCCGGATATGGTCCTGAGAAGATCATCCAATAGCCTCAACGATGAATTGGCTCAGTTTGAGCTGGTTAGTCCCAACACCAGCTGTTGCCCATTGACTCTCGATAGTTATGGCCAAGGTCCCGTTTGTAGCTAAGTTCACCGGTTGCGCCGTGTCGCTATCGACCGTGATAGTTCCCGGAGCATTGCTATTACCTAGCATCATGGTTTCGGTCGCCACCGAAGCACCGGGGGCCGCAGTAGACTGGACGATCCATTGCAATCCGAACTGGAAATTGGTTGCACTCGCCGCCACAGCACCCGGTTGGAAGTGTGCCACGACCGTACCGCCGATCTTGAGTCGAATATCAAGTACCGGGGGCGTCCCACCAGTCGTTATACGAAAATGTGCAGTGATCCGCAGCGCTCTTCCCACGATCATGAAGCTAGCTGGGACTGTATAGCTCAAATTATAGGCCCGATAGGACCCCGATCCTGATGACGAATCGTTGGTGTCACCACTGTTCTGTACCGATACTCCACGTGAGGGTACAAAACCATCTACGACGATGTTGCCTCCGCCCGCGGCAGCGACACCTGGGTTCCCGTTGAGCGACCCTGAAGCTGTAACCCAGCGGTTGTTCGTAACACCGGTATCGAGGATCTGAAATTGCAGACTAGTTCCACTCTGAGTAGCGAAGAGGTGCGACGCACTCCCTTTGGTACTATACTGTACAGCGATATTTGCATCCGACCCAACAGCATTGATGCTAGGTATGCCCAAAGAGGCCGAGCCGAGCATCTGAAATCCATTAACAGAGGTAACTGTCAATGAAGTCTGGATCGTCGGCGCGGTGGCACGGACCACATCGCCAGTCCCTGTCGTCGTCGCCCGCGTCGGTGTGCCATCGTTTCCAATACCCGAGAGGACACTATTCGACGCCACCGGCAGCGAGAACACGCCTCCGAGTGTGGTCGTCGAAGGATTAGGAAGGTCCGATCCCTCTATAGCCCGAGAGCTCCAAGCCGAAGCGCCCCGGACTGCAAACATATTCGGAGTCGAACCCAGAATGGCATCGAAATCCGTATTCGTGAAGCCGTCGGCAATGAAGCGCCAGCCTCCAACATACGACAGAAACACGCCGGTTTCGCCCTCTTGAAGCACCCGAATAGCTACACCGTCAGTGTCGACAACATTGAGGTCCTGTGTAGAGCTCAAATTGGACACAAAATACTGCTGGCCCGCCTGTGGACTAACAGCAGGCAGGAACACCGTCCGAGTCGCCGCCCCAGGGTCGAGGAAGAACATCGTAGGTCCATCGCCAGGCAACCGAAGCGACCCAGTCAGTGTGAACCTAACGATCCCCAAGCTAGGCGACAATAGTCTTGGGTTCTGGAGCAGATTGTTTTCAAGGTTCGTTCGCACCTGAGCTACTCCGTCACGAGCATCTTATTGGACAGAATCGTCGGTCCCATATTGTTGTGAGAACCGCCTCCGCCAGTTGACCCTGTGTTACCCGGAGTTGCATCCGCGACTAGTTCGACTGTAGTCGTACCACCAGAGGCTAAGATAGTCGTAACTGTCGAGGCTCCGCCTCCAGTGTCTTGCACCTCGTTCGAGTTAAAAGTAAGTGTCGGTTGTTGACCAGTCTGTGTGTGCAAATGCGAAGGTATTTCCGACGAAGCGAGCGTATGTGTATCAGCGCCGCCCGCGGCCCCCAAGGTATGTCTCGTTGCGGAGAATACCCCATTTTGGAGCCTATTAGCGCTAGAGCCACCCAAATTATCGAGGCCAGAAGCACTCCTACCACGATAGTCTGGCTTTGTGTTGCCACCGAGCACTGAGTTAAGCTCAACATAGTCGGCGGCGGTGAAGGTAGTTCCATCAGGCCACAGGCATCCAGAAGCCAACGAAGTTCCATGGCAATCGATCACACTTCCGATCGGAACCCCAAATGACCTCGATGCATAGAAGGCACCACCGTTCCAAAGCACCTTCACCAACGAATACGAAACCGCCCGCCGAACCTTCGAAAAACCATTAATCGTTCCACTCGGCGGCGCAATCCAAACTGGATTCGCATCCGCTGAAGTCTTTAGCACATAGATACACCAGCCAGCATCAGAGGCCCCCAAAGTTGGTAACGTTAATGTGAATGCAGACGTCGTGTCACAAGTAATAGTCTTGTTGTCATCGGCGGCGACAACGATATAGTTGGCCGTCTTATGGACAGTACCAGGAACATAAAAAGCCCGTGTGACACGCTTGATCGAGTTCTTAAGTACCGACTTCACGAGCCGCAGATGATCGTCACCTTGCGACTTCGTATCTGTCCCAACCGGATTATTGGCGTCGAGATCGTCGATGAACGTTGCAGTTTCGAGGCTCATAGGTTCGACCCCATTTGGAGTTCGCCCGAAGCCAACTCGGCCGCCAACTGCTCACCAAAGAGCGCCGCACGTCCCGACGTTCGGATACGATCGAACTTCGTCATAGCGTCCGCATTTCCGAGATCCATTGCGATCCGCCACCCAGCCTCGCCCCAGAGCCACTCCGGAGCCACTCGAAGCCAAATGTTCTCAATGTCAGTCGTAAGTAGGTCGGCCGCCTTATAGTAGTCCCAATAGAACGTATAGGTCTGATCGGCCGTTGTAATGAAGTCGACTGTCCCTTTACGAACCACGAAGATCTTCGGCGCTCTTGCAACATCCGGCAACGACGACCCCGATGTCGGATCCTGAATCGACTCAAGGGCTTCCTTGTAGCCACGCCGAACCAGGAACACTGCCCGCCCCGAAGTTGTCGAGAAGTAGTGGAGCGGGTTCTCATCGCTCTCCCGAAGGAACCCACTCGGCATCGTGACCGAGTGGCTGCCGGCGGGCAACGTGAGCGTCTGGTTCTCTTGTATGAGGAACTTTGGCAGACTCTTCCCACTCTCGAGGTCCCTCTGCGCCTCCTGAAGCTTCAAGACAATCGCGCCCTCGAGACTGTTCCCCGACGGACGGAACCCAATGCCCTGGTTGACTAGCGCAACAGCCTCGCTTCGTGTCATCCCTTAGACTCCAAAGCCGAAGCGTCCTCGAAGGCCCGCCGCCGTATACGTCGGCGTCCCAGCGCCATTCACGAGACCAACGTAGATGTCGTTCGTGTCGGTGGCCGGCTTCAAGACGAGCCCAATGCTCTTAAACGTCGCAATCCGAACGCCACCAAGGTCCTTCCAATCGCCCGTTGCGACCGGCACAACGCCGAGACACGATCGTCCCGAAGCATCTGAGATATTCGGAGCCCCGTTCTCCGTTCCGAGCGACACATTCGCATCGAAAAAGTACACATCGAACGCCGCACCTTGGTCGTCTTCGTCAATCAGCGTCAACGACACAAGGTTCATCGCCTTGTTCTTCTCCAGGAGCGCCCCGCTGAGGACTTGCGTGTCGGCAAGGACGTCCCCAGCCGTATAAGCCGAAGTGTCAAGCGAGAACACCAAATCGACCAATCGTGTCACGAGAGCCATAATAGCGACCTCCATCCAGGGACAAGGGGCAGAGTCGGGTTTCGATCCTGCCCCCTTTTCCCGCTCCCGATTACGACCAGTTTCCGAGGGCGGCCACCGGTGCCATCTCCCAGAGTCGGAAGAAGCTACCCTTCTTCACAACCACGCCCGGGGTTCCCGACGCTCCGGGGCGGGCCGAGGCCTGCATCTGCGGGATGAGCGTCCCGCCGGCGTTCACCACGAGGGTGCCGGTCATCTGGATCGTGACATTCTCGGTGGCGCTCGTCGAAGCCGCCGTTGCAACTACGGCCGTAGCAACCGTCGCGTAGCCGGTCAGACCACCGGTCGCTGGTGCCGAACCCGTGGCACTGAGCCCAAAGATACTATAAAGAATCGACGTGAACGTCGCAGTGCCACCGAACAGGACAGCCCACGTATGCGACGTCGTCCCAGTGTTCGTCAGGATATATTGAGCTTCGAACAGATAGGTCTTCCCGGCGACCAGCGTCACTGCGCCGTTCGCCGAGCCACCCATCGTCGCCGTAAACACCGGGGCGGCCGCGTTCGTGTCGAGGCCAGTATTGTTATAGGTGGCGCTGTCGGCCGAGGCGATCGTGTACTGCTCGGCATCGACCTGTTGGCGCGAACTCGCCACGGCCGTCGCGTAGAAGGCCGTGCCGTCGAACTCGATAGCGCCAGCGGCGGCCGTTGTGAGATTCGTCCCGGCCGCGAGCTGAATCGGCGCTACCGTCGCGGTGCCCGCAGGCGGCTGAAGCGACTGTGTCGAGTTCCCGATGTAGACCTGAGTCTTCGACGTATAGACGAACTCGACATCCGCACCTGGACCGAGCAGATATGCCGCATCAGCAGCACCGGCGTTGATCGCGGCGGAGTCGCCAGTCGCCGGGTAGACCTTCAGTGTCGCCGTCCCACTATTGACGACCTTGACCCGATAGCCCTTCAGGCCCGACGGCAGCACGACGCCCTTCGTGCCGTCGGCACCGGTCACAACGGCAATCTGGCTCGTCACCGGTGTCGCAGTGGCCTGGGTCGAGCCGGCGGCGGCATAGATCGCCAGCGATGGAAGCAAAAACCCGTTGTCGGGCATCTTTGTGATTCGTGGGAGTCGCATCTTCTAGCTCCTTCGTGTTGTCTGTAGGGAGCTGGAGGGACCCCAAGGTCCCTCCAGAGCGACGGCGGAGTCTCAGGTCTGTTTGAACACTCCGAAGAATGTCGCGACGCCATCGTCGACGACGATACCAATCTCGTTTTGCGAAAGCGTCCCGATCGTCGCTCCCGCCGAGTCCTTCACAGTGAGATCGGCATTGTTAGTCGACCCATGGATCACCAGAAAGATGAACCGCGACCCCTTCGTGGGACACGTCACGTTCTGGGCACCGGTGGGGTCGATCTTCACGATATACGGAGGCTTGGCCGGAATCGTGAGCGCCCCCGAGATCGCAATCGACATGAGGTTGCCCTTCATGGCGTTCTCGATCCACGGACTCTCGAACTTGTTCTCAGCCTGGTTGCTTCGAGCCATTGGACCCTCCTTTAGGTCGAGCTAATCGCGCCCAGGTAGGCGCAGGTGAGGGCTCCGTATTTGACCTCGAGGCCCGCGTCGCTCTGGATATAGCCACGCCGAACGTCTTCGTCCTTCGCCTGGACGTCGTCCTTCGGCGTACCGTTCGGCCGACCCTTCTGCTTCACATAGGTGATGGCGTCGAAGTCCAGGACAAACATGCTCTTCTTGTAGAGCCCGTGGCGGCTCAGGAGCGGATGGCTCTTCAGCATCAAGGTGCCGTTCGGGAGGCGGAACTTCGTGAAGTCCATCCCATAGTTGGTGACGGTCCCCTCGACGTTGTAGACGACCTCGTTGGCGAACACCTTCGAGAGCTCAATGAGCGCCTGGTTCCCCGCGAAGCCGATCCGTTCGTCGCCGGCCCCAGTGTCGAAGTCAAACACCGGCGCAATAGCGTCGAGGAAGCTCGAGGGTGTCACCGGACTCGAGAACACCGTCACATTTCCCGAAGGGATGAACTCCCGGAGCCCACCCATGAAGCGCTTGGGCTTCCCGTTGTCGCCGGTCGTCTCGGCCTTCCGGCCGAACATCATCGACCACTCGATATCCGAAGCGTGCTTGAAGCCCTTACGCTTCTTGTCTTCGGAATACCCGTTGTTCGTCCGTGTCGTCGTATTGTCGGCGGTACCGGTGAGTTCGTAGGTATCCTTGAAGATCTGAATGTAATTGTTGTTCTTGATCGGATTCCGACTCACGGCTCGGGGGACGCCCGTACCCTCGGCGTAGGCCGACCCAATCACGGTCAACCAAACGTCGTTCCCAATCGACGCCGCCGAGGTTCCACCGGCTCCCCGCCGCACGTTGAACTGTGTATCCGACAGGACGCTGTCAACCTCGATCAGCTCGTGATTGAACGTGGCGTTGTCCGAAGTCGGTTCGACGAGGAGAATGTCGCCCGGCTTAAGATTCGTCGCCGTTCCCAGGTTCGCGCCCAGCGTCGAAATCGTCGGATCTGCCGAGTCCACGGTGACCAACGTGTCGCCCGACGCGAGCGCTCCGTTGACCTGGAGCCGAATGAGCACATTGCCTTCGGACCACCAGCTGTACTCCGGATCATCCACCGTTCGTTCGCCGGCCTTGCCCGTTAGGGCGAAGATCGGCGCCGTCCCGCGCGGATTGAACCGCAGAATGCCTTCACGAAAGTTCTTGGGACGCTCATCGGTGCCCCAATCTCCGCTTCCGCGGAGCCCTGCAACGCCAGCCATGGCGCAGACCTCTTAGCTTAGCCCTGACCGCTCAGGAAATCGTAGGCTCCAGCGGCCTCCGGACTCTGTTGACCTGTGACCGCCCCCGGGGCGGCCGGTTGGAAGTGTGTCGCTCGACCATTCGCCGGCCGCGGCGTCGCCTGGGATGCCCCCGCCTTCGTCATCGCGACGAGGGGAAGCCCCAACCTATGCAGGATAAACGGCCCCAGCGCCTCGATCATCTGCGACGTCGGCATGTCCGGATTCATCCTTCGGAACATCGCCCCGATTTCGCTGACGACCGCATGGTGTTTCGCTCGGTCGATCGACGGCCACGCAGCGTAGAAATCGTCCACGTGCTTCGTATGGGCCCGTTCGACCTCGCCATGGCGCTGCAACATCTGAGGCACAATCCGCCCCATTTGCGTCAGAACCTGCGCCTGCATATAGACGGCCACCTTCGCGAGGAGCTTAGGCACCTCGCCGGCGACGTTGGTCTCAAGCGCTTCCATATCCTGTGGGCTGAGCGCGAACGGTCCGCTCGCCAAATGCGCCACCGCAGCATCATAGTTCGCCAAGAGTCCCTTCGCGAGACTCACAGGATCAGCCGGGTCGAAAGCGCTCTGTGACGGAGGCTGCCCTTCCGTCTGACCGGGCTGTGCCTGGGACTGAGCCGGAACCGGAGCCGGTGCCGAAGCCGAAGGCTGGGCCTGCTGAGCCGCCCCCAAGGGCGTCTGAGGCTGAGCTTCCGTTCCGGGCGCAACGGCCTGTGCCGGAGTCGCGAGCGTTGTCGACGTGGGGCCGGGGCCGAACACGTCCTCGAGAAAACTGAACCCCTCATCCGAGGACGAAGTCGTCCCCGAGGTGTCGGAGCCTCCCGGAGCGGGGGGGACAGCGGGTTGTGGGGAACTCCCAGAGGACTCCGACTCCGAAGAGGCCCCGGAGCTCGACGGACCACCGGGGGCGGCTCCGGAGACATCATCGGGTGCCCAAACTGGCGTGTGGCGTTCGGCAAAATTACGCATCTCTCAGCTCCTCGGTATGCTCGGCGCGGACGTCCTTCGGTGTTGCGCTCACGATAACACTCGGTAAATCGCGTGCCAAGCAGAAAGCGTATAAGGCGCCCTTTACGAACTCGGTCCTCCACGCCCCATCCTGGCTTCCGGCGGGCTGCAATAAGAGCTCACCGAAGCTCTGAATACGTGGCCCCAAGACCCGTTCGAGGTAGAGTTGCCACCCCTGGGACACAAGAAGAGCTTGCATAGCCTCGGCGAGCTCAAGGTCCTCTCGCTTTGCCTTTCGGGCCTCCCGGAGCGCCTCCGTAAGGAGCTCCGGGTTCACGATATCTCCGATGTCCATCGGACTAACCAACCGACGCGGCGGTGACCGACTTGGTAAACCACGTCCTCTGGACAATCGTGGCCCCTTGGGTCACAAGGGCAATCAGCCCTACGATGGCGGCTTTCCGATCCTCGGGGATCGGCAATACTCCGATGAGAGCACTGAGCGTCGCGGCGGCGCCGGCAGCATTGGTCCAGTTGATTTTCGAGGCCCATGACGACTTCACGGGGGCGGGCACGATATCGACAGTGGTGGCAGGCATCAATATGGTCCTTCTTGGTTCAAGTTGAGCGCATCGAGCCCGGCCTGGGTCGAAGCGCTGTTTCCGGGCGAAACCGGTGAGTTCCCTGGGCGAGGCAGCCCCGGGCGCTGCATCGGAACGACATTCCCACGTCCGGCTTGGCCAGCCAGCATCTGGTCCGGCATGACCTGGACACGAAACTGATTGATATTGCGAAGTCCACCCAATTGGGCCGCCCAAGCGAAGATCCGCCCCCAATCATAGCCCATCGCGATCTGGGGCGGCATCATCCGAACGCCGGCCATGATTTCTTTCCACAAGTTCGCCTGAGCCATCCTATCGATCGGAAGCGTCCCATCCACGGGGACGAGATCGAAGAAGCCCACAATGTCGTCAGGGGTGACCTGGAGGAACTGCATCCCTGCATCTTGAGCAAAGCTGCCGACCCGCCGCAACTTCTGCCTCGCATCGTAGAACTGCTGGCTCGACTGAACCAGCTTCTGCGAGTGCGGGGCAAATCCGGTGGCCGAGATATATTCGACAATCGTCTTTTGCCGGTTCACCCCAAAGCCAGTCGTCGTTCGGACCTCAGTAGCTGTCTTCCGAGCACTCCCAGTATTCAGAGAACCCATAATCTGATCGTTCACCCCGAGAGTCCGCTCGCCAATCCCAAGCATGGTCTGAAAGTCCGCAATGTGCGCTCTCGTGACGTCGTTGACCGGAACCTGCATAAACATCGTCTTCAGGTCCGTCCCATAGGCTTCGGGACGAAGTCGCCAAATGAAGCCCGGCCCGGTGTTCTGAATGTCGCGGATCACAATCTTCGACGGATCAACGAGGAATTGATTATTCAACGCCTGCCGGACGTTGAAGAAATGCGTATTAATGAGCCAATCGACCGTGTTCTGGATCCCCTCCATGATCTTTGGGAACCCACGTGTATAGGTTCCATAGCCTTCGACTTCGCACTCTCCGACGTCGAATGGAAACTGGCAATGCGCCAGCCCGAGCGGCATCGCGCCGAACACGATCGTTTCGTCCTCGGAGATCGTAAAGCACCATTTCTGGGGCCACTCAGTCCCCTGGAGGCCCCACTCCCCGGGCACCAGTTCGACATAGACCTCCCAACCGGTCACCCCTGAGGGATGACTCGTCGGGCTCTGATTGTCACCATCCAAGAGGATCTGATCGAACTCCGGACGCTCCAAGTTGTCCGACGAGTCGCCACGACCCTTGTCTGTGACCGTTCGGAGACGATCGACGTTTTCGTTATAGTAGCCCTGTGCCCGACGTCGGAGAATTTCGTTCCAGCCCAGCCGGACGCGGCGGCAGCAGAACTCGCCTTGCTGAAAGTTCTTCAGCGCCACCCGGGGGTCGTGCATGAAGTCCCACGGACTCACATTGAAACAGCGATTCCCACGATAGCCCTCGACCTCTTGGGTCGCCTGGAAGAGCTCCACCCGCCCCGTTTCGGGATTCTGCATCTCGACAAGCTGACCATATTGAAGCTTCTCCTGGCACCAATAGTGTCCAAGGATGCCACATCCGTACTTCCCGATGTCGTACAGCCAAACGTAGTAGGGTCCCATAGCGCCCCCGACCTCGACCTGATACCCAATGAGGGCTTCCATGGCCTGGACCTGCATCTCTCCCTCACCATGACGTCCCGAGTACTGGTGTACCGGATTTCGAGCGAAGAAGACCGACGTCCAATACGTATGCGCGCTCATGAGCATCGCATACGTATAGGGGATCATGATCGTCGTGTAGCGCGGATCTCCGAAGTCGCGCGCCGTCCGCCGGGCGGCATCACGCTCGCTCTCATGGACGAAGGCGAGGCATCGATCCTCGGCCTGCCGCCACTCTTCATAGCGTTTCTGATGGCCCTTCCGGGCCAGTTGGATCCTCGACGAGAGCTTTCGCTTCAATCGGGCGTGCAGCGGTGAGTCGACCGGGAAACTGAGCGTCGGCATCAACGTGACTCCGGAATCACAAGTCGAACATTGGGTTCTGTCTTCGTGAAGTAGTCTTGAAGCATCAACGGCGTATAGTTTTCGAGATTCGTTCGACCCGGCGTAAAGGACATTGAACCTTCTTCTCCACTCCATTCGCCACCGACATTCCCATCGCGACCATGGTAGATGCTCTCATTCGAAAAGGTTGGATGATTCGGCTTCTTATACTTGTCGGTGAAGTGTCCCTCAACCGACTTGTCCCCATTTTCCTTCCACCAACCACGCATATCGTAGTCGTAGGTGTCGCCGGAGCGCCCATTTGCCGTTGCCCAGGCCTGGAAGCGTTTCTCCTCCTCGGGAGTCAACTCCGTATTATACTGGTCTTCCATCCCATACATGCCCAAGGCTCCTCAAGGACACGCCCTTTCGTAGAGAAGCTCTTCAACGTCGTCATCGCGAAGCTCACCGGTCGCGGCGTCGAGCCGTTGGAGGAACGGATTATGAAGCTCCTGGAGCGCCAACGCCGAGGCATCAAGGTCGTCGTCGATGCCCTGGTAGGTCGGACCAAAGGCTTCGAATTGCGCCGCGAAGATCGAGTGCTCCGGACCGATCCAGAGCTTGCCGGCCGTCGCAAGGCCCCCAACGACGTTCGTAATCCGAGCAAACTTCTTCATCCCGTCGGCGATCGGAACCACTTGATACCAGATGCCCGTTTTCTTCATCTCTTGCTCGAGGAGCCACTTTAGAGTCCTCTGATAGGCCACTGCATCGACCACGATCCTCCCAACACGCCACAACCGAGCCAGCCGGAAGGCCGTTGCGAGCGTCCACGAGGGCTGATGCCCCCGAGACCGGTCGAAGTCACACAGGTGGTATTCCTCGGAGCCCTTTCGACACCAGACATAGTGCGTCTCGTAGTCTTTCGTCTGGAGTCCACGCTGCATTTGTTGTTCGCTTGGGGGCGGCACCGGATCGATCGCAAGGACCGAATAATAGCCACGTGGCGCCGAGTTCCCCGTCGACCGCACGTTGAGCCAATTTGGCCTAAACTGGGCAGTTTCTCGCGAAATGAGCCGACATTCCATCTCCCGTGTGAAGACCGAAAGCTTATTCTCCCGTATGTGGTCCTCTTTCTCCTTACGTAGGGTCTCAGTCGGGAAGCGCTCTTCCCACGAGCTCATCTGCTGCTGCGTCGGAAGGTCGATCGTCTCCCGAGTCCAGCACGGATACACATAGGAGTGCCACATCCCCGAACGCTTCGCCTGTTGGGAGATATCGTCCGGGTGCTGCGGCGTCACGAGCATGATGAGCTTCGCATTGGGCTCATCCGAGGTCGGCGCCAGACTGTTACGAACGGCACCTAGGATAAGGTTCGAAAGTTTCTCGCGCTGAACCTCGTTCGCTGCCATCTCATCGTCCTGAGGATCGTCCACGATGATCAAATCGGGGCGATAGTCGTCGAAGTTGATGCCGCGGAGGCTTCCGGTGACACCACTTCCGAGAACCCGCACAGTATGGCCGAAGAGCCCATGTTCGATCTCACAGCTCGTTTCTTCCCATTTCGCGCCCCGGCGGAGCCCGAAGGTGTCGCGCCACAGCTTGTTCCGGTCTACACGGTTCCGAAGCCACGTGACGCTCTGAATGGCCTTCTCCTGGGAAACGCCCACATAGAGGATCGTCCTCGAAATCCCGTAGGCGATCCTCTTCGAGGCAAAGATGCGGGCGCGGCTGGTCTTGGACGAGCCCCGGAACGCAATGATGTTCACCAAACGCTTCCCCGGATCGTTCATCGGGGCCCACATTTCGCGGGCAAAGGCCGGGCTGCGTTGTCGGAAGGTCTGCGGAAAGAACGTAAGCCCATAGAGCTCGTCGTCCACCGCGCAAAGTCGGACCAGTTCGGCCTGCGTCACCGGCTGGCCCGAGGTCGTTGCCGCTTCCGACTTCGTCGGAGGCCTTACCGCCCTCAGGGCTTCCATATAAGCACCTTAAAGCCGGGGGCGGGAGCGGCCAGAAGGACTTGGAGGTCTCGATAGCTCTGGACTGGCTCTGGGAAGCCCATTCCCGGATCGAACGACTTCACGACTTCGACGCAGGCTACGCGGTTCACGAAGTTGAGCGCCCGCACGACCGGTTCGTAGAGCTGTCGAAGCTGCCACCATGCCTCGGGCATATGCTGGCTCTTCACTTCGAACACGACGGCCGATCCGACAGAGTCGAAATAGAGCCCATCGGGCACGAGGAACCGAGCGCCCGAGTCGTCCTCGAACCGTAGGGTCGGATTCGGATGATAGGCATAGCCCAGCTCAGTCGCGAGATACGACTGCGCCTTCGCCTCGTAACGGAGGCCCGACTGTTGGGCCGAGCTGAGTCCGCGGGAGCCCTTGAAGCTCCACGGACCCCAGGACACATTGCGCGGCGCGCCGCAAAGGGGGCGAAAGCGCCTCGGCGGCACCATCGGGGGCGGAGCACCGTCAGCGGGGACCTCCGCAGGACCGCCGGCGGGAGCAAACTGAGGAACAATAGCCATGTAGGCTCAATCCTCGTTCGCGTCCAGAGGCTGCCGGGACTCCGGCCCCGCCCCCGAAGCTGAAACGTCGATCACCGAACCGGGATCTGGTCCCAGGTAGGTGCCGCTCCGGTCTTCGACCGGGGACGCGTAGGTGCCGCTTCCGCCTTCGGTAGAGGTCACAAGCCGGGGCGCCGTGTAGCCGGCCTGGACCGCCCTGAGGACCATTCGAGCCTCTTCGAGATCCGACGCCGTAACGGAGCCCGGAAGCTGGACCTGCGTCCGATTGTCCCCGATCTGGTTGATCTGCACAGAGGGGACCGCGGCGGGGGCGAAGCCGAGGCGATCTAGCGACGAGCTAAGGAGGTCCGTGAGGAGCGGCAAGTCGATCTTGTCACGTTGTTTCTCGAGCTTCTCTGCCGTGGCGTCGAGGGTGAGGCTCGCTACCTTCGTAAGCTTGTTCCGCAATTCGAAGTCATGGTCGCGAATCCACTCGGCCCGCCGGGCGGCGAAGTAGTCCTGAAAGAGATCGGTCTTCATGATGAAGCCGATCGTGTTCGCGTGTTTGTTGAGCTCCTTGGCACAATCGACAATGGTGCCGCCCGGATTACGGATCATCCAGTCGGCAATCGAACTATACCACCAACGCCAGCGGTTCGGGTGCTTTCCCTGGGAGGCGACCCTAACGGCTCTGGGTTCGGCAACGGTCACAGGTCGGACTCCCTTTAGTAGCTCTTGCCACTGCCTCGGGAAAGGAAGTCGAACTTCCCTTTCGGGGCGCGCGAAGTGCGCTTCCGAGAGCGAGGCTTGGTCTTTGCCGCACCCGGCTTCGCCGGGGGAGGCCCAATGTCGGCCCCCGATTCGCGAGCAGTATCGAGCGAGGCGGCGATGGCCTGGGCTCGGGGGTGGCCGGAGGATTCCATCTCTCGGATGTTCCGGCCGATCGTGCGTCGGGAGGTTCCGCGCTTGAGTGGCATCGAGGTGGCTCCGGTCGGGGGCGGCTTGGGCCAACTCTAGGTCGGGCCGGGGGCGGGTGTCAAGTCGAACCCGCATAAGGGGCACTGCTGGGCCTTGGGCTTCGCGTCTCGGACATCCCTGAAGGGGCCCTATGTGGCCCACCCGCCCGCGCGGCGGAAGTGTGTACACCAAGTCGGAACCCCTACACACCTGGGGGGTGTATGGCAGGTCGGGAGTCGGGCCTCGCCCCCCCCCCCCCGCCCCCCCCCC
>Ga0081455_10000624_pt1 | contig 45968 bp, 40 predicted proteins | sample TabmetS3T2R1_FD_70207 | JGI IMG/M metagenome (GOLD analysis project Ga0081455, IMG submission 70207) | Tabebuia heterophylla rhizosphere microbial communities from the University of Puerto Rico - S3T2R1 | ecosystem: Host-associated > Plants > Roots > Rhizosphere ...
CGTCGCCATGAAGGCGGCCACCGAGCCGGTCGCGATGATCGACGCGCCGGCGTGAAGGTGCTTGATGCTGGCGTGAATCAAGTTCATCACGCCGAGCAAGTCAACGTCGACCGCGTCGACGAACGCCTGGGGTGGAAGGCCTGCGGTCATCGGGCAGATACCGGCGTTGGCGACCACGATGTCGCCCGCCGTCCCCGCCGCGCCCCCGCCCGTGGTGACCAGGGCCACGGTGTCCGTCCGCACCCGGCCGCTGGCCCCGTTGCCCCCGCCGCCTCCGGGGTACCACCCGCCCGGGGACCCCGGGGCGGCCCCCCCGTTGACGTTCCACGCCCCGCTCCCGGCGTGGCTCTCTGCCTGGCGCCACAGCGAGCCCCCGGCGCCCCCGCCCCCGGCCCCGCCCCCGGCGTAGCCGTAGACGTTCCCCACCCCGCCCTGTCCGCCCTGGGCCTGGACCGCCCCGTTGTTCTGGACCAGGGGCCCGGTCATCTTGAGCGCCCCGCCCCCCGGACCCCCGGCGCCTGCGGCCGCTTGGCCTCCGGTCCCCAGCCCGGCGTTGTCCACCCGGCCCCCGGCCGACCCGGCGACGGCCCCCATCGTGCCGTGGCTGGTGGGGTCGCCCACCGGGCCCCCGTTGGCCTGGACCCCCACGCTGCCCACCGACAGCTGTCGCACCTCGCCGTAGCTGCCGCCCCCGCCCCCGGCGCCCACCCCACCGTCCACGTCGGTGGGGTAACTCTCCCCGCCCTTACCCCCCTTGCCCCCGTTGACGTACACGTTGACGCTCTCGGCGTGGTAGTGGCCCTGCTGGATCAGCTTGCCCCCGGCGCCGCCCCCGCCACCCCCGGACGCGCCCTCTCTGGAGTTCCCGGCGCCATCTGCCCCTTGCCCCCCGCTGCTCTCGTAGTTCCCGCTCCCGAGGATGTAGTTGGCGATTACCACCAGCGTGGCCCCCGACGTTCCGCCCGGCCCGGTCGGACCGACGGGGGACTGGGTGAAGTCGTTGCCCCCACCACCCACGCCGCCCCCGCCGTTGACGTTCTGGGCCCACGGGTCGCCCCCCGCCCCCCCGTTGCCCCCGGAGCCCCCGATGGGGGGCGTGCCGCCCCCGGCGCCCTGCTGGTTGGCGCCCCGCCCCCCGGCGCCGTAGCCACCCCCACCACCCCCACCACCCCCGGCCCGGCCGGTGCCCCCCGGGCTCCCGGTGTAGTACCCGTCCTCACCCTTTTGCCCAGGGTTGGTGCCCCCCGCGTTGTTGTTCCCGGGGGTCCCCCCGTTGCCCCCCCGGGAGTTGCCGTCGAAGACGCCGCTGTTCCAGTTGAAGGAGTTGATGCACTTGACCACGACGAGCCCATTGACGTACACCCGCCCGCCCGAAGGGAGCCAGAAGTCGGTGCAGTTCAGGACCGTCCCGTTGCCATAACTCCCGCCGTTGCCCGGCGCCTGCTGCCCGTTGGCCCCGTTGCCCACGTCCAAGCCGGAGTGCGTCCCCTGCCCCCCCGACCCACCGGAGGCCCCGCACGCCCCTAGCCCCAGCGGGTCGTTCTGGGGCACGGAGGACAGGTTGTCGTAGGCCGACCCCCCACCCCCGGCCCCCCCGGGGAAGTTGCCCCCGCCGCTGGCGCCCCCCGCGCCGTTGCCGTTGTGGCCGCCGCCGCCGCCACCCCCGCCGCCGGAGGGGAGGCCGGAGCCGGTGTTGCCCCCGACCGCCCCCGTCCAGGGGGTGGAGTGGACGTACTGCTGGGTGGTCTGGATGATCGCCCCCGGCTGGATGTCGATGTACTGGGTGGCCTTGATCCAGCAGGGGTTGGCCGTGGTGACGGTCTCCCCGTTGCGGACGGTGAAGGTGGTGAAGTTGTAGGTCGTGGCCCCCAGGCTCCCCCCGCCCAGCCACGCCCCGTTGGCCCCCGTGCCGTAGTCCAGGGTGTTGTCCTTGCCCGCGCCCCCCGTACCCCCGGCGGCCCCCCGGCACGTCGCGTCCGGGGCGGCGTTGAGGGCCAGGGCCAGCAACCCCGAGCGGGTCCCCCCGCCCCCACCGCCCGTGCCCCCGGACCCGTTCTGCCCGGTGGTCCCGGTGAGGCCGTGCCCGCCCCCGCCACCCCCACCCCCGCCGTTCTTGCCCCCGGGGCTGCCTCCGTTGCCGCCCTCGGTGCCGACCGTCCCGGTCGGGGGCAGGAAGGCCAGCACCGCCCCGGCCTGGACCTCCAGCCGACTGGCCTTGAGCACCGTGTCGCTGGGCACGCTGAGGGTGCCGGACACCACCCGTAGCGTGTCGTAGTTCTTGGTGCCGCTACCGATAGTGGTGTCGGTCGAGACGACCAGGTCGCCGTCTACCCCGGTGGAGGGGACCAGGCCGGATGGCACGGGCACAGCGGTTCGTCCTCCTCGCTCACATCAGGGCGTAGTCGATCTTGTAGGTCCACGAGCCCGTGCTGGAGTGGGTGACCCCGATGGTCCAGGCGGGCGGGACGGGGACCCCGGCCCAGGCCCCCCCGAGGGTGACCCCCGCCGAGGAACTCCCGGCCCCCGGGGCGATGAGGTAGTGGTAGGTCCCGTTGGTGCTGATGGTGGGGAAGGTGGCGAGGGCCGCCCCCGACCCGGCGGTGACCTGGCCGGGGATGCCGCCCCAGAAGGTCAGGGCCAGGGTCTGGGCCCCCGGGTTGGCCGTCACGGTGACCACCAGGTAGAGGGCGTCGTTGACGCTGGCGCCCCCCGCGCCCACCGCGCTGGTGGCCGGGGCGATGGGGGCCACCGTCGCCGTCCTGGCGGCCGAGGGCAGCAGGTTGCCGTACCGGGGGTAACTGGACACAGCTGTCTCCCTCCTCCTCGAGCCCCGCGCCTCACCCGTAGACCAGGGCCACGTTGAGCATGTAGGCGTCGCCGGGGAACCGCGTCCCGGCGGCCACCTCCTTGGCGTCGTCCCGCTTCAAGGCGTAGGTCACCACGTCCCCCGGCTGGGGCAGGCCGGTGTTCCACACCAGGGTGGTGCGCTTGTGGAGCGAGGCGCCCCCGGCGGCCACGGTCAGGGTCTGCTGGGCCACCTCCGTCCCGGCGGCGGTGAACGCCTGGTCGGGCGGGGTGACCTTGGTCAGCATCGTCCAGTTCACCCCGCCCGAGGCGGGGGTCACCGTCCAGGTCACGTAGATCGTGATCGGCGTCCCGCCGTAGTTGCTGGGGATGACGGTGGTCAGGGTGGCGAGGTCGTTCCCCGCCGAGCGGTAGGTCAGCACGTCCACGAAATCCCCGCCCAGGGTCACCTGTTGCAGTAGGGCTTGGCCCGTCCCCTGGGTGGTCTTCCAGGCCGGGCCCGGCACCATCATCCCCGGGGTGCCCACCGGGGCCCCGGGGTTCGACCCCGAGCGCAGGTACAGCCGGTCGTTGGCCCCGAGGTAGAGGAGGCCCAACCCGACCCCCGGGGCGGGCGGGTCGCTCACCTGGCGGGGCAGCAGGAGGGGGTTGGTGAAGCGCTTGGTGCCCCCGATGGTCTGGTCGGCGCCCGTGTTGACGGCGGCCACCACGATCCCGGTCGTGGCCCCCCACCAGCGGAAGTCGTCCCCGGTGACGGTGATGTGCCCCGGCGCGGTGGGGGTCGAGGCGGCGTCGATCCGCCGCACCGGGAGGCCCCGGCCGGTGTCGTGGGTGTGCTCCTCGGTCGCCTGCTGGAGGCGCCAGATGTCCTCGGGTTCCAGGATGTCGGGGTCGGCGTCCGCGATGGCGAACTGGGTCCCCGCCACGGTGTAGTTCACCGAGAGGGTCTTGGTGGAGTCCGGGTAGGTCGGGGTCATAGTTGTCGCAGCGCTCCGTAGGTCAGCCCGCGCAGGTTCCCGTAGGTGTAGGCCCGCAGGCGCCCGTAGGTCCCGTAGACCGCCCCCGCGCTGTCCTCCGCGAAGGACACCCGCAGTGCGGAGACCCACTTCTCGGCCCGCTCCCACCACCCCATGGTCTCGCCGTAGTCGTAGACGGAGACCATCTTGATCTCCTCGTCGGGGAGCACCAACTCCACGATCTCCCCGCTCTCCGCGAACTGGCGGACGTGGTCGCGGATGCGCTGGGCCCCCCGCCGCAGGGGCGTCCCGTCCCGGCACACCAGCCCGTCCTCGGCCAGGACGATCAGGTCGAAGGTCTGCTGGAGGTCGGTGGTCAGGCGCCAGCGGACGGAGAAGGAGGAGACCAGGGGGCTCTTGGCCGGATCGACACAGGTCAGGTCGAGGCGGAAGGCCCCCGTCTTGCAGGCCGTCCCGCCGGGGAAGTCGATCCGCTCGCTGGGCACGGTGTCGAAGTGCCCCGCCAGGTCGATCCAGGGCATCCCCGAGGCGGCGTCGGCGCTGACCGGGTCGAGGCGGTACCGCGCCGTGACGTAGTTGGCGCCGTTCAGGTTGTCCCCCGACACGGCGGCGTAGCGCAGGGGCTTCACGTCCCCCGGGAACCCGGCGTGCCAGTTGGGGAACACCACCCAGGAGCCCTCCACCGAGAAGCGGTACTGGGTGCAGGAGGCCGGGTCGGGGGTGCAGGGCAGGACGAACCACCCGATGGAGCCGTCCCGCAGCCCGAGGTACATCCGGGTGTGGTCGTTGGGGGCCAGGTAGGTGCTGGCGAACAGCGCGGTGACCCGGTTGGCCGCGATGGGGGTGATGATCGAGCCGTGCCACGCCTCCACCCGCACCGGCTCCCCCCGCTCGTTGGGCTGGTGGCTGCCGTACTTCATCAAGTAGGCGGTGTCGGTGTCGGGGTCCCACATCCCGGTGTAGGCGTGGAAGTTGGCGTGCCCGGCGAAGGCCGTGGTGCGCCCCTTCACCGGGTTGCCCAGGGTGCCGTAGCGGTTGGGCCCCACCTCGGCCAGGGTGAAGTCGGGGTCCAGCTTGTACAGGCTCTCCCCGTAGCGGACGTAGAGGTCGTTCATGAAGGCGCCCCAGTTGGCGCCGTTCCCCGCCCGGGGGGCGTACTTGAGGAAACTGAAGTAGTGGACGCTCTCCCCGGCGGCGTCCACCGAGTAGATGCCGTCCTGCTTGAAGACCACCAGGGTGCCCAGGGCGGTGGGGGTGAGGGCGGTGATCGAGGCCGTGCGGTCCCCGATCAGGTACTGGTTCTCGGCCCGCCAGTTGCCCGCGTCCCAGGGGTCGGTGTCCACGTCCACGGTCGAAACCTGGTTGCGCCCGTTGGCCCGGTAGAGGTCGCGCCCGATGACGCAGAAGTTGCGGGCGGTCAGGTTGGCGTGCTGGGTTAGGGTGGTGCCGTCGAACCGCCACATCGGTACGTCGCGGTAGTTGCCCTCCTGGTCGGGTGGGTTCGGACCCAGCGTGATGGGCTCGGTGGGCAGCTGGCTCACCCCCGGTACGATGGGGTGACTCGCCCCCTCACCCGCGGCGGCCTCGGTCCCCGGGTAGAAGTTGGTGGTGTCCAGGACCGCGATGTAGGCGTAGGCGGGGACGGTGTCCGCGAAGGCGTTGCTGCTGAACACCACCACGTCCACCGCCCAGCGGTTGGCCCCGAAGGTCCCCACGGTGGTGACGCTGCTGTCGCTGTCCAGGCGCTGGAGGTACTCCCCGTTCAGGAAGTACAGCTTGCCCCCCAGGTCGAAGAACTTGGTCACGCCCCAGGTGCTGTTGCGGGAGCCCGGGGTCAGCTTGGACAGCTGTGGCCCCTGCATGGCGATCCGGGAGGCGACCGAGCAGTCGGCGTTGATCGCCCAGCGGTAGCGCCCCTCGGGCCGCGAGGGGTCCTCGTCCTCCACCTGGAGTCCCATCCCCAGGTGGAACGTGCGCCAGGTCTGGGTCCTCCCGAAGATGGGGTTCTGGGCGTTCTCCCCGTAGTCGGTGGGGGCGACGTTGGCCTGGTCCTCCGGCTTCTGGGCGGTCACACTGGGGGCCCCGTTCTTCCGGGTGCTCCCCAAGACCAGGCCCACCCGGTCGAGCGTGGCGTGGTACGGCCACGGCCGGGTGCGGGGGCGCCCCCGCTTGTAGACCGGCGCGGCGTGGACGCGCCCGTAGGTCAGGGTCGTGGTAGGGGCCGGGACGAGGGCCACCTCAGTAGGCCCCCACGTACCACCCGCCGCGGATGGGGGTCAGCAGGGTCATCGGGGGCAGGGTGAAGTACTGCTGGGAGAGGGTGGTGAACTGGGCGGCCACCTTGCTCTGGTTGCTCTCGGCCTCCTGCCGGTTGCCCGCCGCCACCACGTCCCCGAAGGTGTCCCAGAACTCCACCAGGGCGCCCATCGCCACCCAATCGTCCGGCACCGGGCCCTCGTGGACCTCCTCGATCACCCCCGCCCGTTCCCCGAAGACGCCGGTAGCGTCGTCGCGGCAGTGGTCGTAGGCCCGCTTGAGGCAGCGCAGGACGAGCACGTTCTCCACGTTGTTGCCCGTCCAGACGTTCTGCCAGCGGAGGTACATGCTGCGCCCTTGGGGCTCCACCCACCCCCGGAAGGTGGGCTGGGTCATGTCGATGTCCCCGGGGTCCTCCACGGCGGCGGGGTCCACCACGGCGGCCCCCCGCACCCAGCGGTAGTCCAGGAGCCAGGGCGCGTAGGGGGTCAGGTTGAGGGCGGTGCTCCCGTCGGTGGGGAAGGCCAGCACCAGGTGGTCCACCACCATGCACCGCTTGAGGCCCTCGTTGACCAGGTCGATCATCTGCTCCCAGGGCTCGATCACCCCGTGCAGTTCGTAGGGCTCGTCGGTGGCCGGGGCGGTCGTCCACCCGCTGTCCGGCCGGAGGGTCCCCGTCTGGGGGTCGTAGCCCAACTCGGCCACGATCCGGACCCGGTCCTCGGCCGGGGCCGTGGGCCGCAGCAGCCACTTCCCCGAGAAGAGGTCGCCCTGGTCGAGCGACGACTTGACGGGGTAGTTGTCGTCTTGCAGGAAGCTGGTGCTCCCCGCCTGCACCAGCGAGGCCAGGAAGTTACCCGTCTCCCGGGCCACCCGGCGGCGGTAGCGCCCCAGGCTGTAGCCCTCGGTGGGGGTCCCGGTGTCCGGCGGGGCGACGATGGGGGTCAGGACGATGGGGCACACAGCTGTCTACCTCCTCACCGCCGGGGGGCGCCCGGCCGCACCTGGGCCTCCCCCACCGCCAGCTGCCACGCCCCGGCGGCCAGCCACGCCGGGGTCCCGTGGGCGGTGACGAACCCCCGCCACCAGGCGTTGCCCTCCTGGCTGCGGAGGGCCATCTGGATCAGGTCGCCCACCGCCTCGGCGGGGATGGGCAACGGCTCGGGGGGTTTGGCCTCCCCGTTCGTCCCCTCGGCACCGTCCACCGCTGGCGCCCCCTCGGTGCGGATGTCGGTCATCAGACGCCCATCCCCCACAGCTTCTTCAGGAACTGGGTGGTGCGGAGGGCGTTGGCGATGTTGACCACCTCGGCCATCGCGCTCTTGAACTCGTCGCCCGTCCCCTCGGGCAGGCCGAGGGCCTCCAACTCGGCCGCGGTGAACGCCTCGCTCCACACCCGGATGGAGTCGAGGGCCTCGGTCGCCTTCTTCAAGTTGGTGGCGTGGAACCCGGCCTGGGCGTTGGCCTGCTGCCCGGTGACCTGTTCCCCGATCTGGGGCGGGGGCGGGGGCGGTTCGGGTGGGGTCATGCTCGTGTTGCCTCCAGTTGGGCGATGCGCTTCAGGGCGTCTTGCAGGGCGCAGGCGACGACGGCGAGGTCGGCACCGTTGTTCTTGCTCTTGCGGTCGGCCAGTCCGAAGAGGTCGTGAACACGGTGGTCGGGGGAGCCCAGGATGTAGCCGTTCTGGCGCCTGGTATGGGCCGTCTCGACTACCTGTCGCTGGTAGAGCGCCTGCTGCTCGTCCCACGCCCGGTCGTCCGTCTCCGCGTCCCGCCCCGGCGCCACCGGGTCGAGGTAGGCGAACGAGGTCCAGTCCGTCTCCAAAACGGCCGACGCACAGGCCGCCGGGTCGAGGGGGGCGATGTCGGTCTTGGCCTCGACCGAGGAGGTCTGGATGGTGCCGGTGGTGGCATAGAGGGCGACCCAGCGGTGGTCGGAGTAGCCCCAGTGACAGGTGTTGTCTCGCTCGCCCATGAGGACGTTCCCCCCGGCGTCGAGGAACACGTAGCTGGTGGGCGTCTTCAGGTAGAGGTGGTTGCCGCTGATCGCCTGGAACTGCGTCCCCTTGAAGATGCCCCCGGTGTCGATGGTGACCCCCGTGTCCCCGCCCCAGTAGGACATCGTCATCACGCCCGTGGCACCCGAACGCCAGCCCACGTAGTAGTTGTTCGTGGCCTCGGCCAGCATGATCGACTTGCCCCCACCGACGATCACCTCGCCGTTGGCGGTGAGCGCCCGGACGCCCGCGTCCGGGCTGAGGTTGAGCATCCCGGTGGCGCCCAACTCCATGTGCTGGGTGAGGGCGGGAACCGTCCCGGCGTTCCCGGAGGCTGAGGTGTACCAGCGGTGGACGCCATTGAAGCCGATCTGGAAGAAGCCGCAGCGGCCCGTGTTGATGAGCGTGATCCCGGCTCCCGCGTATCGGGCGTTGTGGACGAGGGCCGCCGTGCCAGAGTTCGGATCGCCCCCGTTCCCCGCGTTCGCCCAGACCACCCCTAGCCCCCCGACCTTCAACTGGGCGAGCCCGGCGTTCCAGTCCGTCCCGACCGGGGCGTCCCCAACGGCGGCCAAGTACGACGTGACGAACGAGGGCATGTTGGCCTCGGGGGTCATGACGAGGGTGCCGTTGTTGTCCAGGAACATGTGCCGGGTGAAGACGGTCTGGACCGCCCCGGCGGCGACGGAGGGCTGGTGATACCAGGAGAAGCCCGACGACGGGGAGACGCTGTAGACCTTGCCGATCCCGGTCACGATGGCCCGGTTGTTCGTCCCGTCCATGTAGCTGTTGGACTTGATCTCGATGGTGGTGTCGGTGGTGTTAGACACCAGCGCCCCGGCCTGCCCGATCTGGATCGCCCGCTGGCTCGGGCCCCACGCTGGTGGGGTGACCCCCACCCCCACGTTGCCCGTGGGGCCGCTGATGACGAACTTCCCGACGCCCGCGTAGCCGAAGTTCAAGTAGTTCGGGGAGCCGCTGGCCGCCCCGAACTTGAGGAAGGCGTTTTGGGTGCCGTCGTTGTTCTTCCACTCGAACCCGAAGTCGTAGGTGGAGCGGATCAGCCCCGCCGTGGCCGGGTTCGTCCCGAGGGCCAGGTACTGGGCCACATCGACGCGCTCCCCGTAGACCGTGCCCCACCGCCCCGAACCGCTGGCCCCCAGGTTGTAGGTATTCCCTGGGTTCACCAGCAGGTTCCCGGTCAGGGTGCCCCCGGTCAGGGGCAGGTACGCGGCGGCCGCCGCCGCGGGGGTGAGGTAGCGGGCGTCCCCCGCGCTCTGGGTCAGCAGGGTGGGGGGCACGTCGGGGATCGTGAGCACCTGGCGGGGGGACATCAGGCCACTCCTAGCTGCGCCCTAAGGGCGGCGACCTGGGCCGCCAGGGCTTGGATCGCGGCCAGGGCGAGTGACGCCGTCGTGTTTGCTTCCACTTCGGCCGAGGTCACCACCTCGCCGGGCTCTGCGCTCCTCCCCCTGGCCCGGCGCCCCACGAACAACCGGGGCGGGGCCTCGGAGAACCCGACGTGGAGCATCGTCTGGTCGGGGTCGTCACCGGTCGGGCAGGCCATCTCGTAGGCGATGACCCGCGTGTCCAGCACTTGCTTGAGGGCGTCTTCGGGATCGACCGGCACCATCCCCAGCTTCTGGCTAGGATCGCTGGTCTGGATGGCCCCGTTCGTGGCGTAGACGGCCGTGTAGCGGTTGCTGCTCAGGCCGCTCGCCACGCTGTTATCGGGTTGGGGGTAGACCGACCCGGCCGCCCGGTAGATGGTGAGCATGGCCGACCCGCCCGCGCGGAGGTCGTAGCCGCTGGGGGAGTCGATCTGGGTGTTCCCGCCCCCCGTGAAGGTGAGCCCCCCCGTCATGCTGACCGCTCCCCCTTGGTTGATGCTGAAGCGGAGGGCGCCGAGGGTCTTCTCCCACAGTTCCCACTCGTCGGACGGGCCGACCATGTTCGCCCACAGGTTCGCCCCGTTGCGCTGCCAGAACACCCGGTGCCCCCGACCGCTGTCGTTGGGATTGATGACGAGGGGGTACGCCCCGGCGTCCGGGTACAGGGTGAGGGTGCCGCTGGCGTTGATGTTGAGGCGTTGGGCGAAGCTTTGTATCGCCCCTGCCGCCACGGAGGCGGCTTTGGCAACCCCGAACGTTCCGTCCCCGAACAGCGCCAGGTACACCCCCGTCCCGGTGTAGCGAGCCTTGAAGTTTCCGTCGTAGTAGGAGTTGTTCAGCAGGTAGAAGCCACCCGCCCCAGCGGGGCTATTCGCCATGAGGGCTCCGGTGCTACCGAGTTGGAGCCCGGTGTAGCCCGCAGCCCACGCATCCGGGTTGACCCCCACCCCCAGGTTCGTGTCCACCCGCAGCGCCCCGGTCGAGGGGCGGGACAGCTTGGCGGTGGCGTCGCCCGCGAAGGTCAGCCCGGTGTTGATGTCTACGTCGGTCGTCCACAGCTTGCGCCAGCGGTTGGCCGAGGTACCCAGGTCGCGGGTGTTGGTCGTGGTGGGGGTGAAGGACGACTGCGTGCGGAGGTCGTTCGCGCCATTACGGACGAGGCTCGCGTCCGTGTTCGCGCTGCCCAGCCCCCACTGGATGGCGTTCGCGGTGAGCATCATTTTCGGATTGGTGTCGCCGGGCGTCCAGATGTACACCCCGGCGCCAGTCAGCGTCAGGGGCTGGAACTCGGTGTTGACCGTCACCTTGCCCTGGTCGCGGTCGATGACCAGCACGTTCTGGGTGACCCCGTTGTTCCACACCGCGTCGAGCACGAAATCAGCGCCCACGTCGGGCGTGCCCTCGGCCTGGGCGTCCTTGACGCCCAGCCGCCAGCGGTCGGCCCCGTTGGTCTGCCACTTGATCAGCCGGTCGGTCAGGTCGGCCCCGGAGCGGGCCAGGTCGCCGGTCATCGTGTCGCCGCTCACGTTGACGAAGCGGGCGTCCGAGGTGGCCTGGTCGTAGGTGTTGGTGGGGACGGAGGTGCCCCGCTCGGACAGCACGATCACCTGTTCCCCGGCGGCGAAGGCGTCGGTGAAGGTGATCGTCGCCCCCGCAAGGGAGTAGTGGCCCAGGGCCGCCGACTGCTCCACCCCGTTCCGCGCCACCTGGAGGACGGAGTTGGGGGTGCTAGAGAGGGTGACCGTGGTGGCGCCCGCGCCGGGGGAGAACTCCTGCCGGTTCAGCACCGTTACGTTGGCAGTGGTCAGGGTGGCGAGCAGCCCCGTCGCGTCCCAGGTCAGGATGTTGCCCGCCGAGGGCGAGACGACCAGGGGCTTGCTGGCGACCGTGGCCGAGTTCATCGTCACGTTGCCGGGCACGGTCAGCTTCGGCCCGATCCGGTCGAGGGACAGGATGGGGGAGGCTCCCCCGCTCGACCAGACCGTCCACTGCTCGGCGTAGGGGAAGATCGAGTAGTTGTTCCCCGACGCGCTCCAGTCGTAGAGAATGACCCCGCCGCCGGGGCCTGTGGTGGCGAAGCCCGATCCGCTCGCAGCGAAGGCGGTGCCGTTCAATTGCCCCGTCATCGTGTCGCCGGTCACGTCCACGAACTTGCTGTCGGCGGCGGTCTTGGCGTAGGCCCCCACGTCGTTCGCCACCAGGTTGACCACCCCGACGTAGCCGTTCACCGACTGCACCGGGGCGGCCGCGGACAACTCCTTCCAGTTGATCAGCGCCGTCGCGGGCTCAGCGGCCAGGATGTACGACTTCCCGGTGTCCGTCCTGATCGCCACGTCCCCGGTCTGGGCGGGGAGGGCCAGCATCTCTGCCTGGCTCGCCACGACGAAGGTGTCCGTGATGGCGAGGGGCGGGAGATGCACCGTGGGGATCAGCCGGTTGGGGTCGAGCGGGGCGTAGCCCGAGGGCTGGCCCTTCTCGCTCTCCTGCTGGTACTGCGGGAGGGGGTCGGGCTGGGTCCAGGTGGACAGCTGGAGATACCGCCCGTCGCCCTCCGGCTGGGTCAGGTAGACCGGGTGGGGGTCGGCCGCCGCCTCGTGGGCGGCGATGGCCTCGGTCACGTCCTCGCTGGAGGCGATGACCTCCGGGGGCCACTCCAGGTCGATCACCTCGGTGACCTCGACCAGGCCCGCCTTCTGGGCGACGATCTTCACCCGGTGGGGCTCGTCGGCCCAGACCTCCAACTCCCCCGTGCCCCCCGTGATATAGGGCACCGGGAGGGGCGTGGTCGCCGTCTGGTCGGCGTAGAGGGGGAAGGTGATCGGCGTCAGTGGGCCGCCGTCGTTGTCCTCGTAGAACCGGACGGCGGCGTTGTCCAGGAGGACGACGCCGTACGGTCCTTCCGCCACGATGCTGTCACGAAAGAAGGATCGGGGCACCGTAGACCTCCGCGTGCTGGCGGCCGAAGCTAACTAACAACCCACCCCCTAGGGGGGCGTTAGTTAGTTAGCAACGGGGGACGGGTCAACAGCTGACGACTATTCGACGGGCGGGTCAGGGTCGTACCTCGGGAAGTCGTTGGGGTTGATCCCCTTGATCCGGCGCAGGGTACCACCCTGGAAGAGGGCCGCGTTGAGGCGCCGCTTCCGGCGCCGGATGACCAGGGGGATGTAGACCCCGGTCTGGGCCCGGCGGTTCAGCATCATCGCGGCCGCCACGCTGATGTCCCGGTGGACCCGGGGGTAGTCCTTGGGGTTGATCCCCAACTCCCAGATGGCCCGCTGCTCGGGGAGGCCGAGCCACCACAAGCCGTCCACCGTGTCTGGCGTCACGGCGTCGCCCTGGAGCGGCGCGTACTCCCCCAGCAGCGAGCCGTCCGCGGGGTGGAACACCGGCATGGCCTCGGACAGCTGGCGACGGTTGAGGGCCTCCAGCGCCGCCCGGGCCTTCTTCTCTTCCTCCTCGATGAACACCCGCCGGGCCTCCACCGCGGTGATCACCGGGGTCCCCCGGGGAATCGGGACCGGGTGCTTGGGCCCGGGGGTGTAGGCCCCGGTGGGGATCGGCGGGGGGGCCTCCAAACTGTCGTAGACCTCGGTCTCCGAGGGTCGTGCGACGCGCTCCTGCCCGGTGGCCTGCTCGTACTGCACCCCCTGGCCCGGCTCCTTGGTGCGGACGGTGATCTCGTCCGACTGGCCGGGGACCAGCTTGGGGCGCACCACCCCCTCCGGGGGGGTCTCCGGGTTGCGGTCCTGGGCGGCGTCGGGCGGGGAGACCCCCAGGGCCTCCCCGACCGCCTCGTTGATGTCCTTCCAGATGGAAGGCTGGAGATCGTCCGTGTCGCCGGGCATCAGGCCGTCGGCGTCGGCTCCGGGGTGGTGCCGACGTTCTCGGCGGGCGACGTGGCCGTCCCGGTCGGCGAGGGCGGGGTGGGCTGCGGGACGCCGGAGCCGTCCGAGCCGGTCGCGCTGGCCGTGGGCTGGGCCTCCGGGGCGACGGGCTGGGCCGCCGGTTCGGGGGCGATGTTGTAGGCTTCCCAGCCCTCGGCCTTGAGCGCGGTGTACCCGGCGAGCGGGTCACCCCGGAGCATCTCGTCGGACTCCTCGGGGAGCAGCCTGCCCTCCAGGTTCTCCCGGTGGGCGGCCAGCTGCTCCAAGTCAGACCAGGTGCCGGTCATCTTCCGCAGGGCCACCTCCATGGCCTGCTTGACCACCTCGCTGTCGTCGGGGCTGGGCAACTCCTGGGGCTGCTGCCCGAGCATGGTCACGGCGGCCTGCCCCGCGGGGTTGCCGAACCACGGGGAGGTGCCCCGGCGGGCCGGGTTCTCGGCCACCTCGACGTAGGTGAATCCCTTCTTCTCGTACTGCTCCCGGTGGACCGGGTCGGCCTGGAGGACGACCTCGTCGCCGTCGTCCCCGGGGCGGGTGTACTTCCCCCACTGGGTCATCGTCTACTCCTCATCCATCCGGTTGTTGTCCGAGAGGTAGCCCTGCTGGCGGGACAGCGCCTTGCGCCGGTAGAGGTCCTCCCCGGACGCCAGTTCCACGTCCTTCACGTCGTCCTCCTCCCGGTACCGGTCGGGGACCTCCCGCTGCCGGGCCTGGAGCAGGGTGAAGTTGACGCTCTGGTGGGCCTGGAGTTGCTTGAGCAGCACCTCCAACTCGTCGGTGGGGGTGAAGGACAGGTCGCCGGACAACTCCACCGAGGGGTTGCGGGCCGCGATGTTGCGGATGGTGGTGATCAACTCGGCCCGGCGCCGCTGCTGTTGGAGGATCAGCTTCCGCACCGCCGGTTGGACCACCTCCCGCTTGAAGCCCCCCTGCCCGTCCGGGACCATCCGGGTCTGGTCCTTGAGGTAGGTGTCCACCTCCTCCTGCCGGAGGACGACGTAGCCCTTGTCCTCGTAGTAGGCCCGGTTGGCGGGGTCGCCCTGCAAGCGCACGATCTCCCCGTTGTGCTTCATGTACCACAGCGGGGCGTTGTTGTAGGCGGGCGCCCGCGGGGGGCTCTTCTCCACCACCTGGGTCCGCGACCGCAGCTGCTGGAGCAGCGGGTGGTCGGTGTTGTAGCCAATCGGCGGGGGCGGGATGTTGGTGCTCACCGTGCGGAACACCCCGTCGTCCCCCTTGACCATCCGCAGCAGTTCCCCGTTGGGCCCGAACGCCTCGATGGTGTCGGGGTCCCGCACGGGCCCGCTCGCCAACGGGGCGGGCACGCGCAGCCCCCCGGTCGCCGTGGTCTCCTCGGCCTCCGGGTCGGGGACCGGCTCGACCACAGCTGGCGACGGGTTCCAGGCGCCCCGCGGGGTGGCCCGGGAGAGACGGGGGTTCGTCATCGGCTACCCCTTGCCCTTCACGTAGACGCCGTAGTCGTCCCGCAGTTCGCCGTGCCCGAAGATTTGCTCCGACGCCACCTTCCAGGTGAAGAAGTCGATGTCATAGAAGAGGTGCATCTTGGGCTCGCGCTGCATCACCAGGGCGTAAGCGTCCTTGCAGAACAGGGACATGTCCGCCTGCCCGGCGGCGGGCTTGTTGAGGTTGGTGGAGACGTAGGGGGTGACCCCGTAGATGGACGAGCCGATCTGGCCGTTGTTGACCTGGGTGCCCCCGCCGTTGGAGCCGTCGCCCCGGTAGAGCACGTTGGTCCACTTCTCCAGGCCCAGCTTGTCGTTCTTCTCGGCCGGGGACATGACCAGGTTGCGCCCCTCGGAGGGTACGTCCAGGTCGTCCAGCCACTGGATCGCGTCGCGCAGGTCCTGGTCGCTGAAGGGGGTGCCCAGGGTGCCCACGGAGTGGGAGAACCCGGCGGCCGCCATCGACAGCTGGGTGTCGATGTCCTTGGCGAGGGCGTAGGCGATCTTGCGCTCGTACTCGCTGCGGAGGTTGATCTGCGACTGGACCTGGACGATGTCCTCGATACCGATGGCCGCGTAGTCCCAGATGTTGAGGACCAGCGTGACCTTGGTCTCCGCGACGGTCTCGTAGGTGATGGCGGTGTTGATCGTCTTGGCTCGGGTGGAGAGGTCCGAGATGGTGGCGATGAACACCTGCTTGCCGACCTTGGCCTCCCGCTCGTACTCGCGGTTGACCAGCTTGGCGAAGACGAGGTTCTTCTCTTGCTTGACCAGGACGTTCTTCGACCAGATGTCCGGGGAGAACACCGGGTCGGCAATCGCCTTGTCGATGAACTCGGTGACGCCTACCGTGGGCATCGCCCACTCCCTTCCTATTTATATGCCACGACCGGTCGTCTGCATCGTGCGGGGGTTGATCGCCCGGGTCGGCTTGTAGACGTACCCCGGCTTGAACACCCCCTTGTCCACGTCGTAGACGACCTCCCAGTCTTCCGGCCCCATCCGGGCGATGTCCTCGTCGGTGATCGTCTTCTGCTTCTGGGGGCGTCCCCCGCCACTGTCGGCCACCGGTTCCGCTCCGTTCAACTCGGCCAGCGCACGACTCCGCACGGCGGGGGTCACCTCCCGCTCGACCTGTTTGCGGGTCTCCGGGTTGGCGGCCAGGTGCGCCGCCTGCGCCTTGATCAGTTCGGGCAGCCAGCGCTTGAACCCGTCCTGCCAGCTGGTGCCGGGGGCGAAGTCGCCCACCGCCTCCGACGCGGCGTTGACCACCGCGGGGTCGAAAGCGTTGGCGATCTCGTCCACCGCGGCCTGCACCGACTGGTACGCCTCCGTCCGTGCTTGCGACTGGTACTGGTTGAGGTGGCGTTGCTGGTCATCGACCAACAGGTCTTTGGAGACTTGCTCCCCCAGGGCGTAGAACTCGCCCTTGCGGGCCGCGTCCAGGTACTGCTGCCGCGAGGCTTCGGCGGCCCGGGTGCGCTCCCGCTCGGCCACGATCTCCTGGGCGCGTTGCTCAGCGAGCCGTGACGCTTCCCGCTGGGCGATCTTCTGGGCCATCTCGCCCGCGATCCCAGCGATCCGCTTGTGCTTGCGGAGGACTTCCGGGTCGGCCTTCTCGAGGAGGGCCTCCAGATCGGGGGGCTTCTCCTCGGGCTCCTCTTGGTCGTCGGCCTCCTGGGGCGCGGTCTCAGGGGCCTCCTGGGTCGGCGCCTCCTCCGCAGAGGGGTCCGGCGTCGGGGGCACCCGCTCGGGGCGCTCGACTTCTGCGACCATCGCTCGGCTTTCCGCGGCCACTGCGCCGGGGGTCAGGGCCTCGCCGCGCCGCCCCTCGCCTCGGTCGCTCGCCAGCGGCGTCGGTCGGGGGTCGGGCGGGCCAGGGGGTGTGGCGTCCCGGGTAGTTCCGCTTCAATGTACGACAGGGCTGTGAACCTCGTCCACAGCTGGTTACTTCTTCTTGTCCTTGTCCTTCAGCCACGGGGGCAGGGATTTCCCCTTGTCCCCGGCCTTGCCGGGCTTCGGCTGCGGGCGCGGCGGGTTCGGCATCGCTACTTCTTCTCCCTCTCCGGCTTCCATCCCAGCTTGCGGAGGCCGCCGTACACGTAGCGGTCCTTGCGCTCTGGACTCCAGTCCTTGTGGGCATTGGCCTCCTTGCGGAGGTTCTTTTCGGCCTTCTCGGGCATCCCAGTCCTCCTTCAGCACCAGCAACAGCTGTGGTTCACAAGCCGGGTCGTCTCGCCACCACAAGAGGCGCCCGTAGGTATCGACGGCGATGGACGGCACCGGTCAGATCATCCTTCCGGCGCTGGGCGCCTTAAAGGTGGGGAGGTTCTTGCTGATCGCGCTCTCGGTGTCCTCGGGGCTGTACCCCCCGGCGAAGGAGGTGAATCCCTGGAACCCCTGCTTCTCCGAGGCGTTCCCGCGGAGGTAGTCCTGGGCCCGCACCTTGTTGAGGTTCAGGGCCTGTTGCATCTGGGGCTGGGACATGTACTGCCCGCTGGTGTTGAGGGCCCCGGTCTTGGGCGTGACCCGGTTCTGGAGCAGGGACTGGGTGAAGGCGCTGGTGGTGTACTGGGGCTGGGTGGTCTGGGCCGGGCCCTGGGCTGCCCCCGCCCCCTGCTGGCCCTGGCCCCACCCGGTGGGCCCCTGCTGCTGCTGGGGGGCCCGGAACTGGGCCAGCCGCTGCTGGTACGCCTGCTGGGCGCTCCCGGGGGTCTGCCACGGCTCGATCCCCACCCGCCCGTCCTGGGCCCCGGTCGGGAACCCCGCCGGGGTCGCCTGCGGGAGGGCCTGCCCCTGGTACCCGGGATACCCCTGCGTCATCCCCGCCGACCCGGGGCCGGGCGAGAGGGCCGAGGCGGCGCCCGCGCCCGGGCCGTTCTCGGCCCCCAGCATCCCTTGCCTGGCGGCGTCCTGGGCTTGCTGGGCCTGCTGGAACCAGGTGGCCCACTGGCTCTGGTCCCCCAGCTGGCCGTCCTGCCCCGGGGCTGGTTGCCCCGGGGTCCCGTTCTGGGCCATCGTCCCGGCCCCGGAGACCCCCGGCGGGTTCGTCCACTGCATCGGGTTGTAGCCCTGCTGGCCGTCCACCCCTGGCATACCAGTGGTGTACGGGGCCTGCCCCGGCTGGGGCAGTTGGTTGGTGGCCGGTTGCCCGGCGAGCCCACCCCGGGCGTTGTTCAGCATCTGGGCGTAGATGTAGTCCCTCGGGTTGCTGGCGGCGGCGGCCGCGTCCTTGGCCTGCGACCAGTCCTGGGCCTGCCCGGCCAGGGTGCGCTGGCCGTTTATCCACCCCGTCGCGGTGGTGTCGAACTGGCGCCCCTGCTCGGTCTGCTGGAACTCCCCCGTCTGGGGGTTGACCGTCCCGCCCATCAACTGGGCCATGGCCTGGAGGTTCTGGTTGTTGATCTGCTGCTGCGACAACCCCTCCTGAGCCTGGGCCGACCGCTTCTGCTCCTGGGCCAGGAACTCGTTGGTGAACTGCTGCTTCCACCCCTGCGCCAGCTGCTGCATGATCTGCTCGCGCTGGACGGTGGGGACGCCGTTGAGGTAGCCGGACTGCTCGGCCGCCTTCAGCTGGGCGTTCACCATCGTGTTGACGAGGGTGTTCGCCTGGGCCCAGTACTCCGGGGACATCCCGGAGGGCATGTCGTTCATCATCGGGCCGAGGACGCCCGCGGCCCCCGGGGCCACGTCCCCCGCCCGTAGCCCCCCGTACCCGGCGGTGATGTTGGACGCCGCCGCGTTCTTGGGGCGGATGATCCCCATGTTGATGGCCGACCGGAAGTCGTCGATCACCTTGGGGTCGGCGTTCTGGAGGAACTGGTTGAGCCCGGTCGGCCCGGCGTCCGAGCGCAGGAAAGCGCTCCGCACGGAGTCGGGGACTCGCTCCGACCCCAGGGGGAAGTCCCACTCCGGGGTCTCGGTGCCGACGATCCCGCCCGGTTGCTGGTACTGCTTGAAGAGGTCCTGCCAGTTGAAGCCCGCCATGGCGTTGCTGCTGCCGCCGCTGAAGGTCACGCCGCCCTCCTTCCGGGGACGCGGAAGCCGCCGCCCCCTCCAACCATCGGTCGCTTCAGGCTGGCGACAGCTGTCGCCTTCTTCGCCCTCGGGGGCTTAAAGGGGAGGGCCAAACGCTTGCCGGGGCCGCCCCCGCCACCCTCCTCTTCCTCCGGCTGGGGGGGTTCTGGGGCGGGGGGTGGTGGGGGTGGCAGGGGTGCTGGCGCCGGGGCCGCCGCCATCGCCGGGGCGGGGGCAGGGGCCGGGGCCGCCTCTGGGGCCTTGAACGTGGGCTGGATCACGTTGGGCTGGTCGATGGGCTTGAAGGCGGGCATGCCCCCCGAGACGATGTTCGCCGCCGCCGCCGTGGGCCGGGGCGGGGCGAACGCGGTGCCCTTGGCGTTGGGGTCGGCCAGCCGGTTGTCCCGCACCCCGGCGCGGAGGGCGGCCTGGTCCTTCTCGAAGGGGGCTAGCCCCGCCTTGACGGGGTCGATCACGCTGGCCCCGGTGCCGGACTGCATCGCCAGCCGGTTCAGGCCCTCCGAGCCCACCACCATCCCTAGCCCGGCCATGGCGTTCGCCATCCCGGTGGCCCCCAGGCGGGGCCCGACGGCGTTGGTGGAGGCGTTCTGCATGTTGGCCCGGGCGTTCTGGATCGAGGCCAGGTTCTGGTAGCGGTTGTTCCGCTCCTCCTCGTCCGCCCGCTGGATGTCGATGCCCTCCGACACCTTGTTGTGCCGGGAGGCTTCCTCCTGGGTGTACTGGTTGATCCGGGTCTGGTAGACCTGGGCCGCCTCCTGGGCGTTCCGCGCCCCCGCCTGGATCGCCCCGATGATGTCCTCGTCGGAGGCGTTGGGGTTGCTGGCGACCTTCTGGACGTTGCGCCAGGTCTCCGCTTCCAGGGCCTTCAGCTGGGTCTCGTACTGGTCCTTGTTGGCCTGGACCATCTGGGCCCAGGTCTGGCCCTGCCGGAGGCCGGTCTCGGCCTGGGTGGCGCGGACGTTCTCCTCGGACTGGGCGATCTCGTAGGGCAGGGTGGCGACGGCCTTGTCCGCCTGGGCCTTGGCGAGGCGCCCGGCCTGGACCTCCTTCTCCACCTCGGGCCCGATGAGTTGCTGCACCCGCTGGGTGACCGCCCGCTGGTAGGCGGCCTGGTCGCCCTTCAGCTTGGTGTCGGCGCGGAGGTCGTCCAGTTCGGGGTCGATGCGGGCGGCGATCCGCTGGGCACTGACCTCGTCCAACCCCGCCGCCATCAGGTTGCGCTGGATGATCGACTGGGTCGGCATCCGCTCGGTCTCGGCGCGGTACCGCCCGGTCTCGGCCTCCATCCGCCCCGTGCCCGCGTTGTAGCGCCCGGTCTCGGCGGCGTACTGCTCGGTGTCCGCCCGCTGCTGGGTGATATCGACGGTGCGCTTGTACTGGTCCGCTTGGGCCCGGGCGTAGTCCGCTTTGCCCCGGGCCTCGTCGTAGCCTGGATCACCGGGCTTGTAGCGCTTGAGTTCGTCCTCCAGCTTGGCGGCGTTGGCGTCGTACTGCCGGGACTGGGCGTCGAGGTTGGTCTTCTCCTCCTTGGAGAGGGGCTTCCCGGAGGCCGCCGTGACCGCCGTCTGGAGGGCGGCGGTGTTCTGCTCCTGGTCGGTGCGGGCCTCGGTGAGGGAGTCGGCGGCGTCCTTGGCCGTCTGCTGGGTGACCTTGATCGTGCGCTGGAGGGCGGCGAGTTCCGCCTCCTGCTCCGGCTTCAGCCTCTCCTGCGGGATCGCGGCGAGTTCGGCCATCCTCGCCGTGTCGGTTTGCAGCTTGGTCTGGGCGGCCGTGTTGGCGGTGTCGGCCTTGGCGATCCGGTCCTTGATGGTCGCCGCGTTCTTGTTGTAGATGTCGATCACGTCGGACAGCTGGGTCGCCATTTGCTGCTCCTGTTGCTGGGCCAACTGCTCCTTGGTCGGCCCCCGCTGAGGCTCGGCGCTCTCGTACTTCTCGGCCCGGGACATCACTTCCTGGACGTACTTGAACCCCGTCGTCCCGTTGGCGTCGGCCGCGCTGGTGGGGTTGCCGTCCTTGTCCACCGCGCCCAGGTAGGCGGCGGCCGCCGACTGGGGGTTCTTCCCGAAGCGGTTGTAGTTGGCGGCCAGGATTTTGGCCGACCACTCCAGGTTGGTCTCCGGATCGAGCAGCTGCTCCCGGGTGGGCCGGTCGTTGAACCAGGGCCCCGACCCCTTGGGCATCACCTGGCCCAGGCCGGTGGCCCCGCTGGTCTTGTGCCCGGCGTTGGGGTCCCCGCCCGACTCGTACTCCACGATCCCGGCCAGGAGGCTGGCCGGGAGGCCGTACTTGGCCGCCTTCTCCTCGATCAGCCCCGTCCACTGCTGCATCGCGGCGGGGACGTTCTTGCGGGAGAGCGTCCCGCTGGCCGTCTGGGTGTCGTCCTGGAAGGTGCGCCCGGTGTTCGCCAGCTGTCCACCTTTCTGGAAGTCGCCCTGCCGGGGGTCCACGTACTCCCGGTCGCCCCCCAGGAGGTTCCCGCTCTTGCTGGTGAACTTCTCCCAGTCCAGGTGCGGCGCCCCGCCCGCCTTGCCGCTGCCGACCGTGTTGCCCGACTGCCCGACCTGGCCGATCTGCTGCCCGGCCTGGACGGTGGCCCCCTCCCTGACCAGGGGACTGTTCGGCACCAGGTGGGACAGGCGGTGGTAGTAGCCGTCGTCGCCCTGGATGACGACCGAGGTGCCCCAGCCGTAGTTCTCGTTGACCGCGTTCTTGCGGAGGCCGGGGGCCGCCTCCGTCCCGGTCAGCTTGCTGTTGAAGACCTGGACGACCCGTCCCCCGATGGGGGCGTACAGGGGGGAGCCGTAGGGGGCCAGGTAGTCGGCCCCCACGTTCTTCGACCCCGTCCCGGTGTTCCCGGCGGCGTGGTACTGGGCCCCGCCCCAGTTGCGGGCGGTGGCGTTGGGGACCGGATCGACGTAGGTCGCCATGGACTAGTACCTCCGCGGGGGCGCCGTCAGCAACTCGTCCAGCGGGTTCGTCGCCGCCGACGACCGTTCGCGCCGGGCGGTCTGGGTCGCCAACCGCTCGCGCTCGTTCGACCGGTAGATGTCGGTCAGTTCGTCCGGGGCCTCGGCCCGGGCGGCGTTGGCCCAGTCCCGGTTGGAGGGCATCGGCAGGCTGGGGTTGTTCTCCCACGCCTGGACCTTCCGGGCCGACCGGCCGATCTCCACGTCCTGGGCGGCCGACCGAGAGCCGAGGTACCGCTTGGGGGCGCGGAACCCGGTGGCGGCGTTGGTGCGGATCGGGTTGAACCCGGCCAGCCCCGCGTTGTAGTTCTCGATCCGCCGCCCGAAGGCGTCCCGCCGGACGGGGAGGAGATCGGGCCGGTAGGTCTGGTACCCCTGCTCGACTGGGTTGGCCGGGGCCTCCCGCTGCCACGGGTCCTTCGCCCTGGTGTAGGCCCCGACGGCGCCCCCGAAGGGGAGCGCTGGCCGGACGAGGGAGTTCATCCAGTTCCCCTGCCGGGTCGGGTCGGCCGTGGCCTGGGCCGCCTCCAGCAGACCTCCCGCCATGGGTTGGAAGGCGAGGGCCCGGGTCGCCTCCAGGATTCCCCGGACGACGGCCGTGGGGTAGCGCCGGTCCTCGGCCCCGTACGTGTTGACCACGTCCTTGACGATGGCCGCCTGGGTCAAGGTGGCGTTCAGCCCGGGGATGTCCTGGAAGCTGACGTAGCGGTTCCCGATCTTCACCGAGTACGGCCGCCGTCCTTCCCGCTCCCAGGCATCCCGCTCGTCCTGGGCGTCCGGCAGACTGCCGTTCACATCCAGGGCCCCGCTGAGGGTGCCCCAGGTGAGCCCGGCGAACATCGCGGACCCGATGAGGCCCCGGGAGAGCCGGTCGGCCATCTCCCCGCTGGTGGGGGCCGCGTCCACGTTCTTCAACATGGCGAGGTCGTAGAGGTCCTTACTCATCCCGACCGCGCTGCGCTCCAGGTCGAACTTGGCCGCGTTGTACGGGGTGGTCACGAAGGGCATGATGAACGAGCCGATCACGGGCGTCTTCTGGAACCACTGGAGGGCCCGACCCGGGGCGTCCAGGCTCTGGGTGAAGGCCCGGTAGTTGACCTCCTCCTGGACCCCCTTCGCCAGGTCGCTCGCCGCCTTCTCGCTGAAGCGGTCCACGTACTGCTGGCGGGAGCCCTGGAGCAGCTTCACCATCTGGGCGTCGATGTCGGCGTCCGACATCCCCTCGGTCCGCATCTGCCGGTAGGACTGGCGGAACAGTTCCCCGCCCTGGGTCACGGTGCGGAAGAAGGCGTCCGTCGCGGTGAGCGGCGAGAAGAGCCGGTCGGCCAACCGCCCGAACAACCCGACGGACGCTTTGCCCTCCTTGCGGGCGAGGAGGTTCTCCTCCAACCCCTGGGCGCTGTACCGCTGACCCTCCTGTAACGCGGCCCGCATATTAATGAGGGCAGCGGGCAACGCCCGGCTGTAGCCCCGGAACAGTTCCAGGCTCTCTCGCCCGTAGCGCTTCTCCAGCTTCTTCTGGTCCATCCCCCGGGCCTCGTAGTACCACCCGGTGGGCTTCTCCAGGCCCGAGGCGAGGAGGGCCTCGATGGGGTGGTAGGCGAGGGACACGATCCCGCCCACGGCGTTGCGGGCGATGGTGATCGGGTTGGCCCCGATCAGGTTCATCCGGGCGATGTTGGTGATGTTGTCCCGGACGAAGAACTCGGGGTTGGCCCCCGTCCGCTCGTACTCGTCGGCCTTCTTGATCAGCCGCAGCACGTCCTGCCCGGCCGGGGTGCCCTTGGTGGACAGGGTCATGATGTCCTGCTGCGACATCCCCGCCAACTGCTGCGCGGACTGCTTCGACCGCTTCCCGACGTTGGCCTCGTAGTCGGCCGTGACCTGGGCCCGCTCGGCCTCCCCCTTGGCCTTGGCGAGGTTCTGCTTGTAGACCTTCCATTCTTGGAAGTGGTCTTCCATTTGGGTCCGTAACCCCGCCTCCAGCTGGTCGAGGGGCTTCAGCTTGCCCTCACTGTCCAGCCAGCCGGTGTCCGCCATCCGTGGCCCCTGCGGCTGCGGGGCCGGGGGTGGAGGCGGCGTCGGTGGGGTGGGTGGGGTGGGTGGGGTGGCCGGGGCCTTGGGTGCCCGGGGCGCCTTCGGTGGCGGGGTGGTGGTTCCCGGTGCCGCCGTCTGCGGCGCCTTAGGCGCGGTCTGCTTCGGTTGCCTCGGGAGAGCGTTGGGTCCGGCGGGACCTTGGGCGGGCCCAGAGCCCTGCTGCTCCGATCCTGCCCGGATCACGGCCCCGGGACGGACGACGGCGCCCTCCTGGACCTCGCCGCCCTGCATCACCGTCGCCCCGCGGCCGACCACGGCGCCCTCGCGGACCTCGGCCCCCTCGCGGACCGTGGCCGTGGGGTGGACGCCCTGGGGGAGGTCGGGGCGAGTCTCCTGGGCGCCGCCCCGGGCTCCCCGTCCGAGGGTGGTGGGGGCGGGCTTGCCGTCGAGGTTCACCTCCTCCGGCCCCCGGGAGGCGACCACCGTCCCCTGCTGGTCGGTGACCCGGGTCCCCCCGGGAGTCGCTTCGACGGCGCCCCCGATGGCGTCGGCGGCGTCCTGCTTGACGCCTTCCACAGCTGGCGAACCCTCGGCGGCCGCCCCGCCTTCGCCCTCGCCTTCGCCCCCGCCCAACACGCGGGCCCGGCGCTCGGCCTCCCGCTGCTCGACGTTGACCTTCCGCCGGGCGACCCGGTTGGCCTCCCGCTTGACGTTGGTCTCGAGTCCCTCCTGCACCGGCCCGGCGGCGCGGGCGTTGGCCTCGGCCAACTCGCGCACCTCCTGCTGCCGGGCGGGGAGGGCGGCCAGCTTCTTCGCGTTCTGGCGCTGGAGGAAGGCGAGGCCGGGGACGTTGGGGTTCGCTTTGGCGATCTCGTCCAGGGCCAGCTTCTCGTCGGCCACGTCCTGGTCCTGCCGCTTCATGATGGCCTGGGCGTCGGCCATGGTGATCGGGGTCTCCCGCTCCCGGAGGGCCTCGATGGACGGGAGCGGCACGTTCTCATCCTCGAACTCCGAGGCGGGCTTGGTGCCCATCACCCAGTCGGCGTCGTGCGGCCCGCCGGGCGGTACCCCCGGTCTGGTACGGGGCTTCCGCACCATCGTGGGCGACTCGGGCCCCTGCTCCCGCACCATCGGCTGGGTGACCCCGCCCGTGGGGCCCCCGGTCTCGGGGTTGACCGCCTGCCCGGCGGCGACCTCGGCCTCGTGTTGGGCCCCGGCGGTGTACTTGTACTCCCGCTCCCGGCGGGCGGCGAGCCGGGCCTGCCTGGCGTCGTCCTCCTCGCCCATCCGCGAGACGGCCTCGGCGGCGGCGCTCTCCTCCTCCTGGGGGCCACCCCGGCGCAGGCGCTCCTCGTCTGCGAAGTCGCGGCCGTAGGCTCCGGCCTCGTCCGCCCCACCAGCCCTGGCCCCGAGGATGCCCTCCTCGCCCGACCACAGCGCCTTGAGGGCCGCCCCCAGCTTCTTCTTGAACCCCGGTTGGACGGGCTCGACCTGGATGTTGTGGTCCTGGGCCCACGACACGGCCTCCTGGTAGGTGTTGTGCCAGGAGTTCAGCCCGTTCCCGGCGCCCTGGGCGACGGCGTACTCGTCGTTGGCCTTGTCGTACAGGATGGTGCCCTTGGGTGCCCCACCGAGGGTCTGCCACCCGTCGTCCGTGTCCGTGTCGATGACCGCCCCCAGGTACTGCTCGTCCCCCTTGGGTGCGTTCTTCAATACCACGGGCGCCTGGAGACCCTCGGTATCCGGCTCAAACTTCCCCTGGTGGAGGTCGAGTTCGTCCTGCCAGTCGGCCTTGACCCAGGGCCACAGCTGTTTGCTGCTCAGGTAGTCGTGGGCCTCCTCCAACGTCTTGAAGGCGGGCCCGAAGGTCTCCCCGTCGTACTCCATGATGGAGTAGGGGTAGCCGCCCTTCGCCTCCTCACCCTCCCAGTAGTAGATTTGGCCCCCCTTGGTCTTCTGGGGGTCGAGCACCTTCGCCGGGTCAACGCCCTTGGGGAAGACGGCCGAGACGAGGGGGCTCTGCTTGCCCATGCTGAGCGCCGTCTGGAGGTCTTCGCCCTTGGGACCGCCGAGGTCGCCGGGCACGAACCCCACCGGAACCTGCGGCCCGTAGGGGGTGTCCTTCGCCACGTTCGGCAGTTCCCCGGGGGCATGCTTCGTCCCGTAGAGCGCCGTGTTGAACAACTCCTTGGAGAGACCACCCATCTCGGGGACCGCGGTGGCCTCCTGCCCGGGGGTCGTGGGCGCCCCCTGGCTCTGGATCACCCAGGGGTACATCACACTGACTTCGCCCTTGGTGGGGCCGCTGTCCATCATGACTTCGACCAGTTCGTCGCCTTCCCCGGCGACCTTGCTGGCCCCGACGACCGTTCCGGTGTACCCGCTCGGGGTGCTCACCTTCTCGCCCGGCTGGAAGTCGGACGCCGTGTGCTTCATGGCGGCGGGGGTGGGGGTGGCCGACTTCGTCTGCGACCACCGCCGGGGGGCCGCCCCGGTCATGGACATGATCTCGGGGCGCAGTTCGTCCAGCGACTTCCCTCGGTCGGGCGACTCGGGGTCGAAGAGGTAGGCGTCGAGGCGCTGCCGGGCGGGGTAGGGCAGCTGGTCGTAGTCCCAGCGGTCGAGGCGCAGGGCGTCCAGGACCGTCTTGTCCTGGTCGAGGTACCGGGTGACCCCCGTCGCCGCCGGGATGCGCCCCTCCCGCTCGGCGGCCGCGATCTGCTTCAGGACGGGATCGACCACCGGCCCCGCGATCTGCGGGGCGGGCTGGCTGTACTCCGGCCGGACGCGGTAGTCCTCCGGCCCTTGGCCGGGGTAGTGGGACTCCCGGAGGTCGAACACCTCCCCGATGCTGGGGGTCCCGGCGTTGGCCCGCTCGACTCCCATCGCCGCCTCGTACCCCGCCTTCCTGGCGAGCCCCGACCCCAAGGCTTCGGGGAGGGCGTAGGTGATCCCCCGCTTGGGGTTCCGGGCCTGCTCGATCAGGGCGTCGGTCACCTGTTCGGCGGCCCCCGGCCGGTCGTAGCCGTACTGCCGGAAGGCGGCGATGGCCTGGTCCCGGCGCCCGGTCTCTAGGAGGTCGCGGAGCCCCTGCTCCACGTCGAGGTAGCGCCGCTGCCCGAGGAGGGCCGACCCGATGTCCCGGCCCATGGAACCGGTCTCGTCCACGAACAGCACGTTGCGGTACGCGGAGCGCCGGGGTCCGTACTTGACGTTGCCCCCCTCGGCGGCGTTGACCGTGGTGGCGTACATGTCCGACCCGCCGGGGCTCCCGGCGTAGTACACCCCGCCCCGGCCGACCTCGCGGAGGTCGTTCTTGGCCTTCGCCATCCGCTCCAGGTCCACCTCCAGCGTCCCGTCCGGGAACAGCTTGGCCCCCGGGGTGTTGCGGATGGTGTTGGCGATGTCGATCCGGTTGGGGAGGTACTCCCCACCGGCCTCCAACTGGCCCACCCGCTCGGGGAGGTTGAGGCGCCGGGCCACGTCCGGCGGGATCATCCGCCCCAACGGCCCGGCGGGGGCCTCCCCGGTGCGGAAGGCTCGGGCCGCCCTGGTCAGGGCCTGCCGGTTCCCCTTGGTCCCGGCGGCGCCCAGGGTCGCCCCCATCAGGGCGCCTCCGGCGATCCGCCCGGCCCGCTGGAGCCCCGTGTCTTCCTCGTCGTACTGGTCGGCCATCACCCCGCCCGCGACGGCGCCACCCAGGGTGCCCGCCACGTCGGTGCCGAACCCGGTCGCCCCGCCGGGGTAAGCGCGGAGGATGTCCGCCCGGTTGACACCACCGTCCACACCGTCTACAGCTGGCGCCGCCCCGTCGGCGGCCGCCCCCAAGCGGTAGGCGGGGGTGACCAGGGCGTCTCCCACCCGCCCGAGGCGCTCACCGAGGTCGCCCCCCAGGTCGCGGGCCCCGATGGCGGCCGTGCGACCCAGGGTTCCCAGGCCACGCCGCGCCCCCCGCAGGGCGGGCAACAGCCCGGTGACCCCGGTGGCGCCCATGTCGGTGAGCCCACCCCCCACGTCGGCCATCCCCACCGCGCCCCCGATGGTGCGGAGGGCGGTGTCGCCCGGGGAGGCCCCCTGCTCCTGCGCCCCCCGGTAGCCCATGACCCCACCGACCGTGCCCCCCACGGCCTGTCCCACCAGGGGGAGGAGGCTCCGCACCGCCCCCAGCTTGTTCAGTTCCTCCGGGGTCTGGGACAGGGCCCCGGTCGTCCTGGCGGCGGACTCCAGCACCGGGGCGATCCGCTTCATCATCGGGCTGGCGTGCTCCAGCCGGGAGAGGTAGCGCACTCCCTTGGCGGTCTGCTCCAGCCCCCCGGCCGGGGTGAGGAAGGAGGCCACCGCGCCGATGGCCTCGGAGGTCTCGGGGGAGAACCCCTCCTCCTTCGCCTTCTCGGCGGCGACGTTGCCGATGAGCGAGAACTGGGGCCCGAGCATCCCCACCCCACCCAGGGCCACGTCGAGGGCCCCGCCGCCCAGGTCGCCCCGGCGGATTTTGGCCTCCCCGCCCCGGGCCGTCTCCGCGGATTGGGCCAAGCCCCGGACGGTGCGGAGGGCCCCCCGGCCGAGGGCCGGGTCGAGCGGCGTGTTGCGGAAGGAGACGGGGCTCTGGTCGAGGACGTTGATCCCCTGGGCGAGGGCCCCGTGCTCCCCGAGCACCCCCTCGTCGGAGGCCATCTGCGCCAGGGTGTACGGCTCCAGGTTCTGGTCCAGCTGCCGGACGGCCTGCCCGAGCCCGGTCTTCCCCAGCAACCCGTACTGCTTCAGGTCCTGGTCCGTCTGCGTGACGGCCTGTCCCAGCCCGGTGTTGCCCAGGATGCCTCCCCGGGACCCGGGGGCCTGGAACCCCATCCCACCCACGGCCGTCCCCGCGTCGCCCAGCACGTCACGGGTGGGCCGCTCCAGGAGTTCGTCCCGCTTGGCCCCGGTCGCGGAGAGGGCCTGCTGCGCCACGTCCAGCGACTTGTTCGCCAGGTCCATCACCTGGTCGCGCCCCTGCGCGGCGGCGCCCATCAGGTTGCCCACCCGGTCGCGCAGCGACCCGTCCTGCCCGTCGAAGGACGGGGGCCGGAAGCTGGGCAGCGGCGGCGGGGACGGCGGGGGCGGCGGTTCCGGCTCGGGGACCGGGGGCTCCGGGGGGTTCATCGCCTGGATGGAGCGGGCGGCGGGGGCCCCGATCCCCAGCGTCCCGGCCACCCCGGCGACGGCTTTGCCGATCCCGCCCAGGGGGTTCCCCGCCTGCTCCAACTGCCCGAAGGAGCGCCCGTCGTCCGGCACGTCCACCCCAGGGACGGGGCCCTTGCGGAAGCCGGGGTCTTCCGGTCGGGACGGCTCGTCAACCGCCGGGGTCTGGGTCGGGGACCACGGCTCCTGGGCGGGAGGTTCTGGCGTGGGCGCCTGGGGGGGCTCGGGCTCCGGCGCCCGGCGGAAGGCGTCGAAGGCGTTGGACAGCTGTTGCTGGGCCCAGCCCACCCGGTCGTTCTGGTAGGTGTCCTGGAGGCCGCCGACGCTCTGTTCGTGCTGCTGGCGCAGGCCGGTGAAGGCGTCGCCCAGCATCTTCTGGGCCTGCCCCAGCCGGTCGGCGTTCAACTCGTCCTTGGGAATCCACAGGCGTCGGGAGACCATGGCTCACCCCGGGAGGGCGTTGGGGCCCGGGGGCGGCGGGAGCCCCGCCTCCGGACCTGGTGGCGGCATCGGGCGCGGCGGGAGCGGGGGCATCGGCGGGGCCGGACCCGGCGGGGGTGGCCCGGGAGGCATCGGACCCGGCGGCAACGGCGGCAACGGCATCGCTTCTTGCCCCGGTGGCGGGGGAGGGGCGCTCGGAGGGGGCACCGTCGGCCCCGGGCCCGCCACCGGGGGCCCCGGGGACCCCGGCTGTGGCGTCGCCTGCCCCGGAGGCACGAACGCCGGGGGCTGCTGCGACGAGGGGGTCTCCTTGAGCCGCTGCTGGGGCTCGATCACGCTCTTGTAGAGGCTGTTGAACTGCTTGACGCCCCAGGGCACCCGCTTCCCGTCCGGGCCCTTGGGGGCCATCCGCTCCAGGAGGGACTGGCGGAACTCGGGCTCGTCCCAGTGCCGCTGCACGTAGGAGTCGAAGGCGGGTTTACTCAAGCGCTCGCTCCCCGCCGGGCCACTCGGGAAGAGTTCCCCGGCCAGCCGCGAGGCGTTGCCCCGCAGTTCCTCGCCCAGGGTGGTGGCCGCCCGCTCCAGGGGGTGCTCCCCCCGGCGGACGGTGGTCCCGCTCTGGCGGGGGCGGGCCCCCGACCCGAGTTCGTCGTCCACCTCCTCCGGGTTCTCGACCTCGGCCTCGGGGACCTCCGGGACCGGCACGACTTGTGCTGAGGGGTCCCCGCCCGGCGACGAGGCCGGTGCTGCGGTCGGTGGCGCGGGCGCGGGCAGGGTCGCGGGCGGCCCCATCCCCCCCGGGGGCTGGAAGGCGCCCGCCCCGGCCTGTTGGAGCCCCGGCAGGGCCTGGTCGTCCACAGCTGGCTTCCCGGCCTACCGGCCTACCGATTCATCGGCTGGACGACCCCCGCGGCCGCCGACGCCTCGGGGATGACCACCCCGGGCACCCCGCCCGGGACCGACCCGTTGGGGGCCCCGGGCATCCCGTTGGCCTGCATCGGGACCTCGTTCCCCCCGCTGTTCAGCTGGACCCCCTCGGCGCCCACCCCGTTCTGGGCCATCAGCATCTTCTGCATGTCCGGCACCCCCGGCGTGCCCATCCCGGCCGGGCTGTTGGGGGGGATGCCGTTCTGGGGCTGGTTGCCGGGTGGGGCTCCTGGGGGTAAGCCGGGCTGGCCCTGCATCGCCAGCTGCTCGGCCTGGGCCGCCTCTTCGGCCTGCCCGAGGAGGTCGCCCTGGCCCACCTCGGCCATCACGTAGGCGTCCTCGTACTTCTGGTACCACTCGCTCTGGCGCATCCGGTCGAGGGCCTGCCCGAAGCGGACCTCGTCCGGGTTGCGCCCCTGCTGCTCGATGGCCTGGTCCATCGACTCGAACCCGGCCTTGACCTGTTCGACGTGGTACCGGCTCTCGATCAGGGCGGCGCTGGGCAGGGTGGGGTCCAGCTTCCAGGCGATCCGCACGTCGGCCTTCAGGTCCTGGGGGCCCAGCCCCCGCCAGCCGGACTGCTTGCCGGAGACGTAGACCCAGACCTTCTCCCGCACCTTGGTCCGGATCAGGTGCCAGCAGAAGCGGGTGATCTCCTCCATCATCCGCTCGATGCTCTGCCCCAGGGGGTCGTAGCGCAGCTTGGCCTCCGCGAGGACCTGGTTGATGGCGAAGCCGGAGGCTTCGATCCCCCCCAGGTTGCTCTCGATCCGGGGGATGGACAGCTTGTCGATGGCCTCGGTGACCAGGGTGATCTGCTCCCGGAGGGAGGCCGCCACCTGGGGGAACTGCCAGGGGGTGCGCTTGGTCCCGGGGGCCCCGTAGTACATCTTCCCGATCTGGTACTGCTCGACCGTCCGGGGCCTGCCGTCGTCGCCCCGGATAGGGGCCGCCCCGTCCGGTACCTCCACGTCCACGGGCGGGAGGGTGTCCCGGGCCGCCTGCTGGGCGTGGATCGTCCACAAGTAGGAGCGGTACTCCACCAGCCAGCGCTTGGTCTCGGCCACGCTCCAGCCGACCTTGCGGTTGCGCCACCACCCCATCCACAACCCCGGGGCGAAGAAGTAGGGGTGGCGGCCGTAGCCGTGGCGCCACTGCTGGACGATCTTGCCGTTCTGCTTGCCGGTGGTGTTCCGGCCGCAGACCATGTAGGACACCCACTCGTCGTCCCAGTGCTCGATGAAGTCCACCGACCCCTGGGGCGCGTCGGTCCAGGCCAGGGTCCCCCCGCCGGACTGGGTCGCCTCCAGCGGCGGGTTCCGCTCGGCCACCTCCTCGGGGACGATGTTGCCGTCCCCGTCGTAGCCCAGGCGGTACTTGCGGAAGGTGGCGTTGAGGGGCCGGGTGGTGACCTCCAGGACCTCCCCGATCTCGTTGCCCTGGAAGACCGGGTACACCGTGCGGATGTCGGGGGCCGTCCAGCGGAAGGGGGGCCCGGCCGCCTTCTTGGCCCCCTCGGCGGACTCCAGGTACCCCTTGCCGTCCATCCCGTCCTGGCTCTGCCGGGGGTGGCGGCCCTCGGGTTTGTTGTCCTCCTCGTCCTGCTTACGCTGCTCCTTGTCCGCCTCGGACTCGGGCGCCTCGTCCACGATGTCGTACCCGGCGAGGCGCAGGGAGTAGCGCTCGTCCCACAGGTCGCGGGCGAAGGTGAACTTGGTCACCCCCCCGCCGTCCGCGACCACCCCGTCGGCGCACCGCTGGAGGGTGTCCGGCCCGGGCTCCCGGGCCCCCGCCACCCGGAGCAACTCCTCGGTGAAGTGCTCCCGGTCGGTGGCGTTCCGCTTGGCCGACTCGATCCCCTCCCGCCCGGGGGTCACGGTGAGGTGGGGGGGCTGGTTGACCAGGGTGGCGACCACCCGCTGCAACTCGTCCGCGACGGTGGGGTCCCTGATCTCAATCGGGACCAGGCGCAGTTCGGGGGGCACCGGGACGGGCTTCTGCATCGTCCGCAGTTCCCGCAGCCGGTCTATTTGCTCGTCCTGCGGTTGGTAGTAGTCCCTGGTCTCGTCCCGGAGGGCCAGGAGGTACTGCTCGTCCGGCGCCTCTCGCTTTGGCACGACGCCTCCGCTCCTTCGCCCAGCGGTTGCGGGCGTCCAGCACCGCCCGCCGGATGAGCCCCGCCTCCGACCAGGGGATGCTCACTTCTGGTGGGTGTCAGTCTCGTCTACAGCTGGCGCCGGAGTCAACCGGTCCGGTGACCCGGGGACCTGGTAGTCGGTGTAGTGCGCGGGCGTGCGCGGGCGCAGGCGGGGGAGGGCCTGCCCGCCGAGGTTGGCGGCGCGGATGGCGGCCGCGAAGCGGGCGTAGCTGGCCCGCTCGGAGTGGTCGTCGGGGTGGGGGTAGAACCGCCCGTTCTGGGAGGCGGTCTTGAAGATGGCCGGGACGACCGGCCGCTGGCCGGGGGCCGGGGGGGTGGTGGCCCGGACGTGGTCGCGCAGGGGGTCCCCGGTGGTCCCGGCCACCGGGCTGGTCACGACGTAGGTGCCCTGGCGGTGCAGCCGGGCGGGGGGGAGGTGGTCGATGGCTTGGGCCGGGGCGCCGATGCCCATGAGGACGTAGCGCAGTTCGTCCGCGCAGTGGTCCTCGGCGTCGCTGTCGGCGTCCTCCGGGTCGCGCCGGTCCCGCGGCAGGGCGGGGATGGTGCGGAGGGCCTGGGTACAGGTCTCGAAGAAGACCAGACCGGGGAAGCCGTCCGCCTGGGGGGCCAGGTAGTCGCGGACCCGCTGCCAGCCGGAGAGGCGGTCGTTGTTGGCCTGCCGGGGGACGACGCCCAGATCAGCCAGGACGGTCTGGTAGACCTCGGCCACGGAGAGTCCATTGGGCTGCTTACTCCAGATGGAGGGGTCACAAAAGAGGGAGTAGTAGGGCTGCCTGCCGGTCCCGCCCCGCCGGGTGTGGACCTCGGTGTCGGCCTCGATCCCCTGGCGGATCAACCGGGCCTGCTCCTCGTCCCGGGTCCCGGCGCCGTAGAACTCCCGGTAGCAGAACCAGCGGGTCTGGCGCTGGGTCCGCCAGAGGTCCTCGTCGCGGACGTAGAAGTGGCAACTCCAGGGGGCCCCGTAGCCGAAGTCCACCCCGATGGCCCGCTCGGTCCACGCCCGGGGGATACGAAACGGCGGAATCGTATGCGCCTGGGTGTTCCACTCCCGGAAGAACTGGTCCCCGAAGGTGTCCCAGTCGCCCTCCATCAGGGCCTTCCGGAGGGCCTCGTCCTTGATCCCCCGCAGGCGCCGGGAGTACTCCTTGCCCAGGGCGGGGTTATCCGCCAAGCGGGCCCGGTGGAAGACCCGCACCATGCCCCCGTCCTCGACGGCCGCCCGCCACACCGTCCCCGGGGGCCGCGCCGTGACGAACTGGTCGCGGAAGTAGAGGTGCCCCGGCCCGCCGGGGTTACTGGTGTAGAGGATGATGGGGCGCCAGTCCCGCCGGGTGCTCCGGACCCGGGCCCGCAAGAACTCGATGTAGTCGCCGGGCATGTGGGTGGCCTCGTCGATGAACAGGGCCTCCCATTCCGCCGACTGGTAGTGGCGGAGGTCCTTCTCGTCGTCGGCGTACCGGAAGAGGCACACGCTGCCGTTGGGGCTCCGCAACTCCCTCCGGCCCTCGTGGTAGCTGAAGGCCGTCCCGGCGGTCTCTTTGAGGATGGGGCGGATGTGGGAGTCTTCCAGCTCCGGGTACGTGCGCCGGAAGATGGCCGTGGTACTCCCCGGCCACAGCGTCATCAGGGTGATGGCGAGCGCACGGACCAGCAGACTTTTCCCCCGCCCGCCTCCCCGCCGTAGAGCATCTCCTCGACCACGACGGGGGGCTCCGGCTCGTCCGGGAGGGTGGGTACGGTGGGTACGGTGGGGACGGTGAACCCCAGCAGGCGCATGGCCGCCTCCTGCTTGGGGAACAGGCGGTACAACGGTCGTTCGATTACCACAGCTGTCTACCTCTCCCTCGAGTCCGGACCCAGGAGGACCGGGTCGTCCATCGGGTGACCGGTCTGGAGGAGGCCGGTCTGGTCGAGGACGCGGTAGGCGTCGGCCAGGGCCTGGTTGAGGGCGACGGCCGACTCGGTGTCCGGGAACCGGGGGTTGGCCTTCCTGGCGAGGCTGTCGTCCAGGTACTGGTGGGTGGCGAGGTAGAGGGAGCGCAGGGCGCGGAGGGCCCTAATCGTCAGCATCACCGGGGGCCACCTCCCCCACTTCCACGCCTTCCATCTCTGGTACCGACGCCCCGGGCAGGGCGTCCACGGCGTGCTGCACGGCGGGCAACCAGGGGACGACGTGGACGGTCTGCTCGGAGTTGACGGAGATGGACTGGGTGACCTTGCCGTCCACCCGGTCGGCCAACCAGCGGACGGCGTCCATGTCGCCCTTGACCGCCATCGCCACGACCTTCTCCGCGATCTTGGCGAGTTGGCTCTTATTGCGCCTATCGACGCGGGCCAACTCCTTCTGGAGGATGACGGCGAACTTGACGTAGCCCTTGACCGCGCCCCCGGGGTTGCCGGACTGGCCGGGCTTCCACGCCGTACTGGGGAGGTTGCCTGGAGACGGTGGGGAGGTGGGAGCGGGTGGGGACCCTGGCGTGCTCATGGGCCCAGTGTACCCAGCTGTAGACGGTTCCCCCTCTGGACTCCCCCTCCGGGGGGGAAATCGGTGGTTTTGCCCCCTCCAATCCCCCCTTACCCCCCTTGGTTCCCCGGGGGCGCCCCGGCGTCCGAGGGGCTCAACCAACCGGACGCCGACGGGAGCGGAGGAACCAGGTTTGGGGGTTCGGGTGGGCGCGACGACCACCGACCGGAGCCGCACCACCGGCCACTGGTGGACGCCGGGCCCATGCTACGACAGCTGTGGCCTGCCTGTCTAGTGTCTGGGCCCTGGTGGGCACAGCTGTGGATGTATCGAGTGCCGATACATTCCCGTTTTGGTGTTGTCGTCTGCTGATGGGGCCCCCCAATCGGCGGGGGGCCACCAGGTACGGCGGGGGCATGCCGGGGGTCAACGGGTCTACCGCCAGCCGGGGGAGTGGTGGCGCGGTCGCTGGACACATCGCCTGGTGCCCGATGCGGGGGGCGCCTGGTCTGGACACAGCGCATGGCACCTGCCAGGCGCCCGATGCACGGCCGATGCACTGGGCACAGCTGTGACCCGGCATGGTGCCATTGAGCCACTGACAGGTAAGCCACCCGACTAGCCATGATGTGAGCCGTCCTGCCTGGCTGCCTGGCTGCCTGGCTGCCTGGCTGCCACTCGGCCCGGACCCGGCGTGCCTGGCCCACCCGTCCTGCCGGGCCGGTTGCCGACCCGGCAACCGGCCTGGGTTCCCTGGGAGAGCCAGACCTGGTCGCTTGTACACCCTATGCACGGCCCCTTGAGCAGCGTTTGTGTGTCCGTTCTGCTGAACGTCCTACCTGGTAGCGGGAGAGCCAGCTGTGGACGGTCCGGGCCAGGGTAAGAAGCGCTAGCGGACTTCCCATCTGGACACCGTGGTTGAACCTAAGAATGCCGGAGAGCCGAAAACTCGTGGTCCCCATCTGGGGAGAGGCAACCTACCAGATAAGATTGACACTATTGACAAGGTACTACCAGACACCCCATAGTTGTGTCTGTCGAGCCGGTCGGGTGACAGCAAACCCCCCGGCGGAAAGTGACGGGTAGCTAGCAGACAGGACCGGCAGGGCGGCGACGGCTCGCACAACGTCGCATCCGGGTACGGCCATCAGGCAGTGCGCGCATTCGCAGGCCCTAGCGGGGCGAGCGTGGGAGTGAGACCCCATGCCACGACCCCTGCCGCCATGGGTGAGGCGCTCAGATGCGGACTGGGGATGGCGTACGTCGGGCTACCTGTAGCCCACCAGAGCGTTGCGGCCGAGAGGCGCGACTCCCGCGGGAGCGGGGGCGAACGCGATGCTGATCCGGCGCTCTGGCCCACACGGATGGTAGGGACCGGCGTGGGACAACCAAACAGGGACTCGCGGGGTGAACCAAGTGGGGTACCCCCGCCGCGGCTTTGGTCGAAAGCCGGGGCGGGGTGATGCCATGCCCCCCACGCCCCATGCGTGACCGATGCCCCCTTCGGCAAGGCTGCTAGGTCGAAAACTATCAACACGCCCCCGAAACGGAGCCCGCCACCAGGTGCCCCTCAAGCACCAGGAGCGGGCGCCACCGCGTGGGGCGGTGTCGGCAGAGCGAACGGGCCTGCCCTCGAGAAAGCCTCCTAATCACTAGGAGTGCGCCCGGTGAAACACCGCCAGGTACAAGGAGTACCACCGATGCAAGCGGCCGACCAGATGAGCCGGTTCCTGAACCGGCTCAACCGCGCCCACAACCTGGGCCTCCAGCCCACCAGGGACCACCTGGACGCCCAGAACGTGTACACCCGCCCGCCCGCGCCCCGGAAGCCCAGGGTCAAGCCCGAGGTCCGCGCCTACCAGGCCGGAGCGCCGGGCACCCGCCCCTGGCCCACCCAGGCGACCACGCCCCCGCCCGTTGACGCGGCCCTGGAGCGCCAGCGCCAGATCGCCGCCACCAGGTTGCACAACCTGGAGATCGCCCGCGCCGTGAAAGCCGCCAAGCACAAGGAGGACCGCACCATGAACCGCGCCGCGCAGACCGAGATCGACACCCTCCGCGCCCAGATCGCCGCCCTCACCGCCCGCCTCGACGCCCAGGAGCGCCCCACCCTCCCCACCCGCCCCCGGCCGACCGCCCCCGCGCCCAAGGCTGAGCCGACGGCTCCGGCCTTCGTGACCGAGTACCTCCAGGGCCGCGCCAAGCTGGCCGACCTGGGCCACGGGCGCCGCGAGGCGACGATCAAGGGCACCAAGGTCAGCGTCGCCTGGAACCCCGCCCGCAAGACCTGGGACTACGCCTGCGGGAAGCGCTCCGGCAGCGCCGCCGACCGCGGGGCCGCCTTCAAGGCCCTGAACGCGCTGACGGTCAAGGCCGGGCTGGGCCAGGTCCGCCCGTAACCCACCAGCCCACCCGATCCGCCCCGCCCACACCCGCCCGTCAGTAGGCCACGCCTCACCCCCCCCCCCGGAGGGTGAGGCGATGCCTGGGGACGCCCCAGGGTGAGCCAGCCGCACACCCCACGCCAAGGAGTACCGCACCGTGACCAGCGCCGAGAAGCACGCCGCCCGCCGTCACCTCCTCCCCTTCGGGGGCGCCAGCCTCAAGGGCGCCTTCGACCCGCCCGCCGAGCCCGCCGACCCCGGCGTCGCCCGCGCCCTCGCCTGGCAGCGTTCGCGTCAGGCCAGGATCGACGCGGCCAGGGCCGCCCGCCCCGTGCCCACCGCCGCCCTCCTGGGCAGCCGCTACAGCGGGGGGTTCGTCGCCCCGACCAGGAGCGCCCGCTAGTGTGCCCCTGGTTTGAGCCGGAGCCGAACTACACCAGGGTGGCCGTCGTCAAGGCCACCCCGCCCGCGCACGGCCCCCGCTTCCGGGGCACCCGCCTGGAGGCGCAGCAGGGGGTCGCCCCGCGCAGGCCCGAAGCCCTGGCCGCCGGGCTCAAGGGCCAGACCTACCGCCGTCGCTACGCCCACACCACCAGCCCGGTGGTCTACCGCCGGGTGATGGCCTAGCCCCTCGTCACCAGACCACGCCCCACCAGGTGGACACCGTAGACAGCTGTGTCCACTGGTGAGGCGATGTCTGAGGACCGTCCTCAGAATCACCAGCCCAAGGAGTACCGCACCCATGGCCGACACCGTCGAGGCCATCACCATCATCCCCGCCGCCCGGTTCTGGGCGGACCTCACCGCCGAGCGCGATGCCTGGCGCAAGGGGCAGGGCTACAAGGGGGCCTTCAAGCCGGTCAAGCTGCGCTGCAAGGTGTGCTACGACCCGGTCGCCCCCGCCCACGCCACGGACGCGAACGCCTACGCGCACCTGGCCCTGTGCCGTCGCTGCCTGCGCCACGTCCGCCGCGCCTGAACCGAGTCGGAAGGAGTACCGCACCATGCACGCCGAGATCGCCAACCCCAAGCTGGTCCTCTTGATCCCCCTCACGCCGGAGGAGGAGCGCAAGTGGCGCTACCTGGAGGACCACCTGTCCGACCCGCAGTGGGACCTGCGCGAGGCGGGCCACGACTGGGCGGTGGACTACGCCACCGTGGGCGTTGCGCCCATCGCCCTGCGGGCCGCCATCCACGACGTGGTGTGCGCCCTGTACCAAGCCCTCGACACCGTGCGTCAGGAGGAGGCTGACGCCTACGCCGAGGCGATGCGTGGGTGGGACGTGCTCGACACGTCCCACGACTGACCCCCAACCGAGCCGAGCCGAGTAAAGGAGTACCGCACATGCCTGCGCGGAAGACCAACAACACCGTCGCCCCCGTCGCCGCCACGCCCGCGCCCCTGTCGGACACGGAGCGCCTGCTCCTGTCCCTCTCGCACGAGGTGGTCAACCAGGCCGCCCGCGTGACCGAGTTGCAGCAGCGGGTGGACACCCTCCAGGAGAGCGTGCTCAAGCTGGTGGAGTACGTGATGAAGGCCGAGCCCATCAAGGGCACGGTCAGCCCGACGCCCGCGCCCGCCAGCGGGGCGCCCGCCCGCCCGTTGGGCACCGCCGACAAGGCGGCCCGCGCCCTGTCCCGGGAGCGCAAGCTGCCCGCGTACGTGGTCAGCAACGAGCGCTTCCGCGCCGTGCTCGACGGCTACATCAAGCGGGGCGCCCAGTTCACCGACGACCAGGTCGCCACCGAGCGGGCCGCCTTCCTGCGCGACATCGCCAACGACTACCTCGACAGCTACGCCGGGAACAGCACCTTCATGCACAGCGTGTCCACCGTCCGCCGGGAGATGCGCTCCATCCCCCAGCTGCGGGGCACGCTCAACGGGATGCTGGGCCAGTACCGCCGGGCCGTCGCCTGATCCACCCCGCTCCACACCAGGGGTCACCAGCTGTTGACAGTCCGTGACCCCCGGTGTGAGCGCATTGCGAATGCCTGCTACCCGCAGGAAAGGAGTACCACCGTGCGCCTACTCGCCCGTGACCCGTTCGCCAGGGAATCCCTGGAGCGACAGATCGTCACCACCGACAGCACCCCGCGGGTGTTCGACTGCAAGTGGTGTGGCGACCGCCCCCTACGCCTCTACTACTACCGCTGGGTCCCCGACAGCGGCCCGGTGCCGGAGCCGCAAGGCCCGTTCTGTAGCGTCGGCTGCTACCGCAGCTACACGGAGGATGACCGATGAAGAAGCACCGCCCCCGCCGGGAGTATCCCTACCGCCTGGACGTGCAGATCATCCGCGGGCGGTTGGGACAGGCCCCCGTCCAGAACATGCGCGACCCCATCATGCGCGACTGCACGCCCATCGGGTGGTACTGGCCGGACTACGGCCAGCGGGGTTGCCGCCGGGAGCGGTAGCGGCCTCGACGCGCCCGCCGCCCAGAGAAATTCGGGAGGTATCATTACGATGCCACCTTGTATGCCGAATACACACCAGGAGTACCACCCATGAGTGAGGACAACGTGACGGCGATGCACCGGGCGACCGTGGTGGTCGCCCGTACGCAAGGGGAGGAGAGCGCCTACCGGGTGGCCGCCCGCCTGGTCGGGGAACTGCAACTCCAGGTGTCCAGCCTGCCGGTCCACCAGATCGTGCTCCGGCTGGACGCCATCCGCACCGAGTTGGAGGTCCAGGCCAACGCCGCCCACCACATCCAGGTCGAGGTGGGGCGGCGCATCCAGCGGGCGGGGATGGACCTGCGCGACGACACGTCCGCCCGATAGATGGCGGCACCGATAGGTGCAGCCCTGTACCAGTGGCGGCAGCAAGCAAAGGAGTACCGCACATGAGTTGGCTCAGCCGTGAGCACACGCCGTCCGCGCCGATGCGCCGGATCAAGTACGCGATGGGGTCGGGCATCTCCGGCTACCCCACCGAGAACGACTGCTACTTCACCAACCTGAAGGCGGCCAGGGCCGCCGCCGCCGAGGAGGTGGAGCAATACCTGGAGGCCCTGGGCGCCTACGACGCCAACGGCAAGCGGTGGCGCCCCGGCCACGACAACCACATCAGCCTCTCCAAGGAGGGGCCGTACAAGTGGCGCCTCGACGGGGGCCAGGGCCTGTCCCGCTACGTCGTGGTCTGGGACGTGGAGGAGTCGCTGTACTTCGATGAGGACGGCGACGTGTACGAGCGCAAGGAGGACGCCGAGGGGAAGGTGACCTGGGAGTTCGTGCCGCAGGACTACTAGTCCACCACTGGAACCGAAAGGAGTACCACCACCGTGCATGTCCATGAGGTGTGGACCGCCGCCGTGACCACGCGCTATGGGGCCTGGTCGGTGGCCGCCGCGAGTCGCCGTGACGTGTTTGTGCTGCTCGCCGCGTGGGTGCGCGAGCAGTGGGACGAGGACATGGAGGACCTCCGTCAGGTCCGCAAGTACGGCCACGAGATCGGCCGCATCCCCCGCACCCCACCCAAGGAAGATCGGGCTGCCGTGGCTCGTTACTTCATCCTCATGTCCGACCGCTACCTCGAGTACGGCTGCAACATCGAGGTCCACCGCGTGACCTTCCCCAAGTAAGGAGTACCGCACATGGGTATCCGCCTCGACCCCCGCGGGGGGTACGCCGACCTGCGCGAACACGTCGGGCACGAGATCGAGTGCGTCACGTACGGCGACGTGCTCAGCCCGCCCGTCAACGTCGCCCTGGAGTGCCGCACCTGCGAGATGGTGCTGCTGGACTTCGACCGTCCCGGTGAGCCGCCCGCCGAGACGACCGAACTGCCTAACCCGGCCGGGGCCTGGATGCAGGCCAAGCCGGGGCACCGCTACCACTTCATCACCCATTACCTCCCCGGACACCTGGACGCCCGCCCGGCCCACGCCGTGTGCGGGCTGTGGTTGGACGTGACCCCGGCCAGTAAGGTCGCCGTCTTGATCACGCCCGAGGAGGCATGCAGCCGCTGCTCCCGCGCCGCCCGCTAGCCGAGTAAGGAGTACCACCCGTGCCGCAACCGAATAAGCACAGCTGGATCATGCGGAGCGCCGCCCGGTGCGCCGACATCTGCCGCATCGCCGGACCCGGGGCCTTGTCCGACGAGATACTGGAGGAGGGCTACGACCACCTCTGGTACGCCTACAACCACGCCAGCACCGTCATCCGCAGGCTCGAGACACAGCGGGCCTACGAGGCGGCCGACGTGTGGCGGGAGAAGCGAGACAGCTACAAGACCGCCCGCGCCCAGTGCTGGAGCGAACTGGTCAAGCGGGGGCTGCGCCAAGCCGCCCTCGCCGGGCCCTACCTCCCGCCCCCGCCAGACGATGGACGCTGAAGGGGTGGAGCCGGAGCGGGACCGCACCGCCTGGGGTCTGCTCGCCATCCTGATCTGGGTCGGCATCCCCGCCGTGATCTTCACCGAGGGCTTCCACATGAGCGAGTGGACCAGCCCGCTGCTCATCGTCTGCGCCGTCTTGTTGATGGGCGTGTTGTGCCTGCTCGACGTGCTGGAGCGCGTCACCCACCACCAGAACCGAAGGAGTACCACCGATGTTGTTCCGCAACGTGACCTTGGATCAGCTGCGACTGGCCGCCGACGAGGCGAGCGTCCGGCTCATCAACCTACGCCCAGAGGGCCGCGGGTACCGCGCCACCCTCGGGCTCATCCCTGACCCGGAGGAGCCCAACCATCTCCTGTACTGGCAGCGCCGCTCCATCCGCCTCTCGGGCGAGCGCAAGGTCAACGCGGTCTGCTGGCACGGCCACGCCGTGTTCTTCGCCAAGCTGTTCGCCCGCTGCCCCGACGCCGTCGTGACCGGCGGGCGGGAGAACGCCGTGCGCTACGAGGGGGCGCGGGGCTTCCTCGCCACCTTCCGCGCCACGGGCGAGTGGAACATCGGCTCCCTCGTCTACCCGCTGCGCTACCAGGACGCCTGCTACTGCTCGTACTTCAACCTGGAACAGGTCGAAGAGGCGATCCGGGGCCTGGAGGCCGCCACCAGGAGGGAGGATGACAGCTGTTGACAAAATTGGACAGTCGTGCTAAGATGTAGGAGCAGGTTGCCGACAGTCGCCTCCCGCTCTGGAAGTTCGCCAGCTGTGGACTTCGCAGAGTGGGTGGCGGGGGTCGCCCCAAAAATAAGAAGCACGCCCCCGCAGCAGGAGTACCAGCACATGGCAGCACGCAAGGTCCAGTCCGGCACGCCCGCGAACGACGACGACTTCGATGCCATCCTGAGGGAGGCCGAGGCGCGTATCGCGGAGCGCACCAGCGATCTGAAGGTCGAGGAGGCGACCGAGATCACGTTCACCCGTCTGCCGAAGGGCAACGAGCCCGAGGCGCCAGCCCCCCAGGAGGCCACACCACCAGTGCCGAGCCGCAGCCGCAGCCGCGCCCAGTCCACCGCGCTCGCCCCCAAGCCCGTGACCGAGCCCGCCAGGGTGGTGGTCACGGAGAAGTTCTCCCTGGCCGGGATGGAGATGCCCCTGGCCGTGGAGATGACCGACCGCCCCCTGTCCGTCCTGGAGGGGATCATCCAGAAGGGGATGGAGACGGTCGTCCAGGTCGGGGCGGCCCTGATCGAGATCAACGTGCGCGGGCTCTACAAGGAGGCCGGGTACAAGACCTTCCCCGAGTACACCCGTGACCGCTGGGACATCTCCAAGTCCCGCGCCCACCAGGTGATGCAGGCCACGAAGAACACCAAGGCGCTGGAGGACGCCGGGGTGCCGAAGAACCTGATCCCCACCAACGAGGCGACCCTGCGCCAGCTGACCCCGGTGGTCAACACGGGGAGCGCCGCCGACATCATCGCCACCGCCCGCGAGGCGGCCAAGCTGGGCGGGGGGAAGGCGACGGCCGAGAGCACCCGCCTCGCCGTGCAGAACGTGACCGGGGTGGAGCGCCCCGTCACCTCGTCCGCCCCGGTGACGCAGCGCACGGCGGCGGCCCGCGCCCAGTCGGCGCAGGCGGCCAGGGCGAACACCTCCGCGCCGAGCCCGCGCCCGGCGACCCCGCTGGCCGAGCCTCAGGCCGACGACGTGAACGGCGGGCGGGCGATCCTGGCCCAGGCCATCCGCGCCTTCACCAAGGGGACGTTCGTCCGCGCCGACACGGAGAAGCTGGGCACCGTCGAGATGATGCGCCTGCTCCGCAAGTACTGCGAACTGTGGCTCTCGCAGAACAACAACGTGGTCAAGCGCATCGTCGGTGACCCGACCGGGCCGGAGAGCGATGTCCAGCCCGAGCCGGGCGCCACCCAGCAGAAGGGCGAGAAGTCGGCCGACTTCGCCAAGCGGGTGCTCGCCAACCCCAAGGCGTACGACACCACCACGGTGACGTGGGCCAAGGCGCTGTCCGCCGTGCCCGCCAGCAAGGAGGAGGCCGACGCCAAGGCGGTGGTTTCTGCCCCGGTGGCCCCGGCCGTCGAGGCCCAGCCCGCCCCCCGCAGCCGGAGCCGCAAGGCCCCGGCGGTCAGCCCCGAGGCGCAGGCGCTGATGGACGCCACCGTCGCCGCCCGCCCCCAGACCGGGCAGCAGCAGCGCCGGGCCAGCCGGAAGGCGACCGCCGCCTAACGAGAGGAGTACCGCATTGAGCGACAACCAGGACTGGTTCGCCATCGCCCGCACCCGGCGGCTCACCGAGAGCCGCCGGGCGCCCCGCCCACCCGAGTACCAGCCCAGCATCCCCCGGGACGACTTGGGCAAGGCGCTCAAGCAGGTGATCACCAACCTGCGGATGGAGCGGGACCTCAACGACCAGCGGGCGGCCGCCGCCGTGGGCCTCGAAGCTCAGGAGGTCGTAGTGGCCGTGGCCGCCGTCGCCCAGCGGGCCGCAGTCGAAGATCAGGTACCGGTCGCCGCTGCGCTGGACAAAGTAGCCCGCGTCGGGGAAGGAGGCGTGGCGCTCGGGCGGCCGGCCGCTGCGCCCCGCGAGCGCGAGCAGCTCCTCGTAGCGGCCGCCGTCGCTGTCGGAGAGCATCGGGATCTGGCCGTCCGGGCGCCGGCACTGCGCGGCGAAGTCGCACGCGCGGGCGAGCTTGTCGTCGAACCCGGGCGGGAAGGTGACGCCGTACCGCCGGCCGTTGTGGCGGGCGCCGAGCAGCGAGCGCAGGGCGATCATGTGGTAGTGCGTCGAGCACTCGCAGTGGACGCCGTCGGGCAGGACATCGGCCAGCAGGTTCTCGTGCAGGGCCCCGATCGCCTCGGCGAGCAGATCGCCGTCGGGATCGAGCGCCGGGAACGCGAGCGGGACGAGGAACAGCGTGTAGAGCTCGAACGTGCGGTGGTTCCGGGCGGGCGTCAGGTTCGCCCGGATGAAGGTCGCTTGCCCGGCGACGCTCCGGACGATCTCCTCGTCCAGCCCAGGAGCAAGCCCGCGGAAGGCCGGCGCCGCGGCGAACCGCTGCCAGGCGTAGATCCAGTTCTGCACGCGTCGGGCGGCGACGTCGCTCGAGTCCCAGCCGACCGGCACGCGCCGGATCCAGGAGCCGACGAGCCCCTCCCACGCCTCCAGGTAACTCCGGTCGCCGGTCTCCGTGAACGCGTGCGCCAGGTCGAGCCCGTCGTAGAACTTGCTCCAGGCGATCCGCCACTCCTCGTCGGTCGGCAGGGCCGCGCCGGTCCAGTCCGGCTCGGTGCCGAGCTCGAGCTCCTGGCCGAAGTACCGGAAGCGGCCCGCGCGCACGGCGTCGGCCACCTCGCGGTCCCGGTGCTCGTGCTCGATCACGCAGTAGACGGGCCGCCGCACGACGCGGCGCCCGGCGAGCGCAAGCTCCGACACGGCGGTCAGGCCGTCGCCTCCCGGAAGAGGGTCGCCAGCTCGCGGGCGAGCCGGTCGCCGTCGAAGCGCTCGCGGACGGTCGCCTCGGCGCGACGCCCCAGCGCGCGGGCGAGGCCCGGGTCGCGGTAAAGGCGAGCGAGCGCGTCCGCAACGGAGTCGGGATCCTCGGGCGGCACGAGGATGCCGTTGGTGCCGGTGACGGGCTCGAGGAAGAACGCCGCGATCTTGTCTGCGCCTTCCATCTGGATCGTCTCTTCAATGCGGGCTAGCGCATCCTCCGTCGATTCCCATCCGCGCTGGACGCCGTGATACGGGTTCAGGACGTGGACGACGCCCGGAATGCCCGGCTCGGCGGGCCGATCGACCACGACACCGCCCACCTGTACCAGGCGAGTCGGCACCGAGGGCAGGCTCAGCACGCAGCGCTCGACGCCCAGCTCGGCGTAACGGTCCAGGTCCGGACGTTCCCGGCTCGCCCCGAAGATCGAGACCGGCACCGGCCCACGGCCGCGCCGGCCGGCGAGCTTCCCCAGCTCGACGATCTGGCTCTCGACGAGCGCGGGATCGCCGTTCCGAGGGTTCGGGAACCAGCCGTCCCCGTAGTCGAGCACGCGCTCGAGGACGCCGCGCCCAGTGCCGCCGACGAGGATCGGCGGGTGGGGCTGCTGCACAGGCTTGGGCCACGAGTGGATCGCGTCGAAGTCGACGTAGCGGCCGTGGAACTCGGCGGGGTCGTCGGCCCAAATCGCCTTCATCGCGAGGATGCGCTCGCGCATGAGCGCGAAGCGAGAACGCGGGTCGGTGCCGTGGTTCGCCA
>Ga0081455_10000625_pt1 | contig 45945 bp, 41 predicted proteins | sample TabmetS3T2R1_FD_70207 | JGI IMG/M metagenome (GOLD analysis project Ga0081455, IMG submission 70207) | Tabebuia heterophylla rhizosphere microbial communities from the University of Puerto Rico - S3T2R1 | ecosystem: Host-associated > Plants > Roots > Rhizosphere ...
TTCCAGGTATTATCTACGATTGCGAAAGAGGATGCGAATCACACTGATCCACAATCCAAAAGCCGGCGATGAAAAGCATGGCAAAAAACAATTGATGGCAGCTCTGGCCAAAGCTGGACATCACGCCACTTACCAATCCACCAAGGAACCGGGATTCAAGAAAGCTCTCAACCAACCTACTGACCTCGTGCTTTCAGCCGGCGGTGACGGGACGACTGCAAGGGTTGCCTTCCGGCTTATCGACAGCGGCATTCCATTAGGCGTTCTTCCCTTGGGCACAGCGAACAACCTTGCGCGAGCGCTCGGGTTCGTCGCGTCGCCGGACGAAATCATCGAGAGACTCGAAGGCGGAAAGAAACAGCTCTTTGACGTGGGACTAGCCACCGGTCCGTGGGGTGAACGATATTTTTTTGAAGGCGTCGGCGGCGGGTTGCTTGCGGATTATGTTCGCGAGGCAAAGAAAGAAGAGAAAAAGAACGGGAAAACCGAAACACTTTCCAAAGAACAAGAGATGGCGCGTCACGGAGCGCTATTACGCCGGATGCTGCACGATTATCCGGCACGCCAATGGAAGATCAAAGTCGATGGGAAGGATATTTCCGGTCATTATGTCCTTTGGGAGGCGATGAATATTCGCTCCGTTGGCCCTGCACTCCACCTGGCGCCCGCCGCTGAGACCAGGGACGGACGCTTTGATTTTGTTTGCGCGCGCGCAGCCGATCGCGGGGCTTTAATGGAACATTTTGACGCGCGCGTGGCAGGGAAGAAGAGCAAGTCTCCTTTGCCGACCAGGAGATTCCGTGAGTTACGGATTGCTTGGAAGGGCTCGACAATTCACTTGGACGACGAACTTTGGCGGGACAAGAAGAAGAACAGGAAGTCGCCTGAAGAAATCAAGATTACGGTCAAACCGTCGGCACTGATCGTCCTGCACCCAGCCCCGGCGGTCAAAACGTAGGGCTGTAGGTAACAAGTCACTTTACGTACAAAAGCTTCGATAAAATCGCTGCGTTTCTACCGCTTCTCGCCTTGCTGCAAGGGGAGATAACTGACGTGAGGAGTTCTAAAACAATCCTGAAATCAAAGTTGCAAACCCTCACCCTATCCTCTCCCTTGGGAAGGGAGAGGATAGTCACGCGCTGATGCAGAGTAAAGAAGCGTCAGGCGCACTGCACTAGAGCGCCATTTCTCTTTCTCTTCAGGACTGACGTAAATCGTCGAATCAGAATTCTGCGCTGCCAGGCGTGCGTGCGAAGGGAATCACGTCACGGATGTTAGACACACCGGTAACAAACATCAGCATTCGCTCGAAGCCGAGCCCGAAACCAGAGTGTGGAACGGTGCCGTAACGCCGCAGATCCAGATACCATTTGTAATCGGCCGGATCCATATTGTGACGACGCATGTTTTCTTCCAGTACGTCGAGCCGCTCTTCACGCTGGCTTCCACCCACGATTTCGCCGATTCCCGGCACGAGTAAATCCATTGCAGTCACCGTCTTTCCGTCATCGTTTACACGCATGTAGAACGGTTTGATTTCCTTTGGATAATTGAAAACCGTGACCGGACATTGAAAGTGCTTTTCGGTCAACCAGCGCTCGTGTTCCGATTGCAGATTCAACCCGTAATCGATCGGGAACTCGAATTTCTGCCCGCTCTTTTTTAGCAATTCAACGGCTTCAGCATAAGTGATGCGTTGAAATGGGCGGTCAACGACGAAATCAAGTCGAGCGAGCAATTCCTTGTCCACGAACTTGCCGAAAAGTTCCATTTCATCCGGGCAATGTGCGCGAGCGTCCGCGATCAAATATTTAACAAACTCCTCGGCCAGATCCATGTTGCCCTTCAGATCGCAGAACGCCATTTCCGGCTCAATCATCCAAAACTCGCTTGCGTGCCGGGACGTGTTGGAGTTCTCAGCGCGAAAAGTAGGGCCAAAGGTGTAAACGTTGCACAACGCCAGCGCGAAGGCCTCCGCCTCAAGCTGGCCGCTCACGGTCAGGTACGTCGGCCGGGCGAAAAAATCCTTCGCGTAATCGATTTCGCCCTTTGCAGTTCGCGGCATCTCGCGGGGATCCAGTGTCGTAACGCGAAACAATTCTCCAGCTCCTTCGCAATCGCTCCCGGTAATGATTGGCGTATGCACATAGACAAAACCACGGTCCTGAAAAAACTGGTGCACGGCAAAAGCAAGCCGACTCCGCACTCGGAAGACGCTGCTGAAAAGATTTGAGCGAGGGCGAAGATGGGCAATCTCGCGAAGAAACTCAGGCGTATGTCCTTTCTTTTGCAGCGGATAGGAGTCGTCAGCAGGTCCTACGATTTCGACCTTGTCCGCAACCAGTTCCCATTTTTGTCCCTTACCCTGGGAGGGAACCAGCGCCCCACTTACGATGATGGCTGCTCCGGTTGAGAGTCGTTGGACCGCCGAATAATTTGGCAATGTGTTCCTCGCGATAATCTGAAGATTGCGGAGACTGGAACCGTCATTCAGCTCGATGAACGAAAAATCTTTCGAATCACGGCGCGTCCGCACCCAGCCCTGCACTTGAACGGAATCAATGGGGGCTGCGCTTTGTAGTGCGTCCTTGATCGAAGTCATGGATCTCACGTCAGCAAATTGCCGGAGGATCGCCATTCGACAAGCGAAACGGCGTTGTTTATTCCAACGCGTAGAGAGATCCGTCGGCGCTGCCGAAGTACACCACGCCATTCACAACCAGTGGAGATGAAAAAATTCCGCCAATTCGCATTTGCTTAGCGTTGGCTACAATCGGCGCCTCACGCCAGCTGGAGTAATAGAGAAACGGATCATTGAACTTACGCTCGGCTGTGAGCACCCATCCATTGTTTCGCTTCGACGCATCGACCTGAAAATCCCACAGCAGGTCGCCCGTCTTGGTGTCACGCGCTTCCAGTGTCCCGTTTAGCACGCCAATGAACGCGACATCGCCAACAATCGCCGGTGAGGAAAACATGTACGCTTTCCCCTGTTGACGGACCACCCCCTTACCGCTGTTCGCATCGACCACATGATATAAACTAGAGTCCGATGTGGCAAAGAACACCTTCCCATCGACAACCGCAGGCGAGGTGATCACCCAGCTCAGCTCCGTGTTGAATCGCCATTTTTCTTTGCCGTTCGTGGCATCGAGCGCATACAGATTCGCGTCACGGCAGCCGGTATAGACTACGCCGTTCGCGACCGCTGGCGAAGATTGGAACCCGACCTGATTGTGAATGAGCGGATCATCGCCGGCGTGAAAACGCCACTTCTCTTTGCCGGTCGTCGCGTCAACTGCGTAAAAATAGCTGTCCCAACTTCCGAAGAACAAAACGCCATCCGCAAGCGCCGGCGACGCGTGTACGACGTCGCCGGTTTTGAATTTCCAACGCAAATCGCCAGTCCTCGAATCCAATGCGTAAAGATTTCCATCGCCGCTCCCGAAATAAACAGCGCCATTTGCCACAACTGGACTCGACAGAAAAATGTCAAATGGGTCGGCGATTGTCTGATTTTTCGGTTGCCATCCATGTATGCCTTTCGCCTCGAAGCGCCGCTCCCCCTCGGTCGCAAACTTCCACTTCAACGCGCCTGTACGGACGTCGAGCGCGTAAAACTTTCCATCGTAACTTCCAATGTAAACGGTGTTGTCCGCGACTGCGGGCGTAGAAGGAACCGGCCCATTCGTAGCTCGCTTCCAAATTTGACGGCCGGTTTCGGCATCAACTGCATACACGTTCCCATCATCACCGCCAAAATAGATCACGTTGTCTTTGAAGACCGGCGATGACATCACTCGATCGCCGGTAGGAAATTTCCATTTTACGCGATGAAATTGCCGGGGCGCCGGGGCGCTATACTGGCCGGAGTGCATGGTATCGCCGCGAAACATCGATTGCGCATTGCCTGCAGCGGCGGCGCAAAGACTAGCGAGTAATACGCCGATCTGTGAACGATTCATGGCTATCTCGCGCGCTCCAACACCAATGGGGTTTCAATTGCGCCCTGCCGAATCACTCCGCCTAGCTTTCCATCCCGCAATCGTCCTTCGAAGCTGAATCCAATTTCGTGTGAATCAACCGAAACCAGATCACCTTCCTGCGTCACAAGATCGACCGGCAGATTGTTGGTTTTTCGCCCAACAATGACAAATTCCGCCATCGCGCCGCCCGATCCGCGATTTGTAAATTTAATCGATACATGCCGTGCGTAACCGAGCATCTGGTAGTCGCCTTTCCATTCGCCCTCCAGTTCCTTCGCGACCGTCGTGTTTCGTGGAGGTTGCTCCACTTGTGCCGCCCCCGTTCTCTGGAGCGTTGTCGGTGCGCGATTCCCGGCCTGCTCAAAGGTGCCGGTCAATTTCCGTTGTTCATCAAGCTGCAATTTCATCCGAATGCCGAGAGGGCCTTTTACCGAAAAACTGACGTCCGACTGTTTCACCGCGATATCAGTCAGCGGCATGCCTTTCACATCGAGGCCCGGAATGATTATCGATCCGGTCCACGCTCCGTTCGCCGGCGCAAGGTCGACAACCACGTTCAACGCGTCCTCGGGGATGGACGCGGTGCCTTCCCATCGGCCGCTGATTGCCTCTTCTCCATGGCACGGCAAGGTTGTAGTGAGAACGACGATCGCGATCAACCGCAGAAGCGCGTCAAACACAATCATTAACTTAACGGAAGCCAACTACCTGATTGCGGCGGCAGTTTAACACCGTTTAGGGACAGGTAGGTGTATTCCTGCAAGAGGCGCTCGTAGTCGTCCAGAAGTCGCATAGCATCATTCGGCTTAAGGCGATCGGTTTTGATGGCATCATCCACCTGTGCCTTAAGCAGCCGCATCAGCTCGACCTTGTCCCACTGGGTCATGGAAAGCACTTCGCCGATCGTGCTGCCGCCGATCACTTCTTCAATGTACCAGCCGGATTCCTCGTCGGGATCAAGAAACACATGCACCTCGGTCACGCGTCCAAACAAATTGTGCAGGTCACCCATGATGTCCTGATACGCGCCCACCATGAATACACCGAGGTAATACATCTCGCCGGGATTGATGCGGTGCAGCGGAATGGTGTCGCGCACGTCCTGCAAATCGGTGAACTTTGAGATCTTGCCGTCGGAATCGCACGTAATGTCTACAATCATTCCATGGCGATCGGGCGGTGTATTAAGCCGATGGATCGGCATGATCGGGAACAATTGACCGAGAGCCCAATGATCGAGCAGCGATTGGAAAACCGAGAAATTGCAGATGTACTGGTCGCCCAATGTCGTCTCGAGCTCCTTGACTTCCTCCGGAATGAAACGCAAGCCGCGGTGCATATTCACGATCTGCTGCGCGAGCTGCCAGTAAATCGTGTCGATTTTTGCTTTTGATTCGAGATCAAGCAGACCGAGCTCAAAGGTCTGTTGCGCTTCCTCCTTAATTTGCTGGATGTCGTGCAAACTCTCGAGACGATTGCCGCGCTTAAGCCGCTGCTTCACATCGAGGATGTCGCCGACCAGTTTGTGGTCTTTCTCACTGGCAGTAACTCGCAGCTTCGGCGCTGTTTTTTCGATGGAGCTGAACGCTTCCATCACCAGCACGGAATGATGGGCGACAATCGCGCGGCCGCCTTCGCTCACGATCGCAGGATGCGGAACGCCCTCGGAATCGCAAACGTCCATGATGTTCCACACGACATCGTTGGCATATTCCTGGAGCGAATAATTTGCCGAGCTATCGAAATCACTGCGGGAGCCGTCGTAATCCACGCCAAGACCGCCGCCAACGTCCAGATATTCGAGCTCGTGTCCCAGCTTCGCAATCTTCGCGTAATAGCGCGCTCCTTCGCGGACGGCGCGCTTGATGATTGAAATTTCCGGGACCTGCGAGCCAACGTGAAAATGAATGAGTTTAAGACAATGTGCGAGACCGGCCGCCTTCAGCATTTCGCTTGCGGCAACGAGACTCGTTGTATCGAGGCCGAACTTTGCGTTCTCGCCGCCACTCGGCGCCCATTTTCCAGCGCCCTTGCTGTAAAGACGCACGCGAATTCCAATGTGCGGTTCAACGCCGACTTCCTTTGCTGCGCGAATTGTTTGCTCGAGCTCTTCGAGTTTCTCGGCCACGATAACTACCTTTTTACTAAGCTTGCAGCCGAGCAGCGCGATGCGGATGAACGCTGCGTCTTTGTAGCCATTGCAAATAATGAGACTTTCCGGGTCCTGGTGCATTGCCAGCGCGGCCACCAGTTCCGGCTTGCTTCCGGCCTCGAGACCGAAATGAAATCGCTGGCCGGCATCGACGATTTCCTCAATGACCTCGCGCAACTGATTAACCTTGATCGGAAAAACACCGCGATACTCATTTTTGTAGCCGAACTCCGTTATCGCTTCCTGGAATGCGCGGTTCACCGATTCGACCCGGTGCCGAAGCAAATCCTGAAACCGGATAACCAGCGGAAAACTTAAACCGCGGTTGCGGGCTTCATTTACGACCTCCAGGATGTCAATCGTGCCGCCCTTTTCCTGCAGAGGTTGGGCCACCACGTTCCCTGCTGGACTGACGGTAAAATAGCCGCCGCCCCATCCATCGACATTGTAGGCCGCGATGGCTGCGTCAACGTCCCACTCATTTTTCATTTGATCACATCGCGCGGCGAATGAATGCCGCAAAACGGATATTCAATCAGGGCGTTCAACATGCAAGCCTCCACAATCAAAATTTTCATCAACCCACGTGCCTGTTGATTTCGAGCAAAAAATGAAAAATGTCGGCGGCGCACATCGCTTGTTTTTCGCTTCCCTGCGGATAACGTTCGGTAGTGAACAAAACGGTAATCGAGGTGCAGGTGCGGGCGGTTTTACCGACAAGCGGCGGATGTGCGGTGTTTCTTGGAAATAACGACAAGGTGTTCATCATTTATGTCGATCAAACAGTAGGCAGCGCCATCACCATGTTCATGCGCCAGATCACCAAGGAACGTCCTTTGACCCACGATTTGATGGCGCATTTGCTCACTGCGCTGGGTGCAAAGGTAGAGCGCGTCATCATTAATGATCTGAAAAACGCCACCTACTACGCGCGCGTAATTATTCGGGTCCAAAACGAATTGCACCAGAAAAAGATCATCGAGCTCGATGGCCGGCCAAGTGATTGCATCGCCATGGCCACGCAACAAAAGGCGCCTATTTATGTAAGCCAGGATGTGTGGGACGAAGTGGACGATATGAGCGACGTCTTGCGCAAGATGGAAGAAGAAGGGCTAAAACCGGATCCTGAAGCGGAAGATTAGAAGAGTTGAAAGGTTGAAAAGATTCGAAGATCGCCGAGATGAGGTGCTGCCGTTTTAACCCGCCTGAGGCGGGTAACTTTTTTAACATCTTAACTTTGCTCGGCGCTCAACCCAGCAAATCACCGTAACGTTTATCGGCTAGTTCGAGGCAGCGCCCCAGAATCTCTGATGCAGTATTGAGTTTGAGCGTTTCCGCAATCAGCTCGCGGCATTCGGGTATCGTCAGACTTTGCACAGCGCGTTTAACTCGCGGAACCAACGTCGCACCAGCGCTCAGCTCGTCCATACCCAGACCCAGCAACAGCGGGATAAGGGCCACATCTCCTGCCATTTCTCCGCAAACCCCCACCCAGATGTTGTTGGCATGCGCCGCCTCGGCGATCATTTTGAGCAAACGCAGTACCGCAGGGTGGGTCGGCTCGTAAAGATGCGCGAGCTTTTCGTTCACTCGATCCACTGCAAGCGCATACTGGATTAAATCGTTTGTTCCAATACTGAAAAAATCGACCTCGGGTGCGAGCGCGTTGGCACAAATGGCTGCGCTGGGGATTTCGATCATCGCGCCAACATCGATCTTTTCTGCCATAGGAACGCCCGACCGGCGCAGCTCTTCCCGGCACTCATTGAGTGCGGCCTTCGCACGACGCAACTCGTCCAACCCCGAGATCATGGGAAACATGATCTTGATGTTGCCCACAGCGCTGGCACGAAGCACAGCGCGCAATTGCGTTTTGAAGATCTCCATGTTCTCCAGGCAAAGACGAATGGCGCGCCAGCCAAGAAACGGGTTTAATTCGTCCGTAATATCTACTGTGCCTGGAGCCAGCTTATCGCCGCCCAGATCAAACGTTCGGATAATCAGCGGATCGGGCCGGACGCGCTCCGCTACTTTTCGATACGTTTCGAATTGTTCGTCCTCCGTTGGCAGCGTAGTGCGATTCAAATAAAGGAACTCCGTGCGATAGAGTCCGATGCCTTCCGCGCCATTGGCCGCAACCGCCTCGACGTCTTCCGGGAGCTCGATATTTGCCGAAAGCACAATGTGACGGCCATCGCGCGTGGTCGATCTTGTTGTGCGCAGCTCCTTCAGTTGTGCCGTCACCTTGGCTCTCCTTGATTCAATCTGCGCATAGTGCTCGATTGTTTCCGGCGCTGGATAAACAACTAGCAGGCCATCGCTTCCATCAACGAGCACATGTTGACCTGTCTCGAGTTTTGAAGTGATATCGTGCAAGCCGACTACCGCCGGGATATTGAGCGAACGCGCCAGAATCGCGGCGTGCGACGTGCGGCTACCCAGGTCCGTCGCGACGCCAAGCACATTTGTCCGATTGATACTTGCGGTATCCGAAGGTGTTAGGTTATGCGCAACAAGAATGTGTTTCTCGCTCAAGGCGAGAAACGTCTTGGGAGCCTTGCCCTGCAAGTTACGGATCACTCGTTTTGTCACGTCCTGAATGTCCAGCGCACGCTCTCGCAAATAGGGGTCGTCGATCTTGTTCAGTGTCTCCGCGTAACGGGTCGCGACTTCCTGAAAGACCCATTCCACGTTACAAAGATCCGTTTCCAGTTTTCGCAGCACTTCGTCGATCAACGTACGATCCTCGACCACAAGCAGATGTGCGTCGAAAATGGCGGCATCTTTCGCGCCGATGGATTCTGCGATGCGCTGCTGCATCTCCAAAATCTGCATGCGCGTTTGAATTAACGCCGTCTCAAACCGGCCTATTTCGTCCGGGACCTGGGAGGGGGCGATGCGGTAGCGCACCACGTCATCCAGGTCATCGCGAACGACATGAACCTTGGCACAGGCCATTCCCGGAGAAACGCCTACCCCTTCAAAACGGATTTCCTGATGTGCGCTGTCGCTCATGCACCTGCCAGAGTAAAGCAGATGTCAAACAATGCGAGTTCCGTGTGGTAGGGACGCCGCTGTAATGCCAGTCCGGCTCGGACCGTCCGGTCGTTGCAGCGCGACGACCCTGCCTCAGTCCTCGTTAAAACCCGCCTTGACCAATGCCTCGATTTCTTCCATCGCCTTGTCGGCGTCAGGACCTTCACAACGAACGTGCAGCTTCGATCCCTGGCCAGCGGCGAGCATCATCAAACCCATGATGCTTTTGCCATTTACTTCTTCGCCTTCCTTGGACACCCAGATTTCCGAGCGATAACGACTGGCAATTCTCACGAACATCGCCGCGGGTCGCGCGTGGAGTCCAAGACGATTCGTAATCGGGAGATCTTTTTCAATCTTCCGAACACGCTCACCCCGACCAGCCTTTCTATATAGCAATCCCATTTACGCAGTCCCCTTTCGCTCCATTAAACTGAGCAATCTGGCGTTGAAATCGATTGCACTGTTCTGACCCAGGCCCTTCAACTTTTCATCCATCGCTGCAACTTCAATCAGCCGCGCCATGTCGCGGCCAGGTCGAACTGGAATGGTCACATGCGGCACTTGTAAACCGAGAATTTCATAGAATTCCCGATCTAATCCGATTCGATCGACTTCTTCCACATCCTGCCAGTCTTTGAGCGTGACCACGAGATCGAGGCGTTTCTCAATTCGAATACTGCCAATGCCAAAAACTTTCGCCACATCGATAATGCCAATACCGCGCACCTCCATGTGATTGCGAGTCAATTCAGGCGCTGTCGCGATCAACTCGCGTCGCTCAAGTGACGTAATTCTCGTCACGTCATCGGCCACGAGACTGTAGCCACGCTCAATCAATCCCAGGACACATTCGCTTTTGCCAATTCCGCTCACACCGCGAATCAGGACGCCGACGCCGAGGATGTCCACCATGCTGCCGAACTCTGTCACCGTAGGCGAAAAATCCATTTCCAGGGCGATCGTCGCCGCATTGATGAACTTCATGGTAATCATTGGGGTGCGAAATACCGCGATCTTTGCGTCGGCTGTAACAGACAGCAGCTCCGAAGCAAGATGAAACCCGCGCGACATTACCAGGCAGGGAATCTTGCGCTCGCATAATTTTCGAAACCGCCTGGTACGCAGTTTGGAAGGCAAACTTTTAAGGTACGAATGCTCAGCCGCGCCTAAGACCTGCACGCGTTTCTCGGCGAAATAAGTGTAGAAACCTGACAGCGCGAGTCCGGGGCGATTGATGGTGGGCTCGCGAATTTTTCGATGGAACCCCACACGCGGCCCCTCCAGCTTCATCTGCAGCTTCTCGGCGTGGGAATTGTAAAAGCTCTCCACCGTAACAACCGGGACACTCTTCTGCCGATCGCTTTGAGATGTGATCGTCTGAGCGCCGCGTTGTTCCACCATGAGGACTAACTTTTAGCGTGAATGATGGGCAATTGCCAATCTGCATCGTACCACGCCTCGCCATCACCTCCTTCCCGAATGGCGAAGGCCCGGATGAAGCACTGTAGGTTATTTGTTTTCCCGCTCTCGATACCGAATCACCTTCGCCTTTTCGAGCGTGACGAGACCGCCTCCCATCATCTCATCGAGTACAGGCAGAAATGCATCGACTTTTTGCGCGGTGTCCACGATTTCGATCACAATCGGAAGGTCCATCGACAAGCGGAGGATTTTCGCAGTGTGCAGATGACTTGATTTTCCAAAACCCATTGGCCCGCGCAGAACGGTTGCACCCGCCAACTCCAGTTCGCGCGCTTTCAACACGATCGCCTCATATAGTGGTCGATGCTGGTAACGGTCACTTTCGCCAATAAAAATTCGCAGTAGAACAGCGTCTTCAGGAAGGTGCATAAATGGTTTTATTTCGGCAGTATTGCGAGGGCAAGAAAGCGTCCGAGCCAGACAGCGGCAAGGCAGCAAGCAAATGAGAGCAGTGTATTGAGGCCGGCGTTAAACCAGTCTCCATCTCGAACAAGATCGAGTGTTTGTATGCTGAAGGATGAAAACGTCGTGTAACCACCACACAGGCCGATCATGAAGAATTGGCGAAGCCGCGGTGATATCAACAGGGAGCCTTCCGGATCCACGAAACCGGCAAAGACCCCAATGGCGAACGAGCCGGTAACATTCACGACGAGTGTGCCCAGAGGAAAAAGCTCACCGCCATGTTCAGCAACAACCCCCGATACCCAGAAGCGCGCTCCGGTCCCAAGTGCGCCGCCTACCATTACCAGGATATAATCGAGCATAAAAAAACTCCTTCCGTTGGAAGGAGTCATTAGCTCACGCGGTTTTCCCAGTTTTAGCCGGGGAAGGCAAACTCCATTGCCTGCTCGACTTTATCGCGCTTCTACTTCCGATCAAACAAAAGCTTCAGCGCTTGAGTCGGATTCTTCGTTCGTTCTTCGCTGCCACGCCTAGCGACAACGAAGGCGGGTGCTTCGTCATTGGTGCGTCACATTTAAAATGTTCGGCGTCCACGTCATGTCGAGCGAAGTCGAGACGTCTCTTGATATTTCCATCTCGACAGCCGCAGAAATGATTTAGAGATTCCTCCACTGCGGTCGGAAATGACAAAGGTTACATCTTGAAGCGCTCGCCGAGATAAAGCTGACGGCTGATGGGATCGTCGATGAGAAAATCCTTTGTGCCTTCGCTTTCAACCCGGCCATCGTAAATCAAATACGCGCGGTCCACGATGGACAGAGTTTCACGCACGTTGTGGTCGGTGATCATGATCGCAAGCCCCAGCTTGCGGAGGTTTACGATAATCTGCTGAATCTCATACACTGCGATGGGATCGACGCCGCTAAATGGCTCATCCAGCATCAACATCTTTGGCTGCGTTACCAGTGAACGCGCAATGGTTAGACGACGTTTCTCCCCGCCGCTCAACGTGAGCGCAGTATTCTTGGCGATCCGCTCGATGCCAAACTGGTGCAGCAATTCATCGCAACGGTTCCGTCGTTCAGCTTTGCTTAAGGGAAGCGTTTCCAAAATGGCCAGGATGTTTTGTTCGACGGTCATTTTCCGAAAGATCGATTCTTCCTGCGGCAAATAACCCATGCCAAGCCGCGCACGCTTGTACATCGGATAGTCGGTGACATCGGTGTCTGCAAAAATCACGCGACCGCTGTTTGGCCTAACCAGTCCAACGATCATGTAAAAACTGGTCGTTTTGCCTGCTCCGTTGGGCCCCAGCAGTCCAACAACTTCGCCGGCGTGGACATTCATGTTGACCCCGTCCACAACAGCCCGGCCTCCATAAATCTTCACCAGTTGATCCGTGGTCAGCACGGTCTCCGCTTTCTTCGTGGCCGGCGATGTCGCCTTCGGAGTAGAAACAGGGGCCGCTTGGCTAATCATGGTTTTGGTAAAGACGGTGCCGGTGAAGCCTGGGCCGCTGGAGATTGGGAAGATTTTGCCTGGTCCTTTTTTCCCTGGTCTGGTTGCTGGACGATTTCGGTGCGGCTGGGCCCGTGCGTCCTGAGCTGACTATTCTGGCTAACGACCATGACCGTATCGGGCCTGGTTGCCACGTGTAGATTTGGTCCCTCTTGCACGCGTGGCGTTCCCACCAGTTCAACATCGCCCGTGTTAGCTGTATAAGTGGCCTTGTCGGCCCGGCCAACAGCGCGAGTCGGTGCGCCGCCATTGGGATCCGGCCGGTCGCGCACAAGTCCTACATTACCTTCTGCGATGGCTTTTTCCAGACTCTGGTTTTGTCCCTTCGTAATATACACTGTTAGCTTATCGGATTGCAGATTGAAACGCGGATCGACTACCTTCACACGGCCGCTAAAGATGCCCATGTTCTTGGTTGAATCAAAAAAAGCCTCATCCGAATAGATTTCCGTTGTGGTCGGCTGGTCGGATTGCAGGCCACCGCCCGAGCCGAATAAGTTTGTGCCGGATGATTTATCTTCTTTCTTCTTGTCTTTGTTTTTCGCCTTTTTGTCTTTTGGTTTCGCTGCCTTGTTCGTCTGCACAGGCGATGCCGCGGGCGCGGTGGGGGTCTGTGCCGGCACACGTGTTCCGAATGCCCATATGAGAACTGAGGCCCACACCGCCAATTTTTTCATTCGCTCGTATTGGGTTTTGCGGTCAGATGAGACTTGTCCGTAATCACCATCTTTACATTTCCAATCAATCGCCCGGTCTTCGAGTTGGTGTCGAACTGCACCGAATCGCCGGCGATGTTGAAGTCGGAGCGCTGGATTGTTGTGCGCTCCTTCGAACTGAGAATCCGGGTCTTGAGATCGAGCACCGACGTGTGCATGTCGATTCGGAGATCGGTCTCACTCTGCGGCGTGTAGGTTGTAATTTTGAGTTGTTGAAAGCCGACGTGCCCTTCATCAATCCGATGGGCCGTGCCAGCTTCAAATTTTCCCCTTAAGCGACCGTCAGCATCAAAATCTGGCAATACAAGGCCCTTGGCTTCATGTCCAATTGGCAGCGGAATATTCGTCAAACTCTGTTCTCCCGGCGACTTGTTCGCTGTCGCTGCCCCGCCCCCTTTCTTCTTGCGCCCTTTCGACTGAGCGGATAGCGGATGCGGCGTTATGGCAACGCAAATCAGAACCAACGCTAACCATAGCGACAGGATCGGACGAAAATGCGAGCGGGTCACTGGAGCTTTTCGGTCTTTTGACGCAATACTCTTGCTACCCGCCCCATAGCGCACCAAGAGCGGATCAATCGCCACTACCTGAGACGGCAACATGAATAGCCTTTAACATGCGAAGATGCTTCGGCAAATCCTTTAGGGGAATCTGATTCGGTCCATCTGATAACGCACGTGCAGGATTTTCGTGCACCTCCATGAAGATCCCGTCACACCCGGTTGCGATTGCCGCCCTGGCCAGCGCCGGCGCCAAAACACCATCACCTGACGTCGAGTCCCCTGCTCCGCCCGGCCGTTGGACCGAATGGGTCGCGTCAAAAATCACACGATAGCCGGCGTCGCGCAGCCAATAGAGCGAGCGCATATCGGCAACGAGGTTGTTATAACCGAAACTGGTGCCCCGCTCCGTGAAACAGAATTGCTCATTCCCAAACGCGACCAACTTTTCAGCTATATTTCGCACATCCCACGGCGCCAGAAACTGACCTTTCTTCACGTTGATAGCGCGCCCCGTTTTCGCAGCGGCGCGCAGGAGATCGGTTTGCCTGCAAAGGAACGCTGGAATTTGCAACATGTCGATCTTTTCGCCAGCAATCCCGGCTTCAGCGGGTGAATGAACATCCGTGGTAACGGGGATTTTCAGGTCGCTGCCAATGGTTGAAAGCAATTCGCAGCCTTCGCGCACCCCGATTCCGCGAAACGACCGCACAGAGGTTCGATTTGCCTTGTCGTATGAGGCCTTAAAAATGAAATCGATATCTTCGGCGGTGCAGATTTCAGCGAGCTTCTTCGCCATTCGATGGACAAATTTCTCTGACTCGATCACGCACGGGCCCAGGATGAATACCGGTCGTTTTCCACCAATTGTGACTTTTCCGATGCGTAGTGGCTTCCGTTTCATTAATGCTGCCCAATCTCGCGATGGGGGCGATTAAGGTCAATCATCCCTACCTCGCCATTCGCGCACTCACAGTCAGAGGCGGTTTACCGGAACCACCCGCAGATCGGTCTCGCTTCACCAGATCGTAAATGGCAAATGGGACATACAATCCAAGGAAGAAAAGCAACGCGACTCCGTGCAATTGCAGAAGATAAAGCGACCACGAATCAGAGAGAAAACTCAGAATCGAGAATGCCTCGGGTTTGTGCAGCAAAAATCCGTAATTAACACCGGTCAGTTTGTCGACCGCCAGGGTAATCAGAAAATAAAATTCCGACCACAACCAGACTCGCACGATCGACATGGGATATGGTCGATACCCGCGGGTCAACATTAGGAATACGACGCTGACAATGATGATTGAATGGGATGTAAAAAAACTAATAAATCGCCAATCCGGAAATCCAAAACTCAGATTTGGCGTGAGCACGGCCTGCAACGTACCGCCAATTCCCCAGAAGTAGGCCACTTCAAACCAGCGCTGACTCCCTGTCCACATGGCCACGATTACGACCACCATGCCCCAGTCGCACATCTGCATTGGCAGCATATGCCGCCAATCGACGAAGCCACTGCTGCGAATGAAAAACAGATAGACAACGTAGTTCAAGATCAGCACTGTCGAGAGAATGCTGATGATCGTCGTCGTCAGCAGCCGCGATTTCGCGCGCCACACCAATGCGGCAAGTGCAAACGGCAGGACGATCGTGAGGAAAATAACGGTCAGATGCGGCAAGCCGTATGGTTGGAATTCAGGCTCCATGCATTGTTCTAGCCGCGATTGTGCCCATGGCCCAATTCGATGGAAACCCTTAACACAAGCTCCTCTTCAAATTCAGGCAAATGCTCCTCAATTCACCGGATTAACCAGAGATTACACGGAATGACATCAGTGACCCAGGCGATATTACCTGGCAAATGTTGAGGGCCGCCAACATTTTTCTCCAGCGGAACGATCATTAAGTCTGCTTGCACCGATTGAACAAAATCCGAGGCGGCCAGGCCCGTGTTGCCGTGGATGCAGCGCGCCTCGATCGGGACATCGGTTGCTCCAGCAGACAAAACGAATTTTTCCAATGCCTCTTCTTCTTCATCCGCGCTCAATTTTGCACGTTTCTTTGCCTTCCCACGAATGGATGCACGAGCCTGATCAAACGTGGTGATGATACGAATCACATAAAGCCGCTCACACGATTCCTCCGCAGCGAACGTCAACGTCCTCTTCAATGCCTCCAATCTGGCGTCGGAATAATCAGCAACAAAGACGATCCGGCGCAGCGGTTTGGGGTCTTCGGCGGGAGTGGTAAAGAGCATCACCGAACAGGGGGCTTCACGCACAAGGCGGCGCGCGACATTGCCTAGAAATGGATGCAGTACCACTTCTTTTTCCAAGGCGCCCGCAACGATCACGTCGATTTTCTCGCGAGCCAGCGTGCGCAGAATGGCTTCGGCCGGGTCTCCCTGTTCGTAGTGAATCTTTGAATCGCCCGGAAGCCCCAGCTGTGCGAGCGCGTCGCGGAACTTTTTTGCGATCTCCTCATTCTGCTCGCCGACATAAATCAAATGGAGATCGGCGGAAAAGAGTTTGTGAATGCGCTTCGCTTCCGCAAGAACCTGCTTAAATCTCGGGGAAAACGTGCTCGCCACGGCGATGGTTTTGTATGGCATTGGATCGCGCATGGGAGTAACGATTAATTTCGTGTCTCGCGAACTTTAGGCAAATTGTGCACTGAAAATGACGAATGTCGCAAGGTGGTGGAGTACAAAACACGGAGCGAATATTCAGTATTTCGGCTGATTAGCCTGTCCCGGGGAAGTCATTTGCTTTCCATTTTGCGCTTCATGCGCCACGTTTCCATTCATGCGGCGGGCGATTTACCCTGGCAGTTTTGATCCGATCACGAATGGTCATCTCGACGTGATCGAGCGTGCCCGGAAATTGTTCGACGAAGTGGTAGTGGCTGTAGCGCACAACGACGAGAAACAACCGCTTTTTTCACTGCAGGATCGTCTCGATTTGCTGACTGAAACGGCGGGCAAGATCGACAACGTGAGAATCGCTGAGTTCGAGGGGTTGCTTGTCGAGTTCGCCAGGAAACAAGAAGCCGGAGTAGTCATCCGCGGCTTGCGCGCGATCTCCGATTTTGAATTTGAATTTCAAATGGCGCTGATGAACCGGAAATTGGATTCCGCGGTAGAAACAATTTTCCTCATGCCAAAAGAAGAATACACTTATCTTAGTTCTCGCATTGTTAAGGAAATCGCGCGCCTTGGCGGCGATGTCTCGGGTTTTGTGCCGGCCTGCGTTGCCAAGGCGCTGAGCAGGAAATTTGGCTGATGATTTTCGAAAGGCTCTGAAATGAAAATTCATCTCAAACAAATTCCAGCACAGGGTTTGCATCTGGACGGGGACGAGGATTGCCCGATCCACGACCTTGAAGCGGAGGGAATTCGTTGCACCGGTCCGTTGCATTACAACATTGATGTGGGCATCACTGGAGGCGCTCTCTGGGCGAGAGGCTCGCTGTTGCAGCCAGTCGAGCTGCGTTGCGTATCGTGCCTCGAAAAATTCCTGTACGAGATTCGAGTGCCCGCATTTGTTGTGCACACCGAGCTGCCTGGGCCGGAGACGGTCGACCTCGCTCCGTTTATACGCGAGGATCTCTTGCTTAACCTTCCAGCGCATCCGCGCTGCGACAGAGACGGCAACCGCGTTTGCAAGGCGAAACAACCCGAGACCGTTGACCAGGACACAAAGCGGAAATTGGATTGGAGCGCTCTGGATAAGTTAAAGATCGAGAACCGTTAGACCGTGAATCGCCATATCGCGTCACGAATCGCAAATTACGAATCAAGTTTGTCTTTTTCAGCGTACATGCTTTAGTCACGGCCTGCCATGGGAGTTCCAAAACGCAAAACATCCAAGATGCGATTGCGCACCCGCAAAGCGGCTAACCGCTGGCATGCTTCGCATCTCAACAAGTGCCCCCAGTGCGGAAGCGCCATCCCCTCGCACATTGCTTGCCCGTCGTGTGGTTACTACCGCGGACGGCAGGTACTGACGCTTGAGGGCAAATAAGTTGCATTTGGCGGCTAAAGTCCGCAAAGTTTCCCACCGATGAAGATCGCCCTCGACGCGATGGGCGGTGATTTTGGCCCGCCGAACCTCGTTGCCGGCGCCGTTATGGCGCTGCGCGATTACAAACAGATTAGCAAGCTCTATCTGGTCGGAGACACCGCCAAGATTGAGAACGAGTTGCGCAAACATCAATGCAACGACTCGCGGATCGATATCGTCCATTCCACCCAGGTGGTGGATATGAGCGACCGCGCCTGGACAGCCGTTCGCCGAAAAAAGGATTCATCGATCAGCCGTGCTGTTGATCTTGTAAAGCACGGTGATGCAGATGCGGTGGTGAGCGCTGGACACACCGGTGCGGCGGTCGCTGCGGGCACGATCAAGCTCCGCACATTGCCGGGAATCGATCGACCAGGTATCGCGGCGATACTTCCGACGGAAACGAATGTGTTCGTCTTGATCGACGCCGGCGCAAACATCGATGCCCGCCCCGAACATCTTCTTCAGTACGCGTTCATGGGCTCTGTCTACTCCCGTCATGTTCTCCATTATAAGAACCCAACCGTTGGCTTGGTCTCGCTCGGCGACGAGGATGTGAAGGGGACCGAGTTGACGAAGGAAGTGTTCAAGATGTTGAAACCAAGTTCGCTTAACTTCGTTGGCAACATAGAAGGCCGTCACCTCTTTGAGGATCCAGTTGAAGTTGTTGTGTGCGACGGATTCGTTGGCAACGTGATCTTGAAAACGTGCGAATCGATCGCGGTAGCGATGTTTAAATGGCTGAAGCACGAACTCATGCGCACGACGCTGCGAAAAGCCGGCGCATTCCTCGCGAAGAATGCTATTGGAACCATTAAAGACAAGACGAATTACGAAGAATACGGGGGAAGCCCACTTCTTGGCGTCAATGGCATTTGCATCATTGCCCATGGGGCGAGTACGCCGCTGGCGATCAAGAACGCGCTGCGGGTCGCGGCCGAGTCGATTGAACATCATGTGAACCCGCATATCGTCGAGGAGATTCGCCGTTATCATGAAACGACAACCTCGCTCGAGCCAGCGCTCCGATAAGTCGCTGCGCACGGTTTCCATCATCGGTACGGGAAGCTACGTACCCGAGAAGGTTCTGACCAATGAAGACCTCTCGCGCATTGTCGACACCAGCGACGATTGGATTGTTACTCGCACAGGCATCAAGGAGCGCCGGATCGCTGGAAAGGATGAAAACACCAGCGATATGGCGAGCAAGGCCGCGCTCAAAGCACTCGAACAGGCGAAGATCTCTGCAAAGGAAATCGATCTCATCCTCGTGGCAACGGCAACTCCTGATATGCTTTTCCCGGCAACGGCCTGCTTCGTTCAGAAGAAAATCGGAGCGACCAACGCTGCTTGTCTCGATATTTCCGCAGCATGCGCCGGCTTTCTTTTTGGCCTGGAGATTGCACAGCAATTCATCACGTCGCATACGCATGACACTGTTCTTGTCATCGGAGCCGATAAATTAACATCGATCACTAACTGGACCGATCGTAACACCTGCGTCCTCTTCGGAGACGGCGCCGGGGCTGCCATCCTGCGGCACCGAGGTAGCCCACACGGGGTCATTTGCACACACATCGGCAGCGACGGTAATTACACCGATATTTTGTTCATGCCGGGCGGCGGTTCGCGCTGCCCAATCACAAAGGAAAACGCCGATATGCATTTGGCAACGATCCATATGACGGGGAAGGAAGTTTACAAGCAAGCCGTCATAGCAATGCTGAACGCGGCGAAAAAAGTCCTCGACGAGGCTGGACTCTCCGTCGACGACATTGCCTGCGTTATCCCGCACCAGGCGAATCTCCGCATCATGGAGGCAATTGCCGATCGGCTCGGTATTTCGCGCGACAAGATGTTTGTGAATCTGGATCGCTACGGAAATACCTCGGCTGCTGCTGTGGCTATCGCATTAGATGAAGCGAACCGCAGTGGACGAATCAAGCCCGGTGATTACGTCCTGATGGTTGTGTTTGGTGGTGGCCTGACCTGGGCAAGCACAATTATAGAATGGTGAGCGCAGAGTTGATAGTCTTTAGTTGAGAGTTGATAACAGACGCCTGTGAACTCTCAACACTCAACACTCAACTATCAACTAATCGACACGCACACACATCTCGATTATCCGGATTTCGACAATGACCTCGACGATGTGCTGCGGCGCGCGCACGAAGCGGGCGTGAAGCGCATCGTTACGATCGGCACGTCGCTGGAAAGCAGCCGGCGCGCTATCGAGCTGGCAGAAAAACATTCAAGCGTCTTTGCGGCAATCGGCGTTCATCCAACCTCGGTTGACGATGCCGATGACGACGTCATCACGCCGCTGCGCGAACTGGCCAGGAACCCACGCGTGGTGGCAATCGGCGAGACCGGGCTTGATTACCACCGTTTGCCGAGCGGAGAAGTAGCCAAGGAAGAACAAGTCCAGGTCATGACCGCGTTACGGACTGAGACCGACGAAGAAATCGAAGCGCAAATCCGTGACGGTGCTTATAAGTCAAAACAGGCAAGCCTGTTTCAACAGCAACTCGATCTCGCGGCGGAGTTGGAGCTGAACGTAGTGATCCACCAGCGGGACGCATGGGAAGATACCCTGAAAATCATACGGCCTTACAGCGGAAAACTGCGCGGCGTTTTTCATTGCTTCGGCGGCTCGCTGGATGAGGCAAACGAGGTTCTTGATCTCGACCACCTCATTTCGTTCACCGGAATTGTTACTTTCAAGAACGGGATGGCTGTGCGAGAAGTTGCCGCACAAATCCCGCTCTGGAAATTCATGGTGGAAACCGACTGCCCCTATCTGGCGCCCGTCCCTTTTCGCGGAGAACGCTCGGAACCGGCGTATACACGCATTGTCGCTGAAACGATCGCAGCAGCGCGAGAGATTCCGCTAAAAGAGCTTGCCGACGCTACGACCGAAACCGCGGAGGGATTTTTTCGGTTCAATCGGACATGAACACCAAAGGTTGTCCTCAACGCGTTGGCAAATCAGGCGGCTTCGCCGCAATGATTTTAGCATCGTCTTCGGAGAAGCCGATCCACCTGGCCTTCTTACTCGTCGCCCTTTTCTTGTCTTCCTGCGCGGCGCCGGACACGCGGCACCAGATTGTCGTCAGCACCCGTGAACAAAAACTCGCGCTGATTGATCGCGGCAACGTCGTGGCGATTTATCCAGTCTCGACTTCGAAATTCGGATTGGGCGATTGGCGGGGCAGCCGTTTTACGCCGCTGGGTAAAATGCAGATCGCCAAAAAAATTGGCGACAATGCGCCGACTGGAGCGGTGTTCAAGGATCGGATACGCACTGGTGAAATCGTTGCGCCGGATTCGCCGGGGCGCGATCCAATCGTGACACGTATCCTCTGGCTGCGCGGCCTGGAGACACAAAACGTCAACGCATTCTCTCGCGACATTTACATCCATGGCACGCCCGAGGAGCGCAACATCGGAAGACCTGCGAGTTACGGATGCATCCGGATGCGATCCAGCGACATCATACAACTATACGACATCGTAGGAACAGGCGCCGCGGTCACCGTTGTGAACGCGCCATTGGCGGCGGCCGTTCCAAGTCTCGTGTCAGCTCATTCGATGGCCGAGACTAATCCGGCGCCATTCGTAATGCGATAATGCGGTAGCCGGGGTCGCTGACTCGGGCCAAATTCACGAAAACGGCTGTCAACAATCAGCAGTTACAATTATGGCAGCTTGCCGAGGTGTTCTCTCGGCGTCTCGCGTGACAACAACGCCATATCTGCATCAACCATGATGCGTACTAATTCCTGAAATCGCACTTTGGGCTCCCAACCCAGGGTTTTTCGTGCCTTCGAAGCGTCACCAACCAGAATATCCACTTCGGCTGGACGCTCGTAGCGCGGATCGTGTTTTACATATTGCTTCCAGTCCAGATTGGCGTGACCAAAAGCTGCTTCCGCAAATTCGCGTACCGTGTGGGATTCGCCTGTGGCCAGCACGAAATCGTCGCCTTCGCCAAATTGCAAGATTCGCCAGAGGCCTTCAACGTACTCAGGCGCGAAGCCCCAATCCCGTTTCGCGTCCAAATTGCCGAGGAACAATTCTTTTTGCAGGCCATGTTTGATTGCTGCAACAGCACGCGTGATTTTGCGAGTGACAAACGTTTCGCCACGCCGCGGGCTTTCATGATTGAACATGATGGCGTTGCTCGCGCACAAAGTGTAACTCTCGCGATAATTAACGGTTGCCCAATATGAAAAAACCTTGGCCACGCCATACGGGCTGCGCGGCCAAAACGGCGTCTTCTCGGTCTGCGGCACCTCTTGGACCTTGCCAAAGATTTCGCTGCTCGATGCTTGAATAAAACGGCAACGCAATCCCGCTTCACGAATTGCTTCCAGGATGCGGATGGTCCCTACGCCCGTGACGTCCGCTGTGTACTCAGGAATATCGAAGCTCACGCGCACATGGCTCTGCGCTGCAAGATTGTAAATTTCGTCCGGCTTCAATTGGTACAAAAGCTTCACCAGATTCACAGAGTCACTGAGGTCTCCATAATGGAGAAATAGCCGAACACCGTTGACGTGGGGATCTGCATAAAGATGATCGATGCGGGAAGTGTTGAATGTGCTGGCGCGGCGAATGATCCCATGAACTTCATACCCCTTTTCGAGCAGCAATTCGGCCAGGTAACTTCCGTCCTGACCGGTGATGCCGGTGATCAGTGCTTTTTTCATGAACGATGCTTGCTTTAGCTCAGCTCACAGGGTGTCGGCGAGCAAATCCTAAAAAAAGCGCCCAACGCTCAACGCCCAGCATCCAACTCTCAACTAAAGCGAAGCGTTCTATCAACTATGCGCTAACTCTCTGGCGGCGACACCATGATTCGCGCCAAAACCGCGCGCTGCGCGCCCACCAGCGACGCGATGCCTTTGCGTGCGAGACCTAGCATCTCATCCAGTTGCGATCCCGAAAATGTCGCTTCTTCACCTGATCCCTGCACTTCCACGAATTCGCCGTCTTCGGTAGCCACGAGATTGAAATCAACGCTAACGAGTTTGTCTTCTTCGTAATTAAGATCCAGTACGGGTTCTCCGTCCAAAACGCCGGCGCTCACTGCGGCGACCAATTTTTGCATTGGCGGAGAATCTAGCTTTTTGTCCCTCACAAGTTTCCGGCAGGCAATAGCCAACGCGAGACTGGCTCCGGTGATTGCTGTCGTCCGCGTTCCTCCATCGGCTTGCAGGACATCACAATCGACCCAGATCGTGCGAGGCCCCAGCTTCTCAAGATCAATAACTGCTCGCAGCGAGCGACCAATCAACCGTTGAATCTCCACACTGCGACCATCAAGCCGGCCCTTTGCAACGTCGCGTGGCTTCCGTGTCTGTGTCGAATATGGAAGCATTGAATACTCAGCCGTAAGCCAGCCGCCGGTCACTGCCTGTTCTTTCATCCAGCGCGGAACCGTTTCCTCGATTGTGACACCGCAAATCACCCGAGTTTGCCCCATTGAAACCAACACCGAACCGTTTGCATGCGGGGCGACGTTCAACTCAAAATTAAGCGAACGAATTTCATCGAATCCGCGACCATCATTTCGCTGCATGGTTGTGAACTTAGATGTAGCTGCGAATTGCGCGATGAAAGATTTAGAGTGTCGCCTTGGATTCCGGGATACCGTTGCCCCGTCCGACAGTCGCGCTTAGGTCCCAGTAATCGGCTTGACGCGCTGGGCTGACCATCGTTGTTTAAGCGTTTTGAGTGAAAAATAGCGCTGAAACCCAGACAGCGATTTGCATTGCTGGAGCGCATCGTTCCGGAACATCGATGCTCACAAGGCTATTGCATTCCTGTGGCCTCTACCTTGGTCCGAAAGATGAATTGATGCCCGCCCAGACCGATAACCCTGACGGGTTCTGGGAACATCTTGGATTCGTAGCACTCAATGACGAGTTGTTAAGTCAGCTTGGCGGCGCCTGGGATCTACCGCCGAAACGTGACGAGAACTTCACACATGCTGGCCTGGATCCTTTGCGCATGAAAGCGCGGCTCCTGATCGAAAGGTTCAATTGTAGAGGCAGCCGAGTCAACCGCGCAGGCGACACGCCTGCCACCACAGAATCGACGCACGTCTGGGGTTGGAAGGATCCGCGCAACAGTTTGACTCTGCCATTCTGGCAGAACCTGCTTCCCGGCATGAAGACGCTCATCATGGTGCGCAATCCACTGGAGGTCGCTCACTCAATGAAGGAGCGAAACGGAACCTCCTACTCGTTTGGACTGCGACTTTGGGAGATCTATAACCAACGCGTGATCGAAGCGGCCAGCGAACAAAATCTGCTAGTTACTCATTACGATTCGTTTTTCGAAAACGCCGAAGCCGAATTGCGACGCATTGCGGACTTCATCGGCTTACCTGATGACGAAGTAAGGGATGCTGCGAGCCTCGTATCAACGCGAAGACGTCACACTCACTTCGGCATCGATCAACTCATCGACGCTCGCGTCGCTCCGGATGTCATTGAGCTTTACCGGGCGTTGGCTGCCCAAGCATCCGAAACAACCAGAAGTGCGCGGTCCATTGCTTCGCAAGGCATAAAATCGAACGAGGCAAATTTACTTTCCGGCTCAGTGAGCCGTTTAAACGCCTCTGTTCCAGAAAGGATGGCGCAGATCGAGAGTCTCTACCGCGAGCTGCTGGAGCAAGCGGAAACGCGGCACAAAGCACAAGTTGAAGAACTAACAACTCATCTCGCCCAAACCGAAAGCCATTACAAAACACAACTCGAGGAGCTGACCAGTCACTACAATCGTGAAATCGAGCAATTACGCGAACATGTTTTGCAGACGAATGAGCTTCTTCGTGAGAGAAGTGTCACCCTCGCTGAAAGCGAGGCGCGTCGAGAAGATTTGCGAAGTCAACTGCGTCAGCAATTGAAAGCTACTCAGAAGCTTTTGCGGCTTTTCGAGGAAGTAGCGCAGTCGTCAAGCAGGCTTCGTTCTTCAGCGCGATGGCAAATAGCAAACCCCATTGCTGCCTTGAAATCAAAGCTTTCGCCGGCACGATCGCGAGAGTTACTCGGCTATGGGCACTTGGAAAAGATTATTGCAACCTATGAAAAGTGGCGAAGCGCTCACCCGGAGGTTGCTGCAATTGAAGACCAAATTCACGCCCTTACTCAGGACGAGGCTTTAGGCCGTGCAAACACCTTCGCTCTTGCTGGACCCCCAGCGCCAACGCGCCCGATTGAATTTCCGGTTCATCAACAGGTGGACGTTTCAATTGTCATTCCAGTGTTCAATCAATTTCCTTTCACGCAGGCTTGCCTTGCCTCGCTTCAGGAACATCAAGGGACAGAACGTTTTGAAGTAATTGTTGTGGATGATTGCTCAACGGATGAGACTGCCCAGGCAATCCCGCGAATACCGGGTGTTGTCTATTTGCGCAACGAAGAGAATTCCGGTTTCATCGCATCCTGCAATTTCGGTGCCGAAAAGGCGCGCGGGAATTCCTTGGTTTTTCTAAATAATGACACGCTCGTGAAGCCCGGCTGGTTAACTGCGTTGCTCGATACTTTCGCAGAAGAACCGCGAGCCGGTATTGTAGGTTCAAAACTTATCTATCCAGATGGTCGCTTGCAGGAAGCGGGCGGAATCATATGGCGAGATGGGTCGGGATGGAACTACGGCAAATTCGATGATCCAGAAAAGCCCGAATACAATTATCTGCGCGAAGCAGATTACTGCTCGGCAGCAGCGTTGATGATTCCCAAATCATTGTTTGCCAGCGTCGGCGGATTCGATTCCCGGTACGCACCCGCCTATTACGAAGACACTGACCTCGCGTTCAAGGTTCGGAAAGCCGGTTACAAGGTTTTGTACCAGCCGCTAAGCGAGGTCATCCACTACGAAGGAGCGACCGGCGGCACCGATCTCACCACGGGCACAAAGAAACATCAGGAGGTTAACCGGTCAACATTTACGGAAAAATGGGCCTCCGAGCTGATGACAAGACCAGCAAATGGTGATTTGGCGGCCTTGCAGTTGATAGCGCCGAATCGAAAGAACATTCTGGTAATCGACCATCATGTTCCCATGCCAGATAGGGACTCGGGATCAGTCCGAATGTTTCACATTGTCAAGACTCTCCGTGAGCTTGGTCATCGCACGACGTTTATCCCCGACAATCTCGCTTACGAACCTCCCTACACATGCGAGCTACAAAAACGGGGCACCGAAGTGGTTTATCATCCTTACGTTAAAAAAGTTCGCGACTACCTGCTAGCACGAGGCCCCGGTTTCGATGTTGTTGTGCTGAGCCGATGCGATTTTGCCCGCAAACACATTGCTGACGTTCGGCTGCACGCGCCGCAAAGCCGCATCATTTTTGATACGGTTGATCTTCATTATCTCCGGGAAAACCGCGAAGCGCAGCTAACTCAGGATCCGGAAGTACACCGCAAGGCGCAGCAGAAACAACAGCTCGAGCATGAACTAATTGAACAGGCTGATGAGACTTGGGTGGTGAGCCCCGTCGAGCAACAACTGCTTCGGGAAAAGTGGCCTCGTAAATCTATCCAGTTGGTTTCAAACATTGTCGATGCGCCCGGCTCAAAGACACCCTTCTCGCTTCGGCGCGACTATCTTTTCATCGGCGGCTTTCAGCACAGACCAAACATCGACGCCGTTCTGTTTTTCGTGCAGAAAATTTATCCTCTGGTGAGCGAGCATCTGCCCGATGCCAAATTCTATATCATTGGCGGCAACCCGCCGCCGGACATAGTTGCACTGGGGACAGAGAAAATCATCGTGGCTGGATTGCAGAAAGATGTTCGTCCGTTTTTTGATAGCGTGAGGCTATCTATTGCACCGCTGCGATTTGGGGCAGGCGTGAAAGGCAAAATTAATCAAAGCATGGCCTTTGGCGTGCCAGTCGTTGCAACTTCGCTGGCTGTGGAAGGAATGGAGCTTACTAACCATGAAGACGTTCTTGTTGCCGACACGCCGGAAGACTTCGCACGCGCATTAATCGAGCTTTATGAGTCGGAAGAAATTTGGAGACGGCTCTCGGAGAACGGAATTAGAAAAACACGCGAACTCTATTCTCCCGAAACGGCCCGTAAGAAGCTGGAGTTCCTGTTCGGCGACGAACATTTGGGACGTTCAGAACGACTCACAAGTGTCCACCAATCCGAGGCTGCCCTGGCAGCCAAAGATTGAGCCTGGTTTTCATCGGTGAGCAACACAAAGGTACTCGGACCGATCACCGGGAAAATCAGAGCGAGCCCGAATCCCATTTATTTCGGACAAGGTAGCGTGGTAATTTCATGGGAAACCAATGATCCCGCTGGAGGGGAGGTACGCGTTTCGACCCGTCCCGGCGACGAAAAACTGGTTAGCAAGAGCAAGGACTCTGGACAAACCGAAATCTCGTGGATTGTGGGTTCGACCAAATACGAGTTTCGCCTTTACGCTGCAAGTCAGCCGCATACGCCCGTTGATTCGGTGGAGGTTCACCGTGATCTCGATTCGGTGCCGATTGCTTTGCGCGAAATTGCGGACGAAGCGATGCGCGGAAATATCGGCATGGCCGAGCTTTCGAAATTCATTGCGACGGTCATGCCTCATTTTCTGCACAGCGGAAGATTTCACGAAATTTTTCCGTTTTGGGAGAAGTGTGGTTTCCATGTGACGCCGGTGCACTTTTATCAACCGATCCCCGATACGCAAAGTCTGCCCGATGCCCTGTGGAATACTCGAAGTGAACTCCAGGGCATCGATATGAATGACTGCTTTCAGTTGGATCTACTGCGGAAGCAATTCCCAAAATTTCGGGACGAATATGATAACCTACCGACGGAGCCTCCGCCTGGAGAGCGGAGGCCATTTCGTGGTGTCGACGCCTTAGTCGGTTACTGCATGGTCCGCTATTTTCAGCCACAGTTGATTATCGAGGTCGGCAGTGGTTTTTCGTCGCTCGTGTTGGGCCAAGCTGCAGCCAAAAACAAGAACTCCGCTCTGATCTGCATCGAGCCATTTCCTCGGGAATTTCTCAAACAAGGTTTTCCGGGATTAGAGCGCCTAATCGAGAAAAAAGTTCAAGACATCGATCTCGAATTCTTCTCTCAACTCCATTCCGGTGACATTCTTTTTATCGACAGCTCTCACACGGTGAAAATTGGTGGAGACGTCAATTATCTTTTCCTGGAAGTCCTGCCTCGCCTCAAGCCCGGCGTCATCGTGCACATTCACGATATCTTTTTGCCTTTCGAGTACCGACGTGATTGGGTCCTGGACGAATTTCGCTTTTGGAGTGAGCAATATTTGCTGCAAGCGTTTCTTACATTCAATTCAGAGTTTGAGGTGCTGATGGCCAATAGCTACATGGCTCACAAACATCTGGCAGATGTTAAAACCGCTTTTCCAACTCTGGAAAACCTCGGGACGATGACCTCCATGAGTTCAACAAAATGGGGTGGAGGAAGTTTCTGGATGCGTCGAAAGCCTTAGCGTTGATGGGTTTTAGTGAGGCAATCTGGGAACGGCCGCACACTTCCAATGTCTGATTAGTCACGCGCAGGCGGAGCACAAATTGCGTGTGCAAAATCGGGCTGCCTATTTGGTCCAATCGGTACAATCGCCAACCCCCGGACCAGGACCCGAAGTGATTGTTCGCCACTGTTAACTTCGTTTGGGACCACGAGGCCAACAAACGCGAGCAGCCGGTTGTCAAAATCAGCGGGAACTTCTCCTGGGAAGACAAAGTCATAACGTGAAAGCCTGATTAGCGTGCGCGAATATGGCTTAGGAAGAAGCATCGGATACGGCAGATTCTCCCGAGGGGGAATGTAATAGTTGTAGTAAAAGGCTTCAACGTCCGCAATGTAGTCACCAACATTGGGAGGATTTTGACCTCCATCAAAGATCGGGAGCTGCTGTGGGTCTTTAGGCACAAGAGAAAATGGCGGACCGTACAATCGCCGGAGGATCGACAGTTTTTCTGAGCTGTTCAGGCCGCGCTTCAAAGACCATCCCAGTGCTGATTGCGCTTTGTTCTTTTCTCGAGGTGGAGAGGCCGATACGGCAATCAAACGCGCGCCACTGACTAAAAAGAACCCAATTGTTACAATAACAAGAAGCAGACAGCACCACCGCGAGATCGAAGACAGGGCGTTTTGGAATGAGCTGGCTTGGTATTCCTGCCTTTCTGCCACGCCTGCTGGTTCTGTCTCGCCAGCAAGGCGGCGGGATAACGCCTCAGCAGGAAACCATACCCCGGCGATAAAATAGAGGACAAATAGCCAATCAGTCATTAGAACCGTGCGAAACAGAACCGGATTCGCAAAAACCGCGCTCCCGAGCACACTCGCCGCCAGGGTCCCTGACAGGATCACGTTTGCCATTCGGTGCCCTGGTTTCCAAGCAAAAATAATTCCTGTCAATATGGGCACAAACGTCGCCCAGGGCGGCAAGACCCTGAAGACAATAACCAGCCCAATTGAAATTAGGAGAAAGATTAGATTGGATGGTGCCAAAAGCCGGTCTCTTCGCAGCAGCCACACCAAAAAAGTAAAGGCCACTAAATAATACAAAAAGACTTTCTGTCCCAAATCGGCGCTGGAATATGAATTGACGTAACGGCTCGTGGCTCGGCTTCGCGGGCCAAATGTATTTGCATATTCCCAAAGCGCGGCGCCGACATTGCGAAGGTAAAAGCCCGGAGTCGCTTTTACATTTTCAATAGCGTGCTCGATGAAATAGCGATAACGGTCACGAATTGTATTTGGGGTACCGGCGGCATCTGGATCTTTGCGCACCGCCGGAGTCCAGCGCCCGTAATGCGGCGACGTGGCTGCGTAGATTGCTTCGCCAACATTGTCCGACAGGCTGGCGATACCATAGAACCGCTCTTGACGAACCAGCCATGGAAGTATCACAACAGCGAAACCAACAAGAATAGCCAACGCATCCAATCCGGCGGCCTTAAAGCTTCGATCGCGCCACCAAACAAACAGTGCCAATCCGATGTAAAACGGAAGAGTGAACGCTGTTAGCGTACGCGTCAGATTGCTTAAGCCGATTAGCAGACCTGAAAGGAAGAACATGGCACGGTGCCGGTTCTTGAACGCGAGCAGGGCCGCGTACACCGAACCGACAAAAAAGAGAAGACCTAAGGGCTCGCTCCCCGCCTGTGGCGTCTGGATCAATTGTGTGGGATCGATTGCGAAGAACAGCGCAGCCCCAACTCCGCAGAGCCGATTAAAAGCCAGTGCACCACAAAGATAAATCAATGCTGCCGTAGCACCTCCAGCTACAATGTTGAGAGCGGCTACAGCGCCAAGGGAAAATCCCGTCCACGTATACACACAGGCTAGAATAATTGAATAAAAAGGCCTGATGGCAGGCTGTTGTATCGCTGGAATTCCGTAGCCGTTAGCGATGCTTACTGCCTTGAACGTGTAGGTCGACCCATCCGAGATCGGAGAGCCATGGTAAATAAAAAATCCGGTTGAACGAGGGTTCAACAGATTGAATTCCCAGCGGACAGCCATGGCAATGACGAGAATTGCTAAAGCTACGAACCACTGGTTTCGCAGCAGACGTCGCACGCCCTCGAGAAGGGGACCGCATGAATAGGACGCAGTCATCCTACAACATCGCAACTTTCGGCTCCATGCGGTCAATTGAACTCGCCAGAAACGCGATCACACGATTCAATTTCGCGACAGATCGTGACAAAGAGACGCCAGTTCATCAATAGAAAGTACAAGCGGACTCCTTTTTAGCGGTGCCTCAGCTTGGGCCTCGTTGCGGATCTTTGAGACGCGCACAAAATTCAGGCGTCCAGTGCCGATGACATCGAACCGGTGGGGCGTTCGTTCTGGAGCGCATCATAGCTGCCCGGATCATCGTCGGCTTCAGGTAACCCAGATCAATAAGCAAGGTGTTCAAGTCCTCCAGAAAATCTATGAATCCCGTATCGTGCGGATCGTCCACACTCAGGTTGTGCCCGAAACCGCGCTCAATGAAAATGTCCGGCAAATTTCCGAACCCGAGAAAACTGCGAAACGAGAACTTTTTGACGAGTAGTGGCAGAATATCTTGCGCACGAATTCCTTCGAAACCGACCTTGGAGCAATCCCAGTTTTCGTATTCCTGTTCTACCCTTTTGAGTTGATGATTGGTCTTGTAATGATCCGGGATGAATTTCCAGATTGCTTGAATTATTTCCAGCGCTTCGGGCCATCGCATATGGCCATTGCGACCGATCATGTCGCTGGTTAAGAAAGTGCCTTCATCTTCCAGCGCTTCGTGAACGGAATCAAAGAGGTGCTCGAGTTCGAGGACGTGATGTAGCGTATCCTTGGCGATAACGATCGAGTACTTTTGTTCTGGCACCCAAGTGTTTAGGTCCGCCTCGGTGATCGTTAGGTAGCGGCCTACTCCTTCTTTGGCTGCCTGTTCTCGAGCTCGCTCGGAACGCACAGGCGACAACTCTAGCGCCTCGAGCACGAAATCATCTTCCCCTTTTTCCAATAGCCTCTTGATCAGAGTAATCTCATGCACACACTCGCCGGCCCCTAAACTGACGATTCGGCGGCTGGCACCGGGTTGATGAAACGCTTCGACGGCATAGCCTACAAAAAGGAGCATAACGTCCGCCGCGCCAAAGACGCTGCACATCCTGGGACGAATGTGTTTAACGTCCCAGTAGTGATAAATCGGCCCGAGTTTGAGCAGGCGTTCTGGATTGGCGTATTGCGCAATCTGCGCTCGAACCCGAGCTTCGTAATCGGTTGCCGCAGTATCAGGCATCTTCAAAAAACTTGGAGTAGGGACTGGCCACGAAATGGGTACGCAGTTCGTCGAAGTTAGCAATTGCATTGCGAAGATCATTATTACGAAGTTTTTTTGTCGTAGTAGTGAGCTCCCGTCGGGGCACTCCCATGAAATCCAAAAGACACTGGAGCTTCTCGGAACCCGGAATAATCATTTCTTCGTATGAAATCCGAAAGCCAGGATGCTTGGAAAAGATTTCGCTAAATTCCTTCTCTCGAGCCGAGACTGTCTCAAAATCCTGCTGGCACTTGTACGGATCGAGGATTACCGGCTGAATTTCGGGAATGGTTTGCCCGTGAACGGCCAGTGTGACTCGAGTCACATGGCTCGCAATATAATGTGAGAGATAACGGGCAAGGAGGTTTTCGCGTCGCAAGTGAATGATTCGAAAGTCCCGGTCGTTAACAATCTCGTCGCGTAACACCTTATACTCAGGCCGGATCAACTCATCATGCTTTAGCTTAAAACAGACAGCCTTCTTTCCCTGCAGATCAAGCACGACCTTGTAAAGGAACTTAATCGGATCGCGATCTTTCTCAGCAGCCATGCGATCGGCAAAATCCGGTTCCTGACGGCGCTTGATTAAATAGGTGCCTGTCATTCCACCGAGAATACCGGCAGACGCAAACACTTCATCATGCGAGATGATGTCCGGATGAGAGCGCAGAAGGTGCACAAGCATCGTGCTGCCGCTCCTGGCAGGACAAGTGATCATGTAAATGTTGTCGCGAGATGAACCCATGCGAGCGCCGAGAGGTGAGCCCAGCTTATTGGCGGACCCTAACACCTTTCAATTGTCGGAATAAAAGCAGAGCCGCTCCCATTTTCCAGTCGATTTCAGGTCGATTGATTGATGCGGTACCAGATCTAAAAAAATTCGCGGAAGGCCAGAATGAGATTTGCTCCTGGCGCTGGGTCGTTCTCAAAAATTGAATACGCGGATACGACTTAGATCAAACTCCAGTCTTTACCCCGGCTCAGGATCTGGTCGAAAACCGATCCACTTTCACTCTTTGGTCGGCTCAATGCGTCCTTGGCCTTGCGGATTAGGTATAAGAACTTCAAAACGCGAATTTCAGAAATCAGCGCTGTGGATCCCATTAGCATGATTTGCTCAAACAGGAGGTTGGACAACGCTTGGCCTTTGGAAAAACGAGAGTCCGGTGCCTGGTATTCAGGCCGATGCGCCCAGCTCCAGTCTTCAATCAAGTAGATCCCTCCGGGTTGCAACAACGGGAAGAGAACCTCGAAGGACACCTTCGTTTGTTCGTAAGTATGGGACGCATCGTCAACCACCAGATCAAGCTCGTTGGCAAGTTCATTCCGAACAATCTGCTCCAAGACTCCCTGATCCGATTGCGAGGCGGAAAAATGCACAAAGCGGCCCTCTTTGTCGGCAACATAGTGAGAAAGCGGCGCCACGGGTCGGGGACTAATATCGACTGCAGCCATTCGACGAGGCTTGAACAGCTTGTCCAGGAACACGTAGCTCCCTCCTTGAAAAATCCCAAGTTCAAGGATTGATCTTGGTGAGAAGCTGGAAGCGAGCTGCTCGTAAACGCGAAGATAGGGTTCGCTTTTTAGAATCGTAAAGGCCTCGGAGGTGGAAGCGCGGCTGTCTTTGGGTGCCGCGCCAATCTCAATCACGAAGTTTTCGCCGTCTAATGAGAACTCTCCCCGCGGACCAACCTCGATCTGGTTCATGGAGGACAGCGTACATGCGAAGGTGATTTGGATAAACGGAAATCATATTCCGCGAGTATGCGTGACAACCATCGATCGCCTGGTGTAGAATTCTTCGATCGGGGAGCAACACACGCATGCGCGAACCGGACAGCGAAATGGAATGCAGAATACGACGATAAAACCGATTTTTCTGGTGGGTTCTCCTCGCTCCGGGACAAGTATACTCACTTGGTGTCTGGGCCAGCATCCGAACATCTTTCCAGTGGATGAGTCCACCGGGATCGGAGAGTTGGCGCTTGCGCTCGCTGTTTGCTATCAAACGAAAATGGGTCTGGGGCCTGACTCCCTATGGAGCGCTATGAACATGCAACGAGAGGAATTCATTGCCACTTTTGGCCAGACGGTCAACGGGCTTATTCAGGGTCATAAGGTCGATCTTCAACGGAAGTGGTGGAAACAGGCCTTCGCCCCAAATGCCCCGCCTCATGACTTCGTGGCAGAAACAGCATCCAATTCTGCAAAAGCGCGATGGGTCGATGGAACCCCGGCATATTCGTTTCACATTTGCGGATTGCGTAAACTTTTCCCCGACGCGCTGTTCGTTCACATCATTCGCGACGTCACTCCAGTGGTGCGGTCGATGCTAAACTTTCACCGCCTTGCCGGGGTGAGCCTGGTCGCTAATGAGCAGGAAGCATACAACCTTTGGTTCTACTCGGTAAGCGCATGTTTGTTGGCCGAACAGGCCTACGGTCCGCAGGTTGTGTTCCGACTTAAGTACGCGGAACTTGTGAATCAACCTGAGACTTCCTTGCGCGCTTTACTTGGTTTCCTCGGTGAGCCATACGCCCCGGAATGCCTGGCTCCTCTACGGAAACGGATCAACAGTTCGGATGTCCCGGCTGATTTCAGGCTTGGCGAACAGGGTACTGATCCGTTAATAATCGAACGTGCCACGCGATTGAATGCGGAGATTGAAACAAATCCACAAACATCTGAGGTCTCAACGATTGCCCTGGATAAAATGGAAGCGACGTTTAACGCTCAAATCAACCACAGAGCAATCCTTCGCGACAAGTATACCCGGGAACACGGTCGAGCAAAAAGACTCGCAAAGGAAATTAAACTCAAGAGAGACACCATCCGCAGGCTTCGGGCGCGGCGTTGGCATCATAAACTACGGCAACTTGTTTTCGGTCAGGATGCAGTTTGTTAGGTTGCTTGCGGAGTCCTCATTAAATGCTGAAACAAATAAATAAACCAATTTTCATTGTGGGCTCCCCGCGGTCGGGAACCAGCATACTCACGTGGTGCCTTGCTCAACACCCGAATATCTTCAGCGTCAACGAGTCGACTGGAATTGGAGACCTGGCAGTTGCCCTGGCCAGTTGCCACGAGAGAAAAATGGGTCTCGGTCCTGATTCTTTATGGAGCGCGATGAAGGTGCAGAAGGACGAGTTCTTTGCTGCTTTCGGGCAAACCATCAATGAACTTATACTGCTTCACAAGGTGGATCTTGAGGAAAAGAAGTGGGAACAAGCGCTTCCACCCAACAGCCCACCTTGCTGTTTCCCAACGGGCAAAGCGGTCAACAGATCAAAAACGCGATGGGTGGATGGAACGCCTCTGTATTCCTTTTACATCTACGGACTGCGCAAGCTCTTTCCCGACGCGCGATTCATTCACATTGTCCGGGATGTCACATCCGTGGTTCGGTCGATGCTCAATTTCCATCGCCTCACTGCGATCAAGATGGTGGACAGCGAACAGCAAGCCTACAACATTTGGTTTCGCATGGTGCGCGCCTGTGTCCTGGCGGAAGACGCTTACGGCCCGAACGTCGTTTTCCGATTGCCGTATGACCAGTTGACCGACCAGCCGGAGCTCGCCATGCGCGCCCTGCTCAACTTCCTGGGTGAACCCCATGTATCCGAATGCCTCACACCATTGCAGAAGAAAATCAATAGCTCCAATGTCCCCGCTGATTTTCAGCTGACCGCGCCACACAGCGACCACATCATCAAACGGGCGACGCAGCTGCATGCTAAAATCTTGACCACACCCCAGGCCTCTGAACCTTCGCTCGCTGCCGCCGCGGAATTGGAGGCTGAATTTTTTTGCCAAAAAGGAACCGAGTTGGCCAAGGTTCAAGCCCGCGTCGAAAGGCTTGCGGAGGAGATCAAACGCAAAAGAGCATTTATTCAAGAGCTTCGTACTTCACCTCGGCGCCATGGGCTACGTCGTTTGCTCTCCGGTTTCAGGTCTACCGCTTTGCTTCCGTGTGCTGCCTATCTTTCCGGCGTTATAGACAGCGCAGATTGGCTTTCCGTCACGATGTAATTGTACCGGAAAGTCATGCCGCGGGAAACGCTTCGCGGCTGCTGTCTTGCCAACTGCTTTAACAATTCAAGCACATCGACCATCAGCATGACATCGTCTCTCAACGATCTGGCAATCGTGACCGAGAAGGACCTTTGGGGGGTCAAACTCGCTCATCACCCTAAGTCCTTCTGGTACCCCTACTCAACATTGCGCAACGTTGCACTCCTTGAGAAGCTCGCCGAGATGGCCGGTTTTCAGTTGCTGGACCTCTGCCGGGGTGCGCACAAAAAGCTCGCAGACATCGGGGCCGCTGACGGCGATCTCGCGTTTTTTTTAGAAAGACAAGGCCTGTCAGTGGACGTAATCGACAATGATTACACCAACTTCAATGGTTTGAAGGGAGCAAGGACCCTTAAGGAAGCCCTAAACTCGTCCGTCGCTATCCGATCGGTCGATTTGGATTCCCAATTCTCGTTCACCGAGCAAAAGTACGATGTCATTTTTTTCCTGGGAATCCTGTACCATTTGAAAAACCCTTTCTTCGTTCTTGAAAGCTTGGCTCGACTCACGAGATACTGTTTCGTAAGCACGCGTATTGCCAAACAAACCGACGACGGCCAACCACTGTCAAAATATCCCGTCGCCTACCTTCTCGGACCTCAGGAATGCAACAATGACGACACAAACTTCTGGATTTTCTCGGAACAAGGTCTGAAGAGATTGGTTGAGCGGACAGGATGGAACCTCCTGTCATATCGGACGATTGGCGATACAGTGGGCTCCACACCGGCCGACCCTCAACGGGACGAGCGCGCGTTTTGCCTGCTGGAAAAACGGCCACCTTCTATCAGCGCAAATCCGAACCCAGCTTCCGGTGGGGAACGGCTGGGTAAAACGACGATCTCGTGGGATACCGCAGACGGAAGCATCGGCAGAATCTTTGTCTCAGTAAACCAAGGCGAGGAAGCGTTCTTTGCAGACGGTCGCCGCGGAACGGCTCCCGCGGATTGGATCGAAGTAGGTTCCAGCTACGAATTTCGCCTGTACAACTCGGGTCACACAGAACTGCTGGCGAAAGTCGCCGTTACAAAGGCAGCGCGGTAACTCTTGGTCATTGATCGCCAGAGCAAGGAGTTCCCTCGGAGGCGGGCAACTTAACTGATCCGATTAGCAGAACCGTCGCTAGAGTTGTTGAGGTCGTCGCTGTGAATAGAATGATACAAACCACTCAATCGTGATTTTCGCTAGAGAAGGAAGCTGTAGCACTTGAACCACCTCGATAAGATGACTATCAGCTGGCACAACTCGGGCTCCAATGTAGTTGCCCGTCCGACTGAATCTCGACTAGACCGAAATAGGGGAGTCGCCAGAATCTTCTCTTAAAACACGCAAGTCATGTCGGTTTCCGAATTCCCCGGTACTGGGACGCACCAGCGACAAACGCCATTGTCTAGGGTGCACAGTGATCTGGGGTTACGAAACCTTTCCGGATGGGAGCGCTTGGCGCTTGGTGTGATAACGATAGTCGCCCTGCTGATACGCGCCTGGTATCAACACGACCGACTATTTTGGGGCGATGAAATAGGCACGCTCGACTACATCAAAACAACCCCCGCATATCTCTTGAGTCACTTTACGTACCATCTCACGATGAATTATTTCATTCTGGTGGAAAAGGGGATCGCCTGGCTTTTCGGGGCCACAGATTGGCGACTGACCCTGCTGCCGCTGGCAGGCGCTGTTGCAACGATCCCATTAACTGCTTCGCTCGCGCTAAAATTCACGGGTTCAAGCCGCACCGCGTTGATTGCCGCCACTTTGGCGGCATTCAATCCGTTCCTGATTTACTGGGGACCACAAATCCGCTCTTATTCGCTGCTGGTAGCTTTTAGCTTACTGGCAATCAATGAATTCCTGCATTGGTATAAACAGCGAACTTGGTCGACTGGTGGGCGATGTGCTGCTGCCGTGCTGCTGCTGCTACTTGTGCATATCAACGGCGTCTATACAGTCGCGTTCCTAATACTATTGCTGGCGATCGAAACCGCTTCTAACGGTTGGTTCGCCGGTCGACGGTTTCTCTGGGCATCCAGGACTGTTTGGATACCGCTGGCTGGGACAGCAGGAGTAATCGCCGTCGCCTACTGGCGCCTGGTACCTGATATTACGAATCTTACCAAACAATGGGGAACCGCCCGTCCGCCAACAAGCATGGGATATCTTCCGCAGCTTTTCAGCTCGTATATGGGTTGGGGTTACCTTGCGTTTGTGGTAGCTCTGTTACTGATCGCAGGTGTTTGGTCCGGTACGCAAGCGAAGCGGCCCCTTCTTCTGCTGTGCTTGGCAATTATTCTGGGTCCTATTGTTATGTCTTTGCAGGGAGTCTCGGTTTCACCCGGGGAACCTCGCTATTTGATCTTTTCTCTCCCCTTACTGCTCATCTTACTGGCGGAGGGAATCGATTGGCTTGCTGGCCATATTCGGATGCGGCGAGGCGCTGTCGTGACAGCGTGGGGCCTTACTGCGCTAATTGTTTTGGGCTGGATGCCCTTCGTCCGCGCACAGTTCGTAACGAAACGGCATCTCGAGTATGTGCGCTTGGCTGAATTTCTGCATTCAAAATTACGAAAGGGAGACGTCGTCGTTGCGCGATGGGGTGACGGGTTCACCTTGTCGCAATTTTTCAAAGACCCGAGACAACGCATCCTGATGCCCGATCAATATATAGCGAAAGTCGCATCGCAGCTGGATACGCCGACCAAAGGACGCGTGTTTTACGTGACAGCCCCGGGCGAGTCAAAGGGCCGTACGGCCCCGATCCAGCGTTTCGGATGGCTGGAACTAACAACTTATAGTGGTGACACGACACGAGCCTTGCTTCAGCAATGGCGAGAAGATCTGTTGCTCCGGACTGCAGGACGGATTAACGCGCCATTTCGCAACGACTATCAACTACTGGCACTGATGGAAGAGCAGCTACCTTCTGGCAAATCGCCTGATCACTGGCGGTACCTCGCCGAACGTTGCGCCGCGCCTAGTCCGAGCCGAGGCTCTCTTCATCCACCGTTATTTCCATGAATTTGAACGCTGATCCTCAACGTGACCAATACAATTGAATTGAGCATTTTAATGCCTTGTCTCAACGAGGCGGAAACGCTTGCGCCCTGCATTGAGAAAGCACGGTTGGGTATCCAACGTTCCGGCGTGCGGGGCGAGATTCTTGTAGCGGACAATGGTAGCCAGGATGCATCGGTGCAAATTGCCGAAGATTTCGGCGCACGCGTTGTTCATGTAAAGAAAAGAGGATACGGCAACGCGCTGGCAGGTGGCATTCACGCTGCCTCCGGAAGATGGATTATCATGGGCGATGCCGACCAAAGCTATGATTTTTCGGAGGCGGATCGCTTCGTCAAGAGATTCCGGGAAGGTTTCGAACTTGTCATGGGTTGCCGTTTGCCAAGTGGGGGCGGGCGAATCATGCCAGGTGCGATGCCATTTTCACATCGCTGGCTGGGAAACCCGATCTTTTCACAAATGGCACGGCGTATGTTCGCTGTGCCTATTCACGACGTTTATTGCGGGCTCCGCGGATTCACGCGGGAACTGTATGATCGATTAGACCTTCGTTGCGAGGGAATGGAATTTGCCACCGAGATGATCATCAAGGCGAGTTTACATGGCGCGCGAATCTCGGAGATTCCGATTAGCCTCCATCCGGATGGACGCAAAACGCAGGCGCCGCACCTTCGCACAATTCGTGATGGCTGGCGCACGTTGCGCTTTTTTCTTGTCCTTAGTCCGCGATGGCTGTTCTTAGTGCCCGGGTTTTTTCTGGGATTGCTTGGGCTAACTGGATACGTGTTGGCATTGCCCGGTTTGAAAATCGGTGATGTGACGTTCGATGCTCATACGCTTTTATTTTCGAGTCTCGCCATTCTGATGGGCTATCAATCCGTTCTTTTCGCTATCTACGCCAAAACTTTCGCCATCAATGAAGGGTTATTACCCAAAGACCCACGAATTGATTGGCTTTTCAAGATCGTCTATTTGGAGCGCGGTTTGGCTATTGGGGCCCTGGCATTTCTGGCGGGTTTGATATTGCTTGGCGCAGCCGTGTTACAGTGGAAGTCTGTCGGTTTCGGACGACTCGATTACTCTGTGACTATGCGTTGGGCGATTCCGGGGGCAACTCTGACATCGCTCGGCTTTCAAACCATACTCTCGAGTTTTTTCGTTAGCGTTCTGGGGATGAAGCGTCGTCTATGAGCCAATCTGTAACGAAGGTGAAAACCGACTTTGACGCATACGCTGCCACATATGATGCCGCGCTTGCCCGGGGACTTTCGTTTTCGGGCGAGGACAAGAATTTCTTTGCTCGTGGCCGAATTCTTTGGCTTCGCCGTTGCTTAAATCGCCTGCACGAAAATCCGCGCATCGTACTGGATTTTGGCTGCGGTACGGGCTCCGCTGTACCCTTTTTGTTGAACGAACTCGAACTGGAATCGTTAGTGGGAGTGGATTCATCCACTCAATCACTGGCGATTGCCCGACACGCGCACGGCGCTCGCGCCAAGTTCGTTCCCCTCGCGGAATATCGCCCCACGGGCTACTTCGATCTAATATTTTGCAATGGCGTCTTCCACCATATTTCGCCGAGTGAGCGCGTCACAGCGGTAAACACATTGTTTTCTTCTCTGCGGCCGGGTGGCCACTTTGCATTTTGGGAAAACAACCCATGGAATCCTGGCGCACGTTACGTCATGCGTCAGATACCATTTGACCATGACGCCATCACTTTGTCCCCGCCGACCGCCCGCCGGCTGTTACGGAAAAGCGGGTTCCAAGTGATCCAAACTGATTTCTTATTCTTTTTCCCTCGGTCCTTGAGTTGGCTGCGCTGCTTGGAACCTAACCTCTCATCTCTGCCACTAGGTGCGCAGTACCAGATTCTGTGCCGGAAACCTCATAAAATTGGATAACCGTTTTCGTCGGCTCAAGATGGGTCAGGTGCCGTAATGAGGGGGTATCCTACTGATTCAGCAATCCACCTTATCAATAACGTTGCGTGCAAAAGTCGCGCGCTGAATGTAGAGTCGATTGCCTTTCACCTTGAGAAACCGAGCGTGAAATCGCCAGATTCGGAGGCAGGCAAAACGACGCAGTGCAGAATAGGATAAACAAACCGATTTTTGTTATTGGGTCACCGCGTTCCGGGACCAGTATCCTCACGTGGTGTTTGGGACAACATCCAAACATATTCGCGGTGCCAGAATCCAACTGGATGGGAGATTTTGGCATCAACGCTGCGGTCGTCCACCAGGTCGGAGCGGCGCGCGGCCACCTAAGCATCCTGAGCGCGATGAGTATTTCGCTTGATGAGCTCCTCGCCAATTTTGGCCGAAGCATAAACGATCTAATTCTGGCCCATCGTTTGGATTTGGAGAAAACACGCGTTGCGATCCCCACGCTCCCCGACTTCATGAGGCGCTCGCTTCCCGGGCCAAAAATGCGATGGGTCGATGGGACTCCGGAGTATTCGCTGCATACTTACGCTCTGCGAAAACTCTTTCCAGAGGCGGTTTTTATCCATGTGTTGCGTGACGTGCGCGATGTGATTCGGTCAATGCTGAATCTTCATCGCCTTGCCGGGGTTCAGTTGGTGGCGAATGAAGAAGAGGCCTATAAGTATTGGTTGCGTACGGTCCAGGCATGCGCGCAGGCTGAACAGGCTTATGGTTCAAATGTCGTTCGGCGCTTGGACTATGATACCTTGATCGATGCCCCGGAGACTGCGATCCGGTCTGTTCTGGATTTTGTGGGCGAGCCGTTTGACGCGCAATGTCTTGACCCGCTGCGCTACCAAATCAATAGCTCTGACGTGCCGCCCGATTTTGTGGCCGAGGATCCAGCCACGGATCGCCGGGTTGTTGACGAGGCTACAAACCTCTATGCAGAGCTACGGCACGCTGCCGAGGTGACGGAATTATCCTCCCTCGCTGCTCATGAGATGGCAACTGCGTTTCGCCAAAGGGTGCAACACGTCGCGACAGTCGAGAACCAGCTTCAAAACGCTGTGCAAACCATTAAGACCTTGGAGAAGCAATGCTCGAAGGAAGATGTGAAGGATGAAGCGTTGCTCTAAAATTGGTGTCGACGATTCTCAGTTTCCCACGTGAAGCGAACCGAAATACAACGCGACAGAATTCTATGTCGTATCGGCTTTGACAGATTATGGGGAGTGTGCGGCATCTTTCACACTGGATTCTCTACCACAAGGGAACCTTAATTGCTGCCTGCCTCCTTCTTGTAGCAGTCATAGGCTATATTGATTATGCTACGGGATACGAGCGTCCCCTTCTTCTCTTCTATCTGTTGCCAATTTCCCTGGCTGTATGGTTTGGCAATTTGCTGTTCGGATTGATTGTTGCTGTCATTGCCATCGTGGCATGGATGTGGTCAGACCTGGCGGCTGGAATTCCCGCTCTAGGATTCTGGAATGTGGGAATGGCTTTCACCTCCTTCGCTATTTTTTCTGGCATGTTATCAAAGCTCCGAACACTCGTGCGTGAACTGGATAGACGGGTGCTGGAACGGACGGCAGCCTTGCAGCGTGAAGTTGCCGAACGGCAACGACTCGATCGGGAGATTGCGCAGGTGGCAGATCGCGAGCGGCACCGGTTAGGCCAGGAACTGCATGATAGCCTGGGCCAACATCTGACTGGTACAGCGCTTGCCGCTCAAGTATTAAAGGAAAAGCTCGCGCTCAAGGGCGCGTCGGAAACAACCGAGGCAGAAAAACTGGTCTGCTATGTGGAAGAAGGAATTGACCTGACTCGTAATCTGGCGCGCGGTTTTTTTTCGCCGGAACTGGATGCCGATGGCTTGACGGTGGCCCTTCGAGGGCTTGCGGAAAACATTACCGAGCGTTTCGGTATCGACTGCGTCTTCGAAGGAGAAGAGTCAATTCGAACCCCCGACTCAGCGATTGCAACTCAGCTCTATCGGATCGCCCAGGAAGCGGTAGCCAACTCGGTCAAGCATGCTGCTGCGCAACGAATTACTATCCGACTCGGGACGAGCCCCTCAGAACTCTCGCTCGCAATCAGCGATGATGGAATTGGATTTCCCGATAGATTGCCCCAGTCTGAGGGACTCGGCCTTCAATTAATGCGACACGGTGCATCCCTTGCTGGCACGAGCTTCGATGTTCGACGAAATGGCCAGCGCGGTACACTTGTAACATGTAAATTGAACCTGCAAGACGGACGTAACCGGAGTTTATGACAATGGAATCAGCTTCGAAGCCAGGTGAAACGCGCAAAATTCGTATTTTTCTTATCGACGATCATCCACTGGTTCGCGAAGGGCTGGTGAATCTCATCAACAGCCAAAACGACTTAGTCGTCTGCGGCGAAGCGGAGGATTCCGCCGGAGCCATGACAGGAATCGCCAAGATCCGACCCGACGTTGCTCTTGTGGATATCTCGCTAAAAAATGAATCCGGCTTGGAATTGGTGAAAAACCTGGAGAGTCAATTCCCGCTGGTCGCCTTGATTGTCCTTTCGATGCATGATGAGGCTCTTTATGCCGAACGGGCCTTGCGCGCGGGTGCGCGGGGTTATGTCATGAAGCGGGAAAGCACAAAAAGCGTCCTCGCCTCGATTCGCCGAGTAATGCAGGGCGGCGTTTATGTCAGTGAAAGGGTCGTTAACAGCATGGCTCGTCGGTTTAGCTCATCGCCTAAGAAAATAGAGAGTTCTCCTGTGGAACGTTTGAGTGACCGCGAACTGGAAATATTTCGCCTGCTTGGCCAGGGACGAACCACAGCTCAGATTGCCGAGGATTTGCATCTGAGTTTGAAAACCGTGCAGGCCTACTGTGCACGTGCGAAAGAGAAATTCGGTGTTAGCTCTCTGGGCGAACTTCTCCGTGCCGCAATTCGCTGGGAAGACGCGACTCATCTAAAGTAGGTATTGCTCTTAAAGAGCAAGGTTCGGCTATAGGACCTAGTCCTACAAAAAGACTCGGAAGCGTCTGTCTATAACTGTTCGAAGCCCTGCACGAGGGTTCCGACCGTGAAGTTACTTTCAACCTGCCTGTCGGGGATCGTAAAAGACCTATCCATCAATGCTGCACGTCCAGAGGCGAGAAACATACCAAGTAGACGATTAGACCTAAACGCATACGACACTGACAAGATCAAGCTGGGCTACTTCGATCTTTACGAGCCGATTTTCACGTCCTGGACCAACAAAGAGATCAACCTTTTGGAAGTCGGCGTCAAAAATGGAGGTTCGCTTAAATTGTGGCGAGACTATTTTCCTCATGGAACGATCATTGGCATCGATCGAAAACTGCCCCAACGCCTTGAAATGGGAGAGCGTATTCACATCTTGCAAGGCGACCAGACAGACAAGGCATTTCTATCGAAAGTAGCACGTCGAACTGCTCCGGATGGGTTCGATATCATCATAGATGACGCCTCCCACATCGGTGAGTTAACCAAGACGACTTTTTGGCACCTGTTTGATCATCACCTGAAGCCGGGAGGATTGTATGCGATTGAGGACTGGGGCACGGGCTATCTGGATGACTTTCCGGATGGCAAACGCTTCGAGTCGAAGCGTTCGATTCTCGCTCACCTTCGTTCATTTCTACCTCGACGCCTAAAGAGACGAATGAAGACTCCATTTCCGTGCCATTCGTACGGCATGGTAGGGTTTGTTAAGGAATTGGTAGACGAACAGGGGGCAGGCAATATTGCCATGGGTCGCAAACGGGACTTTCGGTTCTCGAAGTTTAAAAATCTGCTCATTACGCCAGGCATCGTCTTCGTCACGAAGGCGAGCTCTACTCTGACGGCGTCGCCTGATTTAGTACCCGCAAGCAAAGGGAAAGGTAAAACCACCATTTCGTGGAACAGCGTGGACGGAAAGATTTATGTTTCAGCAAATGGAGATAAAGAGTTGCTGTTCTCAGGCTCGCCTCGCGGTTCGCAGGTCGCGACTTGGATCAAGGAGGGTTTTCTTTACGAATTCCGGCTGTACAACGCCGATCACACTCAGCTTCTTGATAAGGTTGTGGTCACCAAAGCAACGGCTTAAGTGGACGCGATTTCAAATAACCTGTTTCCCCCGAGTTCATTGCGCTGACAAAGCCGACACCGATTAATGCGAGTCGCTTTAAGAGCGGCATTGATAATGACCCAACTGAAACACAACAGACTAAATACGAAAGATTTACGCTATCGCTTCCTGGTAACGTCGGGCAATTCTTTGGTTTCGCAAAAAAGTTCGTTGACGCCGCGCTGAAGTGTGATATTTTGGTTGTCCCGCTGGTAGCGGGACTCCACTAAATTGGAGTGCGTTCTACGTACATTTGGGACTGCAAATTGGGCTCAATTTTGTCCCGGCAATGAAAACGGAAATCCGCAATGGCGGAAGGCTGTGATTTTTGTCGGCACGAGATTGAGTTTTTTTGTGGCCAAATGTAACGAACGGCTGGTTCTTTGACATCTACATACAGGGTAGTAAGAAATACAACTTTAAAGAGCTGAGTCTGAAATTGCTGTAGCCGTCGGTCGCTGACCGCGGCTCACAGAGAGAGTTTCAGTTATCATGAATTTGATCCGGCAGCCGCCGGATCTACAGATTGATCAAGCTACAAAGAGCGCATCATGGATGCCTTGGTGCCAATAGGCGATGAAGGACGTGGTAAGCTGCGATAAGCTACGGAGAGCGGCAAACACGCTTTGACCCGTAGATTTCCGAATGGGATAACCTGAGCGAGGTAACGCTTGCTCGAGTTCCTGTGAATTCATAGCAGGAACATCGCAACACCCGGCGAAGTGAAACATCTCAGTAACCGGAGGAAAAGAAATCGAAAGAGATTCCGTCAGTAGTGGCGAGCGAAAGCGGAACAGGCTAAACCCGACTCATTCATGTGCTTTGTATCCCAGTCATTCGATTAGAACGCGCATGCGTTCAAATCACTCCTTCCGAGGAGTGGCGATCGAGTGAACTTGGACAGAGTGCAAGAATGAGTCGGGGGTTGTAGGAGCCCGACGTGGTAGTGCAAAGGTTAGGTGAAGCTTCTGGAAAGCTGCGCCATAGAGGGTGAAAGGCCCGTAACCGAAAGCCCGAGCACGCCTAGGGATTTCCTGAGTAATACGATGCACGTGAAACTTCGTATGAATCTGCGCCGACCACGGCGTAAGCCTAAATACTCATTGGCGACCGATAGTGAACAAGTACCGCGAGG
>Ga0081455_10000626_pt1 | contig 45898 bp, 37 predicted proteins | sample TabmetS3T2R1_FD_70207 | JGI IMG/M metagenome (GOLD analysis project Ga0081455, IMG submission 70207) | Tabebuia heterophylla rhizosphere microbial communities from the University of Puerto Rico - S3T2R1 | ecosystem: Host-associated > Plants > Roots > Rhizosphere ...
GGTGTAGCCGACGTCTATATCACCGGCCGCGAGACCCGCGGTGAGCATCTGATTGTTGCGCACCAACACCAATTGCGCGGTGAGGCCATACTTACCAAAGAAGTCCAAGTCTTGGGCGATCCAGAGGGGCGCGACTCGAGGGGTTGGACTTGGATAGCCGATCACAACTCGGGTCGGTGCGGACGCGGCTTGGCTTGCGCCGAAGTTCCCAAAGATGAAGTAGGCCGTAAACAAGGCGACCAAGCAAAACCAAAACGAGAGGCGACGATTTGCGAGAGTGGAAAAGCGCGTCATGTATGACCCCTTTCGCTTCCAAACAGGAAGCCGGTCGACTGCCTATCAACCTCTTGTCCCTATCTTTCGGTACGCTGAATCCGAGTGAAATAGATTGCTAACGTGCATACAGCGAATTGATGAAGCCCGTGGCTTCCAACTTCTGCAAAAATGAGTTGTCGAAAAAGTCCTCCGGTTTTGCTTGTGCCGCCTTCGGGCTTTTCGCTACTTCCAAGACGGCTTGGACTTCTTCTTTCGTCATCAGCGGCACCCGCTGAAAAACCGGCGCATGTTCGTCGTAAACAGCTTCGAGCGTTTGCCGATTGTCGGTCTTCATGAATTTACCCATCACTTTCATGGCCGTCTCTTTATCGCGCAGGATGATGGAGATCGCCTCGGTGTAGCCTCTGAGATAACGGCTTATTGCATCCGGCTTTTGCTGGAGGACTTTGCGCGTAGTTACGACCCCCACAAAGATGAAGGGAATATTGAGCTCGGTGACATTCAGGATCTGCTTGAAACCCAATTCTTGAGCCTGAAATATGACTGGGGCGTTCATGAGCCCGGCGGCAGCGTTGCCTGCCTTAAGGGTAGTCAAGAGGGCAGGCGAACTACCGGCATAAAGAATTTTCACGTCCTTGTCCGGCACCAATCCAAATCTCCGCAGCAACATTCGACTGGCGTAATCCGTCGAAGCGGCCGGCTGAGTGACTGCGAGGGTCTTTCCTCGTAGGTCCGCTACGGTCTTAATTGACGGTTCGCCGTACAAACGGAAAATAAATCGAGACGCGGTGTTGGCGATGTAGACGGTATCCGCTCCTTCCAAGGCTACATCGACGCCCTGATTACCGACTAGGCCGATCTCCTCGGTGCCACCTACGATCGCTTGGATCGCGGTGGTTGCGGCGAGATAGTTAAGGCTGTGTTGCAGTCCATGCTTGGTGAAGAGCCCAAGATCTTGAGCAACCCAAGCCGGCGACATGGTTCCGCCCAGGGCGTTGTAGACGCCGCGGAGACTGGGTGTTTCAGCGGCTGAGACTTCGTGCGCAAACGGTAAATGACCAAGAACAGCCAGGACCGCACCCAGAGCCAATTCGGCTAGCTTTATCCGTCCCCCCGTATTGCCTCCTGCGAAAGACTGAATGTATTCGGAGACTAGGTGAGCGTCCCGCCGGGTGTCAAGAAGAAAAGAATCGATCCTTAGCCCTTGGCTCTGTGCAAGAGATGCGCGATTCCCTTGACGCTCACTCGCAGTTTTGCCTAATCTCCTAAAGGGTTAACTCCGGCCGAGGCCGTTGGTCGGCCAGAGCACAAGACGGAGGACTAAAAAATGGCGACGCGAAAGACTACCAGGTTAAGACTCTCCCTCATCGCAATCCTTACGCTTTGTGCGCCTGCGCGCGGAGCCGATCGGCTGACCCTGAGCTCGACTAACCCCACCGCGTTGGAAATCGATCAAATCGTAGCGCGAGAGAAAGGATTCTTTGCGCGGGAGAATATTGATCTAGACGTCACTTACATGACACCCGACCTCGTCATCAAAGCGCTGCTTGCCGGAACCGTGGATCTCTCAAGATCGGGGGCTCATTTCGGTTTGATCGCGGCGGCACGCGGCGGCGAGGTAAAAATCATTGGCGGATCGACCTACGGCTATCCCTACCAAGTCATCGGCCAACCCCAGTTGAAATCGCTCGCCGACCTTAAAGGCCAAAAGATTGCCGGTGCTTCCTTAGCCAGCATCACCACGACGATATTCAAAGATGTCATGCAGCGACAGGGCATTCCGCCGACGGCCTACACTCTGCTGTTTGTCGGGGGAAGTCCGGAGAGGTTTCAAGCCGTGAGCTCAGGCCAGGTTGCGGCCTCCCTAGCCGAGGCTCCCCCGTTCAACTTCAGATCTATCGATGCCGGCAGAAAGGTTCTGCTGAACTATTCCGACGAGATCAAAAATCTGCTCTACACCGCCTACTTCGCCTCCAACAAGTCTCTGGCCCAGAATCGCGCTCTATTCACGCGATTCATGAAGGCGATGGGACAAGCGATGCGCTGGCTGAACGACCCGGCCAACGAGAAAGCGGTCATCGAGATCATGATGCAGCGCCTGAAAGTTGATGAAGCGACTGCGGAACGTACTTATAAATTCATGGTTCCGGAGAATAAGGCTTTTCGCGGTGAGGGAGCGATTGACGTGGCCGGATTGACCGAGATGATCCGGTTGCTCGCCGTCGATCAGATGATCCCGAAGCGCGAACCTTGGGAAACTTTCGTCGATCCCTCTTTCCCGACTATAAAGTAGTGCACCCGAATCTTGGGAAAAAACTGAGCGCAAGCGCGATGGGAGGTTTAAACATGTCAGATGGAAAAACGGAAAGCGCACCTTCGGCGTATCAAAAATTGCTGGATGAGTTGCCGCGTACGGGACCGGGGACCCGAGCAGGTGAGATGTTGCGGAGGTATTGGCACCCGGTCTGTTTGTCGGCCAACCTCAAGGACATTCCAATCGCCGTGAGGATGCTATGCGAGGACTTGGTAGTGTTTCGCGACGGCAAAGGACAGCCGGGATTGCTGGGCATTCACTGCCAGCATCGGCTGGCCTCCTTGGAGTATGGTCAAGTAATGGAAGACGGTCTGATGTGTTCCTATCATGGGTGGAGATACGACACCAAAGGTCGCTGCATCGACCAGCCCTTGGAACCGCGCAACAGCGATCTCAAGGATAAGATTCGTCATCTTTGGTATCCTGTGGAAGAGTGGGGGGGTATCATTTGGACCTACATGGGACCGGAGAAAGAGAACCCGCCGCCGTTGCCCAAGATCGATGTCCTCGCTCGTACCGACGGCGATGTGAAGCTGGTGGACGGCGACGTTCGCAATTACAACTATCTCAACTGGATGGAAAATTTCGCCGACATGGGCCATGCCGTGGTGCTCCATGGTCTGGTGATAAGAGATGTACCGGAAGAGCTCAAACCCTTTAACGACACCAGCATAAAGAACTGGACGCCTCTGCCGCTCGAATTCGTTGAAACCGATTACGGCATGAAGACCGTCTCGGTTCTCGACACCGGCGACCCGGAAGTAAAATTCGTCAACACGTGGGGCCTTGCCATGCCGATCCACTGGAGATTTTCCGGCATTCGATCCGGCTTTCCGCCTGATTTTACTGATGAGCGCCAGGAAGGCGGCGGCATGATACGGATCATCGACGACATTCACTTTGAGCTCATCCGCTACAACTTGATCCGCAAAGGGAATTTTCCAGGACTTTTCACCTTCGGACTACCCGCGGACTTGAAAGGCACGGCTGAGAAAAAAGCCCACGATCGACGCAAATATTCGGGATGGGAAGGCGTGCCGGCACTCGAAGACCTGGTGTTGCAGGAATCTCAAGGAGCGATTCCCGATCGACGCCTCGAGCATCTAGGAACGTCGGACCGCGGCGTGGTTATGATGCGAAGAATATGGCATAAAGCCATGGAGGACGTTGCCAACGGGAAGGATCCCAAGGGGGTCGATCGCCGACAAAACGGCATGCTTGAAGTGGATACTTTTCATGGCCACGTCAAAGTCAGTGAGCTCAAAATAGGTCCTGAGAACATGCCTTCTTCAACGGAGGGGAGAGGACTAATTCGAGACCAAAATGGCAAGCTCGTTTTCGGGTAGCTCGTCGACAAAAGTCAGGGTCGGATACAATTGCGTCGATTGACGGTTGTTTCGACGTTTTGTTAAGGAAAGTTCAGATTCGTTATCAAAGGAGGGTCGATCATGGATTTTACGCTCGATAGTTTTGCGTCGGAGTGTCATCGGATCTTAAAAGACGATCCCGGTCGCGCGGGGCGGGGAAAAGTTCGCGAGCTGGTGCAGGAGGTGCTCAAGGATGAAAAGTTCCTAGCCGCCTATCTCAACGAGAACACGCCGGATCGCCAGGTGATTTACGAAGATCCTGAGCTGGGTTTCTGTATCTGCGCGCACATGAGCCATGGAGCCAGAGAAGCCAATCCCCACGATCACGGCAGCTCCTGGGCGATCTATGGACAGGCCATCGGCGAAACGGAAATGAGCGATTGGGAAGTTCTTGAGCCGGCCGCTGAAGACAAGCCAGGCAAGGTCCGGCGCGCCCGAGTTTATTCGCTAAAGCCTGGTATGGCGCACATCTACAACGAGGGGGATGTACACTCGCCAAAACGAGTAACCACGACGGGGCTTATTCGTATCGAGGGCAAAAACACGCAGAAGATGAAGCGGCTCGCCTACAAGGCGGTGTGACATTACGGACGGTAGTCGCTACGAGCTCCCATAGTGGACTTGTAGCTCGCAGCTGCTGTCCGTAGATTCATGGTTGTGAGCGGCCATTCAGTGTAGTGCTCTCGCAATTTGCGCCCGAGAGTAGCAAATTGTGAGCAGCGGACAGCTCAGTAGCTATGAATCTGCCTCTCTTAATCGGTACATCAGGTTACTCCTATCCCGGTCCACCGCCGAAGGGCTGGTTCGGTGCCTTTTATCCTGCAGCTAAAGGGAAAGGGTTCGATGAACTCAAATATTACTCTCAAATTTTCAACACAGTTGAAATCAACTTTACTTTTTATCGGCCACCGTCCCAGGCAGTAACCAAAGCTTGGATCGACAAGACACCCGCCGACTTCAACTTTGCGATAAAACTGTGGCAAAAATTCACCCACCCAATGAAAATTGGACGGAAAAGCTCCGAGGACAAGTGGCAGCCTGTAACCCAGGAAGATATCGATCAATTTCGTAGCGGGATTCAGCCCCTGGCCGAGGCCGGAAAACTCGGAGCGCTGCTTTTGCAGTATCCAACCGGATTTCATTACTCCCCGGAGAACATGGAAAAAGTCGAGCGGACGTTACAGGTGTTCTATGATTATCCCAAGGTCGTCGAGCTTCGACACAGTAGTTGGGGCGAAAATAGCGCCTCGATTAGAGCCCTGCTGGAAGAAAATAGGGCGAGCGAGGTGCTGATCGACGAACCCAAGTTTGCGTCTTCCATCCGGCAGGACTTCGCGCCGATCGGCGAGCTATTTTATTTTCGAGCTCACGGTCGCAACGCAAAGGCGTGGTGGCGGCCCAAGGAGTCGTGGGAGCGTTATGACTATAGCTACTCGCGCGACGAGATCAAGAAAATTGCGGATCGCATCAAAGGGGCCGCGAGCACAGCGGGAGTAAAGAAAGGGTTTGCTTTTTTCAACAATCACGCCCGAGCCAACGCCCCGGCAAATGCCATCATGCTATCCCAGGAACTGGGATTGAGGCTAAAAGTGATGCCGAGCGAAGCCATGCTAGCCTTATTCCCCCAGATCGTGAACGTTGATACATCTGGTTGATTAACGCCGGCGCGTTTTGGGTTTGCCCGGCCGGTAAGAGATCGCGACGTACAACATCACCACGGCAAGCAGCAGAAATTCATTCATATTTATCGCCTCACTACTACTACGTTTGACGCCGCTCGCGCGGATTTTGTTTACTGGCGTGGAATATTAGTTGTGAAGGTTTGCTAGACGGTCGAGCCTACAAACCGACTGGAACTAGAGTTGAGTTCAAGGTTCAATGTCCCAGGTTCAACGTTTCGAGTCGGTTACGGATCTGAACATTGAACTTTGAACGTTGAATTTTGAACCACTTAAGCGGGAGCAGCTCTCCTGTGGAGCGCAGGTGCGGGTTTGACCACCAGGGCGTAGAGCCAGGTTACGATGAGCAGGATCCCAGCGAGACCCCATAGAAGGTAGATATAACTCTGGGTGCGGTCGTAAATCGCGCCCGCAACCACAGGGCCGATGACGGCGCCCCAGGCCTGAACGAAAATCATAGTGCCGCGAATCTTGGCGAAGTTGGTGCGACCGAAGAATTCTCCGACACAAGACCAATTTATTGGAAACGTTGCTTCCACCACCGTAAATAACGGCAGGAAAAACCAAATTTGCCAATGTTCTTGCGCGAAAATGAGCACCATCATCGACAGGATGGCGACCAGCATGCAGACCGCCATAAGCTTGGTTTTATTTATCCGGTCCGCCAGCCAGCCGAGTAAGAGTGTCGCCGGTATGCCGAGAAAGGACTGGGCGCCCAAAAGAAATGCCGCCTCCGTCTGGCTCATTCCTTTCCACACCATGATCGGCACGTAGTGCACAGCCACCGCGGTAAGGACAATGATTCGCAGCGCGGTTCCGATGGTGAGATACCAAAAGGGCGACGTTCGCATCGACTCAGCCAAGGTGAAATGAGTTTCCTGCGGCGTGCTTTGTGTTTGGCCGCGCTGCTGAGTTTCAGTCGGGCGAAACGGGGGATCGCCGTCGGGTTGAAGACCCATGCTCTCCGGGGAACGACGCACCATTAGAGCGAGCGGTAATCCTGCCAGCAGAAAAATCACGCCACTGCCAAACGCAGCGGACCTCCAGCCCCAGGTATGGATCGCCCAGGCGAGCAGCGGCGTGAGCAGAAACCCGCCGAGATTGACCGAAGCGCTGATCAGCGACATCGCCATGGTTCGCATACGGATGAACCACGTATTGGCGATGACCATCGGGGCGTCCATGAAGCCGGCCTGAAAGGACAGCGAGACGACGCCCATATAAATCAGCAGCAGAGCAAAATAGCTCTGCACATTGGCGAGCAACATGTGACCCACGCTGCTCATGACGATGGCGATGAGAATCAGGGGACGAGGACCGTAACGGTCCATGCAGTAACCTGCTACGGGACCCTCAAAAGCGCCCTGCGCGCGGGCCAAAGAAAAAACCAATGAAGTCGCGGCGCGGCTCAATCCCAGGTCCTGGCTGAGGGGCAGGAAAAAAACTGAAAAGCCATAGAAGTACAACCCGCCGCCGAGGACGCGCAGGGCCGAACCGACGGCGACCATGCGCCATCCGTAGAAAAGGTCTCTGAATTTTCCGATCATAAAACATTCAGACTAGCTGAAGCACACTCATCGCGCAATTGCAGTCGCCGCGCCGCTTTTCCTGAAGAACAGGTAAAGCGGATCAATCGGATTCCAAGAGATCCCGAAATTGTGGACGATTTCGACGAATTTTCCAGTTATCTTTACCCTAATCCGACATTATTTCTAAGCAGCTCAGTCGATGAGCCCTGTAGGCCTGGGCAATGGGACACTACCTCGAGGGCCACTCCACATCCCCGAGGGTGATGATTCCTGCGACCCGTGCCTTCCACCAAAGTGCACGCTCAGGTGCCCACGGCTTCCGGTCTCACCGCCTTCGCCCATTACTAATGCTGTGCAAGTATTGTCCGATTAGGGTTTATTCTCACTTAGCACGGGGCTCACTGGCGCGGGACAAGGTTGAGGTGAGGATTTTCAGGTTTTCGCTTTTCTCGATGTAGCGGACAAACAGATATTTGTTTTCCTGTGAATCTAAAGCAGCCGCTGGAACGTCGCCGGCTCCCGCTTCAACCTTCGCCAGGATGAAGTAGAGATCGTTGTCCTTCAAACCCCGCACGAATCCCTCGCTAAATTCGGACAGTGTCCTCGCGGTGATAACGTTGGCAAAACCGCAGCCTCGCGCAATGGCGGCCAGGTCAGCCTGTCCGGCAGTTGCCGTCGGCGCGCCGCGGGATGACTCGTAACATTCGTTGTCGAATACTATGTGAATAAGATTCCTCGGGTGTTGGTTGGCAATGGTTGCCAGGCTGCCAAGATTTAGCAGCAAAGAGCCATCCCCATCGAAAGCCACAACCTTGCGGTGGGGCAGCGCCAACGCCAAACCCAACGCCATGGACGAGGTGAGTCCGAGGTTCTGCAAATGATAATTACCCGGGTGAGGGCGCAGTGCTTGCCATTCGTGACGTACGGCACCGAGGTTTGTGACCACCAGTTCTTCGCCGAAGTGCGGTACAATCGCTTGCAGACAATCGTATCGTTTCATCGAACTACCTCAACGCTTGTTTGTTTAGGACGATGGCCGTAGGGCGGCGCGAGGAACGCGCGAGTATCTGGCTATCACGGATGGTCGGGCGAATATCCTCAAAACGGCCGACTTTCTCATAGACGATATGCATGGCTTGCAACACCGGCTCGGTGAGAGCACCGACGGTGGCGTGCCCGGCGTTTTCCTCACCGACCCCGCCGCTGTGACCGATCAACATCAAGACCGGTATACCCGGATGAATACAGACCGTTGCCAAAGCATTTGTAGACAACAAAAAACCGGAGTTCATCATCACCATAGCCGGTTTTTTACCGCCCAAATAAGCGCCCGCGCAGATTCCGATTCCCTCTTCCTCACGGGTCACGGGTACGTGGTGAATGGCCGGATCTTCGCCCAGCGCCATGACCAGGTCGTGGAGATTCGCTTCGGTCAGGCTCGCGACGAAATCGATACCCGCCTCTTTGAGCGAATCGACGATTTCCGTCGCCACTTCTCGTTTCATGTTTCCTCCTGCGGAATCACTCGCTTCATACCATCACAGAGTTAGGCCGTGTCAAGCATACGTTTGTTGACGCGGCACGCTAACGAGTGTTATGAACCGAGCAGCCGATCTCGTAAACCGATCACAAAAAAAACCTAGACGGAGGTTTCGCTCATGCTTCGGATCGACGCCGATGCGCACGTTCTGGAAACGGAAAAAACCTGGGAATACATGGAGGGCGCTGAACGCAAGTTCAGACCCCAGATCGTCGCCCCCAACGACGGCTCATCGACGGATGAGTATTGGCTAGTGGACGGCACCCTGCGGCTCAAATCGCGCAACGTCGGCAAGAACACGCCCATGACTTCGCGGGAATTGCGCGATGTCCACGCGCGTCTCAAGCACATGGACGAGCTTGGCGTCGACATTCAGGTTATTTTTCCAACCATTTTTATTATTCCGCTTACGCCCCGCCCCGAGATCGAGCTGGCGCTATGCCGCAGCTATAACCGCTGGATGGCGGATGTTTGGCGGCAGGCGAAAGAAAGACTGCGCTGGGTCGCCGTTTTGCCGCTCCTGAGCATGGACAAAGTTTATGACGAAGCGAAAACGGCGAGGGAGAACGGTGCGGTGGGCATCTTTCTCCGCGGATCGGAGTGCGATCTCCTGCTGAGCGATTCCTATTTCTTTCCGCTCTACGAGGCGGCCAGCCGATTGGACTTGCCAATCTGCATTCATTCTGCCACGGGAAGTCCGATATTGTTCAACTACTTCAAATACGAAACCATCGCCTTCTCGAAGTTCAAATTGGTGCTCGTGGGCGCGTTCCACAACATGATCATGGACGGCATTCCGGAGCGATTCCCAAGACTGAAAGTGGCTTTTCTCGAAGTCAGCGCCCAGTGGCTGCCCTACGTGCTTACGGATCTTGCCAAGCGCTATCATCTTCAAGGCAGGGAATTGGATAAGCAAGCGCTGCTGCGCCAGAGCCGCTTCTATGTCGGCTGCGAGACCAGCGATGACCTTCCATACATCGTGGAGCATGCCGGAGAAGACAATCTGGTGGTGGGCACCGACTACGGCCACGCCGATAGCGCAACGGAACTTCTCGCCCTTCGCGCTGTGTCGGAGGACAAGCGCTTGAGCCGAACGATTGCCGACAAGATAGTCAGTGACAACGCCCGGGCGCTTTACAGGTTGTGACTCATTAGAAAATCGTGAGCCTTCGCAGCGAGAAATCGGATAAAGCTTCACCACGCAGACGTAGAGTGCACCGGGTTCTTTTTAACCCGGATTACGCAGTTGAAGGCGACGCACAGGACAAGGCGCAAGCCTTCCGTAGCGAACGCAACGGGCCTGTGCCTCTGAGCGTAGTTGCGGGCATCGGTGCGATGAGCGGCGTCCTCAACCGCTGCGAACGAAGTACCAAGTAACAAAAAAACTTTGAAACATTACGGGTCTATGCGTTCGCTGCGCCAGGCTCACGCCTCGCCCAGCACAAGTCCTACAATTGAACTGCGCCTCCGCGGCTAGATCGAACACACAATGAAAATTCTCGTCACCGGCGGCGTCGGTAAGGTCGGTCAATGGGTCGTGCGCGATTTGCTCGACAGCGGAGCGCATCAAGTCACAGTTTTCGACCGCTTGCGCGGTCCGGAGCGGGGCGCCGTCAAATACCTTGTTGGCGACGTTCAGGACCTTGGCCAAGTCATAGAAGCCATGGCCGATGTCGAAGCCGTCATTCACCTCGCGGCGATTCACAATCCCAACATCGCTACTGCCAGCGTCACCTACCAAACCAACGTCGTCGGGACTTTTAATGTCCATCATGCCGCCTTTCGTCTCGGCATCAAGCGGGTCGTCTCGGCAAGCAGCAACGCCATCGTGGGCTGGAGCTATGGTGAGCACTTCGTTCCTGATTATCTCCCTATCGATGAAGATCATCCGCTCCGGCCTGAAGATGTCTATGGCCTTTCAAAACAGATCGGCGAGACGATCGCGCAGTCGTACAGCCGTAAAGGTTTGGAGACCATCATGCTGCGGCCAAGCGGTGTCGTCACTCCCGGGGAGCTCGAACAGATAAAAAAAGAGGGGGGCCGTCGCGTTTCGGGGTTTCAGGCGTACAGTTACATTGATGCCCGTGATTTGGCCGTGGTTTTTCGCCTGGCAGTGGAGCGTTCGATTCCAAGCGGCACCGCGCTGTTCGTTGTCTCCGATGATAGCACCATAGCTGAACCGCTCTGTGATTTTTACCCCCGTGTCATGCCGAGCATCGGCGACAAAGCCCGCAGCCTAACCGGCAGCAAGGGATCCTACTCCAACAGTCGCGCAAAAAAGTTCCTCGGTTGGCAGCCGATTCATTCTTGGCGGCGCGGCTGAAACGCTCCAGCGGGGAAGTCCCGCGAGGAACACAATCGAACGGGTCGCCGATGGATCCGGAATTTTCAGCCCTAAGCGGCGGACCCGCCGTTCCAGCGGAGCAGGTTCAGGAATTCGCGGCGGGTCTTGGGCCCGTAGGTGCGATAGTGCGGCTCCGGATGCTCGCGGTAGGCGTGGCGCTCGCCGGCGATGGCATCGGCGCGGGTGTGCTTTTTCACTTCGTCGGCGCTGATCGCATAGGGCCGGGTCGCGTTTAGCCCAAAGATCTTGGCACGCAGTGCCGGGGTGATCTCGGGGTAGCCGTGCTGCGCGCGCAGTTGGGGCGAGATCTGGAAGGTGCGAAATGCCTGGATCTGGTCTTGTGGCGAGCCGTACCAGATGGAGTCGGTGCCCCAGACCACGTTGTTCTCGCCGCAGTATTTTACGAGCTTGCCGAGCGCATGCGCAGCGTTGTCAGGGTCGCGCATGAGAAAGCGCCAGGTGCTGCCGAGCTCGCCGTAAACGTTGCTATTCGGCTTGATACCGTTCTCCACCAGCGAGCGGATAAGGGTATCGATGCCGTCGCTCGCGCCGCGTCCGGTGTAGGCGCGTTCGGGGAAGCCGGTGACGAAACCCGAGTGATAGACGAGGAAGCTCACGTCCGGAAAGCGCTTCGCCACAACGCCGATGTCGCTGCACTGGCTGTGCTCGTAGGACTGACTGCCGAAGGGCAGTCCCTTGTGCACGCAGATCACCTTCACGCCGAGACTGCGCGCCTTTTCGATAAAGCGCGTGCCGACGGCATCCGACAGGAAGAAACCTTTGCCGTCGACGCCCCACTGGGTGTAGGTCTTCCACGCGCTCACTTTCCAGCGCTCTTTCAGCTCGTCCATGGACTCGAGATCGCCCGGCTGGTTCGGGTTGACGCGGCCGTGGAGCAGCAGGCGATGCGTGCCTTCCATGCGGTCCACGATCCGGCGCACCGCATCTGCCGCCTGGATCGTCAACGGCTCGGAATCACGGCGTGAGGGCACAAACGAGAGCACCATCATGTCGGTATCGCTATCGAGAAACACGTCTTTGACAAATTCCTCGGGCCCGAGGCAGTTGAGATAACTGAGCGGGCCGGGTTTAGCGGCAAGTCCGCAGCCTGCCTTGGGCGACCACGTGAAAGCATCGTCGGGTGCTGTCTTGATCCATGCGCCGGTTGGGTCAACGAAGTGCCCCTGTACATCGAAGATAAACTCACCCTTACCGCCGAGCCTCGCCTGCGCGAGCTGCGGCTCGAGGGCGGCTGCAGCTTCGATCTCGAAGAAGCCGCCGCGCTTGCCCGCTGCGGCGTTGGCCGTGTTGAACGCGAGCAACGCGCTCGCCGCGCCGCAAGCCGAAACCAGAAATTCGCGACGGCCAACCCCCAAGCGCTTGGCGTTGTGGCTCGCCGCCTCGTGCGCCAAACGGTTGCCAGCGAGATTGGCCGCCGAGAGCGGAACGGGCGCGAATTCTCCATTTGAAGTCGTATCCAACTTGATTGGTAGCCGCCGGCCTTCGGGATCGATCATGTGTTTCATGTAAGTGAGTATAGACTAGGATTTGACAGCTGGCGAATGGCCGACAGCAGATTTTTCTTTCTTATCTCAGTAGGCGTTTATCGCTGTCCGTCGCGAAGGGGATAGGTCGGATTCTGGAAAGCCCGCCCGGAGTGCGGTCACGATTGAGCGCTTTAGCCTTGACGCTTCGTCAGGCGCAGCGATATAGGTGCGTAGAAAGATTGAAGGATGAAAGCGGAAGAATGAATAATACTTGTTCTTCCTTCCCGACTTCGGCGCGAGATGAAAAAGCCGCTGTGAATCCGGCGGCGATCGATATTAATCGGAGGATGACATGACTGTTCTCAAGACCGCGATCGCGACCTACCCGCACACGAAGAGCCTGAAAGACGGCACCGTGTCGGTGCCCGGCGTCCAGTTCGAACATGTCGAGGTCTCGCCAATCATCGGCGCTTTTCGCCGAATGTGCCGCACGTTGGAATTCGACGTCTGCGAGATGGCCATTACGACGTACCTCACCGCCAAAGCCCATGACAAACCGTTCACGGCGCTGCCCGTCTTCGTCATGCGCCAGTTCCACCACTCCCCCATCGTCTATAACATCAAGTCCGGAGTGCAGTCGCCGAAGGATCTCGAGGGCAAGAGGGTGGGCGTCCGCGCGTACACCGTCACCACCGGTGTCTGGGCTAGAGGCATTCTCGCGACGGAGTACGGCGTTGACCTCGACAAAATCACCTGGGTGGTGGTCGATGAAGAGCACGTTCAGGAGTACCGTAAACCCGCTAACGTGATCGAACGACCAGGAGCGAACCTGGCCGAGATGCTCGTGCAGTCTGAACTCGCGGCCGCCATCGGCGTCGGTAAGGTCGACTCTCCGGGTGTCAAGCCACTTATCCCCGAGGCGTCAGCGGCCGAGGCGGCTTGGTACCGAAAGACTGGTATCTATCCCATCAACCACACGGTGGTGGTTAAGGATGCCCTGCTCCAGTCCGATCCCGCCCTGGCGCCCCGGCTATTTGCGGGCTTCGAGGCCGCGAAGGCGCAGTTCCTGAAAGAGCTTGGCTCAGGCGCCGATCTACCTGCCGACCTCCAGGTCCTGGCCAAACGTCGGAGCATCGTGGGTGACGATCCGCTCCCCAATGGCCTGGCGCGCAATCGCAAGGCGCTGGAAGCCATCGTCCGGTTCGCGCACGAACAGAAGATCCTTCCGCACGCGGTCAAGCCGGAGGAGATGTTTGCCCTCAACACGCTGGACCTGAGTTAGCCGTTCAAATTAAACGTGGACGACTGAGGAGCAAGAAGAGTTGAGATCATCGCTTAACAACGTCAGGCTATCGAGCGATCAGAAGCGCAAGCCTCGGCGCAGTATTCATTTTTGTCGTTTTCCCCCTCACGTACCACGATCAAAGCGATACTATCTGTGACTCTGACGGCTGATCTCCGCTTCGATCTCGCGGAGTGCGTCGGGGCAATGCTTCGCGGCGACTGTCATGAGCTCCCGACAGTCAGCGTCGCTGCAATCGATTTCGTACAGACCGCTTGGAGGATCGCCGGGTCTACTGATAACAGGAGCACCTGCGAGAACATCGTGGACGAGAGAACCGGGTTGGGTGCTGTCAAGCAAGCAGGCGCGAGATTCAACTTTCAATCGAATGGTCATGATTCACTCTCTTTCATAGATGGAGGAAGAGATCAAACCGATTCCGGGTCATCCTCATTCACCTGGATCTTGTGTTCCGCCGCTTGCGTTTCGCCGTCGTCAGCTAATATAAAGTGACAGTGAAGCCCATCCGGATCATGCAGCAATGATTCTCAAACCGAGTGGACTGACGATTTTGTTACCTCCTCGCACGTCGATCCGAAAAGTATCTTTTCAGGAGTAAATTGTATGAATGCCCTATGGTGCTACTGGCATCCGGTTCTATGGTCCAAAGACGTCACCGACAAACCCGTGCCGGTGAAGCTGCTCGATCAGACTTTGGTCATCTGGCGCGCCAATGGCAACTTAGCGGTCTTCTACGATCTATGCCTTCACAGAGGCGCGGCGCTTTCACTCGGTTGGCTGAGCGGCGATCATCTAGTGTGTGCCTACCACGGTTGGAACTACGCTATCGACGGCCGTTGCACGCGCATTCCGTCGCTCCCGCCGGATCGCGAGATTCCGAGCAAAGCGCGCGCAAAAGCGTTTCGTGTCCAAGAGCGCTACGGCTTGGTTTGGGTTTGTCTAGACGATCCGCGTCAGGATATTCCCGACTTTCCACCCGAGTTCGGCGATCCGAGCTTTAACTGGGCGCCTTACACTTCGGAAGGCGAGTGGCGCGCCAACGCTGCACGCATGATCGAGAACCTCGCCGACTTCTCCCACTTCCCGTGGGTTCACGCTGGCATCCTGGGCGATCCCAATCAAGCCGAGTCGCCCGCGATCACGCTCACCGAGACCAAGGGCGGCTTCCAGTACGAGATCGATACGCCGGTCAATAAGTTTCGTCCGAACAGCGCGGCGAAACAATTGTATACGGTCATCCTACCGTTTATGGTGATCATCCAGCGCCGCCAGCCGGGAAGTGTCGAGCGCCATACCAATATCTATCTTTGCACTCCGGTGTCGAATCACAACACCAAATTTTATCGGTTGGCCGGCCGCAACTATCGCGACGTCAAGACCGACGAGGAGCTCAACGCACAGCACCGGCGCATCTTCGAGCAAGACAAAAGAATTGTCGAATCGCAACGTCCGGAGGAGTTGCCTCTCGATCTTGCCGAGGAGCTCCATTTGCGCGGCCCGGATACTCCCGCTCTGGAATATCGCCGACGCCTTAAACAACTTGGCGTGGAATGGCAATGACTGCGCGCCACTCTAGAGATGCGTCATGCCTGATCATTACGACGTCATTGTTGCCGGCGGCGGTTCGGCCGGCTGCGTAATCGCGTCACGCTTGTCGGAAGACCCGGGGCGAAAAGTATTGCTGCTCGAAGCGGGACCCGATCCACAGCCGATTCCGGAAAACGTGCTGGATGCTGAGCGGGCGACCAACGTGCTGCTCGAGAGTCCGTACATTCTCATGTATCCCACCAAGCGCAACTACGACGGCAGCGAGTTTTATTCGCTCGCCGGGCGCATCATGGGCGGCGGTTCATCGGTCAATATGATGTCGATCCCGCGCCCGATCAAAGCCGATCTCGATACTTGGGCGGCCCAAGGCAATCACGATTGGTCGTGGGAGAAAGTATTGCCGGTATTAAAGCGCATCGAAGCGGATCAGGACTTTCCCCGCAGTCCAATCCACGGCAACTCGGGACCGATTTATGTGAAGCGCAAGCACGTTTTCGACGCTCAGCTCAGCGCGCAAGAACAGGCGCTGTTAGAAGCCGTAACCCGACTCGGTTTGCCGCGCTTCGACGACCAAAACGAACCCAACCCTTACGGCATCGCGCCGACGGCGCGGAACATAAAAGACGGCAAGCGGCAATCTTCGGCGCTGGTCTATCTCGGCCCGGCGCGCGGGCGGCCGAATCTAACGATCATGGGCGCCGCTCAGGTGACGTCCTTGGTCGTCCACGGAGACAAAGTCGAAGGTGTTCGTTATCGAAAAGACGGCGACGAGCGCACCGTCAGCGCGGACAAAATCGTGCTCAGCGCCGGTGTGTATCATTCGCCGCAGATTCTCATGCTCTCGGGCATCGGTCCTCCCGCTGAGCTCGAGCGTCACGGAATTCCGGCAGTGCGTGCGCTCGAAGGCGTCGGTGAAAACTATCAAGACCATCCGGTGGTGACGATGACGCTCAAGGCGAAAACGAGCGGCGAAAAGCCGGTCGCACGCGGCCGCTCGACGTTGAAGCTCTATTTCAAGAGCGATACGGCGCTCGAGTGCATCGACTTTCACATCATCCTGCGCGAGATCACGACCGTTTCCGGGATCGGCGACATGATCGGCTTCTTGTGTCACTTGCTGGAGCAAACCAATCGCGGCCGTCTGACCTTGCAAACGTCCGATCCTGCGGACTTGCCGACGATCGATCCGCGGATGTTGGAGCACCCAAAAGATATTCAAGCGATGGTTTCGGCCATGAAATTCGTGCAGCGGTTGGCCGCCACCGAGCCGATGAATCAATACTGTGGCGAGCTATTTTCGCCGACCCCCGACGAAGATTGGGCCAAGTTCGCCCGTTCCACTTACACCAGCTATTTTCACGGCGTCGGCACTTGTAAAATGGGTCCGATAACCGACCCCATGGCCGTCGTCGACCAGCATTTGCGCGTCCACGGCATGGAAAATCTCTGGATCGGTGACGCCTCGATCATGCCGACGGTCGCCCACGCCAATACCAATCTCACCTGCATGATGATCGGTGAGCGCGCCGCAGATTTCATCAAGGAATATTCGTAAGACGGTCGATGCGTCCCTGCGACCGGCGAAACGCGCACGAAGATACCAAGATATCTCGTCGATCATTCCGGCCACAATTCTCATGCGTCAATCCCGAATAATCTACAATCAATTATTTGGCGCCGCTTCATGAAAAGAGAAATCATTATCGGTGGCTTTTGGCTGCTGCTCTCATTCTACTTATCCGTCGAGTCGTATCGTCTTGGCCTGAGCACCGGCAACCGGCCGGGGCCGGGGTTTTTCCCTTTTATCGCGACCATCGGCATAGCACTGATCGCTGCTGGTCGCTTGATCAATAGTATTCGAAAAGGTTCGCCGGAGGAAAATTCCGAACCGGACCTCGGCGAAGTCAGGCCTGTCGTTTACGTCGTCGCAGGGATGATCACTTATGCGTTCTTGCTCAACTTTCTCGGATTTCTTTTCTGCACGTTTCTGCTCGTTGCGTTCTATTTAAAAGTTATCGCTGCGCGCAATTGGCTCGTGACCCTGAGCTTCGCGGCTGCGGTGGCGCTGACGTCCCATTTGTTTTTTGATGTGCTGTTAAAAGCCGAATTGCCAAGGGGTTTGCTTGGCTGGCTGATCTGATTCCGACCGATGGACACGCTCCATTTATTGGCTCAGGGTATTCTCACCGCCGCTTCGCCGCTCAATCTCCTATATGGATTTCTCGGCGTATTGCTCGGTACGTTGGTCGGTGTATTGCCGGGACTCGGTCCCGCGGGCGCGATTGCGTTGCTTTTGCCTCTGGCGCTGCACGCGCCGCCGCTGGCGTACTTGATTATGTTGTTCGGCATCACCTACGGCGCGCAGTACGGCGGTTCGACGACGTCGATCCTGGTCAATATTCCTGGCGAAGCTTCTTCGGTCATCACCTGTATCGACGGCCACGCCATGGCTCGTCAAGGCCGCGCCGGTCCGGCTCTCGGCATCGCTGCTTTCGGATCGTTCATCGGCGGCACCCTCGCGATTTTCGGCGTGGCCTATTTGGCGCCTGCGCTCGCGGAATTTGGCCTTCACTTTGGCCCGCCGGAATATGCCGGTCTCATGCTGTTCGGTTTGACCGCGCTGGTGTATCTAGCGCACGGTCCGATGGATAAAGCCTTGCTCATGGCGCTATTCGGCAGCCTACTCGCCAGCGTCGGTCTCGATCCTGTTACTGGCCAGCAGCGTTTCACGTTCGATATTTTGGTGCTGCGCGACGGCGTTGGCTTGACTCCCGTTGTGATCGGTCTCTTTGGAGTTTCCGAAGTCCTGGTCAATCTGCGCGCGCGAGCCGGGGAAGTTTTTCAAAAGACCATAGAGCGCTTGCTGCCGACGCTGCAGGACTGGAAAGATTCCGCATTGCCGATCACGCGAGGAACAATCCTGGGCTTCTTTCTCGGCGCGATTCCCGGATTGAATGTCGTGGTCGCCACGTTCGCCGCCTATGCGGTGGAAAAAAAGATCTCGCGGCATCCCGAAAGGTTCGGGCGCGGCGCCATCGAAGGAGTCGCTGCGCCTGAGACCGCCAACAACGCGGCGAGTTGTAGCGGCTGGATCCCACTGCTCAGTTTGGGCTTGCCCACGGGCTCGGTCACGTCGTTGATCTTCGGCGCGCTGCTGATCCACGGGCTGGCGCCCGGACCGTTGTTCATCAAAAACTCGCCGGAAATATTTTGGGGCGTTCTGGGTAGCATGATCATCGGCAACGTGTTGCTGATCATTCTCAATCTGCCGCTGATCGGCCTGTGGATCAAAGTGCTACGGGTCCCTTACTTTTTTCTATTTCCATTGATCCTTCTGTTTGGCATCATTGGCGCCTACACGACATCGGGCAATACAGGCGACGTCGTGATCATGATTATTTTCGGTGTGGTCGGATATCTGATGAAAAGATTTGCCTACGAGCCGACGCCAATGGTACTGGGATTGGTGATCGGACCGCTGTTGGAAACCGCCATTCGACGGTCGATGATCATGTCCAAAGGACACATCGGGATTTTTTTTCAGCGCCCGATCGCGGCGTTCTTCATGGGCGCGGCGTTGCTCATGCTGTTGAGCCCGCTCCTCGCGCGCCGACGATTAGGTCACGAGATCATCGAAAAATTGGGAGAACAGTGACAGCGGATGGGTTCGCTCAAACAAGTTCTACGAGGGCTGGAGGGTCAATGAAATTTAAACTAATAGTTGTCGCTTTGGCTGTGTTCGGATGGAGCCCGGCCCTCCGCGGCCAAAATTTTCCAAATAGGCCGATTGAGCTCGTCGTATCGTCGAGCCCGGGCGGCGGCGTCGATCTGGTGTTTCGCCTCATCGCCGAAGATCTCGCGAAGAACTTAAAGACCCAAGTGAACGTGGCCAATCAAACCGCCGGTGCCGGCGCCATCGCGGCCGAAAAAGTAGCGGCCGCGCGCAAGGATGGTTATACGCTATTGGGCTCGCTACTGGGGCAAGTTGCGACCATGACTGTGGCCAACCCGAAGGCACCGGCAAACTTGGTGCGGGATTTTCAGCCGCTGGCGATTTTATACGGCTACGCCGCAGTGATCATGCTCGGCCGAGCGGACTCGGAGATCAAGACGATCAAAGATCTTGTCGCGCAAGCTCAAAAAAAACCGGGCGATCTGATCGTAGGGGTTGGCCCGCCGGGCACCAGCCTGACCTTGGAAGTTGAGTTGTTGAAACGCGCTGCGAAGATCGATCTCACTTCGTTGCCCTTCGCCGGCTCGGCACAGGCAATAACAAATCTATTGGGCGGCCACGTCAACTTCGCTATGGCGTCCGACGTCGCGGCGCAGCCGCATATCAAAGCCGGCAAGCTCATCGGCATCGCGGTGGACGTCGAGTCGGCGGTTCTCCCCGATGTGCCGACATTCGCCAAGCAGGGTTACCCCCAAGTCAATCTGCTCGCGAGCGTTGCCTTCCTGGCGCCCAAAGGTCTGCCGGACGCAATCGCAAAAATTCTGGTGGAGGCAATTAGAAAAACCGTGCAAGAACCGAAGCTTCGGGAAAATCTAAAATCCCGGGGCTACAATGTCGATCTCCGCACGGCAGCCACAGATGTCGACAAACTGGTCAAAGAAGAGATCGACAAGTACTTGCGCTTTACGCCCGAAGATCTCGGCTGGAAAACCCAATAGATAAGAGGCACATAGTGGCGATCACGCATGATCGCCGCTATGCCCACTGGGACAACGCAGAGGAAATTCAAATTCCTATTTGCTGTGGCGCCGAATGAATGCGGTCATGGTGTCGATGACACGCATTGTATCCGGCTGGCTGGGCGACGGCACCATGCGGTGTTCCGGCAGTCCATCGAACGTGTGGACCTCGATCGCTCCGCCGCGTTTGCGATAGGACGCGATGAAACGCTCTTGCATTTCCAGCGGATGATTCTTGTCGTTCGCCTTCAGCAACATGAGAATCGGCGGCAGTTCGATCTGCTCGTCTCGCTCGATAATCGTCTGGGGGCTGCCTTCGGCCATGGCTTCTTCTGTGCGCCAGAACTCTATATGAGCGTTGATGTGTTCCTGGTTGTTGATCTCTTTGGCGTAGCGGAATCGATAAAGCGGATCGATCACCGGCCAGCCGGCAATCACGTAGGCGAGGCTGCCATTGATCTCAGGACGGTTGGGCAGCAGCAGCGCTGAATAGCTCGGATGCCGCGGACGAAGCGCGCTCAAGACGACCTGGTGGCCGCCGCTGGAATTGCCGAACGCTCCGACAGTGGTCGTCCCGTTGAACTCGGCCGCATGCGCTTTGAGCCAGCGAACCCCAAGGTTGATGTCACAGACCGAAGCGGGATAGCCCGCCTCCGGCGGCTGCCGGAAATCGAGCGCGGCTACTAGAATGCCGTTGGCCGCCAGCGCTTGGTCGATACCGGCATTATTAGTCCGATCACCGTTGTGCCACGCGCCGCCGTGCACGTCGACGATGGTCGGATGTGGTCCCGCTCCCTTGGGTTGATAGATGCGAGCCAGCCAGGGTTTACCTGCCAGAGACTGATACTCGACATCCCGCACGTCTACTTCAAATTTGCCGTTGGTTTCCATGGCCGCAATCTACCCCAATCGGGCGTCGATCTGCAAGCTCCATCAGTGACCGCGGGAAAAAGTTTACCGGCGGGGGTGGAGATGAAAAATGCTGTGAGACTCGGCGCGGCGAAAATGCGCTTGTTACCAAGATTGTCGCCCAGGATTCGTGGTACATTGCCGCAAAAGTGGCGGGGTAAAAAATTGAGAATTCCGATAATAGCGTTGATTGTTTTCTTGCTCGCCGGCGTGGCGACTCCAACTCTGGCGGCGGAACGCCGCGGCGCGAATATCGATGAGCGCACCGTAGCGGATTTCTATCGCGGCAAAGTCGTGCGGATCGTCGTCGGCTTTCCGCCGGGCGGCGGTGCCGACGTATATTCGAGAGTTCTCATCCGCCATCTCGGACGTTTCATCCCTGGTAACCCGACGCTCGCCGTGACAAACATGCCGGGCGCCGGCAGCATCATCGCCGGCAATCATATTTTCAATGCGGGGGCCAAAGACGGCACCGAGATCGGCATGCTCAACGGCGCGGTGATTCTCGAACAGCTATTCGGCAACCCTGGGATTCATTTCGATATGGCCCGGTTTCGCTACTTAGCGGTGCCGGTAACCGAAACCTACGTTATGATCGTCGCGCGCCGGTCGGGCATCAGAAGATTCAGCGAACTGGTCGGCGCCAATGCCAAACAGATTGTTCTCGGCGCCATTCCCAATTCGACTCTGGAACATGCGCCGATCCTGCTGCGCGAAGCTCTGGACGCGAATCTCAAAGTGGTGTCAGGCTACAAAGGCACCGCAGAGATCCGTTTGGCCATCGATTCGGAAGAGATCGGTGGTTTTTTCAACCCCTGGAGCACTGTCAAGACCAGTTCAACGGACAAATTCACCAGCGGCCAATGGTCGGTGATCCTCCAGCTTTGCGACCAGTCACTGCCGGATCTGCCATCGAGTAATGTACCAACGATCCGCGATCTTACCCGAGATGAAAGCCAGCGGATGCTGTTGCGCTACGGCGCCATTGCGCCCAACCAATTTGGCAAGGTTTACATGCTGCGTGATGGCGTCCCAGTGGAGCGCGCCGCGGCTCTTGAAGCGGCATTTGCCAAGACCTTCGCCGATCGAAATTTTCTCGCGGATGCGGAAAAGAGCAAGCTGGAGATCACACCGCTCTACGGCGAATCCATCCGGCAAATCGTTGATGACTTTCTTACGATGCCAACGACCATAAAGGAACGGCTGAGGCGCGCTATCAAACCATGAAGAGAACCAAAGTCCAGAGAACTAGCGTGCATCACTCAATTCCTCTCGGTGCGTAGTTGCTACCATCCCTCGTTTGTGGCGATGGACTCATTCCCCCGCTGGTCCGTGAAAAATTTAACACTGCCGGTATTGAGCCGATTTTTTTAAGCGCTAGGGTTGAAGTAGGAGGTGCAAGCATGGCAGTCAAAACAATTCCCGACGGCTATCACAGCGTAACCCCTTACTTGATCATCAAAGGTGCTGACCGCGCGATCGACTTCTATAAGAAAGTGTTCGGCGCTACGCAGCGCATGCGGATGGACGGACCGAACGGCACCGTGGGGCACGCCGAGATTGAAATCGGTGGTTCAGCCATCATGTTAGCCGACGAGTTTCCGGACATGGGGTTTCGTAGTCCGAAATCGATTGGAGGAGCCGGCGTGAGCCTCCATCTCTATGTCCAAGACGTAGATGCCTGTTTCAATCGGGCAGTCGCCGCAGGCGCGAAGTCACTCCGGCCTGTGCAGGATCAATTTTATGGTGACCGGTCGGGCACGGTGGAAGATCCCTTCGGCCATGTATGGACGATCGCGACCCATAAAGAAGACCTCTCACCCGAAGAACTCCAAAAACGGGCAGAGGCCTTTATGAAGCAACAAGGGGGTCACTGATAACGACTGAATTATTGGAGTGATGAGTTGAACCCGTTACTCCCGTACTTTTGATACTTGAACCCTTAGACTTTGCCTGACGCCATCGAAACAAAGTTCTTGCGGTGGTTGAAGGAATAATTCTGAGAGTAAGAGAACTCCTGTATCGACGAGGACAATCCAAGGGCTTCTACTTTTACAATAGTTTGGAAAAGGAGCTTGCGGCTGCTTTATTATTGACAGCGAGCGAGTCATCGAATACTTTCGTGCCAATACAACGGGTCAGCCCACAATTGGCAGCGGGGCCGTGACGCATAGGAGGAGCAATGGCACACGATCTGATTATCAAGAACGGCAATGTTATTGACGGTTCCGGCCTGCCGGGATTCCACGGCGATGTCGCCGTCAGCGGCGGCCGTATCACCGACGTCGGCAAAGTAAGCGGAAACGCGCGGCAAGTGTTGAATGCGGATGGCCTGGTGGTCGCTCCCGGAATCATCGACAACCACACACATTACGATGCCCAGGTTACCTGGGATCCGCTATGCACCTACTCTTGCTATCACGGCATTACGACCGTCGTCATGGGTAACTGTTCCCTCGCGATGGCTCCCGCGCATCGGGAAGATCGCGAGATGCTGGCAGGAGTCCTGTCCCATGTGGAGGCGATCCCATTGGAAGCGATTCAGGCCGGGGTGAACTGGTCTTGGGAAACCATCCCCGAGTATCTTGACGCTCTGGACCAACGGTTGGGTATTAACGTGGCTGCGCTCGTCGGCCACTCCGCGGTGCGTCGCTACGTGATGGGCGAAGATTCTCAGGAGCGACACGCCACCGATAACGAGGTTGCGGCGATGAAGATCATCGTCCGCGAGGGATTGGAGGCCGGAGCTATCGGCATCTCCTTCGAGCGCAATCTGCGCCATTTTGACTGGAATGGCCGGCTGGCGCCAACTAATCTCGCCTCCGAGGAAGAGATTTTCGCGGTGGCGGCTGTGGCAGACGAAGTCGGGCGCGGGGTCATCCAGTTTGGCGGCGACCGTAGTATCAGCACGAAGCTAGCCAAGGCCAGCCGGCGGCCGGTCTTTTACGGCAACATCACCCAGCAGGCGGTAGCGCCAGAGAAATGGCGCAAGCAGTTGATGGAAGCCGAGAACATGATGCGCCAGGGGCATCGCGCTTATCAATTCGTCATGCCCCGGCCGGGAGATTTGCGTTATACGCTGAAGACAGCACAGCACTTCGACGCCATGGCGACCTGGAAAACCGTCATGCTGCTCCCGCTGGAACAGCGCAAAGAATTGTTCCGTGACCCGGCGACTCGCGCCAAGCTGCATTTTGAGGCCGTCGAGACGCCCAACAATCCAAGCCGGGCCGGCGATTTCACGCGTCGCTGGGACTTGCAGTTCGTCTTCCAACCCGCATTGCAGAAAAACCAGCACCTCAAGGGCAAAAGCGTGGCCGAGATCGCACGGGAACAGAATAAGGATGTCCTCGACGCGTTCCTCGACCTGGCGCTGGAAGAAAATCTGGAAACTGAGTTCGAACGACGCGAAGTGAACAGCGACGAGGTCGCCATGAAGGCCCTGCTCACGAGTCCGTACACTGTCATTGGGCAGTCTGACGGCGGCGCCCACGTGGTTTTTCGCACGGATTATAGTTACTCCACCTATCTGTTGTCGCACTGGGTGCGGGAGAAGGAAATTATGTCGCTCGAGGACGCAATCCGAAAACTCACTTTCGTGCCGGCGTCACTCTTCGGATTTTCCGATCGGGGGCTGGTGCGCCCCGGCATGGCCGCGGACCTGATGGTCTTCGATCCGACCACCATCAGCCCGCTGGAGCCAGGCGAGGCACAAGACTTGCCGGGCGGAGCCAAGCGCCGCAAACAACTCGCTCAGGGGATCGAGTGGACCGTGGTGAATGGCCAAGTTCTGATGGAACGGGGCCAACACACCGGCGCTTATCCGGGCAAGGTGGCGCGCAGTACAAGCCCCGCGCAGCCATTGCCGTAGGCGGCGCGATCATCTCCGACGGTTGCCATTCCTGAGGCTGGATTGGCTTAATCGGATTTCAATCTTCGAACGATCACTAAACGGAAAGATCGTTTGAATACCTTGGCGCCTTGCGCAAACCATTAATGCGATTTGAACCTGGATTCCGCAGATGAAGGCGAAGCACAGGACAAGGCGCAAGCCTTCCGTAGCGAACGCAACAGGCCTGTGCCTCTGAGCTTAGTTGCGGGCATCGGTTCGATGAGCGGCGTCCTCAACGCCGCCAACGAAGCGCCACGTAACAAAAAATTACGGGTCGATGCGTTCGCTGCTCCAGGCTCACGCCTCGCCCAGCACAAGTCATACAATGAAACCCCGAAATCCGAGTTGAATCTTCAACGAAGTAAATTAGACCCGTGTGTTAATTTCCTTTTCAAGTCGCAAATGCGACTTATAATCCCGCTTTGGGTTGCTGAATTTCCTCGGGCCAATTTTCGATGTAAACCGGCTCCGGCGGAAAGCCGAGGACATTGAGATAAAGATACTCCCTCCACGCAGGGAATTTCCGTACGTTCTCAATCGGGACGTTAAAGTATTTCCGCAGGAACTCTCGTCGCGGCGGGTCGAAGATCGTGCGCGGGCGGCTGTTTAGAGCCTGCGCGTCGATCTCAGCGATTCTGCGCCGAATCGGCCCTTCACCGTAGACCTCGATCAACTCCCAGACGTAGTCGTGGATTTTCTGCAAAATGGCGTCGTGATGGCTCCGCTCTTCGGCATGAACCACGCGCTCTTCGAAATCGAGCAACTTCGGCGTCGTGATTTGAATGCTCTGGATGCTGACAGCCGTACAATGGCCGTATGGCCACAGATTGCCGGAGAAAATGTAGCTGAGAAAATCCCGCTTCATGATCTGGTGGTGCTCGAAGCGAGGGGTAAGACCGTATTGACGCTCGAACTGAGGATCGGGCTGCGCGTGATCCCGCCGCGGGTCGATGGCGTTGGCCTGGCGAATATAACCCCAGCCGTGGCCGGCCTCCGTTCCGATATGCTCGGCGAGAAAATAACGCCACTCGGAATCCATCTCGAAGTGCGAGCTGGCATAGCACGCGGTACCCACGGTGGTTTCCAGCTCGTCACGGCCGCGATGACCGAGCCAGCGGGCTAGCCGCTCGCGCTCCTCGTCGTCTTTGGGTTCGCGCTTCACCGCGTCACGCTTCTTGCGGAACTCTTCCAACTCCGCGGTGATGGGATTATCCTCGCTGTAGGTGATTTTTTTTCCGACGCCTTTGATATCTGCCATGACAAACCTCCTGAAAGTTTCCTATTTCGCCGAATACAGCGACCTGACAAATCCTTCCTTATCGATCTTCTCGAGCAGACTCATATCCAAGACACCGAACGGGTTGCGATTGGACGGCGCGGTTGAAAGCTTGATGACGGTTTCGATCGCTTCTTTGGGCACCATCGGCAGACGCTCATAGACTGCGACAACCCGCTGATAAACCTCTTCCAGAGCTTCCGGATCGGTGAGCCGCATGTTTCGGCTCAATGTCTTCTTTGCCATATCCGGATTGGTCAAAGCAAGTTTGACTCCGTGAATAATGCCTCTGAGAAATTGCTCCAGCGATGCCGGAGATTTTTCCAGCACGGCTCTGGTGGTGACGACCGAAGTGAACGGGCAGGGGATTCGCGCCGTCGCCAGGTCCACGACCATGTGCATACCGGATTTTTTCGCCTCGATGGTATCGGGCGGCGACAAAAGCGCAGCATCGACCACGCCGCCGAGCAAAGCACGCGACACGAGTTGTATGCGACCAAAGGCGATGAGCTTCACATCCCTCGACGGATCGAGGCCGGCGCGCAGGAGCAAAACACTAGTACCCAAGTTCAGCGACGTGCCTGGCGGCGTGTTTGCGATCAGCTTTCCTTTGAGATCCTTGAGCTGAGTAATTTCCGGCTTTGCCCAGAGTTCATAGGGAACCTTATTGACCAGCCCGCCAATGATGCGAACGTCTACACCCTTGAGGTAGGCGCTCAATGCCTGTCCGCCGCCTACGATGGCGACATCCAAGCTTCCCGAATCCAGAGCGCGAATCATGGTTGTGCCAGCGGATTGAGTCAGTTCCACATTCACGCCGTAAAGGTCGAACAGTCTCTGCTCCACAGCAATGGAGCCAGCCAGCTGAGTAGCGGTCGCTCCAGAAAAGCCCAACCGAAGAGATTCCGCACCCCATACGATCGCGCAGTTGTGAGCGAGTACGAACACGGCGAGAGTAAGGAGCACCGGTGACTTGGCGAAGCAAATGAAGATATTCTTCGATAACATTGCAGAGTCCGCCATGCCGCAGAGGAATTTGTCCTCCTCTAGCCATCAGATCCGGAGTTTCGTTCTAACACTCAACGGCAGGAAACCACAAACAAGCCTGCTTTCTCCTGCAGTTTCCACCCTTGATATTGGATCAAACGCCGTGGAAAGTCCGAGTGGCTTGGCGCATCGCAAGACCCTTCAGAATCTGCTAGAAGCATACTTGCTAGAGAATATTAACCCGCATAGCGCAGGCATCCATGAGATTGTCAGTGCTCGATCAATCGACGGCGTCCAAGGGCAGAACGCAGGATACTGCGATCCGTGAGACCCTCGAACTCGCCCGGCATTGCGACGCGCTGGGTTATCATCGTTACTGGGTGTCGGAGCACCACAACTCCGGCAGTATCGTCGGCACCGCGCCCGAGATACTCATGTCCGCGATCGCGGCCACCACGCCGCGTATCCGTGTCGGCAGCGCGGGCGTCATGCTGCCGCACTATTCGGCGCTGAAAGTTGCCGAGCAGTTCCGCGTCCTGGAGGCCATTGCCCCGGGCCGAATCGACTTAGGAATCGGACGTGCCCCCGGATCGGATCAGATGACGTCATACGCCCTCAATCCAAATCCCGAGAACGTCCTCGACCAATTTCCCCGGCAAGTACTGGAGTTGCGACACTGGGTGTCGGGAACTCCGCTACCTGAGAGGCACCCCTTCAGCAGAGTCATTGCCCAGCCGACAGGACCAACCAGTCCGGAATTATGGATACTCGGTAGTTCAGACTATGGGGCCCAACTCGCGGCTCATTTTGGCTTGCCCTACGCGTTCGCATATTTTTTCAGCGAAGGCATCGGGGTGGAACAAGCGCTGGAACTCTACCGCAAGAACTATCGCCCGAGCGAAATCAATCCCAAGCCGATCGCCACGATTTGCGTTTGGGCGCTGGCGGCGGACACGGAAGGAGAGGCGCTACGCCAGTTCAAAACCCGTGAACGCGCCATCATCGATCGCAGACAGGGCATCCGTCTGCCGCTCATGCCGCCCGAAGAAGCAGAACGTCCGTATTCTTCCTTCGAGATGGCGACCGCCGAGAAGCTCCGCCGCAAGGCGATCGTCGGATCTGCAGAGCAGGTTGCCACACGTCTGAAAGAACTTGCAAAAAGTCTCGACCTCGACGAGCTGGTCGTGGTCACGTGGACTTACGACCCGGCGCCGCGCCATCGTTCCTATGAGCTATTAGCGCAAGCCTTTGCGTTGGGAGACGCCGACGCCCATTGGGCGTAATCGATATTCGCTTTGCGGCTAGCAACCGAAGCTCCGCAGGAGGGGGTAATCGCGTGTATGACACCGAATAGAATTGGACAAATAGTTGCCCGGAGCACTCAACCACGAAACCAGAAAATCGACACGTAAAGTCTGACCCGGGTGTTTTGCTTGACGCCGGGTGTTTGCTCGAATAACCTTGCCGAGGTCGCTGCCTCAACCAAGGAGGCGCGGAGCTCACGAGATCAAACCCCCGCATATAGCAACACTGTTGATAGGGTTTAGTTTTCTGTCATCATTCGGATATGGGAAAGAACGAATCTCTAACGCAAAGTTGATTACGAGAGGAGGGTTTATGATACGAAATTGCAGTCGCGTCGCAATCGTATTTTGCCTCTTGTCTTTTGCCGGCTGGCCTACGCGGATGGCCGAAGCGAAGAGCTACGTCGCCTATATTTCGGATTCGCCTGCCGCGGCTTCCGCGTACTGGGTGACCCAGGATGCAGGATTCTTTAAAAAGCATGGTCTGGATGTCGATTTGATTTTTATAGACGGCAGTACCCGTGGCATCCAGACTCTCATATCCGGCGGCGTCCCTTTTACGAGCGCCGTTGGGACCTCAGTCATCAACGGCAAACTGGCGGGCGGGGACATCGCCATCATCAACAGTCTGACCAACACGTTGCCTTATTACGTGTTTGGCAAGCCCGAGATTAAATCTCCGGAAGATCTCAAAGGGAGATCCGCAGCCATGCATATACCGGGAACTGCGGCGGACTTCGCTTTGCGGTTGGCGCTCAAGGGAATCGGTCTCTCGCTCAAAGATATCAAGGGAGTCACCGTCGGCGGCGCCCCGGCACGCGTGGCGGCCGTAGCGAGCGGACAGCTCGACTTCACGGTGGGCACCGACGCGGAAAAGCTTCGGGGAGAAAAGCTTGGCCTCAAGGTGGTGATCGACATGGCCAAGCTCAATATTCCGTTTCAGTTTAACTGCACGGTAGCCACCCGGCAGACGATTCGGGAAAATCCAGATCTCATTCAGCGCCTGGTCAGGGCTATGGTCGAAGCGGTCCACTACTACAAAAACAACAAAGAGCCGGTCGTGAAGATCATGCAGAAATATACCCGCGGGCCGAGTCGCACCTTCTTCGAGGAAGTCTACGACTCCAATAAGGTGCTGCTGGTCGATGACACTTATCCCACCCTGGAGGGGCTAAAGAACACGCTGGAGATTCAGGCTAGCCTGGACCCCAAGGCCGCAAATGCCAAGGCGGAGGATTTCGTCGATTTGCGCTTCGTGGACGAGCTGAAGAAGAGCGGGTTCATTGAGAAGCTCTACGGCAAGCGCTAAGTAGTCCGAAATTGCGCTGGCGTTAGTGTTAGACTCGCTCAAGATCCTCAAGCGGCAAACTACTTCGAATTCCCACCCGTAGTTTCCTAGCCATGGGGGCGCAAAACTTTTGTGTAACGAATCTCATAAGTCCATACTCATGCCTGGCGACGCTTCGCTAGTCGATTGTAGCTACCTGGTGCTTGAGAAAGACTTCTTTATGCGTCCTACCGGACTCTTCGATCGCCAGGAGCACTTCCAGGGTGGCCAATCCCCAAGCACCGTCGGCGGGTAGCGGCCGGTCGTGCACGATCGCATCGTAGAATGTGTTGATCCGCCCGTCGCGCCCGTCCTCCCCTTTGACGCCGAGCTTGATCTCGTATAACTCGTCGTCGCCATATACAGTGAGACCGCCGGGAGCCATGCGTACGTCTGCCTTATTGAAGCTTGCAATCAACGGCCCGCCCATGATCCACCCCAACGATGACCGCGTTGGCTGGCGCTCGTTGTTCCCAGTGCGCGCCCCACCGTAGCGTTCCTCGCGCGCGGCCCGCTCCTCCCAATCAGCGTCAGGCGCCTCGTGCAATTCGCGCCGCGCCTTGGCGTGGTTTGCGGAATCCACTGAAAATTCCCGTTGCACCAACTCTCTGGAGTCAAAGTGGTCGTAGCCACTATTGATTATGCTGGCTACTGTCCCATCTTCGAAATCGAGGTACGCGGCGTAGCAGCCGGGCACGCGCCGGTTTGGGTCCCAGATGTCGGCGCTGCCGTGCAGGCTGCGCACCATGCCGCCGGCGATCGTTCTGATGAGATCGAAGTGGTGCGCTCCCTGGCGCCACAGGATGCCGCCGCCGAATTCTTGTGTCAGCTCTTCGGCAGTCCGTGGGCGGTAGAGCCAATCGTTGAAACGCCAGCTGTTGATCATGCGGAGCCTGCCGAGTTCGCCAGTGCGCGCCATCTCGCGCAAGCGCAGCACGCGCGGCTCGAAGCTATGTTTGACGTTGACGCCTAGCAACACGCCATTGCGCTTCGCGGTGGCGATCATCTGCTCGGCTCCCGCGATATCGATCGTCATCGGCTTCTCGATGAGAACGTGCTTCTTGTTCTCCAAGGCCATGCTCGCGTGTTCGGCGTGGAACCGGTTCGGCGTCGCAATGTAAACGAGATCGACACTAGGGCTCGCGCAGAGCCTGGCGGCATCGTCGTAGGACTCCGCATCCGGAAAGTCCTTGCGGAACCGCTCCATGATCTCGGCATCGATATCTGCGGCCGCGGCGACTCGGAACTTGGGATTCTGGACGAACTTTGGGATCATGGCGAGAGACGCCCCGCCGAGGCCGATTACACCAACACCTAAAACCCGTTCGCTTGCTGCCATCTATTCCCTCCGATCTCGGGCGGCCGCCCGGCACACTCGTGTTTTCGATGACTATCCAAGCCCTGAGGAATTGTCCAGATCTGCCGGCGGCTCCCGGAACGGGCGGCGATTAACCCTTGTTGCGGGCAGGCCTGCTGATCTATATTCGACCCTGGTTCAAAATGCGTTCAAGTCGTTCAAATCGATTCCGGATTCTTCCCAACGGTGAACGCTTTGAACGGAGCGCAGCGATTGAACGTCTTGAACCAGGAATTTATTATATAGCGAGGAAGCCATGCTGACCGCGGAACAAAACCAGCAGTTGACTCGAGTGGGACCCGGAACGCCTATGGGAGAGCTATTTCGCCGTTATTGGCATCCTGTCGCGGCGGTCTCACAGATGAAGGAGCGTAGCACGTTCCAAGTAAAAATCCTGGGAGAAGATCTGGTGCTTTACAAGGATCGTTCCGGGGGCTATGGGCTTGTAGAACCACACTGTCCCCATCGGAAGATGTCCATGATGTACGGCATCCCGGATGAGGACGGGATTAGATGCGCGTATCACGGTTGGCGGTTCGACAAACAGGGGCGCTGCACCGAACAGCCTTACGACGATACCGAGGATCCGGAAGGTCGCTTTAAACAGAAAGTAAGAATCCAGTCCTACCCTATAGAGGAGTTGGGCGGTCTCCTTCTCGCGTACCTCGGCCCTCTGCCCGAACCGCTGCTGCCGCGCTGGGACCTCTACGTGATGGAAGATGTTCTTCGCGACGTCGGGTATGCAGTCATTCCCTGCAACTGGCTCCAGATCATGGAAAATTCGCTGGATCCGGTGCACGTCGAATGGCTCCATCAGAACTTCTACAATTACGTGGTCGAACAGATGGGTAACGGACATCTCCAGCGCGCGCGCCAGAAGCACGCGAAGATTGGCTTCGATCGATTCGAGTACGGGATCGTGAAGCGGCGTATTCTCGAAGGCGAGACTGAAGAGGATGACGACTGGAAAGTAGGGCACCCGGTGGTCTTTCCTAATATGTTACGACAGGGAGTAGTCGATAAGAAAAACGGCGCCGGATTTCAAATCCGAGTCCCGATTGACGATACGCACACCGCCCATTGGTGGTATCGCTGCTATCGCAAGTCCGGCAGCGAACGGATGCAACAAGCCGAGGAGATCCCCTTTTATGAGGTGCCGGTGCCGCAACTGGCTGATAACGGGCAACCTCAATGGCAGTTCCTGGATAACAACAGCGGCCAGGACATCGCCGCATGGATGACACAGGGACCGATCGCCGACCGCTCGACCGAAGCGCTGGGCCGTTCAGACAAAGGGATTATCTTGTACCGTCACCTGTTAGAGGAACAGGTAGGGATCATAGAAAGTGGCAGGGATCCGATGAACGTGTTTCGCGACCCGGGGAAAAACATCTACCTGCACCTGCCAACCGAGGAGAACTTTCTCGCCGGTCGTGCCAATACATCAGACCGGCGCACGGGAGCATCAACGAAGTACAGCCCGATCCTCGACAGCAGGAAAGCCGAACGGGATTGATAGTCGATAAGAGTCTGAGATGAAAGTGAGGGTCAGGTTGAGGTTTGCTAAAACTCGACGAGCGGGTCGTGGTCACATGGACTTACGAATCCCGTCTCTCCGCTGCATCCTCAGATGCCGAACAGCTCCTTGAAGAGGCGCGCGGTCGAGGCGATCGACTGCGCATTGGCGCGTTCCTCGGCCTTGTTCTTCGGGGCCGAGAAGCCGTGGCCGGTGCCGCCGTAGACCTCGTATTGAAAGGGAACCTTCGCAACGCGCAGCTCATGGATCACCTTGTCGACCACCGACAGCGGATAGCCCTCGTCCTCGGCGCCGTGCAGGATCAGGAACATGCCCTTGGCGTTCTTCGCCCATCCGGGCGCGTGGTCGCGGAACGAGCCGTGGATCGAGACATTTGCCACGAGCGGCACACCGGTCGAGCCGAACTCGACACCGACCGCGCCGCCGAAGCAGTAGCCGACGAGCGCGACCTTGGCCGGGTCGACCATCGGGCTCTTGACGAGCGCATCATACCCGGCTTGCGTCCGCGCCTTCATCAGCTCGCGGTCCTTGGAGTAGATCTCGGTCTGCGCCATCATTTCCTCGACGTTCTTCGGCAGCACGCCCTGGCCGTAGCCAAAAATGTCGGCCGCGAACGACACGTAGCCGAGCTTGGCCCAGATCTCGGTGAGCCTCTGCGTTTGTTCCGACATGCCCGAGCGTGCATGGGCCACCAGCACAGCCGGTCGCCGGCCGGTGATCTTGTCGTCGTAGGCCATAAAGGCCTTGAGCTTGGTGTTGCCGTGGCTGTACTCGACCCACTGGCTTTTCATCTCGGGGTGCGCCGGAACTGAGGACAGGACGAAAACAACGGCCAGAACGGCCGGAAGGATATGCTGCTTGGTCATTGAACCCTCCCTATGTCTTAATTGGCCCGGCTTTGGGCAGCCGGGAGCCGAAGTGACGAGATAGGAAATTTCAACGCCTTTTATCTGACGGGAGCTATATCGCCGAACCGGCGAGTAGTCAATCGATAATTGTTTGGCTCTAAGGAGGCTAATTTTCTCGCTAGTCCTGCCTACACATCGGACCGGCGAACCGGAACAGCAACGAAGTACGGCCCGATACTGGACGGGAAAGTCGAACGAGATTAGACAGAAGCGCCCAGAGGAGCGAAGAAAGCTTATCCTAATTCAAACTGACGCGGAGATCTCTGCCCGGCGACGGGAGTAATGATTCCCAACGGCTTGAACGGTTTGAACGTCTGAAACGATTTGAACAGTCGATGCCGCTCAGGCGCTTAAGCATTCGCTACTGCTAACGGTTTCTTCAGCTCAAGCTCATCGGCCACCGCTTGTTCGACGACGGTGCCCGTAAAGAAGTCTGGGTTATTGCGCGTGTGCAGACGCGCGGCGTTGATGAACGTGAACTCCCGGAAATCCTGCTCGGTGACGAAACCGTCCTCCACCATCTCAAACGCTTCGGGAATCACCTCCCTAAAATCGGGCACGTCGAAATGCGTGAAGTCGGAACTGAAGACCGGCCGAAGTCGGACGCCCATACGAGGATCGAAGGCCCACATCGTTGCCCGATCGTCGGCCTCGCAGCCGAAGTAGAAATTGCTGGAGAAGACTGCCCGGACATCTTCTTTTGAGTTAATGCCTGCCGCTTCAAAATCATCCACGACATGCTCGGGCCGGCTGAGCTCTTCAATACTGCAGTTGGGGCGGAATACATCCAAGTGGTTCATGATCGCGTTGGCGTTGGCTTTCAGTCTTTGATCGCCATAGCGGTCGATGAATTGTTGTAACTCGGCGACGTTGGTCGTGCTCGGATACTGGAGCCCCACCCGGCGGCGCTTCTCCCAATGTTCGATTAAGTCGAGGCACATCTGACAGGCCCAGCTGATGCCGCCTTCCATGAAGCCAAAATTGAGAGTCGGATAGCGGCGCACGAGGCCGCCGAGAAAAACGCCGCGGGCAAACGCGTGGTTCGATTCGGCGAAGTGGCCGACGTGATTGTACGTGAAGTTAGTGATGGAGGCGCGATCCTGCCAGCGGCCGCTGCCCGAGTGTTGAGTCACGGCTACGCCGAGCTCGACGCACCGTTTCCAAAGCGGCTCGTAGTCATAGGGGCTGTCGAGGGCAATCGTATCGCAGTACCAGGCCGCCTTTTGCCGATCGATTCCCTCCGCCGCGCTTGGGATGTCTCGCTCCTGGTTTCCCCGCAGCATGATGGCTTTGAAGCCACGTTGCTTGACCACATATTCCAGCTCCTCAAGGGCTTCATCCGGTGTCTTGGAAGGGATAATAGCAACCGGCGCAAACCTTGCGGTGTACGGCGCAAACATGTCGGCGGTCATCATGTTGTAAGCGCGGCATGCGGCCAGGTGGAGGTCATCATGGCTGATGCCATTAATGGTGAGGCCAAAGCTCGGATAGATCAACGCGAAGTCGATGCCCAGTTCGGGCAACCGTTCGTTCAGCAAGGCCGGCAGCAGCGCAGTCGCCTTGTCGTAGGTATTGCTCGTCACACCCCACCAGATGGCGCGACGCAGTCGGCTGTGCTGGCGCTCCTCTGGTGTGGCGCGGTACCATGCGTCCCTTGCACGCCACAGGGCTTTTATTTGATCGACTGATTTCGCGCCGCCCACTTCGCTGAGATATTCGAGGAAGATCGGAATGGGCTCCATCCAGTGGCCGTCGCCGTCGATCACCGGGTGCTTCAGTCCGTCATGTATCTTTGCCGCTCGATTGTCCATGGTCATCGCTCCTCTCGTTAATAAATTCCTCATCGACGAGCCTATCGCTAAGCCGGGGAGTCGTCAATCATGATCGTCGACGCTGTTCAATCGCTTCGCTCCGTTCAAGCCGTTCAACCGCTACGCTCCGTTCAAATCGTTTAAACACCACCTTGAACTTTGAAACGTTGAACTTGAACCGCCGTTAGGCAACTTTCTGCCGTTGCCCCGTCTGTGACGCGCGCACGATGGTATCCAACATTCGGTGGCGGCGCACCGCGTGATCGAAGTCGGGCTCGATCGCTGAGCCGTTGCGTATCGCTTCGGCGAATTTAACCCACATCTGGCCCACGTCGTACGCGGGACCGTCGTTGCGCACGGCTTCCGGCACCCATGTGAATCGCTCCGGCACCGGCAACTCTTGCAACGCCTTGTCGTCTTTGTGTCCTCCCATGATCTTGCGCCGGCGCTCCTGACCGCCTTCGCCGCCCCCGATCATCGCCAAAGTGCCCTCCCTGCCGTAAATCTCGAAGCGATGGCCGCTGCCGTGGTACGGATGGACGCCGCAGTAAGCATTGACGACCGCGCCGTTTTCGAGCCGGCCCTGAACCATGATGTTGTCGGGTGAGGTGACATCCACGTATTTTTTCGTGTCGGTTTCGAACCACTGCGGCACCTGTGTGCTGACGATGGCCGACACTTCGACGAGTTCGCCGACCACCATGCACATAGCGTCAAGCACATGCCCGAAAGTAATCGTCAAGGTATTAGCACCCAAGGTCACGTCGCGCTGCCAGGTGCGATCCGAGGTGCGGGTCAACACGCCGCTGTTCATCAGCATCATGTTCACCGCCAATACCTGTCCGACGTAACCTTCTCGGATCAGCTCGTGCATGTAGAGATAAGCGGGCGATGCCCGGCGCTGCAAGCCGACCATGGTGCGCACGTTTTTTTGGCGCGCCAGCGCCGCGAGTTCTTCGGCCTCTTTGGTATTGGCGCCCAGAGGCCATTCGCAGAAGACGTGCTTGCCCGCTTCAATGGCGTTTTTGCTAAGCTCATAGTGCGCGGGTACGCGCACCGCGACGACAACGGCTTCAACTCTTTTATCGGCGTTCAACGTTTTGTCGCTGCCGTACGCGCACTCCACCCCGAACTTATCGGCCGCTGCTTGCGCCGTCTCCGCATGCGCCGTGCACATGGCATAAAGCTCGGTTTCGGCTACGCCCTGCAGCGCCGGCACATGCGCCCGCGGCCCCCATCTGCCGGCTGCTCCGATAAGGCCTACACGTAATGGATTGGATTGCGTCATAGTTTTCCTCTTTTCTTGAGTGAGTTCAGGTCCGGCGCCATTACACCGACTCGCTCGCTATCAATAGAATTTGCGCTCACGCTATCGCTAAGCCCGCGAGTCGTCAATCGCACAAGTGTTTGGTGAAAAGTGGAAGGGTCAGACCCAAGAGGTCGATATGACTCGGTCGCCAAAAATCACGACGTCGTATCTGCGGTATATCTGTCTACCATGCCGTCCTGACCGATTTGTTTAAGAAACTCAGATCGACGAAATAGTCGGTCCCGTTTATCCCTGTATCGCATAGTAGGACATGCAGTTGTCCCACAGAATCTTGCGCTTGTCATCCTCGGTCAGCGGCAGTCTGAGGAAATGGTTGACAGCTTCGGGATATCGCGAATCGACGTGCGGATAGTCCGTGGAAAAAACCAGATAGCCGCTGCCTACCTGCTCGATGACGTTGTTGGCGACGACTTCGTCGGGCTCAATGGACACGCGGCATTGCCGTTTGAAATAATCACTGGGCTTTTGCTTTAAGTCAGGCGCGAAGACGTCGCCGTCGAGTTCCCAGGCCTCGTCGAGCCGCCACAAAAGCCAGGGCAGCCAGCTGCAATTGGCTTCCAAAAAAGCCACCCGCAATTTCGGATGGCGCGCGAGGACGCCGCCGCCGCAAAAGCAGCCGAGAGCCAGCATCTGCTCCATGGGTTGGGAAAAGACCCGGCGCAGCATGAAGTTTGGTTCTAACCGCGCGCCGATTGGATTTCTCCCGGTGCCGGTGGATTCATGAAAACCGAGAGAGAGGTTCAGCGCCTCCAAAGCATCCCACAGCGGATCGTAGTAGCTGCTCTGCCACTGATGATCGACGAGAGGATTGGCGCGCAGGAAAATAGCCCGGAATCCCAGTTGCTCGGCGCAGCGGCGGGCTTCACTCACTGCATCTTCCATACTGTACGTGGAAATCATGCCTGCGCCGATTAAACGATTTGGATCCTTCTGACAAAAATCGTAAAGCCAATCGTTGTAAGCGCGCGCCATGGCAGCGGCGAAATCGGCATCCATATCCGGGAGGACGAGCGCCCTTAACCCGCGGGTTGGATAAAGAACGGCAACGTCGATGCCTTCGGTATTCATCGCTTCGAGCTGTACTTCGGATGTCCAGCCGCGGGCGGCGTCGCGCCCGAAGATACCCTGTTTCTGATCGAAGTTTTTGCCTCTTGCGGTATTGTTCTGAGGCGTTGATTTGTGCGCCCATTCTCTTCCGTCGGGATGCACCAGCCGGAGATCTCGCACGTTGTGACTGGTAACACCGCGGGGCGCCAGCGCTCGAAATTTGGCGTCGATATAGCGTTCCCACAAATCCGGCGGCTCCATGACATGCATGTCGCTGTCGATGATCTTGAATCCGTTTTTCGCCATGACTCGCTCCTTTATTCAGGCTGAACTATAACGCGTGTGCATGCAGCAATCCAGCCCGAACCGTATTGACCCGCGGCTACTGCGGTGAACCTTAGGATTCGACATAAAGGAGTGTTCAAGCTAATCACAGCCTTCCTAAACTAGTCTCCGGTCGAAAACGATTTTAAAGGATCGCTATGTCAGAGCCCCCCCACACAGATTTGCGTGCAATCCGTGGCTCAGCTGTTCAACGGTTCAGTTTTGATCGTGTGCAACACCAACTATGGCGACGATTGCATCGCGGGCACGGCTACTCGTCCTTTTGCAAGCGCTGTTCGGACTAACAACGACATCGCGGAAGCGACCATAGACTTAGACTTCGACTGTCGATAAAATTATCGTCATTAACATCGGCATGGCTACAAGTGACACCTGCGGAGTTCGTACAAAATCGTGAGCAGCACGCACGGAAAGTTAGACTGCGTCATACCTGAACGGGTATCACGGGAGGAGTGATGGAGAACACGGGAGGCTCCGAGCATGATTGGACGAAGCAGTACCGGCTGGCAGCGGGTGTGTATGCTATGCGTGGCGTACACATCCTCATGTTGGAGCGGGCAAGCGGGATGATGACCGGGTTCTGGAGTGTGCCGGGAGGGATCGTGGATCCCGGCGAAACCCCACAGCAAGCTGCCGTACGCGAACTGTTCGAAGAAGCAGGTATCACACCCACAGGACCTTTGTGGCTCGTCACTGCAGTACCTCTAAAGGGATACGGTATGGATCTGCTCAGCCTTCGATACGCCTGTCAATGCGATGCTGGCGACGTGCGACTCAGCCAAGAGCACTCTGGGTGGAAGTGGATTGATCCAGCGACCTATCGCGCCACGCACTTGTGTGATGCGGAAGTGGAACGCTGGCGGCTGATGAGCCACGACGACGCGTTCAATGTCCTGAGCAACCGTGACGGACTCGACGTGTTTCTCCACTGGAGTAACACTAGCCGCTAGAGCGGTTGAACGGCTGGAACAATTTGAGCCGGCTTGCTTGATCCGATCCAAACGTCTTTCGCGAGTTGACACAACGTCACCCATCTGGATATTTTCTGCACAAAAGCTGCGAAGACATTTCGCTACTCCGGCGGCTGTCGGAGTTTCTCGAAACGCAGGTTGACTTAGGCGGCATGGATCTCCCGCCAGCCGCCCTCCTCGAAAGGAAATAAACGATGAAGCGCAGCACGGAAAGAATCCTCACGACCCACGTCGGTAGCCTGGCTCGAGCTGATTCCCTGATCCCGCTTCTTCGACTGAGGGAAAACGGTCAACCCTACGATCGCGAGGAACTTGTAAAGCAGGTGCGCGAGGCCGTAACTGACGTCGTGCGAAAGCAGGGCGAAGCGGGCATCGATATTGTGACCGACGGTGAGCAGGGCAAAGCGAGTTTCTTTGGCTATATTATCGAACGATTCAGCGGCTTTGAACGTAAGCCAGCCGCTCCAGGTAGGGCGCCACGGCCGCGTGCGGCGGGCCGGGAGTACATCTCTTTTCCCGACTACTATGCCTGGTCCGAGCGTATCGCCGAACCCTTTGGCGGACGAAGCGGAGGGCGCGGGCAAGGCGGCGTCGATACCTGCACCGGGCCGGTGAGCTACCGGGGCCACGAAGCGGTCCACACGGACATCGACAATCTCAAGGCGGCGGTGAAGGGCCAAGCCCACGAGGACGTGTTCGTGCCGGCGATCGCTTCTTCTTACGTCGCGTCTACCTTTGCCAACGAATACTACCGCACCCACGAGGACTACGAGCAGGCCGTGTCCGACGCGGTGCGCGAAGAGTACAAGGCCATCGTCGACGCAGGATTTATCCTCCAGATCGACGATCCGCGCCTCGTCAGCTACTACATGATGAACCCAGAGCTCAGCGTCGAGGACTGCAGAAAGTGGGCGGAAAAGCGCGTCGAAGGCATTAATTACTCGATCCGAGACATCCCGCCCGAGAAGATCCGCTTTCATACCTGCTATAGCATCGACGTCGGTCCGCGCATCCACGAAATGGCGCTGAAGGACATCGTCGACATCATATTGAAGATCAATGCCGGCGCCTATTCGTTCGAAGCGGCGAACCCACGCCACGAGCACGAATACCATGTCTTCGAGCGGGTCAAGCTACCCGACGGGAAGATCCTCATACCGGGGGTGATCAGCCACACCACCAATCTAGTGGAGCATCCGGAATTGGTCGCCGAACGGATTCTGCGCTTCGCCAAACTTGTCGGGCGCGAGAATGTTATCGCGGGAGCCGACTGCGGGTTTGCCGCCTCGGCCCTGAGGTTCAACGATACCCACCCCAGCGTGGCCTGGCTCAAGTTCGCCGCGTTGGCGGAGGGCGCCCGGTTGGCAAGCGCCGAACTGTGGAAGTGAGTTCAAGCCGACCATCGCCTCGAACGAGGCGTTCGGGAATGTGTAAATGAAGCGGAGCACCGATCGGATTCTCACCACCCATACCGGCAGCCTACCGCTGCCAGCGCTGATTCGCCAAGCCTTTGCAGCCAAGCGCAGAGGCGAGGAGTACGATCAGGCAGCGATCGATGCCGCGCTGACCACGGCCATCGGCGAGGTGGTCCGGCGCCAAATCGAAGTCGGCGTCGACATCATCGGCGACGGAGAGCTAAGTAAAACATCGTGGAACGATTATGTCGTGCACCGCCTGAGCGGTCTCGAAAGAAAGCCGCGCTCCCGGGCGTGGAGCGCTGAGCCCTGGAGTGTTGCCCGAGGCATCCTTCGGCCGCGCGAGACCGGCATGGCGAGAGTCGATATCGAAGGCGCTCCACGCCACTACCGAACCGATATCGCTGAGTTTCATGATCTGGCGCGTAACCTGGGCGACAGTCACGACAACGACGGCATGGCCTATGTCTGCAGGGGTCCCCTAGGCTGGCGGGATTTCGCCCAAGTCGAAACCGATATTGCTCGATTGACCGCCGCCGTAAGCGTGAGCCAACCCCACGACGTCTTTATGTCGGCGCTTTCACCCGGTTGTTTTGTGCGCTTTTTCAGAAACGAATATTACCCCAACGAAGAAACCTATATGCAGGCAGTCGCCGACACGATGCGCCGAGAGTACCAAGCCATCGCCGATGCTGGTTTCGTCTTGCAACTCGACTGCCCGGACCTGGCGTCGGGTGCCAACACGGACTACGCCGGCCTTAGCGTCAAGCAGTTTCGTAAAGTCATAGAACGCCATGTCGAATATCTAAATTATGCGCTGAAGACGATTCCACCCGAACAGGTGCGCATTCATGTTTGCTGGGGCAACTACGAGGGGCCGCACCACCGCGACATCGCGCTGCGCGATGTCATTGATATCGTGCTTAAAGCCAACGTCACGGGAATCACCATCGAATCAGCCAATCCGCGCCATGGCCATGAATGGAAGAATTGGCAAGAGCTAAAGCTGCCGGATGGAAAAATTCTCTTCCCGGGGGTGATCGACGACACGACCTATTTTGTCGAACATCCCGAGTTGGTCGCCGAGCGCATCGTTCGCTTCGCCAAACTGGTCGGCAAAGAAAACGTTATCGCCTGCACCGATTGCGGTTTGCGCCATCTTCCCGATGCCAGCCTCGCCTTTGCCAAGCTCTACGCACTGGCGGAGGGCGCCCGATTGGCGACTGGCGAGTTGTGGCGTGGATAAGAAGAAAGGATAGCGGCAGTCGACAAAATATCGTTACGGTTCTGTGGTCAGTGCGACCGGACACGATGCTTCCCCAGCTTGCTCCTTCAACGTCTAGACGGAGTGAGCAGCCATGCAAAAAGAAAAATATATAGATGTCGACGGCATTCGCACCCCCTAGTTCGAAGCCGGTTTCTCCCCCATCTGGCAAGGCAAAAAGACGAAACCCTGGGCGCTATCCGCGACCGAGGGCTCGGCAAGCCGACCTTGCTCGCGTGGTCGTACCAAGACCCCACCGCGAGCATCGACCAGGGCTATGCGTTGTTTGATCTCATCACGCGCAGCACTCCCGATGCGCAAATGTATATCTACAATCGCGCGGGTCACCTCTCCTATCGCGAACATCCAGCGGAGTTCAACGAAATGCTGCGGAGCTTCATCGGCGACAACAGTGATCGCTCGCCTTTACCGCCGAACAGCCGCATCGAACCATGCGGTTTCGTTGTCTGAAACCGCTTCGACACCCCGAGCCCCTCAGCCCCCGTTTGACGGCGCAACCGCGAGCGGCTATCACTTGAGTTATCGGTCTTAGTTCCTCGAACGATTTGAACCTTTGGAACAAGCGCAGCGGTGGAACGGCTGGAACTCAAGCCGTAGCTTGAGGTGGCTGAGTGCGACGAGGAGGTTGATTCATTATGGCAGGAGAGACTTACGACGTGATCGTGGTCGGCGCCGGCAATGCCGGATTGACGGCCGTTCTGGCGGCGCGACAACTAGAAACACGCGTGCTGCTTTTGGACAAATGTCCCAAAGCGGTGCGGGGAGGAAACACCCGCTTTTCCGGCGGCGGTTTTCGCTTCACGTACGACAGTCTGGACGACCTCCGTCCGATGCTGCCCAACTTGACGGACGAAGAAGCGGCAAAAATAGAAGTGGGTACTTATAACAACGCGGAATTCTTCGAAGACATCATGCACGTGACCGAGTACGCCGCGGATAAGAAACTCACCAACATCCTCGTCGACCAATCCTACGCGACGGCGCGATGGCTCACGGACATGAGCGTCAGGTGGATTCTTTCAACGAGCACGCACGCGGTTAAAACGGGAGGTAAAATCAAATTTCCTTCCGGGCGGGTTATCTCCGTCAATGACGGCGGCCTTGGATTGATAGAGACGCTTTTTCCAACCGCAGAAAACAAAGGCGTCGAAATTCTTTACGAAGCGAGAGCCAACGGGCTAATCGTCGATGACAAAGGCAAGGTCGGAGGCGTCCGTGTGCAGACGCGAGAAGGAACAGCGGACTTCTACGGCCGCGCGGTTGTTCTGGCTGCCGGCGGCTTCGAAGCCAACCCGGAAATGCGCGCCCGCTACCTTGGAACGGGGTGGGATTTGGTGAAAGTCCGCGGCTCGCGCTACAACTCCGGCGAGGTTTTGAATTTTGCCTTGGCTTTCGGCGCCCAGCCCGTGGGTCATTGGAGCGGCTGCCATGCCGTTTTGGTGGACGCGCAAGCTCCCGATGTGGAGTGCGCCTACGAGCATCGCTACTCCTACCCTTATGGGATCATGGTCGATATCAACGGCAAACGATTCGTCGACGAAGGCGAGGACTTTTTCAGTTACACGTATGCCAAATGCGGTCGCGAGGTCTTGCGCTTGCCGTGGCGGACCGCCTACCAAATTTTCGACAGCAAAACGCGTCCATTGCTGCGCTCGGAGTACAACCGCGGATTCCATGTTAGCGCGGACAACATCGAAGCACTGGCAAAAAAGTTGCCGGGACTGAACTGGGAGAACGTCGTCAGCACGGTGAATGAATTCAATGCCGCCGTAAATGACGCGCCGTTCGATCTATCGAAACACGACGGCAAATGTACCCACGGCATCACTCCGGTGAAGTCGAACTGGGCGCAGCGTCTGGACACGCCGCCATTTTACGCCTTTCCCGTGACGTGTGGTATCACCTTTACGTTCGGCGGCGTCGGCATTACGGAAAAATGCGAGGTCAAAGACAACAGCGGCAATGTCATCAGCGGACTCTTTGCCGCGGGAGAAATCACAGGCGGATCGTTTTTCAATAATTACCCCGGCGGATCGGGTCTGATGAAGGGCGCGGTATTCGGCCGCTTGGCGGGAACCCATGCGGCCGAGTTTGCAAAGGCGAACCGCGCATAGCCCTCACCCTACCCTCTCTCCCGCAAGCGGGCGAGGGTAAGAAAGAAGAGGACTACATTTGGCTTTTGCATCGAAAAATTCCCTCGCCCATTCCGATGGGAGAGGGTTAGGGTGAGGGCAGTTTCATTCTCTGTAGGCAAGTGTAAGCTCAAAACCCATTCATGCCGAGCGAATCCGAGAGGAAATGAAACATGACAACCGGCATCACTCAACAACTCGCGCTCCACACGGCCCGGGTGCAATTTGAAGATATTCCACGCGAGGCGATTGAAAAGGCTAAAGACTGCATCCTCGACCAGATCGGCGTCGAGCTGATCGGCTCGACTCTGGAGTGGAACAAGATTGCCTATCGATACGTTGTCGAAATGGGCGGCCGCGGCGAAAGCACCGTGGTCAACTACGGCGCCAGAGTTCCGACCCTGGATGCGGCATTCGTGAACGCCACATTCGGTCAAGGCTGCGAGCTCGACGACGTCGGTTTTGCAGCCGGCGGCCACCCGGGTGCCGCCACGGTTCCTGTGGCTCTTGCGCTCTGTGAAAAATACCCATGCACGGGCAAAGATTTCCTTGCCGCCGTCGTCGTCGGATGGGACATCATGTATCGTTTATTGCTGGCGGTGCGGCCTTCAGCCGGCAAGCGAGGCTTCCACAGCCACGGCATCGGCGCGCCCTTCGGCGCGATGGCGACAGCGGCAAGACTGCTGCGCCTGAATGAGGGGCAAATTCTCCATGCCTTCGGCATCGCTGGCATGCATTCCAGCGGCACCATGGAATACGATCAAACCGGAGGAGAGGTGAAGCGCGTGATCGCCGGGATTGCCGCCCGCGGCGGTATTCAAGCCGCGCTGCTGGCGCAGCTCGGCCTCACCGGGCCACCGACGATTATCGAAGGCAAGCGCGGCTTTCTAAAAGTTTTCGCCGATCAGACGGAACCTGAAGAAATCACGCGCGGTCTCGGCAGCGACTTCAAGATCATGCGCATCTGGTTCAAGCTCTATCCCTGCGTCGCTACAGTGCAGGGAGTGATTTACACGCTCGCCAAACTGATCGAGGAGCATCGCTTTGGCGCGGACGATATCGATGAGATACGCGTCGGCATATCCGAAACTTCGGTGACACACGGCGGGGCGATTTATGAGCCGCATGACACGGCAAGCGCGCAATTCAGCCTGCCGTTTTCCTTGGCAATTCGTTTACTGAAAAATGACAACGATCTGAGTTTCTACATGGATCCGAAACTCTGGACCGACCCCAAAGTGCTCGCGCTAGCTAAGAAAGTGAAGAGTTACGCAGACCCGAATGCGAAACGAGATCAGAATTACAACACGACGATGGAAGTGAAGCTGACCAACGGCAAAATTTACAAGGCGTTCGAGCCCTACCCGCCCGGCTCGCCGCACAACATGGTGGGTCGGGATGTGCTGCGAGCTAAGTTTCGCAAAATGGCCCGCGCGGTGCTGACCGAAGAGCGCATCGACAAAGTGATCGAAGCAGTGCACCGATTGGAGACTTACGAAAACGCCGCCGAATTGATACCCCTGCTTGTGAAGTGACGGAGATCAAAAGGCACCAATGACTGGCGCGATATCGCGAATTGGTCGCCGAGCGCATCGTCTGCTTCGCCAAGCTCGTCGGCAAGAGAACGTCGTTGTCTGCATCGATCGCGGTTTGCGCTATCTCCCCGACGCCAATCTGGCCTGTGCAAAACTCTACGCGTTGGCAGAGGACACCGATTGGCGACCGACGCTGTCGCGTGGCTAATAATAAGCGACAGTAAAGAACATATAGCCCTAATCCGACAATACTTGCACAGCATTAGTAATGGGCGAAGGCGGTGAGACCGGAAGCCGTGGGCACCTGAGCGTGCAGTTTGGTGGAAGGCACGGCTCACAGGAATCATCACCCTCGGGGATGTGGAGTGGCCCTCGAGGTAGTGTCCCATTGCCCAGGGCTACAGGGCTCATCGACTGAGCTGCTTAGAAATAATGTTGGATTAGGGTTAGG
>Ga0081455_10000627_pt1 | contig 45850 bp, 38 predicted proteins | sample TabmetS3T2R1_FD_70207 | JGI IMG/M metagenome (GOLD analysis project Ga0081455, IMG submission 70207) | Tabebuia heterophylla rhizosphere microbial communities from the University of Puerto Rico - S3T2R1 | ecosystem: Host-associated > Plants > Roots > Rhizosphere ...
GCCGCGCTGAGGTGCGGGAGGCGTATTTCGGGTAGGGTTGTCATTGCTAGGCCTCCGCCCCCGTTCCCGCTAAGCGGGAACCCTCAGGCCGGGGTTATGGGTCCCCGCTTTGGCGGGGACGACAGGAACGGGCGGATGAATCGCCATTAACGGACGCAAGTCTTTGCAAACGGAAACATCACAGATCGAGACAAAAGGCGAGCTCACGCGCCCATGCCCCGCGTGCGGTTGCACGACGCAGCACGCGTTTCGCTTTCGCGTCAACGGCTGCGAAATCCTGCAATGCCACGCGTGCGGCCTAGGCCGCACGGAAACGTCCACTTTCGATCCCGCCGCCTACTATACCGAGGACTATTTTTCCGGCGGCCGCGCGGACGGCTACTCCGACTACCTCGGTGCAGCGCCGGTGCTGCGCCGCGAGTTTGCCCGCAGCGTCGATTTCATCCGCCAGTATCGTGCAGGCGGCAGGCTGCTTGAGCTCGGATGCGCTTACGGGTTCTTTCTCATGGAGGCCGCGCGCTATTTCGACGTGACGGGTATTGAGCTCGCTCCAGAGGCCGCCGAACACGGGCGGCGCGCGGGTTTGAATACTTTGCAGGGCATGGCAGACGCGGCGACCCTGCAGCGGCTCGGTCAGATGGATGTCGTGGTTCTGTTCGACGTCATCGAGCATCTGCCGGATCCGCGCGAAACGCTGGCGCTGTGCCGGGATCATATCAATGCCGGCGGCATCATCGTGATCACGACGGGAGACTTTGGCTCCGCGGCCGCGAGGCTAGCCGGCGCACGATGGCGGCTCATGACGCCGCCGCAACACCTGTGGTTCTTCACGCAGGAGAGCGTACGCCGCTTGGCCGCCGGCCTCGGGCTGGCGGTGGAGCATCTGGACCATCCCTGGAAGATCGTTCCAGCCTCCCTGATCGTCTTCCAGTTACGGCGAATGCTTGGCTTGCGCGGCGAAAGCGTCACCGCCGCTAGCCGGATCGGCATACCGGTCAACCTGTTCGATGCCATGCGTATCGTGCTGCGCAAGCCAGCGTGAGGGATGACCCATCATGCGGTCAAAACGTCGCAGCTCCGGTTGCAGACTCAAACGGGAACTTTTTCCAGACTGGGGCATTTGCGATTGCCTTTGACACGGATTTGTCATTGTCCCGCAATGGGGAAGGGCCAGGACGGGCCAGATGGTCTCCCGAGTACAAACCTATGTGGTGATTCCGGCCTTTAACGAAGGGCCGGTCATTTCCCGCGTGGTGAGCGAGGTCAAAAGGGCAGGCTACGCCGTGGTTGTCGTCGACGATGGCTCGAGCGACGCCACGGCCGAAGAGGCCCGCGCCGCCGGTGCTGGGGTCATCACGCATCCCTTCAATCTCGGCCAGGGCGCTGCACTGCAGACCGGCATTGATTACGCCGTCGCGGAGCGGGCCGAGGTGATCGTCACATTCGACGCCGACGGCCAGCACCGCGTTTCCGACATCGCGCGCCTTGCCGAGGCGCTCGTCGAAGAGCAGGCCGATTTCGCGCTGGGCAGCCGATTTCTCGGACAAGCGCCAAACCTTCCGCCGCTGCGCCGGCTGCTGCTGCACGCCGCAACCGCGTTCACGCGGCTGACCACGGGGTTGCAGGTGACCGATACCCACAACGGGCTGCGCGCCATGACCCGCCGCGCCGCCGCCGCCATCCGCCTGCGGCAGAACCGGATGGCGCATGCGTCGGAGTTACTGAGTCAGATCGCGGCCAGCGGACTTCGCTACGTGGAACGACCGGTCACCATCGAATATACCGCCTACTCGCTCGCCAAAGGCCAGAGCCTCGGCGACGCCGTCCTTATTCTGCTCGATCTCTTCGCGCGCAGGCTCTACCGATGATCGCCCAATTAATCCTGTCGATTCTTTTGGCCGGGATCCTGATCTACGCCTGGAGCGAATACGCCCGCTCTCCCGCGGTCGCCGTGCTGGCGCTGTTCGTGGCAACGGCCGGACTCTACTTCGTCTGGGTGCCCGAGCACAGCACTGCGCTCGCGGAGTTGGTCGGGATCGGCCGTGGTGTCGACCTCATTCTTTATATCTGGGTGTGCCTGAGCTTGATCGTAGTGCTCAATCTGCACTTGAAGCTGCGCACCCAAATGGAATTGATCACTGCGCTCGCGCGCAAAATCGCGCTCGCCGACGCTCGGGCCCCGATCGAGGAAGGGAATATCCGGAATCCTGTTCGGGAATGAGCGGTGGATCGGTGTGCTCGACTAATCCCATGGCTCCTTGCGCGCATAGATCCAGGCGAACGTCCGATCGAAACGCTTGACCTCGTCGATGAGGACAACGGGCTTGTTCTCCGCGCACCGCGAGCGCTGCGTCGCGATCATGAAATCGGCCTTGTCGGGATCAGTCTCGACGATCCAGGGCCGTTTCAGCAGCGGGTGCACCCGCTCCTCCCGCGCGCCAATGCAAATCAGGATGCGCGGTGGGCTCTCGGCCGACCGTATGGATGGATCATGGTCCAGCCGTCGTTCGAGCCGCCGCAACGCCTCAGTGGCGGCCGCAGACCAATAATCGAGCTCGAATCGGTCGTAGGCGCCGCGCGTTCCGCCGGCGATCGCGTTCATCGCCACGTATTCGAGCGGATGCAACGCCGCAAGTGTCGTGACGCTGCCGCCGACATAGGCGCCCGCAATGACGGCAGCGGCGACGGGTGCGCGCGCGAGAAGCGGTAACAGCGCCCGCCAGCCGAGGCCGGCGACCACCGCGAGCATGGGGATCACGAACAGGACGTGGCGTATCCCGTCGTACATGGTCGCGCGCTGGAGGATGAGAAATCCCAGTGGAAGCATCACGGCCGCGCACACCGTAATCATGGCCCGCTCGCGCGCAAACGTCAGCACCGCCATGCGCCAGAGAGCGGCGCGCTCGACATGCGCCTTCGCAACAGCATCGCGCGCAAGCCTCACCGCGGTGGCAACGGCATGGACGCAGGCAACCGCCAGCAAGGCGAGGAACGCTTCCGGTAGGCGGACCATAAGCTGCGCCGCAATGTAGGAAGGCGGCAGCGCGCTGGTCGATATTTGCTTGCCCCAGTGCGTAAACTCGAACGAGCCGGGGATGTTCGCGAAATGGACAAGCGCGATTTTGAAATTCCCGAATGGGTTGCCGGTCTGCAGCCACGGCCAGAGCGCAACGGCAGTAATCCAGGCGACGACGAGCGCGCCCGCAAAACGGGCGCTGAGCTCCAGCAGATAGCGCCGTGTCAATCGGTTGCCGCTCGCGACAACCTCTGCGGCGCATAGGATGAGCGCTCCAAGCAAATACACGTGAGTAATGATGCCGCCGGTGCGGGTGGCAATCGCGAGGCCGCTCAAGACCCCCGCAGCGAGCGTTGTGCGCCAGGACGGCAGCACTTGCCGGGTCATCACCACGATGGCGAGGGTCGCCCAGGTCATCGCCGCGAGGAAAGGAACATCGATCGGCGTGAAGAACAGGCTACCGTACAAGTATCCCGTCATCAGGCAGAGCACGATCGCGGCAAGGCCGGCCCAGCGCCCGGCCGCAAGGCGCCCGAGCGGCAGCAGCGCCGCCACCCCCGCGAGCCCGACCAGGAAAGTCAGGGCATGGCGAACCGTGATCCGGTCGGCGAAGTCGAACGATTGGACATAGGCCGTAAGCATCTGGAACCACGGTCCGTAATACCAAAGGGAAAATTCCACGGTCTCGAACTGCGAGCGGTCTCGAAATCCGCTCGTATACCAGGCGAGCGCCTTGGGGCCGTAGTCGTCGGTGTTGAACTCGTCAACGGTGAGGCCGTAGTCGGCGGCGGTGGCAAGGCCGACGACAAGCACGGCGCTGAGCAAGGCCGCGGCAGCGACGATCTCGGCATCAATGGTACGACCGGATTCCGTCCTCGGCTGCAAACGCCCGGGGAATGTTGTCAATGTTTGTCCCTCGATGGTCGGGCTACTAACGCGAAAGCCATCGATTGGTGCCAATTCAGGTTTGCCCCAGCACCGATCAGGGTTATGCCCGGCCGGCGCGGCGCAGAATGAGCGAAAATAAAAACTGCCAGGCTATCCGGAGACGCGGAATATTGACGCTACGAGGGGGTTGATGACGCTCAAGGATACGAACCGCGTCCAAATGGGCAGAGCACGGAGGAGCACATGAGTAATCTGACACGACGAAATCTGATCGCAGGGGCAGCCGCGGTTGCCACGCTGCCGAGTTTTGCAGTGCATAGGGCGCAAGCGGCAGCGCCGCTCGCCGAGAAGCAGAACCCGGGCTGGTATCGCTATAAGGTCGGTAACTTCGAGGTCACCGCCGTCACCGACGGCGCCAACACCAATCCGCTATCGGACAGCTACGTCGGCAACGCGCCGAAGAACGAGGTCAATGCGGCGCTCGTTGCAAACCATCTGCCGCCGGACAAGGTCACGCATGCCTATACGCCGGTTGTCGTCAACACCGGCCCGAAGCTCGTCATTATCGACACCGGTCTCGGTCAGGGCATGTATCAGCAGAGCAAGGGCGCAGTCGGCCAGTTCCACACCAATCTCGCCGCCGCCGGCATCGACCGCAACGCTGTGGACGTGGTGATCATCTCCCACTTCCACGGTGACCACATCAACGGCCTGCTCGGCGCCGATAATAAACCTGCCTTCCCGAACGCCGAGGTGATGGTACCGGCGGGCGAGTGGACGTTCTGGATGGATGATGCAAATGCGGCGCGCTTCCCTGAGCCCATCAAGGGCCAGTTCGGAAACGTCAAGCGCGTGTTCGGCGCCCTCGGCAACAAGCCAACGCAATACGAGGCCGGAAAGGAATTGGTGCCGGGCATTACGTCGATGGCGACACCGGGTCATACGCCCGGACACACATCGCACGTCGTGGCCTCCGGCTCCGAGAAGGTGCTGATCCAGGCCGACGTCACGGCCGGCGCCGCCACGTTGTTCCTCAACCATCCGGAGTGGAAGTTGGTCTTCGACACGGATGGACCGCTGGCGGAGCAGACCCGCCGCAAGGTCTACGACATGGCGATTGCTGATAAGATGCTGATCCAGGGATACCATTTCGCCTTCCCGGGCCGCGGCTATGTCGAGAAATCCGGGTCGGCCTATCGGCTGGTGCCCGCGCCGTGGAGTCCGACGATCTGACGAGCCGCTGAGAAAAAAAGCAAAGGCCGCCAGTCTGGCGGCCTTCACCCGGCATGTAGCCGCTGCGGCGCCCGGCCGACTCAGCTCAAATCGATCGGATCGGCCAGGTCGTTTTGATCCAATTGTACGTCGCCGAAGGATCATCGTGTCCTTCGCCCGGCTTCGGCCAGTCGGGCGGCGCCGACACGTTGCGAACGTCTTGCACGATAATTCTGTCCGGATCCCAGATCGGAAACGGATACTCCGGCACGTTCTTGCTGAATCCGACGACCGTGGGCTTAAACCCGGAATGGTCCTGAGGCCGAATATAGAGATAGCCCGCAGGCGTGGCCATCACCATGCCCTCGAGCATGCTGATGATCTGGCCGGGTTCGGGCCAGGCGCCCAAAAGGTCATTGGCCTTCTCGATTGCGTATTTCAGCAGGTACAGCGTCGTGTACGCGCCTTCCGCCGCGTAATTGGGATACTCGTTCCACCGCTTGTGATAGCGCTCGACAAATTGCTTGTTGAGCGGCCACTCGTTTCCCGGCGGATAGGTGAAGTGATAGTTGGCGTGGGCACCGGCGAGAATCCCCTCGGGATGATCTTTGCCCAACGCGCTAGGCTCGATTCCAAACCCGATATTGGCGATTACTTTCATATTGTCGTACATGCCAAATCGAAGCGCCTGCTTGTAGAACGAAACATAGTCGCCTCCCCAAAGCGATGTGACCAAGAGATCCGGTTTGGAGGCCATCGCCTTGGTGATGTGCGCGGTATAGTCGCCGGCGAAGAGCTTAGGCCATCCCTCGGAAACGATTTCGCTACCCGGATAAAGCTTCTCAGCCGCGATCTTCGAGTGGACGAATTGCACGCGCCCGAAGTTGTAGTCAGGGTGGATGTGCGCGATCCTTTTTATGTTGGGCCAAGTTCTGGACGCAGCAACCATGCACGATACGGCGTCCGAGGAGAGAATATTCGTGACGCGAAACACGTACCTCGGCTTCTTGACGACGACGTCGAAGAGATGGTCCGTGCAGCCGTCGGTAAAAATCGTCGGAATTTCCAGTTCTTCCGCCACCGGAGCAAGCGCAACCGTATCACCGGCAGATATCACGCCGGTGAACCAGTCGATCCCTTCCGAAAGCTTCATTCGTCTGAGCTCTTTGACATTACCATCGACACCGGCGGCTTCATCCGCCGGAATGGTCACGATCTTGCGCGCGCCAAGAAATCCGCCTTCGGCGTTGATCTCGTCGGCGGCAAGGGTATGCCCCTTCAACGCTGGAGCTCCCAGGTAGGCGCCGGGGCCCGTTTGAAAGGTCATATGACCGACCTTGAACGGCGTACTGGGAATTTTTCCCTTCGGAGGGACGGCTGCTCCCGCGGCGCGCGGAGCCGCGACATAGGCGCCTGCCAGTGTTGCCGCGACGCCCAAGCTGCCGATGAAGCTGCGCCGATCCAGGCGTTCGCTCATGTCAGAGACTCCTGTGTGTGCTCGCACCATACTGGTAAAACGTCATGGGGTCGAGATTGCCGGTCTACGAGCGGGCGTCATGGCCAGGCTTGTCCAGGCCGTCCACGCCGTTATTTTGAGATCGCAAGGACGCGGATGCCCGCGACAAGCGCGGGCATGACCGGCGAGGCAGAATGATTCAATCTGATCGGGAACGCTCTAAATGTCGGCACCGGACATCCAGGGGGGGCTGCCGTGATCCGCGCGAAACTTGACCCGCACCAGTTCGTCCGGCGCATTCCGCTCGCTCCGCATCAGATGCAAGATCGGCACACGCGCGTTGAAGACGCAATCGTTCTCTGTCACCTGGGAGTTCCGCGCCTAGCGCGCGAAGAATGGTCATTGGCGATCGACGGGTTGGTTGCGCGTCCGCGGACGCTCTCGTTCGCCGATCTCATGCGATACGAGAAGATATCAGTGACGAGCGTTCACCAATGCGCGGGCAGTCCGCTGGCGCTGCATGAGCCGACGCAGCGCGTCTGCAACGTCACCTGGGCCGGCGCGCGGGTTGCCGATGTCCTCGCTGACTGCGAGATACGGCCAAGCGCGCGATTCGTGTGGTCGACCGGCGCCGACTACGGCGAGTTCGGCGGCGTCGGCGTCGATGCCTATGTCAAGGATCTGCCACTCGATCGCGTCGAGTCTGACGTCTTGCTTGCGTATGAGATGAATGGCGCGCCGCTCACACCCGAGCACGGATTTCCTGCGCGGCTTGTGGTGCCGGGCTTCTATGGCACGAACAGCGTGAAGTGGATCACGCGCATAACGCTCGCCGAAGCGCGTGCGCCGGGACCCTTCACGACGCGCTGGTACAACGATTCGGTAGAAAGCAGCTGTGAGTCCGGCAGCGCCGGGACAGTCCCCGTTTGGGCCATCGCGCCGCAATCGGTGATTGTCGCGCCGGCTTCCGACGCGACAATCAGGGCGTCCGAGACGATCGAGATTTGGGGATGGGCCTGGGCGGATGGCGGAGTGAGCCAAGTCGAGATTGGCATCGATAGCGGGGACTGGCGACCGGCTCAACTGGAGCCTGCATCCGGCCGCGCTTGGCAGCGCTTCACCCTGTCCTGGACGGCAGTCAAACGCGGACCCACGACGCTCATGTCGCGCGCTGCGAGGGCGAGTGGCGAACGCCAGCCTGCGTCAGGCCGGCGCAACGCCATTTACCACGTGTCGGTGAACGTCACCTAAACCGCGTGGTGGGATTGTCACGCGAAGCGCACCGCGTAGACCGGAGGCAGCGTGTGCGTCACGCATGCCCAGCTGTCGCCTTGGTCCTCGCTCACCCAGAGGCCGCCCGTCGTCGAGCCAAACGCGAGCCGCTCGCCTGCATCATCGAGCGCCAACGCGTGACGATAGACGACATCGTAGGCGTGCGATTGCGGCAGTCCCTTCGTCAGAACATCGAAGCTTTTGCCGCCGTCGCGGGTGCGCGTCACCACCAGCTTGCCCTCGCGCGGGATGCGCTTCTCGTCCTTGATTTCAGGGACGAACCATGCCGTGTCGGGCTCGCGCGGGTGCACGACGACCGGAAAGCCGAACGTCGACGGCTCGACACCGGTGATCTCCGTAAACGTCTTGCCCTCGTCCGAGGAAACGAAAATGCCGTTGTGGTGCTGTACCCACATGCGCTGCGGCGCCGAGCGACATTGCGCGAGACAATGCACATCTTGGGCGACGGGATTGTGAGTCTGCTCCGGCGGGGCGTATTCGGCGCGCATGCCTTCGCCGCGCACGCTCCAGCTTGCGCCGCCATCGTCGGTGAACCAGATGCCGCCGGTCGAGACCGCAACCCACACGCGCTTGGAGTTGCGCGGATCGATGCAGATCGAATGAATGCCGGGTAGGTCGGCGCCGCCTCCCATCCAGTACTTGCGCTGAGGATGATCCCAGAGCGAGCGAATCATCTCCCAGCTCTGGCCCCCGTCGCTCGAGCGGAACAGGCCTCCCGGCAACGTTCCGCACCAGATCACGCCGGCCTCGTCGGGACCGCCGGGCTCGAGCGCCCAGATGCGCGCCGTGCTCCAATTGATCGGCCGACCCCACATGTCGTGCTCCTCGTAGCCCTCGGGTTTGGGCGGATAAGTCGGGACGGCGATCTCTTCCCAACCGTTCGCCGTCGAGCGGTGGACCTTGACCCCGAAATGACCGTGGTCGAGTGCCGCGTAACGGCGCCCGTCGCGGCGGTCGGAGAGCGTGATGGTGACATTGTCGCCCAGGAAATCGACCGCCGTGATCTCCCATCGTTTCGCTTTGCGCGAGACTGTGAACAGCCCTTTGCGCGTCGAAACGAGAAGCGTGTCACTCATCATCAGCCTCCTGACAGGGCTTGAAAGACGTAGACGGTGCTCGACTGGCTCACGGCATCGGTGAGCCGCGCGCGATCGCGGATCATTCGGCCATCGACGAAGATCGTCATGTGCTTGCGGAGTCCCGATTGATCGTCGAGCACATAGCCGCGTGCCTGCGGATTTTCGGCAAACACGGCGTCAAGAACGTCGCGCACCGTGCGGCCGGAGACTTCGCTCTCCGGCAGCGCAACGTGGCGCTGGATATTCGGCGTGAAGACGACCTTGGCCATGGGCTGTGATCCCCTGTGGCGAACGTGTTCCGATGGGATTGAATCGGCCCTTTTCTTTCGCGGGCGCATGTTGCGACCGTCCGCGTCTTTTTTGGGGCTGGGCGCTGCGATGAAGCGTGCGTGGCAAGGGTGCGCAGCACGCACCCGCGGTCAGCGCCCGTTCTCGGCATTGCCCCGCATCACCAAATTTCGCTTCGCTTAATAGCCGGGCTACCCACGTACCACGAGCATTGAAATTGCGCGTATAATCCCCTCCAATTGCCGGGCCCGGCTTTACCGCCGGATTATGGAAGTTGGGGGGAGTGCAAAAGAAGCCGGCCTGAGCTCCCAAAACGGGCCGAGTGGAGGAGCACCCGTGGCGTCGGTTGCGATTTGCGACGTCAGAAAGGCCTTCGGAGCGACCGAGGTGATCCACGGCGTCGATGTGCTCATCGGCGACGGCGAATTCGTCGTCCTGGTAGGACCCTCGGGATGCGGCAAGTCGACGCTTCTGCGCATGATCGCGGGACTCGAGAACATCACGTCCGGCGAAATCCGCATCGGCGAGCGCGTGGTCAATCGCGTGCCGCCGAAGGAGCGCGACATCGCCATGGTGTTCCAGAACTACGCCCTCTACCCGCACATGACGGTTGCCGCGAATATGGGCTTCTCGCTCATGCTGCGCGGCGCGCCAAAGGGTGAGATCGCGCAGCGGGTGAAGGTTGCGGCCGATATTCTCGGACTGACCGCCCTGCTCAACCGTTATCCGCGCCAGCTCTCCGGTGGCCAGCGCCAGCGCGTGGCCATGGGCCGCGCCATCGTGCGCGATCCGCAGGTCTTTCTATTCGACGAGCCGTTATCGAATCTCGACGCGAAGCTGCGCGTGGCCATGCGCACCGAAATCAAGGAATTGCACCAGCGCCTGAAGACGACGACAATTTACGTCACTCACGACCAGATCGAGGCGATGACGCTGGCCGACCGGATCGTGGTCATGCACGACGGGCTGGTGGAGCAGGTCGGCGCACCGCTCGAGCTTTACGATCGGCCGCAGAACTTGTTTGTGGCCGGCTTCATCGGCTCGCCGGCGATGAATTTCCTCACGGGAACGATCCGCAGCAACGGTGCGCCGCAATTCGAGAGCGTCACCGGCACTCGGCTGCCGCTGACGACGGTACCGTCCGGCAATGACGGCCGCCCCGCGATTTACGGCATCAGGCCGGAGCACTTCGTCATCGCGGACGACGGCGCCGAAGCCGAGGTGCAGGTGGTCGAGCCGACCGGCTCCGAGTTGCAGGTCGCCGCGAAGATCGGCGGCGACGATGTAATCGCGGTCTTCCGCGAACGCCACGATTTCAAACCGGGCGACAAGATCCGGCTCAAGCCCGATCCGCGACTGGTGCACTTGTTCGACGCGCCGAGCGGACAACGTCTCACTGCCTGACAAGGGAGGAAACCGTCATGACCCTGTTCAATCGTCGGACTCTGGTGAAAGGCGCGCTCGCCGCAAGCGGTGCGCTTGCCGGCTCGCCGATACTGGAATGGGCGAAGGCCTGGGCGCAGGCCGCGCCGTGGAAACCGGAGAAGGGCGCGCAGCTCGGCCTGTTGCGCTGGAAGTATTTCGTGCAATCCGAGGATGACGAGTTCATGGTCCTGCTCGACGCCTTTACCAAGGCGACCGGCGTCAAGGTCACTGTCGCGCGCGAGTCCTTCGAGGACATCCCGCCCAAGGCTTCGGTGGCGGCGAATACGAATGCCGGCCCGGACCTGTTCTGGGGCCTGTACTCGCTGCCGTTCCTGTTCCCGCAGAAGTGCGTCGACGTCACCGACGTCGCGGACTATCTCGGCAAAAAATACGGCGGCTGGGTGCCGACAGCGGTCGCCTACGGCAAGAGCGGCAACAAGTGGATCGACATCCCGATCTGCTTCGGCGGCAACATGATGAACTACCGCATCTCGGCGCTGAAGAAGGCGGGCTTCTCCAAGTTTCCCGCCACCACCGACGAGTTCCTGGAGTTCGCAAAGGCGACGAAGAAGAACAATACACCGGGCGGCATGGCGCTCGGGCACGCCACCGGCGACGGTAACACCTGGGTGCATTGGTGCTTGTGGGCGTTCGGCGGCAATCTCGTCGACGCCAAGGACAAGGTGATCATCAGCTCGCCCGAGACCGCCAAAGCGCTCGAATACGCCAAGCAACTTTACGACAACATGGTCCCGGGCGTGGCGGCATGGAACGATGCGTTCAACAACAAGGCGTTCCTCGCCGGCGAGATTTCGTGGACCAACAACGGCATCTCGATCTACGCCGCCGCCAAGCGCGACGCCACGAAAAAGGAGATCGTTGAGGACATGGACCACGCGCTGTGGCCGGTCGGACCGGTCGGCAAGCCGACCGAGTTCCATGTCTGCTTCCCGATGCTGGCGATGAACTACACTAAATATCCGCAGGCCTGTAAGGCGCTCCTGGCCTACCTGCTGGAAGCGGATCAATACAACAAGTGGTTGGAGGCATCCGTCGGGTATCTGACCCACCCGCTCAATGCCTATGACAAGAACCCGGTGTGGACCTCCGATCCCAAAAACACGATCTTCGGCGAGGCGGCCAAGCGCACGCTGACCGTCGGCGGCCTCGGCTCGGTCGGCGAGAAGGCGGCAGCGGCGCTTGCCGATTTCATCGTCCTCGACATGTTCGCCAATGTCTGCACCGGGCGTGAGGATGCCAAGGGCGCGATCAAGATCGCCGAGCGCCAAGCGATGCGGCTCTACCGCTAGTGCACGTCGGCGAGGCTGAAAGCAGTTATCCGCTCGTCCCCGCGCGGGGCGCCCGTGACGCGAGCGTCGCGGGACTCCGTTGCGGGGACCCAGAGCGACAGACGCAAGTCTGGCTTCCTGCTTACGGGAATGAGCAGACGAGAGTGATGGACAACCGACCAGGGACTCAGGGGTGAGGGCACGCGCCGTTTGACACCTGATCCCTGACAATCTGATGCGTGAATCCTGATGGCCGATCTTGCCCTCAAGCACGCGATCACGCGGCCGCCCTTGCGCGACATCACCGCGTGGGACCGGCTCAAGGTGAACCGCGAGTGGCTGGGACTTTGGTTCATGCTCCCGACGGCGGCGTTTCTGCTCCTGTTTCTCGCCTATCCGCTCGGTCTCGGCATCTGGCTTTCGTTCACGGATGCTCGCATCGGCCGCGGCGGAGAGTTCGTTGGGCTCGAGAACTACGAATGGCTCTGGGACGATTCGGTGTTCTGGCTGTCGGTGTTCAACACCTTGCTCTATACCGCCGTCGCCAGCGTGTTCAAATTCGCGATCGGCCTCTACCTTGCACTGCTGCTCAACCACAACATGCCTTTTAAGGCGTTGGTTCGCGCTGCGGTGTTGATTCCGTTCATCGTGCCGACCGTGCTCTCGGCAATCGCCTTCTGGTGGATCTTCGACAGCCAGTTCTCGATCGTGTCGTGGTCGCTGCGCAAGCTCGGACTGATCGCGAGCAATATCGATTTTTTGGGCGATACGTGGAATGCGCGCTGGTCGGTGATCTTTGCCAATATCTGGCGCGGGGTGCCGTTCGTCGCCATCACCTTGCTGGCAGGGTTGCAGACGGTGTCGCCCTCCCTTTATGAGGCCGCCACGATCGACGGGGCGAGCCCCTGGCAGATGTTTCGCTACGTGACCTATCCGTTGCTCACTCCGATCATCGCCGTGGTGATGACGTTTTCGGTGTTGTTCACGTTCACCGATTTTCAGCTCATCTGGGTGCTCACCCGCGGCGGTCCCGCCAATGCCACGCATCTGATGGCGACGCTGGGCTACCAGCGCGCTATCGGCGGCGGATATCTCGGCGAAGGCTCGGCCATCGCAACCGCCATGATCCCGTTCCTGCTCGCCGCGATTCTGATCTCGTGGTTCGGGCTGCAGCGTCGCAAATGGCAGCACGGAGAGAGCAATGACTGACGTGCTCGCCAAGCTCCCAAGCCCCAAAACGGTGCTATCCGGCGTCACCGCCGACCATACCGAGGGAATGAGTTACCTGCAGACGCTGCCGCGGCGGCTGGTCACGCTTTATCTGCCGCTGTCGCTGATCGTCTTCGTGCTGCTGTTCCCGTTCTATTGGATGGCGCTTACCGCTATCAAACCGGACGAGCAGCTGCTCGATCTCGAGCGCTTCAATCCGTTCTGGACCTGGACCCCGACGTTCAAGCATATCGAGAAGCTGCTGTTCGGCACTCATTACCCGCTGTGGCTCATGAACACGATGCTGGTCGCGATCACGGCAACCATTCTCTCAATCGTCGCGAGCGTGCTCGCGGCCTATGCTATCGTGCGGCTGCGCTACAAGGGCGCGCAGTGGGTCGGCGGCGCGATATTTCTCGCCTATCTCGTTCCGCCATCCATCCTGTTCATTCCGCTCTCGACCGTCGTGTTCCAGTACGGGCTGTTCGACACGCCCTTCGCGCTGATCCTCACCTATCCGACCATTCTGATCCCGTTCTCGACTTGGCTGCTGATGGGCTATTTCAAGACTATCCCGTTCGAGCTCGAGGAATGCGCGCTCATCGACGGCGCGAGCCGCTATCAAATCCTGACCAAAATCGTCCTGCCGCTGGCGGTGCCGGGACTGATTTCCGCCTTCATCTTCTGCTTCACGCTGTGCTGGAACGAATTCATCTACGCGCTCACCTTCATCTCCTCGACGCAGCACAAGACGGTCCCGGTGGCGATCGTCAACGAATTCGTCGACGGCGATATCTATCGCTGGGGCTCGCTCATGGCAGGCGCGCTGGTCGGCTCGCTGCCGTTAGTGATCCTCTACGCCTTCTTCGTCGAGCACTACGTCTCGGCGATGACGGGCGCGGTCAAGGAATAGGCGAGCGCATGTTTTGCCGGAGAGAGTACTGCGCGAGAGCTGATTTGGCTGCGCCGAGCGCAGCCGAGAAGCGGTGAGCAACGGGTTGACGGTCAGAGGGGATAATCTGCCATGGACTTGACGATCGTGGCGTATGCCACGCTTGCCCTCTCGCTGTTCGTATCAGCGGTCAAGATGGGCGGCTGGATCCTCAACGCCGACCCGCGCGCGATCATCAATTCGGGACGATGGGCGCTGATCGCGCTTGCGGCGCTCGCGCTCGGTGTTCTGGTATGGCTCATCGCTACCAACCGCTGGACATCGGCGATGATGCTCGCCGCTTTCATGCTGCCGATATTGGTGCAGGCCGCGCCGCGCTGGCGCGTGCTGTTTGGCCCGCTCAACACTCCGCGCGGCGATTTTGCCGCCGGCGCGCAGAATTTCGGCAACGTGCCTGCCTCCTTCTCGACGCCGCGGCAACGGCCGGATCCGGAACTGGTGCGGCAGTCGATCGCCGTGCTGCGCGCCTATGTTGAACAGGCAGGACCGCAACTGGAGTACAGGCCTGTCGATGCTCGCCTCGCCGGCGCGGCCGGGAACGGCAGCGGCAACGGGCGAGCCAGCATGTCGCGGGAGGAGGCGCTCGATCTTCTGGGACTTCCGCCGAGCGCGAGCGCGAAAGAGATCAGCGAGGCGCACCGCCGGCTCGGGCAGCTGTTCGATCCGCAACTCGGCGGCACTCGTTACCTAAGCATGAAGGTCAACGAGGCCAGAGACGTTCTCCTCGGAGAATAAGCGTTCATTCGCCGCGGGGAACGGTATGTCGGGACGCCGGCACGATCGTTGGCTACTGATCCGGTTGGCGGCGCAGAACGTCGGCCGCCGCCGGCTGCGCGCGATGTTTCTCGGCGCCGCCGTGATGCTCGGGGTGGGCGTCGGCTTTGCGAGCTTCGTCGCTGGCTGGGCGCTCTGGCAGGGCATGGCTCAAAGCTTCGCGCGCATGGGCGCCGATCTCCTCGTGGTGCCGCGCGCCACGCTGGTGAACATCACCGCAAGCCTGCTCACCGTGCAGCCCACAGACGAGACGCTCGCAGCCGAGCTCGCGCAGCGCATTTCGGCTATTCCCGGCATCGCGCGTGTGGCGCCGCAGCGGATCGTTCCAGCGCTGGTCGAAGGGAATAGCGCCACTCTGATCGCGTTCGATCCGGCGCAGGATTTTTCGGTGCTGAGCTGGGTCGAGGCGGGCCAGGGAGGACCGGGTCTGATCGCCGGCGGCGCATTGCCCATCCGATTCGGCGAAACGGTGAGCGTCTGCGGGATGCCGATGCGCATTTCCGGCCGGCTCGGCAAGACGGGCGTAGGCCCATTCGACGAATCCTATTTTCTCAGCTTCGATGCGCTCGCAGAGATTGTTTTGTTCTGCCGCCGATCGGACGCGCGGCCCAAATCGACAGTGCCCCCGAAGCTCGACGACGTACCGGCCGTAACGGGTATGAGCCATGCCGGCGCCTGCTCAGGAGACCTCCAGCTCGACCGTGTTTCCGCCTTCCTGTTGCAACTGTCGCCCGCAGCCAAAATGGAAGACGTCAAATTTGCGCTGGCCCGGTTTGCCGACGTGAAGATCGTCGAGGGCAACGGGGTGCTCACGTCGTCCCGGCAGGCGCTGAGCACGCTGCTCATCGGCATGGCGGTGTTCACCGCGTTGGAGCTCGCCGCCTTGCTGATCCTTCTTGCGCTGTTGTTCTCCGCGATCGTGCAAGAGCGCTACCGCGAGGTCGGCCTGTTGCAGGCAATGGGAGCAAAGCCCAATCAGATCATGACGATCATTCTCGCCGAAGCCGCCGTCATCACTGGCCTGGGCGGCCTCGCTGGTCTCGGCTTCGGCGCCGCCGTATTGCTGACGTTTGCCCGCTCGCTCGGCTTCTATTTCGCGCTGCTCGGCGTGCCGTTTTCCTGGCCGCCGGCCGCCGTGCTCGAAGCCGGCGCGCTCCTGGCAATCGTGTTTTCGGTCGCCCTCGGTCTCCTCGGCGCCTTCTTGCCCGCCTGGCGGGTGCGGCGCATGGAGCCCTACGCGCTCATTCAAGCAGAAGCGCGATGACGCTCTCGGCGCAATGTCTAACCAAGCGATACGGCGCCGGCTCCGGCGACGCCGCCGTGCGCGGCGCTAATCTCGAGTTGCGGCGCGGCGAGTTCATCTCGATCGTCGGGCGCTCCGGTTCGGGCAAGTCGACCTTGATGGCCATGCTCGGCGCCTTGACCAAGCCGACCGAGGGCAGGGTTTTGCTCGATGCCACCGATGTCTGGACGTTGTCGGAAACTGAGCGCGCGATATTTCGCGCCCGCCAGGTCGGTTTCATCTTCCAGTTCCCGAGCCTCCTCGCGAACTTGACCGCGGCGGACAACGTCGCCGTTCCCGCGCTGCTCGGTCGCAGCATGGCGGCCGAAGAGGCCTACGCGCGGGCGCACGAGTTGCTCACCCGCGTCGGCTTGGCAGATCGCGCCAATGCCTACCCGGGCGGCATGTCCGGCGGCGAGCAGCGCCGGGTTGCCGTCGCGCGCGCGCTCATCAATGCGCCGCCGCTGTTGCTCGCCGACGAGCCGACGAGCGACCTCGACGAGGACACCGAAACCGACATCATCGATCTGCTCGAATCTTTGCAGCGCACGGAATCGTTCGGATTCGTCCTCGTCACCCACGACCTCAAGCTCGCCAAACGCGCCCGGCGCTGCTTCGAGATGCGGCAAGGTACGCTTGCGGCAACGGACCTGCCGCAGGTTCAAGCCGAGCCTCAAGCCGAGCCGCGACGGCGCCTCACCTCCGCCGCCCAGCCGGTGACGACGGCAGCGGCCACACGCACGCCGATTCGCCTGGGCGAGAGCCTGTGGCGCGGGGTGAGGTTCTTGCTATCCGCCGCGGCGGTGATCTTCGCCGCCATCCTCGCTGTGGACGTCGGCGTCGAGAAATATCAGGCGATGCGCCTGCGCGAGCGCGCGGCGCGCACTGCGGCGCTGCAGTACCTGGCGCTCAATCGTCTTCGCGGCGATGTGCAGTCGGTCACCGATCTCGGCGAGGGACGCTATGAATTGACGACCTATCTCCAGAATGTCGGCGGCGAGCCGATCTACGTCATGGCACCGGACATGCGCGCCTACATTCAGGTCGCAAGTTTGTGGCAGGAGCTGCCGATGACCCCGGCGGACGATAGTGCAAGCGGTGTCATCAAGATCGAGGGCAAGCAGACCTATCGCTATCGCTTCGACGCGCGCGTGCGCGATTTCGCGCAACTTCTCCCCAATTATATGCATGTGCGCTTTTCCGGTTCGATGCTGGTCAGTCCGAGCAGCACGCCGAAGGGTGACGTGTTCGAGCGCAAGGACAACTACTACGTCTATCTCAAGCCGTTCGACATTGCGGATGACGTCGTCTTGAAGCGGTTGCGATTCTCGGGGAAGCCGCCGGTGTGGATTCCCATGCCGCCACACTGACCGATCCATTGCTCACGTTGCGGCCGACCTTGATCATCGCGTGACATTATTGTGCAATCGAAATCAGCCACACACGGGAAGGAGGAACTGGGCCATGTCCGACGGGCGCAAGCCAAAATTCAAAGAGCCGGTTCAAGACCTCGATCTGCCGAAAGTGAAGGTCGAACTCGAGAGCGAGGCGAAAGCGCCGCTCACGGCCGAGCAGATCTTCCTCAAGCGCCAGGCCGAGATAGCGCAGCAGGACAACGAGGCGTTTTCGGACTATGTGCGAAAAAAGGCTGTCCGCGATGAACAGGAGAAGGCGCAAGCGCCAGCTGTGCCTCAAGCGCCGCCTGTATCAGAGCGAGCACCGAAGAAGCTCAACCGCAGGAGTCTCCTGACATGGGCCGCGGGCACGGCGGTGGTCGGCGAGGCCGTCACGCTCGGCTATCCTATGCTCACCGGTCAAAACATTCCCGATCACGGAGCAAGACATGCCGGCGCAACCTATACCGAGCCCCAGCGCCATCCCATCGATCGCGAATTGGTCAATCCGCAGGCCGACGTGGGCGGCCGCCGCTTCGGCGACTGGGTTCTCCTGATGCCGACCAAGATGGGCGGCGGCACCTATGCAGTCAATCTTAATACCGGCAGAGCGCTCGCCTGGGTCTCGTACTGGAACTATGGCGACTACAACCCGATCTCGCATCACCTCTGCGCCTTTCCGAGTGCCGATCCGGCGAAGGGATTCGAATGGATCAACAGCACCCAAGGCGGCAAGAATTCGCTGATCTACGGCATTCCCACCCATATCGAGACGCCGGACGAAGGCTTCAACATTTATCGCGTGCGCTATGACGGCGCGCAAATGGAGGTCATGGAGAACGTCGCGGAAACGACCGGGCTCGGTCTCGGCGTGCATGTGAACATCGACCCTAAGACCGCGGAGCGCTATTTCGTCACGGACGGGCAGAAGGACATCGCGGCGTGCTTCGATCGGCGCACGTCTCGGGTCATCGCCGCGCTCAAATACGACTGGGTGCCCGACGTCCGCCAGCTGTCGGAGGCCTGGCAGAAGGGCGGCGTGCTCAAGATCTCCAAGATCTATCCTGATCCGGCGACCGGCAAGTACGATTATCGCGGCACCAAAGGCCAGAAGATCGAATGGGAGATGGTGCCGATGGGCGAGCTGTTCGTCGAGGAAGGAACGCTGCCCGGCGACGACGTTTTCAGCCTCTGCGGCGCCGACGGCACGATCTGGCATCCGAGCGGCCGCTGGGCCTCAACCATCGTGCGATTGTGCGGCGGCCAGATGATCCTCGACGCCGAGAAGAACTTCGAGCCAGTCACGTTCCTGCAATTCAACAAGGACGCGCCGAGCCAATATCCCGTGAAGAAGATCGACAACGATCACTGGGAGGTGACATTCGACAAGATCTTTTCGCCCGGGCACGAGATCGGCTTCTCTCCCGATGGCCGCTTCCTGTGCATGATGAACAATTTGCGCGAGAACAATTGCTCGGTCTTCGACGCGAGCGACCCAGATCCGCGCAACTGGAAGAAGATCGCGCATATCGAAGACCCCCTGTGGGTCGGCAAATATCCGAACCCGTTCCACATGGTCTTTTCCATGGACGGCTCCAAGCTCTACCTTTCGATCCTGCACCCCTCGCCGGCCGCCAGCGGCATCATGGTCGTCGATACCAAGACCTGGAAGATCAAGAAGGAGATCCAGGGCATCGGGCCGGACATGCAAACGCTGGCGGTAACCTACGACGGCAAATACGTGGTCGGCGTGTTCAGCGGTTTCCAACGCCTATCGAGCGGCATCGCTTTCATCGATGCCGAGACCGACGAGCTGGTGGGTATTTGGCCGAGCAATGGCGGCCACCATGACTGCGTCATCGTTCCACGAACGCTGGAGCACATGAAGCACACGCGCTCGTGCACGCTTTAGTAGGCAACCTTGCATGTCGAGGGTGCGGCATCACATTGTTGCTGTCGTCTCCGCGAAAGCGGAGACCCAGAGCCGGTGGTTATGGGTCCCCAGCATAAGCGCGTTTACGCGCGTCTTTGACGCGCTATGCGCGGGGACGACGTCTACATGAGCTTAGCAACGGATCGCCGTCAGACGTAGCGAAGCGTCGTGAACATCCCGGCCTCGAGGTGGTAGAGCAGGTGGCAGTGAAGCGCCCACAGGCCGGGATTGTTGGCGTCGAACGCCACCACGACCCTGCGGCCGGGCGGCACCAGCACGGTGTCGCGCACCGCGCCGGCAAAGCGCTTGCCGTCGATCTCGACCACCTGAAATTCGTGCCCATGCAGGTGCATGGGATGCGGCATGCGCGTCTGATTGATGAAGACGAGTTCCATGCGCTCGCCCTGCGCAAGCGGTAGCGGCGGGACATCCTTGCTCCAAGAGACATTGTTGAGCGACCAGCGGTAGCCGGCCATCTCGCCGGTGAGGTTGAGGGTGTGGACGCGGTTGGCCTTGCGCGGCTTGAGCGGCTCGAGCGCGCGCAGCCGGCGTTCCAGATCGAGCGTGAGCGCGGGAGACGCCATGTTCGCGGTATCTGAGATGCGTGCGATCGGCGCATCCCCGGCACGCAGGATGATGCCCGTCTGCTTGTTGTCCCCCTCGAACAGCGCGAGCACGGGATGGGCCGCGGCCGCGCGCGGAATCGCCAGCCGAATGTCCAGCCGTTGCGCCACGGCGATGGGGAAACGCCGGCCCCGCACCGGCGCGGTGCGGAATCCGTCCACGGCGATCAGTTCCCCATCGAGCGCGCCGAAATCGACATGAAAAGCGCTCATCGAGGAGCTGTTGATGACGCGCAATAGCACGCGCCCGCCAGGCTCGACTTTGACTACCTCGGGATCCGCAAGCGTGCGGTCGTTGGCAAGGAATGCATCGTATTTCACGTCGTTCAGGTCCGGTTTGTCCATTGCCATGCCTGGAGCCATCGCCGTGCCGGGAGTCGCTGTCCCCATTCCCTTCATCGCCGCAGGCCCGGGCGACGCTGCGCCGCTCATGGATGGCATGCCGCTCTTCTTGAGGTCCGCGAAGATCTGCTCGGGCGGCGTGAAGCTGAAGTCGGCCAGCATGATGATGACTTCCTGCTGGTCTGCGCGGTCGCGCTGATCGCGGATGATCAGCGGTGACGCCATCAAGAGCTGCTCCTGGAAGCCTTGATGGGAATGCATCCAGAAGGTGCCGCCGAAGCGTAATGGAAAGTCGTAATCGGCGCTGGCCCCCGGCGGAATCGGCGGGCCGGAGATGCCGGGAACGCCGTCCTGCTGCCATGGCGGCGTGAGACCGTGCCAATGGATCAGGCTCGGTTCGTCGATCTTATTTTCCAGGCGCACGCGGAATCGTTTGCCCACCTCCGTCCTGATCCCGAAGGTGCCGTCTGGTTGCCGGATACCGAACACCGAGGCAGGCTTGCCATTGACCTCGATATTGCGACGCTCGATCCGCAGTACCGTCGGCGGAGCGTCCTTGGCGCCCGTCTGCGCGCGCGCAAGCGTGGTGACGCTCGAAGCTGCGACGGCGGAGAGGAACGCGCGGCGTGAAAACATGAGTAGGCCTCCTCGGCAATGCCGCGGCGCGGCGCTATCCGAGGTTCGAGGTTATAGCTTGTCCGTGACGCCGTGAAGTCGCGGCACTTTCGCTCAGGCTGCCCGCAACAAGAAAGCGATCGCCACTCCGGCCGCCAAGGCAAGAAACGACAGCAGCGTCATCACCGGTATCGGCGGCCAAGGAGCCTTACCGCCCATTGTCATGGTCGGCGCGGCATCCATTCCAGCGTGCGCGCTGTGCGCTCCGTGCGCCGCGGCAATTGCCGGGCGCACCGTCATCATGCCGTGCTTGAGATGATGGGCCACCAGCCACCAATTCATCGGATAGGCGACGATGAAGCCTACGAGCAATCCCATCGACATCACGAACCAGAACTGGGGGGTCGCGGGATCGGCGGCGGACGGAATGCGAGACTTAAGCGCCATCACCGTCGGCACCATTCCTGCCATCAGTAGATTCATGGAAAGCAGTTCCGATATGAACGTGCTTTTTAGCGCGCGCAGGTACGAGCCGCCGGCCATGTCGCGCATGAACAGCGCCTGGAAAATCGTCCAGCCGAAGGCGAAGCCGAGAACGTATTCGAGGACCACCTCAGCCAAGCCGGCAATCCCGAACGCGCTCGAAAGCACCGCCCCGGCGATGATGCCCACTCCGTCGCCGGCGACGCAATGCATCGTCGATCCAAGCGTCTGCCGCCAGCGCGCCGCAACGTAGCGTTCATGCAGCCCAGGCAACGGTTCGCGGCAGCCGAGCACATAGAGGAATGCCCCGACCACCCCGGTATAAGCGGTCAGCAGCACGAAGCCCCATTTGAGCACCGGAGATTCCGGGGTGGCGCGAATGTCCACCGCCACAAACAGCAGCGCGGCCGCCGTTAGCACGAACCACAACAGCATCACGCCATCTAGCATCGGTTCCTCCTCGCGTTCCGTCGTGCCGCCACCGCAACCGATGGCATTGCCGCGCCGGCTTGCGCACTCGCGCTCATGCAGCGCCGTAATCGCGCGACGCTGACCTCGGCAATCGCCCACAATATTTTGCCTGAATCCCAGCGGAAACTCGCGTCCAAATCGCGCCGGGGGCGGGGGAAATGGGCGCAGTCGCCGGACGTCGTTGGGCCTGGACCTTCGCTGCGGCCGCGCTGTCCTTTGCCGGCTTGGCTTGCGACGCGCCCGCCTGGGCGCAGGGCCATCGGTCGGAACCACCGCCAGCGGCTCCGGTCACCACCTTGACGGGCGATTGGGGTGGGCTGCGGTCCTATCTCGACCGCAACGGCGTCACCATCACACTCAACTACACCAACGATTTCCTCGCCAACGTCCGCGGCGGCATCGGGCCCGGCGCCGTCGCGATCGGAATCTTTCAGCCGCAAGTCGATCTTGATCTGCAAAAGCTCGTGGGCTGGGACGGGGCGAAATTCCACACCCATGGCCTCATCACCCACGGGCCGTTTTTCAGTGCGACCTATCTGGGCAACATCCTCGCCGTCTCCAATCTGGAAGCCGGGCCGGTCGCGCGCCTCTACTCTTTCTGGTACGAGCAGAACTTCAAAGACCGCTTGTCTGTTCGTGCCGGCCTCATGTCAGCGGACAGCCAGTTCCTGCAGAGCCAGACGGCCACGAACTTCATCAACAACGGAATCAGCTGGCCGACGTTTCTCGCCGCCAATCTTCCCGCGGGAGGACCGGCCTATCCGCTCCCCGCTCCCGGCGTTCGCGTTCGCTTCACACCCGCCGACGAGTGGGCTTTTCAGGCGGCCGTGTTCAGCGGAGATCCCAGCGGAGGCGACGGCTCCAACCAGCCTGCGCCGCTTCCGACCGGCACCGTCTTCAGTTTTCGCGGCGGCGCTTTTGTCATCGCAGAAGCGAGCTATTTGCCCAACCAGGGCAAGAATGCCAAAGGCCTTCCCGGCGCTTACCGCGTCGGAGCTTGGTACCACACCAGCCCGCGCTTCGCCGATCAGCGCTTCGACAATACCGGCCTCTCGCTCGCAAACCCGCAGTCGACCGGCATCCCGCTCAACCACACCGGCGATTCCGGCGTCTACGGCGTGATCGACCAGATGCTCTATCGCGTCCCCGGCACCGACGACCAAGGCCTGTCGGCGTTCGTTCGCGCCGGCGGCGTGCCGAACGATCGCAATCTGATCAATTTCTATGCCGACGGGGGTTTCATCTATAAAGGCCTCCTCGCGCGCCGGCCGAACGACAAGGTCGGGGTCGCCGCCGCCTATGCCCGCGTGGGCGACAACGCGCGCGGCCTCGATTCCGATATCGGATTGTTCGGAAACTTCTTCTATCCGGTGCGGAGCGGGGAAACCATGATCGAGATGATTTATCAAGCGCAATTGGCGCCCTGGTGGATGCTGCAGCCGGAGGTGCAATACATCATCCGCCCCGGCGGCGGCGTTCTCAACAGCGACGGAAGCTTGCGACCCAATGCTTGGGTGATTGCAGTCCGTTCGGCACTCCGTTTCTAAAAACGCTGACAAACGCACGAGGATCGAGCGATGAAAATCGTCGACATGAGCCACGTGATGAACGTGCACACCCCGGGGTGGGTCGGATATGCCGGCAACCGGATGTATTACGCGCAGAACCTGCAGACGCAGATGATCGTCGCGCAGCGCATCGAAACTGCGCTTCACGTCGGCACGCATTTCGACGGCGCCATGCACGCCACCGACGACCCGAAGGGGGATATGGCCTCGCTGCCTCTCGATTTTCTCGTCAATCGCGGCGTCGTGGTCGATATTTCCGGCAAGATGTCGGACTGGGCGGTGATTACGCCGGAAATTATCGAGAGCGCCGGCGTCGATATCCGCGAGGGCGACATCCTGCTGCTGCATACGGGATGGCACCGCCACTACGAAGGGCGGCCGCGGCAGGACCTGGTGAAATATTTCTGCTTCCACCCCGGGCCCAACCTCGACACGCTGCATTGGATGCTCAAGAAGAAGATCAAGTGGTGGGGCATGGATACGGGCTCCTGCGATCACGCCATGAACACCTCGATCCGCAACATGCGGACCGATCTCGCCGCGCAGTTCACGAAGGTTCATGGCAAGACCCCCGGCGAGTTCTTCGGCACCTTCGAATACACCCACAAGAAGTCTGGCCGCCGGGTCGCCGCGGACGTGTTTCCGTTTCACAGCTGGGCGTTCCAAGAGGGGCTGCTGCACGCCGAGAATCTCGGCGGCGACATCGAGCTCATGCTGAACAAGCGGGCGCTGATCGGCGCGTTCCCCTGGCGCTACCAGGGCCTCGAAGCTTGCCCCTGCCGCATCGTCGCCTTCCTTGATGCCGGCGATGACGTCGAGGCGGTCGGCAACGCGGCGAAGGCGCTCATGGCGAGCTGAGCGCGCCGTTGCGGACACCAACTCGCTCAACTAGCCTGCCGCAAAGCACGTGCCGCCCATCGCGGGCGCATTCGGAACATCCGCAATGGCGAAAATCTCCGCACCGGACGGGGTGAAGCTTTACGTGGAGACGGTCGGCTCCGGAACCCCGGTCGTGTTCGTGCATGAGTATGCCGGGGACTACCGCAGCTGGGAGGCGCAGGTGCGCTACTTTTGTCGCCAGCACCGGTGCGTCACCTATAGTCAACGCGGCTATCCACCGTCGGACGTGCCCTCCGATCCCGGCCGCTACTCGCAAGACGTCGCCCGCGACGACGTGATCGCCGTGATGGACGCGCTCGGCATCGACAAGGCGCACGTGGTGGGGCACTCCATGGGCGGCTACACCGCGCTGCACGTTGGCATCCGTTATCCGCAGCGCTGCCTGTCGGTGACAGCGGCCGGCTGCGGCTGGGGCTCGGCGCCAGACGCGGAGAAACGCGAGGCCATGAAGGCCTTGGCGGCCGAGACCGGAAAGATGTTTGCCGAGGAAGGCATCGTCGCCGCGGCCGCCAAATACGCCGATGCGCCCATGCGGCAGGCGTTCAAGCACAAAGATCCGCGCGGCTGGACTGAATTCGCGCGCATGCTCGCGGAGCACTCGGCGGACGGGCACGCGCTCACCATGCTCAACCTTCAGCTCAAGCGGCCGACGCTGTGGGAAATGGAGGCCGAGCTCAAGCAATTCTCGGTGCCGCTCCTGGTGATCGTCGGCGACGAGGACGATCTCTGCCTCGACGGCAGCCTCTTCATCAAGCGCATCGCGCCGACGGCGGCGCTCTTGGTCTTGCCGCGCTCGGGCCATACCATCAACAGCGAGGAGCCGGGGGCGGTGAATGCCGCTCTCGCCGACTTGTTTGCCGCCGCCGAGGCGGGACGCTGGCTCGCGCACAAGTCGGCCTGATCCGACTACCGACGTACATCGCACGAGGAGATCGATATGGACCTTAAGCTCGACGGGAAGACCGCGCTGGTGACCGGCGGCAGCGCGGGAATCGGCAAAGGCATTGCCCGCGCGTTCGCGATGGAAGGCGTCGATATCGCGATCTGTGCGCGTCGCAAGGAGCCGCTCGAGCAAACAGCGGCCGAGATCGCGCGCGAAACCAATCGGCGAGTCGTGCCGATCCCCGCCGATCTCAGCAAGGACGCCGACGCCAAGAATTTTGTGGCGCAGGCGCACAAGGCGCTCGGCCGCATCGACATCATGGTCAACAATGCCGGCTCCTCGCCCGGCGGCGTGCTCGAGCATCTCTCCGAGGCGGACTGGGAGCAGTCGCTGCAGCTCAAATTCATGGGCTATGTGCGCTGCCTGCGCTACGTGCTGCCGATCATGGTCAAGCAGGGCCGCGGTCGCGTGGTCAATTTGATCGGCAACGACGGCGTCAAGCCGTCGTATTGGGAGATCGCGCCAGGCGCCGCCAATGCCGCGGGTCAGAACCTCACGCTTTCGCTCGCCGGCCAATACGGCAAGCACAACATCAGTTTCTGCGCGGTCAATCCCGGACCGGTGCGGACCGAGCGCTGGGCCGGCCTGGTCGCGGCGATGTCGCGCGATATGAAACTGCCTCACGAGGAGGCCGACAAGCTTGCTCCGGCCTCGATCCCGCTGGGCCGCATCGCCGAGGTCGAAGAGGTCGCAAATCTCGTGGTCATGCTGGCTTCGCCGCTCATGCACATGGTCAACGGCACCCAGATCGAGATCGATGGCGGGCAGGAGAAATCGCTGATGGACCGTCTGCGCGACCGCAAGTGAGGACTCCCTTCATTCCCGCGCCAGCGTAGCCCACATCGAGCGGAGCGAAATGCGGGCGCGCGAATTCCGTTTCGCTCAATCCGGGGCACGAGTTGGCAGGTTTTGGCACCACTGCGCGATCAAGCGACCTTGACAAGCTTTGCGCCCGGCTCACTACTTGGCCGCACGTGAATGAGCAGAAACCTCGTCGCATGGAGCACCGCATGAGCACCAGATCCCGGCTCTTTTGGCTCGTCACCGCGAGCGCCGTCGGCCTCGGCGCGCCTGCCCTCGCGCAGAGCACGATCAAGATCGGCGAACTCAACAGCTACAAGGCGCAACCTGCGTTCCTCGATCCCTACAAAAAAGGGTGGGAGCTCGCGGTCGAGGAGATCAATGGCAAGGGCGGTGTCCTAGGCAAGAAGCTTGAAGTGATTTCCCGCGACGACGGCGCCAGCCCCGGCGATGCGGTCCGCGTCGCCAACGAGCTCGTCACCCGCGAGGGGACGAACATCATCGCAGGCACGTTCCTTTCCCACATCGGGCTTGCGGTCACCGAGTTCGCCGGCAAGGAGAAGGTGTTCTTCCTCGCAGCCGAACCTCTGACGGATAAGATCACTTGGCAGAACGGCAACAAGTACACGTTCCGCCTGCGGCCCTCCACCTATATGCAGGTTGCGATGCTGATGCCCGATGCGATCGCCGCGAAGAAGAAGCGCTGGGCGGTGATCTATCCCAATTTCGAGTACGGCCAGTCGGCTGCGACCTGGTTCAAGGAAATGCTCAAGAAGGCCCAGCCCGATGTGGAATTCGTGACCGAGCAAGCCCCGCCGCTCGGCAAGGTCGATGCCGGCGCGGTCGTGCAGGCGATCGATGACGCCAAGCCCGACGCCATCTTCAACGTGCTGTTCGGCGGAGATCTCGCCAAGCTCGTGCGCGAGGGGACGACCCGCGGCATATTCAAGAACCGCACCGTTATCAGCCTGCTCTCGGGCGAGCCGGAATATCTCGATCCGCTCAAGGACGAGGCCCCGGTCGGATGGATTGTCACCGGCTATCCCTGGGATGCGATCAACACCCCCGCGCACAAAGCGTTCGTCGCGGCTTATCAGAAGCGCTGGAACGACTATCCGCGGCTGGGTTCAGTGGTCGGCTACGACACCATCAACTCGCTGGCCGCCGGCATTACCAAGGCGGACTCGACCGATACCGACAAGCTCATCGCCGCGTTCCGCGGCCTCCGGGTTGAAGGCCCGTTCGGGCCGTTCCAATTCCGCGCCAACGACCACCAGGCGACGCTGGGCGCCTATGTCGGCAAGATTGCGCTCAAGGACGGCAAGGGAACGATGTCCGATTTCAAATATGTCGACGGCGCGAGCGTATTGCCGTCCGACGAAGAGGTGAAGAAGCTCCGTCCGGCGGCCGCGATGAATTGATGGCGCTGCGAACAAGTGCGTAGGTTGGGTTAGCGCGGGGCACGGCTTGGCCATTCTGCCGTAACCTTGCTCCGCGCGTAACCCGACATTCCGCGCCTGAGACACGTTGGGTTACGCGCGGAGTTGACTGCGCGGCCCTCACGCAGCCTTTCGGCCGCGCTAACCCAACCTACGCGGCCTCGCCATCGCATGACTCTCGAAGCCCTCCTGTTCCAGGCGCTCAACGGCCTCGCCGCGGCGTCGAGCCTGTTTCTGGTGGGCGCCGGCTTGTCGCTCATCTTTGGCGTCACCCGCATCATCAACATCGCCCACGGCTCGTTCTACATGCTGGGGCTATATCTCGCGGCGACCTTTGCCCTCAAGCTGGGCGGAGGTCTGGGCTTTTGGGGCGGCATTCTCGCCGCCGGGCTCGTGGTGGCCGCGCTGGGTGCGTTCGTCGAGGTGCTGCTGCTGCGCCGCATTTACCAGGCGCCGGAACTGTTTCAGCTGCTTGCTACCTTTGCGTTGGTCCTCATCATCAACGACGCCGTGCAATACGTCTGGGGACCGGAAGACTTGCTCGGGCCGCGCGCGCCGGGCTTGCGCGGCTCGGTGGAAATTCTTGGGCGCAACTTTCCGACCTACGACCTGTTCCTGATCGTGATCGGCCCGCTCGTCCTGCTGCTGCTTCACCTGATGCTGGCCAAGACCCGTTTCGGGCGGCTGATCCGCGCCGCGACGCAGGATCGCGAGATGGTCGGCGCACTCGGCGTCAACCAAGCGATGCTGTTCACGGTGGTGTTCGTGCTTGGTGCCTTTCTCGCCGGCTTCGGCGGCGCGCTGCAGGTGGCGCGCGAGCCCGCCAATCTCGGGCTCGATCTCGTGGTCATCGGCGATGCCTTTGTCGTGGTGGTGGTCGGCGGCATGGGCTCGATCACCGGGGCGTTCCTTGCTGCGATCATCATCGCCGAAGTGAAGGCGTTGTGCATTGGGCTCGGCTTGGTCCACTTCGGCGCATTTGCCGTGAACTTCTCCAAGCTCACTCTGGTCGCGGAATTCCTGGTGATGGCGATCGTGCTGATCGTGCGGCCGTACGGATTGCTCGGACGCCCACAAGCCGCGGTGCGCAATCCGGCTGAGATCGACGATCCGATTCGGCCCGCGACGTTGGCGCTCAAGGCAAGCGCGGCGGCCGTGCTCGTCGGGCTGCTGCTGCTGCCGCTCGCCAACGTCTCACCCTATGCGCTGGTGCTCGGCATCGACGTACTGATCGCGATCCTCTTCGCCACGTCGCTGCATTTCATCATGGGCCCTGGCGGCATGCATTCTTTCGGTCATGCCGCCTATTTCGGCCTTGGCGCCTACGGCGCGGCGCTGATGGTGAAGTTTGTCGCCGCGACGACGCCGGTCGCGCTCATCGCCGCGCCGCTCGCGGCTCTGCTCGGCGCATTGCTGTTCGGCTGGTTCGCGGTGCGGCTGTCCGGGGTTTACCTCGCGATGTTGACGCTCGCGTTTGCGCAGATCGTGTGGTCGATCCTGTTTCAGTGGGAGGATGTCACCGGGGGCTCCAACGGCATTCTCGGCATCTGGCCGCAGCCGCCGTTCGACAGCCGCACGGCCTTTTATCTCCTGACGCTTGCGCTTGCGGTCGCAGGCGTCCTGCTCTTGCGACGCTTTCTGTTCGCGCCGTTCGGCTACGCCATGCGGGCCGGCCGCGATTCGGTGCTGCGCGCGGAATCGATCGGCATCGACGTCAAGCGCGTGCACTGGATCGGCTTTGCCATCGCCGGCACTTTTGGCGGCGTGGCCGGCGGCATTTTCGCTTTCGCCAAGGGCACCATCTCCCCCGATGTGGCCTGGGTGTCGCGCTCGATCGACGCCATGGTCATGGTGCTGCTGGGCGGAATTCAAACTCTGACCGGGCCGATCGTCGGCGCCGCGGTATTCACGGTGCTGCAGGACAATGTCATGCGCCAGACCGCCTTCTGGCGCGGGCTGCTCGGCACGGTGATCCTGCTGCTGGTGCTCGTATTCCCGGGTGGCATCGTCGGGGCGCTGAGTAAGCGGGCTGCGGCGCGGAGAAAGCCTGCATGAGCGTGCTCCGCGTGCGCAAGCTGTCCAAGGCGTTCGGCGGCGTGCACGCCGTCGAGAATGTCAGCTTCGCGGTCGGCGAAGGCGAGTTCCTGGCGCTGATCGGACCGAACGGCGCCGGAAAATCGACCTGCTTCAACATGATCAACGGGCAGCTGGCACCTGATCGCGGCGACATCGAATTGGCCGATCGCAGCATCGTCGGTCTCAAGCCGCGCGAGATCTGGCGCCTCGGCGTCGGGCGCACCTTTCAGGTCGCGGCCACCTTCGGCTCGATGACGGTCGCCGAGAACGTGCAAATGGCACTCGTGAGCCACCACCGGGAGATATTTCGGTTCGGCGCGGCCTTTGCGGCGCGCCATCGCCAGCGGGCGCTTGCGCTGCTCGACCAGGTGGGCATGGCTCCCGCCGCCGGGCGCGCTTGCAAAGAGCTTGCCTATGGCGACGTCAAGCGCGTCGAGCTCGCCATCGCGCTCGCCAACGAGCCGCGCCTGCTGCTCATGGATGAGCCGACCGCCGGCATGGCGCCGCGCGAGCGCAACGAGTTGATCGCCTTGGTGAAGCGGCTGGTGGTGGAGCGCGGGATTTCGGTGCTGTTCACCGAACATTCGATGGACGTGGTATTCGCCTATGCCGACCGCATCATCGTTCTCGCCCGCGGTGCGGTGATCGCCGACGGCAATGCCGCGGCGATTCGCGACAACGCGCAGGTGCAGCAGGTCTATCTCGGGACCGGCCGCACGTTTAAACCCCATGCCGAGGCGCGGCCATGAGCGCGGCGATGCTCGAAGTGGACGCGCTCAAGGCGTGGTATGGCGCCGCGCAGATTTTGTTCGACCTCTCGTTCCACGTCGACCGCGGCGAGGTGGTGGCGCTGATGGGCCGCAACGGCGCCGGGAAATCGACGACGCTGAAGGCGCTGATGGCGCTGATCCCGCAACGCAGCGGCACGGTCCACTTCCTCGGTGAAGACATTTCTCGTCTCAAGCCGTTCGAGATCGCACGCCGCGGGCTCGGCTTCGTGCCGGAAGACCGGCGCATCTTCTCCGACCTCACCGTTGCCGAAAATCTCGATATTGGCCGCCAGGACGCCCGCTATCATCGCGACGGGCGTCCCGCCCCGTCATGGACCCCGGAAAAGCTCTTCACGATCTTCCCCAATCTGCGCGAGATGACCAATCGCCGCGGCGCGCATATGAGCGGCGGCGAGCAGCAGATGCTCACGGTTGCCCGCACGCTGATGGGCAACCCGCTGCTGGTGCTGCTCGACGAGCCGTCCGAGGGCGTCGCGCCGGTGATCGTCGAGCAGATGGCCACCACCATCGTCGAGCTCAAGAAGGAAGGGCTTTCAGTGCTGCTGTCCGAGCAGAACATCCATTTCGCCGAGCTCGTCTGCGACCGCGCGTATGTTCTGGAGAAGGGACAGCTGCAATGGCACGGCCGCATGGCCGATCTTGCCAAGGACGTCGCGGTACAACGCCGCCTGCTTTCGGTGTGATGTCGGGCGCGATCAGCGCTCCGCCCGCTCGAGAATGTCCCGCAGCCGTTGTGGCGTCACCGGCAGGCGAGTAATGGAACCCGGGACCCCGATCGCGTCGTCGATGGCCGCCGCGATTGCCGCGCCCACGGGGTTGATGCCGCCTTCGCCCGCGCCCTTCAAGCCAAGCGCATTGAGCGGCGAAGGCGCATCCTGCGTTATCAGTACGTCGAGCGGCGGCACCTCGCGTGCCGTCGGCATAAGGTAATCCGCGAAGTTGACGGAGAGCGGCTCACCCCGCTCATCGTACCGGAACTCCTCGAGCAGTGCGCCGCCGATGCCCTGCGCGAAGCCGCCGGTGAGTTGCCCTTCGACCAGCATTGGATTGACCGCACGCCCAATGTCATAGGCGAGCAGATAACGCTCGATTGTAACGGCGCCGGTGTCGCGATCGATCTTCGCGACAGCGATGTGCACGCCATAGGGGTACGTCATGTGATCGCTGAAGAACCAGCCGTCCGCCGAAAGGCCGGGCGCGCGCGCGCCGAGCAGCTTCGATGTCGGCTCCAATGCCTGGGCGACCTCGCCCAGTGCCATGGAAGGACCGTCGCCGCCCTTGCACACGACCTTGCCGTCGATCACGGCCAGCGCGGCGGCGTCTTGCTGCATGAGCTCGGCCGCGACCTCGATTGCCTTGGCGCGGACGTCAACCGCCGCCCGGCGGGTCGCCTCGCCGGTCATCACCGTGGCGCGGGATGCGAAGGCGCCCACCCCGAACGCGATGCGATCGGTACGCCCGTGCACGACCCGCACGCGCCGGTAATCCACGCCGAGCGCATCGGCGCAGATCTGTGCCACCACCGTCTCGATCCCCTGACCGAGCGACGCCGCCCCCGTCACCACTTCGACCATGCCGGATGCATCCACGGAGACGCGCACACCGTCGTAAGGCCCGAGGCCGCTCTTCTCGACAAAGAACGCAAGGCCCGTGCCGACGCATTCGCCCCCAGCGCGCCGGCGCTTAACTTCATCCTGCAGGTCGTCCCATTTGGCGGCTGCCAGCGCCTTATCGAGGAGACCAGCATAGTCGCCGGAATCGAGGGCGATCTCGGTGCCGAGCGTCCCCAGCGGACGCCCGTACGGCATCTCCGCTTTGCCGATGAGATTGCGGCGGCGAATCTCGATCCGATCGATTGAAAGCCGCGCGGCGATCGCATCCATCAGCCGCTCGCGCACGAACGTGCTTTCGAAGCGCCCCGGCGCACGATAGGTGCCGCACGGCGTCTTGTTGGTGAGCCGGACGTGCCCGCTCGCTCGATAGGCAGGCACGCGATACGGCCCCGGCAACATGGCGGCAGCGAGATCGGGCACCGTGGCCGCGTGGGTGCGCACGTAGCCGCCCTGATCGTGGAAGAATTCGTCTTCGATGGCGAGAAGGCGACCCTGCGCATCAACCGCCGCGCGTACTTTGTGGCGTTGCTGGCGCGAGTGATTGGCCGCGATCAGATGCTCGCGCCGGTCCTCGATCCATTTCACCGGCCGATCCAATCGCAGCGCGGCAAGGCAGACCAGTACGTCCTCGGGATAAAGCTCGCCTCGAATGCCAAAGCCGCCGCCGACATGTCCCTCGATCAGATGCACGCTGGCTGGGCCGCGTCGCAGCATGCGAGCGATATTGTCGCGATTCCAGTGTGGCACCTTGGCCGCGCCGTAGAGTTCCAACAGATCGCGCGCGGCATCGTAGCGTGCGATCGCGCCGCGGGTTTCCAAGGGGACGCCGGAATGCCGCCCGACGGCGAGATCGAGCTCCACCACGAGTGCCGCATCGCGAAACGCTGCCGCGACATCGCCATAAGACTTCGCCACGATCGCCGCCTCGGTCGAGCGGCCCGGCTCGAACTCGGCCGGCTGCGCGCTCGCATCGAGGACGACCGGCAAGTCTTCGATTTCGACGGCGACGAGATCGGCGGCGTCTTCCGCCACGTACGAGTCGGTCGCAAAGACGGCTGCGACCGGTTCGCCCACATAGCGAACGCGCTCGCGGGCGAGGATCGGTTGGCGATAGGGCGCCAAGCCTTCGATGCGGGTCAGACGGAAATCGATCGGAGGAATCTCGACGACATCGGCCGAGGTCCACACCGCCGTGACGCCGGACAAAGCGAGCGCCGCGCTAGCGTCGATTGACACGATACGACCATGCGCGTGGGCGGAGCGCACGACGCGCATGTGCAGCATGTGGGGAAACGCGATGTCGGCGGCGAAGGCGCCGCGGCCCGTCACCAGCGGCGGGTCCTCGAGACGCCTCACCGAAGCGCCGATGACGCTCATTTCAAGCCTCGGGCTCTCTGGTCGTCACGTTCGACCGGGACGCATCCCTTTTTGCCGCGCCGGATGCGCGCAAGGCCGCACGGATGCGCTGTGGGGTTGCCGGAAATTCGTCAATCGATATGCCGAACGGCGACAAGGCATCGTTGACAGCGTTGACGACCGCCGCAGGCGCGCCGATCGCACCGCCCTCCCCCAGCCCCTTTGCCTTGGTGAGGGAAGCCTCGGTCAACGTCTCGAGATGATGGATTTCGATGTGCGGAATTTCCCGCGCAGTCGGCGGCAGGTAGTCCGCCAGGCTTGCGGTGAGAATGTTGCCGCTCTCGTCGTAGATGATCTCCTCGAACAGTGCGTTCGCGATTCCCTGGGCGACGCCGCCGTGGATCTGCCCGTCCGCGATCATGGGATTGATCAAGCGCCCGGCATCTTCGGCGACAAGAAACCTTTCGAGCCTGACGCGCCCGGTCTCGACGTCCACCTCGACGACGGCGATGTGGCAGGCATTGGAAAAGGTGCCGAGCGGATCATAGCTCGCGCTCTCGGCAATCCCTGGCGCAACTTCGCCCTTGAAACGATAGGCTTGATGATAGGCGGACCGCGCCAGGTCCGCCATCGGAATGCAACGATCCGTTCCAGCGACGCGCGCCGCATCGGCTTCGAGCACAATGTCGTCGGCCGAGGCTTCGAGCAACATGCCCGCCATCGTCGTGAGCTTGGCGCGGATCTTGCGCGCTGCCAGCAAGGTCGCACCGCCGGCGATCACCAGCGAGCGGCTGGCGAAGGTCCCCCACCCGTAGGGTGTGCGATCGGTATCGCCGTGCACGATCTTGATGCGCTCCGGCGACGTGCCGAGCTCATCGGCGATGATCTGCGAGAGCGTGGTGCGCAGGCCCTGTCCGTGCGGGGACGCGCCGATCCGCGCCTCGATGAAGCCGGATGGATCCATGGTCATTTCGACGGTTTCCCAGCCGGGGGTCACCTCCATCCCGCGCGCGGCGAACGCTTGCGAGCCATAGCCGGTGCGCTCGCAGAACGTGGCGACGCCGAGACCGAGATAGCGGCCTTCGGCGCGTGCTTTCGTTTGGTGGGCACGAAACGCCAGCACGCCGACGGCTTTGGTCGCTGCCTCCATGGTTTCGATATAGCTTGCTTCGTCGAACACGAGACCGGTCACCGATTTATGGGGAAAGGTCTTGACCAGGTTGCGGCGGCGGATCTCGAACAGATCAAGGCCGAAGGCCGCCGCCGCCTTGTCCATCAAACGCTCGACCGCGAACGTGATCACCGGACGCGAGACGCCGCGGTAGGGCGCCATCGGGCAGGTGTTGGTCAGGACGCCGCGTGAGGTGCAGGAATATGCGCGCACCTCGTACGGGCCGGGCAGCTCCGCCATCCCCATCAGCGGTTCGACCGCGCAGGTGGTGGGATAGCAGGAATAAGCGCCCACGTCGGCGAGGATATCGGCCGCGAGGCCGACCAGCCTAGCGTCGGCATCGAACGCCCCTTCGAGCGAGATCGATTGATCGCGGCTGTGGAAGCAGGCGACCAGATTCTCTCGGCGATCCTCGACCCATGCCGCCGACGTCTTGAGCTTGCGCGCGAGCCAGGTCACGACAACGAATTCAGCCGCCAGCGACATCTTTTGCCCAAACCCGCCGCCGACATCCGGCGCGATCACCCGCAGGTCCGATTCCGGCATTCCGATCAGATCGGCAATGATCGTCCGCACGCCGTGCGGCATCTGCGTCGCGCAAGTCAGCGTGATGCGCCCGCTCGCGGCCTCCCAGATCGCATGCGCCGCGCGCGGCTCCATCGGCAGCGCGTTCTGCCGATGCGAGCGGATGTCGAGCTTGATGCGCCGGTGTGCACGGGCCAGCGTGGCATCGAACTCCGGCGTCTTTATCTTTCCTTCGACGACGATGTTTCCGGCGGCTTCGGTGTGGACGAGCGGTGCACCTTGTGCGAGCGCGGCAGCCGTGCCGACCACCGCCGGCGTCTCTTCGATTTCGACTTCGACACGATCGGCAATATCCTCGGCCTCTTCGCGCGTTGGCGAGACCACCGCAGCGATCGGCTCGCCGACGAACCGCACCACATCCTTTGCCAAGACCGGCTGGCTGATCGGCACGTAATTGAACTTGTGCAACATCGGCCGAATCGGCTTCACCGCCACCATATCAGCGGCGGTGAGAACCATCGCGCCCTCCGGCGCTGCGACGCGGATGATGCGCCCGGAAGCGACCGAGCTTCGCACGAAGCGGACCCAGCACGCCGCGGGCAGATCGCCGGTGAACCGGCCATGACCCACGACCAGCGTGGGATCCTCGACGCGGCGGATGGAGCGACCGACCCAGCCCCGAGTTCTGTTGGCATCGCCGGCCATGCGTCCCGTGCCTCGCGCTATTGCTCAGTGCAGACGTGCGAAGACGCGGCGCGGATTTGCATCGGCGATCGTCTCGATTTCGGCGGCAGATAAGCCCGTCGAGCGCAGCAACGCGAGCGGCTCCATGTCGGCCGGCGGGAAGGAATAATCAGTTCCCAGCACGACATTATCGAGGCCGACCACGTCGATGAGAAAGCGCAACGCTTTGGGGGCATGGACGATACTGTCATAGGCCATCTGCGCGGCATAGGCGGACGGCGCCTTGGCCGCGACGTTGCCTTGCGCCGCGCGGTCCATGCGCCGATGCATGACGTCGAAGCGGCCGGCGAGATAGGGATAGGCGCCGCCGCCGTGCGCCAGTACCAGCTTGAGCCGGGGAAAACGGTCGAGTACGCCCGACATCAGCAGCGAGCCGACGCCGAGAGTGGTATCGAATGTGTATTGCGCAACCTGGGCGAGACCGAACTTGGCGGCGCGCGGTGCGGGGCCGACCAGAACCGGATGGATCAACACCGGCAAGCCGAGCACTTCGAGCTTGCGCCAGAACGCGTCGAGGGGCAGCTCGCCGAGATTGACGTTCTCGACGTTGGACGAGACGATCACGCCGCAGGCCCCCAGCGCAGCAGCCCGCGCGGTTTCCTCCGCGGCGTCCTCGGCCCGAATGAGGGGAACGGACGCGATCCAGGCGAAGCGACCCGAATTATCCGCGCACCACGCCGCCAGCGTATCATTAAGCATGCGGTGCCAGGCGACACAGGCATCGGGGGCGAGTCCATATCCGAATATGTCGGGCCAGGTCCCGACGATCTGCCGATCGATGCCCTGCGCGTCGAGCCAGGCGCGCCGCTCTGCGACCGGCTCGATCAAGCGCGGAAAGAACGGCCGTACCTTGAAGCCATAATCGAAATGCAGCGCCGGCGGCGCGCCGGCGGATGCAACGAGCCGCACGCCGATCTCCTTGCCGCGGGTGGCGACCGCGTCAATCAATTGCGGCGGAACATAATGGGCGTGAACGTCGATCGGCACGCAGTCCTTGGATTTTGCTTGGCGTTGGCAACCGGGATGCCGACATCAGCGCGCGGGCGCACGCCGCATCTCGGCAACCGTGCTGCGCACCGCCTTGACGATGTTCTGATACCCGGTGCAGCGACAGAGATTGGACGACAGAAGATCGATAATCTCGTCATCCGTGAGGTCGGGATTGGTCTCCAGCGCGTTCACCGTCAGCATCAGGAATCCCGGCGTGCAGAAGCCGCACTGAAGCGCGTGGTGCTCGATGAAGGCGGTCTGCACCGGGTGCAGGTTGTCGCCGTCGGCAAGGCCTTCCACTGTGCGAATGCGCTTGCCCTGGGCCTGCACGGCGAACATCAGGCAGGATCTGACCGCCTCGTTGTCGAGAATCACCGTGCATGCGCCGCAGACGCCGTGCTCGCAGCCGATATGCGTGCCGGTGAGTCCGCACTCGTCACGGATGACATCGACCAGCGTCTTTCTCGGCTCGACCCGAGCCGCATAATCGTGACCGTTGATATTGAGCTTGATGTCGATCTTCTCGGGTGCCACTGCCATTTCGCCGTCGCTGCTTGCCAACTCCTTGAGTGATACATGCCTTTTGTGGCAAGTAAAGCCGACGGAAGCGCGCTGACTCGGGCAGCCGGCGGACGCCGGTCCGCATCTACCAAACCGCATAAAGCTCTTCGAACGGAGGAAACGCCATGACGTCCAGTTTGTCACGCCGTGCGCTCATCAAAAGCGCGGCCGGCTCGGCGCTACTCGCCGGCGTCGGCATGCCGGCAGTCGTGCGCGGGCAAGCCGATGCGATCCGCATCGGACATCTCACCCCGCTCACCGGCTTTCTCGGGCCGCTCGGCGAATACGCGGTGATGGGGGTCCGGCTCGCCGCAGACGAGATCAACAATTCAGGCGGCGTGATGGGCCGCAAGATCGAGCTTGTCATGGAGGACTCGGTCAATCCGCAGACTGCTTCCGCCAAAGCCGAGCGCCTAATCGAACGCGACAAGGTCGCGATGATCATCGGCGAAATCTCCTCGGCTTCCGGCCTGGCAATCGGTCAAGTCGCAAACCGGCTGAAGACCGTGTACATCAACACCGGCTGCAATTCCGACGCACTGCGCGGCTCGAGCTGCAACCCGTACATGTTCCACATTGAGGGCGCGAACTCGATGTATGTGATGGCGGTCGGCCAATACCTGCTGCGCGAGAACCTGGTGCGCGGCAAGAAGTGGTACTCGCTGACGGCAGACTACGCTTTTGGCCACGACCTTCTGCGCGTTGCGAAAAAATTCATGGAGACCAACGGCGGCCAATTCGCGGCCGACGAGCTGGTGCCGACCGATGCGACCGACTTTTCTCCCTATCTGCTGAAAGTCCGCCAGGCGCGGCCCGATCTCGTGGTATCGAATCTCGCTGGCAACCAGATCACGAGTTTCCTCAAGCAATATTCCGAATATGGGCTGCCGTTCCCGGTCGCCGGCTTCGGCTTCGATACCGTGGTCGCATGGGGCGCCGGCAAGGGCAATTTCTCCGGCATCTGGCCGCTGGTGTGGCACCACCTCGTCGATACGCCGAGCTCCAAGAAATACGTCGAAGCGTTCCAGAAGAAATACGGCAAGCTTCCGGACAATCAGTCGTGGGGCGACTACAACTCGCTCAAGATCGTGGCGCAGTCGATGACCGAAACCAAGTCCACGGACCCACAGAGACTCGCGGAGCATCTGCGCAAGGGCGCCAAGTTCGACGTCATGAAGGCGCGCGAAGCGTATTTCCGTCCCTACGACAACCAGATGGTCATGGAGATGTACGCGGTGCGCGCCAAGGATCCCGGCAAGATGAAGGACCAATGGGACATCTACGACGCGCTCGGCGCCGTCCCGGCTGCGAACGAGGACATGGAGATCATCGCTCCGCCGAAGGACGGCACCTGCAAGATCGGGTAAGTAGAGGCGGCGCGGAATAACCTCAACTTGGTTTAGTTGTCGTCCCCGCGGAAACGGTGACCCATATTCCAGAGCCGGTGATCATGGGTCCCCAGCATAAGCGCGTTTACGCGCGTCTTCGACGCGCTATGCGCGGGGACGACATAGCATGACTGATCCATCGGCATTCTCCTTCCCAAGAGTGGCCGCGTGCAGCTCGTCTTCATCCTCGAGCAGGTTCTCAACGGCCTCCTTGTCGGCGCGTATTACCTGCTGATTGCGCTCGGCCTGTCGCTGATCTTCGCGCTCGGCGGCATCGTCAATCTCGCGCACGGCGGCTTCTACGCGATCGGCGCCTATCTCGCCGTCGTCCTGACGGACCGCATCGGGTTCGCCGGCGCCCTCGTCGCTTCCCCGCTCGCTGTCGGTCTCATCGGGATCGCGGTCGAGCGCCTGCTGTTTCGCCGCTTCTACCGGTCCGATCCGATCCTGAGCCTGCTGCTGACCTTCGGCCTCGCGATGGTGATCGAGCAAGGCTTGCGCATCGTGTTCGGCGCAACGCCGCTGCCGTTCTCGATACCGCCCGAGTTGCGCGGGCAGATCTTGATCGGCGACTTCATCTACTCCCGCTACCGCCTCATCATCCTCGGCATCGCTGCCGCCGCCGTCACGGCGACCTGGTTCGTCGTCTACCACACCGCATTCGGCCGCGTCGTGCGCGCGGGCGTGCAGAACCCGGACGTGGTCGGCGCGCTCGGCATTTCGCTTGCACCCTACATGACGGCGATCGCGGCCCTCGGCGTCGGACTGGCGGGCTTGGCGGGCGTCCTGCTCGCCCCGATCGCCGGCGTGCACCCCGCGATGGGCGCCGAGATCCTCACCGCGGCCTTCGTGGTCGTCGTGATCGGCGGCTTGGGCTCCTTCTGGGGCGTCATTGCCGCCGCCGTGCTGGTCGGGATCGTGCGCGGCATCACTATCTACTTCCACCCGTCCTGGGGCGAAGCCTCGATGTATCTCTTGATGGCGCTGGTGCTGCTGGTGCGGCCGCGCGGCCTGTTCGGCGAACGCATCCAAAAGTTCGAGTAACTGGTATGCGCGATGAACACGCCACGCTTCTCACTGCGGCGCTTGCGCTAGCGCTGCTGCCGTTCGCGCTCGATCTCGTTGGCCTGCCGCTGCGCTCGGCAGTCGATGTGATCGTGTTCGCCATTGCCTGCATGGGACTCAACGTGTTGCTCGGGCATACCGGTCTCGTCTCGTTCGGACACGGTGCGTGGTTCGGGCTCGGCGCCTATGCCGCCGCATTGAGCCAGCGCTACTGGTTTCCCGGCGGAATCATTTTCCCATTCCTGTTCGCGATGTTGTTTGTCGCGGCGGCCGCAGGTCTCACCGGGGCACTGATTCTGCGCCGGCGCGGCGTCTATTTCTCGCTGCTCACGCTGGCGCTCACCGCGCTGCTGTTCGCCATAGGCTATCGCTGGACCGAGCTCACCGGAGGCGAGAGCGGGTTGGGCGGCGTAACCCGCGCGAGCGTGCTCGGCGTCGACCTCGAATCCGACCGCATCTACTACTGGGCCGTCGCAGCGATCGGGATGGCGGTGTGCTACCTGCTCTGGCGCTTTCATGGCTCGCCTGCCGGCACCGTATTGGTCGCGATCCGCGAGAACGAGGAGCGCGCGCGTTTTCTCGGCTACCCGACCGACCGCTACAAGCTGATCGGCTTCGTGCTGTCGGCAACCGTGGTGGCGATCGCAGGCACGCTCTCGGTGTTCAATCATCGCTTCGCCTCGGCCGAGCCGCTCGCTGTCGCCTTTTCCGGCGAGCTTGTCGCCATGGTGGTGATCGGCGGCATGCGCAGCTTTCTCGGACCCGCCCTTGGGGCGTTGTTCTTCATTCTTTTTCGCGAGTTTCTATCGATTTGGACGCCGCACTGGCTGTTCTATTTCGGCCTGCTGTTCGTCGGCTTCATCGTGTTCTCGCCGACCGGCCTAATCGGCGTCGCCGGACGCATTATGGAGCCGTTCCGCAAGCGCAGGATCGAGGCCGCCGCCATGGCGGGCCGACACATCAGCGAGCATGCAAAAATGCCGCAGATCTATCGCCGCGCCGCCGCAAGCGACGCTCCGGTGCTGCTGGCGCGCGGGCTGGTCAAGCGATTCGGCGGCATTCACGCGGTCGACGGCATCGATCTCGCAGTCAAGGACCGTACCCTGCACGCGTTGATCGGCCCGAACGGCGCTGGCAAGACCACCGCCTTCAATCTCCTGTCGGGCCTCTTTCCGCCGGACGCCGGCGCAATCGAGCTCGAAAGTCGCTCGATCGCGGGCCTGAAGGCGGAGGATATCACCGCAGCGGGCGTTGGGCGCTCGTTCCAGATCACCAATCTGTTCGGCGGATTGTCGGCGCAAGAGAACCTGCGGCTCGCCGTGCAGGCGCATAGTACCAAGCGCTTCGCACTGTGGACGCCGGCCGCGGCAATTGCGGACGTGAACGATGCGACCGCCGAACTTGTCGCCTTTCTCGGCCTCGCCGGCATGGAACGCGCGGAGGCCGCCTCGCTATCGTACGGCGGCCAGCGGCTACTCGATATGGGCCTCGCCGTTGCCACCCGGCCGCGCATTCTGTTGCTCGACGAGCCGCTCGCCGGACTCGCCGCCGCCGAGCGCGCGCGAATTGCCGCGCTGCTTACGACCATCGCAGCGGAAATTCCCGTGTTGCTGGTCGAGCACGACATCGATCGCGTGTTTCAGATCGCGGATCATGTGACCGTCATGAACGAGGGCAAGGTGCTCGTCGATGGCACGGTCGAGGACGCGCGTAGCGACGCCAAGGTGCGCGAGGTCTATATCGGCTCAGGCGTTGCTGCGCTCACCGCCAAGCCGCGCATCTCGGCGGCCGGCACGACGCCGGTGCTGGTCGTCGATCACATCGATACCTTTTACGGCAAGAGCCACATCCTCAACGCCGTATCGCTCGACGTGCGCGAGCACGAAATCCTCGCGCTCCTTGGCCGCAACGGTGCCGGCAAGTCGACGCTGCTCAAGACTGTGATCGGCATCGCTCCGCCCGGAGCCGGCGCGATCCGGCTTTGCGGCGATGACACGGCGGGCCTGGCCTCGGCCGAGATCGCCCGTCGCGGCATCGGATACGTGCCACAGGGTAGAGGCCTGTTCGCGGGAATGACGGTTGCCGACAATCTCATGCTCGGCCGCCTCAAACGCATGACCGGCAGCGGCATCCATTGGGACGATGAGCGCATCGCCTCGTATTTCCCGCGGTTGACCGATCGCTGGCATTCGCCGGCGGATTACCTTTCGGGCGGCGAGCAGCAGATGCTGGCAGTCGCCCGCGCCCTTGCCGGCGACGTGCGCGTGCTGCTGCTCGACGAGCCGTTTGAGGGACTTTCGCCCGCCGTCACCGAGGAGCTGTTCGAGGCCTTCGATCGGCTGCGCTACGATGTGGCGATGATCATCGTCGACCATCACCTGGATCTTGCGCTTGCGCTCTCCGACCGCACGGTCGTGCTCGAGCGCGGCTCCGTGACCTGGACCGGTCCCTCGCACGCATTGCGGGATGACCTCGCGCTGAGGAGAAAGATGCTGTGGATGTGAATAATCGCGTTGCCGTGGTCGGAGCCGGATTGATCGGGCGCTCGTGGGCGATCGTGTTTGCAGGCGGCGGTTGCGAGGTCGCGCTCTACGACGACGGGCGCGATGTGGCCGAGAAGGCGCGCGGTTTCGTGACGCAGGGGCTCGCCGATCTCGCCGAGCGGGGCCTGCTCAAGGATGCGCAAGCCGCGGCCGCGCGGGTGCGCCTCGCCGCCGATCTGACCGACGCGCTCGACGGTGCGACCCTGGTCCAGGAGAACCTGCCGGAGCGCATCGAGGTGAAGCGCGCGGTGTTCTCGGAGCTCGACCGACTCGCTGCGCCCGAGGCAATTCTCGCCTCTTCCACCTCGACAATCGTCGCAAGCCGATTCACGGAAAGGCTCAAAGGACGGCATCGCTGCCTGGTCGCGCACCCGGTAAACCCGCCGCATCTCGTCCCGCTAGTGGAGCTCGCCGGCGCGCCGTGGACCGCTCCCGGCGTCATCGCCAAAGCCAAGGCGATCTATGAGGCCGTCGGCCAGGCGCCGATCATCGTCAAGCGCGAGATCGAGGGGTTTATCCTGAACCGGCTGCAGGCGGTGCTGCTGTCGGAGGCGTTTCGCTTGGTCGGCGACGGCTACGTCACGCCGCAGGACCTCGACAAGACGCTGAAAGACGGTTTGGGCTTGCGCTGGTCATTCATGGGGCCGTTCGAGACGATCGAGCTCAACGCTCCCGCCGGCATCGCAGACTACTGCCAGCGCTATGGAGAAAGCCTGAGCGCCTTGAGCGTGGCAGATTCGTCGATCTATGGCGGTGCGAACCTCGCGCGTATTCTGTCGCAATGGGGAAAAGCCCTCACCGCCGAGCAACTCGCTGTGCGCATGCGCTGGCGCGACCATCGCCTTGCCGCGCTCAGGGCGCATCAACGCTCGCAACCCGCGGGCTGACGGGTTGCGGGAGGAAATCACGCTTTCCGCCCTCATCCTGAATCCGACGGTCGTCCCCGCGAACCAGCACCTCTAGAATATGGGTCCCCAGCATAAGCGCGTTCACGCGCGTCTTCGACGCGCTATGCGCGGGGACGTCAGCGAGCAAAACGCGCAAACCGCGCTACCGCGCCGGGATTTGAACCAACTCAGCGATCTGCGCTTTCGAGAGGGGGGTTGAAATGTATCGTGAGGTGATCGCGTCCTTCATGATGGCATCGAGACCCACGACTTTGTCGGGCGCGAGCATGTCCTTCATGAAAAACTCATCGCGCAGGCGCTTGGCGATGCCTTCCGATACACCGGCGAGCTCGGCGTAACGCTTGAGCGCGGCCGGATCGGAATACATCCAGTCGACGGTCTCGCGATACGCCTGCATGAAACGGGCAAGCACGTCCTTGCGCTTCTGCAACGTGTCGTCGTTGGTAATGAGCACGCGGACCGTATCGCGACGGATGGCCGAAACTTCGCTTGCCCGCGCCACCACCCGGATCTTGCCTTGCTCGACGGCATCGACCCCGAATGGCGCCTCCGCCCAGCCGACATCGACGTGACCCGACATGACCTGGTTGAACGTCGCAGCCGGTCCGCTGATTGCCGTCGGCCTTGCTTTGTTGAGGCGATATTGTTTGATGAGATCGAACACGTCGTACTTGCTGGCCGCATTGCTTGTCCAATAGGCGATTGTCTTGCCGTTGATATCCTTGATCGCCTTGATCAGCGAGGCAGCCTGCACATACCAGTAGTTGGCGGTGCCGGTCGTGCTCGCCCCGATCACCCGCAGCGGAGCGCCTTTGCCGTAGGCGCGCAATACCGCGACCGTGCCAACGCCTACCCCAACGTCGCTGCCGCCGGATGCCACCGATGATTCGACCTCGCCGTCGCGGGTGTAGGCCACGTCGAGCGTGATCCCGTGCTTGCTAAAGATGCCGGCGGACTGCCCAAGCTCGGGCGCGGCCGACTCCCAAGCTCCGCGCTGGGCGGCGGCGACTTTGAGCACGTCCGCGGCCGATCCTTCCGGGGCGACCACGAACAGCGCCGCAACAACCGCGGTCCCACCGATGAAACAGTTCGCTTTCCGCATTGGCTTCCTTGATGCTCCCGTGACTTGGCAAACATAGCACATTGAACTTGATCCGCTGCCGCTTCGGTCCGCCCACGAATGGGCGTTGATCGGGCACCGAGATCGTGTAATTGCATCAAAAACGCCACAGGCCCACCCGTCAAACGTGCGTGGCATATAGTCGCTTCCCGGCCGCAGCAAGGTTCTTACCAGGGAACGCATGTCTCGTTTGTGAGCAGGAACACTGAACCATGACCCTCGGTGATCTGGATATAGCGATGCTGGCGAACAGCGCACTCGACGCGGCGATGGACGATATCCTCGCCAAGTTGCTCACTCACCTCAAGGTGGATGCGAGCAACATCACGTCCGAGGCCCTGTTGCAGCGTCTAATCGATATCGCGCTGGCATCCGTCACCGTCGCCAACATGTTCGCGCTGCTGGGGGCGGTTTTTTTCGTTACCACGCTGTTGATGCGCACAATGGTGCCGCTGCGGGTGGCCGGCATAATCAGCGACGTATTCTTCATCGGCTATGGAGTGCTATCCAATACCATTACGACGCTAATTTTATATATTCTGTTGCTGCCCATCAATATTTTCCGCCTCGCGCAGATGCTCAAACTCGTGAAAAAGGCGCGGATCGCCGCGCAAGGCGATTTGTCGATGGATTGGCTCAAGCCGTTCATGACTCGGCGCAAGTATTCCAAAGGCGACGTGCTTTTTCGCAAAGGCGACCGAGCCAACGAGATGTTCTTCACTGTCACGGGAAAATTTCTGGTCACCGAATTGGATATCGAGCTTCCCCCGGGCCGTCTCGTCGGCGAGCTCGCTTTTCTCTCGCCGGACAACCGTCGCACCCAGTCGCTCGAATGCACCGAGGACGGAGAAGTGCTCGCCATCACCTATGATCGGCTGCTGGAAATCTATTTTCAGAATCCGGAATTCGGCTACTACTTCTTGCGCCTGAGCACCGAGCGGCTGCTGCAGAACATCGCGCGGCTCGAAGGAATCATCGATCAATACAAGGCCAAAGAGCAGGCCGCGGCGGCGAGCACACCCTGACATACTTTGGCACCGACGCGAATCAAGCTCCCGCGCCCCTCACGATTTGCGACTTACGAAAAAGGCCTCCAGCACGCGGCCTTCCTTGGTGTCGACATTGCAAGGGCCGTCCAAGCTGTACTCGCTTCCCAATGCTTTCACACTCGCCGCGGATGCAAGCACGCGGTTAGGCTCGCTCGCCCCCTCCATGCGCGCGGCGATGTTGACCGTCTCGCCCCAGACGTCATAGGCGAACCTGCGCGTTCCGATCACACCCGCCATGACGGGGCCGGAATGCAGCCCCACCCGGATCGTGAAGG